>Ga0255338_1000509_pt1 | contig 119619 bp, 109 predicted proteins | sample MeOH1_35cm_T4_19_FD_203715 | JGI IMG/M metagenome (GOLD analysis project Ga0255338, IMG submission 203715) | Sandy soil microbial communities from University of British Columbia, Vancouver, Canada - MeOH1_35cm_T4_195 | ecosystem: Engineered > Artificial ecosystem > Sand microcosm >... | reverse complement strand
CGGATAATTGACTTAAATGTAATAAAAAAACGATTTCTGATGATTCTGAAATCTGAAATTTACCCAAAACTAGTAAGCAATAAATTCGAAACCTTGAATTTATGACTTGTTCAGGGTTTCCCTAAGGAGCAGAGGAAGACAATGGCAAATGATCCTGATCAAGTACGATTACTGTTAATAGTTCGGATGTATGCTCAACGCTTCCCATACGAAGAATTAGAAGGTGATCGGCAGCACGGTAAGTTGGGATGACGATAGAAATCCAAACATCACGCAACCTACGGGGGAGCAAATCCAATATTTCGGAATCAGATTGATTGGTGCGTGAATTGGAATGTGTTCTTTCCATTACGGAGCTAAGCTTTCATAACCGGAATGCAGAAAAAAATCGAGACAGGTCGTGAATGGAAAATATTGACGATAAATTGCATTGCTGGCACTGGGTTCGTTGTTCCGGTCCCTGTTTTCTTTTGGATATTTTTATTGCTCAGGTGAAACTGTTATTTAAACTGTGTGCCCACATTCAATCAAAATTAAATTGAAAAATGTAAAAGCTTACGTTATTGTGACCATTCTGGTTGCACATTGTTAGTATTGGATTCGTGATTCTGTACCTGATCCTATTTATGTTTAGTGCGTCGCGCAATCTTACCCATTAGTACAAAAAAAAGCGGTACAAAAAAGATGGCCAGGAATGTGGCGGCTAACATTCCCCCGAATACCCCGGTCCCGATAGAGTTCCGACTCGCTGCGCCAGCTCCAGAGGCTATCACAAGGGGAAACACGCCCAGAATAAAAGCCATGGATGTCATGATGATGGGCCGAAAGCGGAGACGTGCGGCATCCAGCGCAGCATCGGCCAGTGACATACCTGCTGTGTATCGTTGATTGGCAAACTCGACGATCAGAATTGCATTTTTAGCAGCCAGTCCAATCAATGTGACTAACCCGATCTGGAAATAAATATCATTGGTCAGATCCCGCATCCAGATAGCCAGAAAAGCTCCCAGAATGCCAAAAGGAATCGCAAGAATAACAGCGAACGGGATGGACCAGCTTTCGTACAAGGCAGCCAGCACCAGAAATACCATGAGTAAAGCAAAAGCAAACACCAGGATTGATTGTCCGCTGGCCTTACGCTCTTGCAAGGATATTCCGCTCCAATCAAGCGTATAACCTTTCGGAATCAGGATTTCATTGGCGACTTGCTCCAATGCTTCAAGTGCTTGTCCTGAGCTATAGCCTGGCGCGGCACCTCCCAATATGAGCGCTGAGTTGAATCCGTTGAAGTGAGTCACGGGGTCTGGCCCGCTATTAAACTCGGTGGTAACGACGGAATCCAGTGGAATCATGGTCTGTGTTGTACCAGTTCTGGCACGTACATATATTTTGCTGATATCATCCGGGTTAGAACGGTATTCAGGTAATGCTTCCGTTTGTACCCGGTAGATACGGCCAAACTTCACAAAGTCGTTGACATACAGATTTCCAAAATAAGCCTGCATGGTATCAAAGACTTCAGAAATCGGTACCCCCAGCGCTTTGGCCCGTTCCCGGTCTACCTGAGCAAAAAGCCTGGGCGCGCTGACACGAAAATTGGTATTGGCAACTGCAATTGCCGGATGTTCCATCGCCTTGGCAACAAATTCCTGAGCAACAGCAGCGAACTCGGCAAAATCACCGCCACCGGGATCTTGCAGGTGAGCTGAGAACCCCCCGGTGGAACCCAACCCACTGATTGAAGGGGCATTAAAAGCCAGAATCAGGGCTTCAGGAATTTTGGCAAATTCCTGAAATGCTGCCGCAATCAGGCTGGGCACTTGCTCACCGGTATTCTGACGGGTATCCCAATGATTCAATGGGATGAACATCGTTGCCTGATTCGTTCCACGGGTGCCGAAAACAAAATTCTGACCAGCCAGCGTATCGGTTGAATGGACAGCCGGAATCGATTGGAAATAACTTTCCACTTTACTCAGCACTTCAATGGTTCGTGTCATGGAAGCGCCATCTGGCAACTGAATGACGGTAATAAAATAACCTTGATCCTCTTCTGGCAGAAAACTTCCTGGAATGGTTCTGAATAAGCCAAGAATAACCAGTATCAAAATTAAGAAGATGGCGAGTGCCATCACTGACCGTTTGAGGATGACTCCAACCGTTCCGACATAGCGTGCCTGCACCCAATCAAATGACCGGTTAAATATTTTCCAGAATCCTTCAGGGGAACTGTGATCCGGCTTGAGAACCAAAGCACACAGAGCAGGACTGAGGGTCAATGCTACGAATCCGGAAATAGCCACTGACAATGCAATAGTAATTGCAAATTGTTTATACAATTCACCGGTAATTCCTCCCAAAAAAGCAACGGGTACGAACACGGCAGCCAGTACCAGAACAATCGCAATCACCGGTCCGGTTACCTCATCCATAGCTTTTTTTGCAGCCTCTCTTGGTGACAATCCGCCTTTGGTCATATGTCGCTCTACATTTTCAACCACCACAATCGCATCATCCACCACGATACCGATGGCGAGTACCATACCGAAAAGAGTGAGCGTATTAATTGAAAATCCCAGTGCTTCCATACCTGCAAGCGTTCCAATAAGCGAAATAGGCACAGCGATAGCGGGAATGAGCGTGGCACGCCAGCTCTGCAAAAAGAGAAAAACAACCAGAATTACCAGCAGCGTGGCTTCGCCGAGAGTCTTCACAACTTCCCGGATGGAAACATCAATAAATGTGGTGGTGTCGTAGGGAATATCGTACGATACACCGGCCGGAAAGCTCTTGGTTAGTTTGTCCATCTCCTCGCGTACTTGTCGAACCGTGTCGAGCGCATTTGCACCCGGCGCAAGAAAGGTTAAAAGAAAAGTATTGGGTTTTCCGTTCCATCGCCCCTGGAGGTCATAGGACTGTGCTCCCAATTCCACGCGTGCAACATCTTGCATTCGCACCATGGAACCATCCGGATAAGCCCGGACAATCATGTCTTCGAATTCCTTGACTTCGCTCATCCGGCCACGCGTAATCACCGGGATGGTAAGTTCTGTACCGTTAGGAGTCGGTTCTCGGCCGATCCTGCCGGCTGGGAAATCACGATTCTGCTCTCGAACAACAGTCGCAATTTCAGTTGGTGTGATATTGAGTTGTGCCATGCGGATAGGATCGAGGATTAACCGCATGGAATAACTCTGCCCTCCAAAAATAATCGCATCTCCAACACCAGGAAGCCGTTTGACACTATCGAGAATTCGCAGCAGCGCATAATTTGAGAGAAAAACAGTGTCATGCTTGGGATCGGTGGAACTCAATGCAATAACCGCCAGCAGATCCGGCGATGTTTTTTTCACGGTAATGCCCTGCCGGACAACTTCATCAGGCAGCTGAGGTTCGGCAAGACGTTGCCGGTTCTGCGTCTGGACTTGCGCAATATCCACGTCGGTTCCAATCTCGAACGTGAGCTTCATCGTCATATGCCCATCATTCGTACTGGTCGATTCGTAGTACAGAAGGTTGTCGATACCAGGGAGTTGCACCTCGATAGGACGCGCCACTGCTTCCGCTACCACTTCTGCACTGGCGCCCGGGTAATCCGCATCGATCTGTACCATCGGGGGGGTAATTTGCGGAAACTGTGCGATTGGTAGTTTCTGTAAAGCAACCAGGCCGATGACTACAATGATAATGGACAGGACCGATGCAAAAATGGGTCGATCAATAAAGAAATGAGAGCTCATGGTACGTTCTGCATCATTGATTCCTCTGAATGATTCATTGAGGAAGTTTTTTCTTTCTGCTGATAGGGAATGGTATTAACTTGAATGCCTGGCAGGATTCTATAAAACCCTTCCACAACCACTCGTTCTCCTGCGCGCAAACCCTCTTCGATCAACCATTCTTTTCCACGCCATGTACTGGCCTGGATCGATCGAAGTTCTGCCTTATCTGCCTTATCAATCACATAGACAAATGAACCGTTAGGCCCTTGCTGAACGGCGCGTTGAGGAATGAGAATAGCACCGGTACGGGTATACCCTTTGATGCGAATCTTAACGAACTGACCGGGATAAAAATAGGATTGCCCGGGAGAAAAACCTCCTTCTGGATTGGGAAACACAAATCGCCCTTGCAATGTGCCGGTTTCAGGCCGCAAGGCAACATCTGCAAAATCCAATACTCCTTCCTCTGGGTATACGCTCCCGTCTGAAAAGGTCATCACCCCACGTAATTGAAAAATATCCGGTCTCTGGACTTTATGCTCAGCAAGTTCGCGGCGGCGGCGGAGGAGATAGCTTTCAGGGACACTCACATTGACATACATGGGATCCAGTTGATCTATAGTAGACAGAAGGGTTACCTGGGCAGAAATCAATCGTCCTTCATAGAAATGGCTGCGACCGATCCGGCCATTTACAGGCGCGGTAATCAATGTATTATCCAGATCAAATTTGGCTTTGATCAGATCATTTTGTGCAGCCTCCAAAGTCGCTTTGGCTCCCAACACTTCAGCCACTGCATCATCTACATTTTTTTTGCTGACCGCTTGTTGCTCAAGAAGTGGCCGCACTCTCGCCAAATCTTGCTGGGCTTGATCAAGCCGGGCTTTAGCCTGGGCTACTTTTGCTTTGCTACTGAGATAAATGGCTTTAAATGGCACGGGATCAATGAGATACAGTTGATCTCCCTTTTTTATATTCCGGCCTTCAGTAAAGAAGACTTTTTTAATAATTCCGCTGACTTGTGACCGAATCTCTACAGGACGAAAGGCTTCAGTCTGTCCAATAAATTCTGGCTCATCCTGAATCGTTTGGGTCGTCACAGTAATTACTTCTACTTGAGGAGCCGGTGGAGAAGAATTTGTGGCTGATTTATCCGAACAACCCGCAAGCAGAATCAGAAATAACCCGCCGCCTACGCGAATAATAGTAGTTCCAATTCGAATGATTAATGTAGCTAACAGGGGATTGCTATTAATCATAAAATTCAATAGGTCAAGTAATGATAAGAAAGATATATAGCGGTAACAGGTGTTCAGGAAGAGCTGTAGTCGCCCTTTGTTGTTCATTAGCCAATCGTAAAAGAATAATTGCAAGTGTTTTTGACTTGCAATTATTACATCAGGCATCAGCCAACGTATTTGCTTACCCAGGCAGCATATCGATTCATCCAGTTCTGCAGGAAATTTTTGCTGTCTGGGCCGATATTTCCATCTTCATCAAACAGTCCATCTTTTACATGGATAAATGCTTCGGGCTGACCCAGTGTTGGTACATCCAGGTAAGCGAGAACATTGCGTAAATGCTGTTGTGCCATGGCTGTGCCGATGACACCCACTGAAGCACCCAATACGCCAGCGGGTTTGCCTGCCCACACATTTTGACCATAGGGCCGCGAGGCATGATCAATCGCATTCTTGAGCACGCCAGGCATCGAACGATTATATTCGGGCGTAATAAACAGAAGGCCGTGAGATGCTGCAATTTCAGCCTTCAATCGTTTGACGGACTCAGCCGGATTCATATCGTCGTCCTGATTGTAGAGTGGTAAGTCGCTGATCTGAATCTGCTTGAACGAGAACTCGGACGGTGCCAGTTTTACAATGGCATTGGCCAGTTTACGGTTGAATGAATCCTTGCGGAGACTACCGACGACAACGGCAATTTGATATTGGCTCATAATGGGCCTCCTCTTATTAAGAGTTAACAAATAATATTACATTTAGACTCAGTATATCCCTACGCTTCGTTTTTATTGTTGCATTTTTTCTTCTGCATGCAATGAGCTTGAAGCGTCGATCATCATGGTATCCACCCTCCACCCAAGGCTTTATAAAGCTGGACGACGGATACCAGGTGGAAGCGATGCGTTGCGGTGAGGGAAAACTCGGCATCGAATAGATTGCGTTTGGCAAGAAGCACATCCACATAGCTTGTAATGCCCCCCTGGTAGCGAAGATTTGCTACATGTAAAGCCGAATGAAGTGCCTCGACCTGCTTTTGTTGTGCTTTAAGCTGATCATTGACTGTGCGGATCGCCACCAAAGCATCTTCAACCTCCTTGAATGCTATCAGGATGGTTTGCTCATATTGCGCCAATGCCTGCCTTGCCTGGGCTTCTGCAGCCCGCTGCTCGAAACCCAGGCTTTGTGCATTGAGCAATGGGCCTGCCAGTCCGAGTCCTCCCACGCCAAACTCGCTGCCGGATAGCAATAGATTGGATAAGGCTGGGCTGGCCACACCGAGAAAGCCTGTGATTGAAAGTTTTGGAAACCGCGCCGCTTTAGCTACTCCGATTCTGGCAGTGGCAGCCACCAAGGCTTGTTCGGCCTGAAGAATATCGGGACGCCGCTGCAGCAATTCAGAAGGTAAACCCGCTGGCACTTCAAGTGGAATCAGTTGCTCTGTCAGCGGATACCCTCGCGCTATCGATACCGGATTTCTTCCCAGCAATACGCTGAGCTCATTCTCTTTCTGAGTCACTTTCCGCTCAAGTTCAGCTACCCGGGCAACAGCATTAGCACGCTCCGCCTCAAACTGGTCCAGATCAAGACGGGAGATTATGCCCCCTTGTAACTGCGCCCGGGAAATGGCGACCGATTCTTCCCATGAAGACAGTGCACGGTGGGCAATATCGAGTTGTATATCAAATTGCAGAAGATCAAAATAGGATTGTGCCACTGCACTGATTAACGTCAAAATGATCGCACGGCGATTCTCCTCGCGTGCCATCAAATCAGCACGAGCGGCTTCATTGGAGCGGCGAATCCTGCCCCAGATATCCATTTCCCAATTCAGGGTTGTCTGTCCGAAATAATTGAAGGGTGTCGCAAATCCGGGACGAAGGAATCCACCGAGCGTACCAAACGCTGGTGCATTGGCATTTATATCCATTTGAGGAAGGAAATCCATATGCACGATATTTAGGCGAGCCTGAAGCTCATCAACACTGGCTACTGCTCGTTTGAGATCTTTATTCTCCAGCAAAGCCTGATTGATGAGTTGCTGGAGCTTTTCATCACGCAGAAGCTCCCACCAAGGAAGGTTAGCGATGGATTGCCCTTCCATCTGAGTGATACGAAACTTGTCAGCAGTGTCGATATGAGGCCGCAAATAGTCGGGTCCCATGGCGCAGCCTGCTGTCAGCAGGCTCGAAAGTAACAACAATGCGTGAATCCAGCAGCTATAACAGCCTTTCTTCCTTAATGGATCAATCGTTAGCAACACTTCATCAGACCTAGATGACATATCAATCCATTTAATAAAATATGCAGCTAAATCAACCCATAATCACCTAATAAGGAATTGCAGGCACGTTGAATTCATATCGTGAAATATTGCTTATACGAATGGACGAATGGGTCATTCAGGTTTTTGTTTCAGGAATCCCATGATCCTTTCGACTTCCCGCTCAACTTCATTTTCCGGGTGATTTTGTTTTTTCAGTTCAGTTCGGATGATGAAAGCCATTTCCAGAATCAATAAATCCATGGTGTTTTTGTCGCCTTTTTGCATGGCAGTCTGATACTCCCTCTGGAATCGATTAATGGCCGGCATGAGCGTGTCATTGTTCGCGTCGATTTTGGACAGGAGCGATTGCAGTTCAAACTTCAGGTTGCTGGATATCGCAGGTTGCTGAACGTATGGATCAGGCTCAGGTTCATAGGGAAGGTACTTCGGCAGATGAACAGATATCATAATCAGTGTGATACCGGAGCCTACTGAAATCAATACAAACTGCCAGAGCTTATATTCTTTTCCAAATAATCTGATGGTTTTTATTTTTTTTGCACCAAGCCAAGCTTGGATGAATATACCTACCAGAAAAGAAAGGGTGCCAAGTGACATAATGGTTGGTATGATCGGATGCACGGTAAATTACTCCTAAAGTCTTATCTTGAATTCGTTATTTTTCAGTACATTGCTTGAATAGTATGATTGTTTTTAAGTCGGCAATCGTTAGCAGCTGCATATTTTAGCCTAAAATGACAGGCGATCATTATTTGTTTGATAGATTAATAGCTGCAATTTGATTAAGCAAGTCCGGTACAAAATTTCTTGAGGATCAGCAGGGTGTAATCGCCGATAGTCAATATCTCTGAGGGGCTTTCTGTATGTAAAACAGTCAGCCCCGATTATTTTAACGCGGTGGTGGCGGTGGTGGATTGCCCGGTGGTGGCGGAGGCGGTATGAAGTTGGGGGGCGGTGTGGAAATGTTTCGGCGCCCGCCATCATTGCCGACAGGGGAACCGCCGGTGATTCTGCCGGATATGGGAACCCGATGTCCTTTTGCATACATGCACTGGATATAGCTGTTATCGTATCGCTGCTGGGCGGCATAACCGGAAACTCTGGCAGAACCCGATCCGACCAGTCCACCCGCCAGGAGACCCGTACCAGCGCCAATCGCAGCACCCCGGCCGCCGCCCAGGGCGGCACCTGCAATGGCACCCAGGCCAGCGCCGATGGCGGCATTTTCTATACCGCTCGACCGGGAAGATTGCTGGGCTGTCGTGCCACCGACCTGTTCGTGAGCATATTCCCGGCAATCGTACTCATCATAGCGGAATTGCTCAAAGCTTTTGCCCCCGCCCGGCAATACCATGACGCTGGGCCCCGTGGGTATCGTGACACATGCCGTCAGGCTGCCGGCGATCAGTATGATGAATAATCTTTTTATTATTAACATGGTGTTCTCGCTTGGTTATTGTGAGAGGGGTTGCGGAGCAACTTGTAACCAGCCGCTGGGGCATTCCCCGATAGCTGGATAATAGCCTTCCGGGTTCTGGCAATAATACCAGTAGCGGGTTGGTGACTGATTGGATCCGGATTCTTTCTGCTGTATATAGACTGGCGGCTGTGAAGGGGTTGCCACGGCGGGAGGGTAGGCGTAATAAGGCCGGAAGAACGGATCGCCATAGTAGGGGTAAGAGCGGTATCCGTAGAAGCCTGATCCGATAAAGCCCGGATTGTAGTAGCCTCCCCAGAGCCCAGGGCCATAGTAACCGCCCCAGCCACCCAGAAACCACGGATCATAATAGCCAACTCCGAACATCAGGTGATTATGATCCCAGTGATGATGTCCATGATCCCAATGCGAGTGGCCGTCGCCATCTCCGCTACTGTCACCGGCATCTCCTCCGCCATCCCCGCCTTCAGCCAGAACTGAATGGCTCGATATCAACGCGAGCAGTGACAGCGTGACACATATCCACCATTTTATATTTTTCATATAAACGCTATTGTGATCCGATTCTGCAATGTTACTTTTATCCTGTTTTTTTGTGGATAATCTTCTATTTTCACTTGCTATTCAAGCATGAGTCTTATTGGATTCCTGAAGTAATAGAAAAACAATAAGCCAATACCTAATGCGGGAATTATGATATTAGACGACACTTAACCTATCCAATCAAACGAGGTCGCCTATTATTGAGCATCTATTTTTATAGACAATCATCTTTCCGAATTTTTCCTTCAGAAAAATGATCGCTGGATATGTTTTCAGGAGCGACTATTTAATAAGATGTTTTTAATCTAAGTAAATTACCTTGCTGGTTCAGATGGTTATCAATATCTATGTTATTAAGTTTAATGCCAACTGGTTCTGCATGGGAATTAGTACAGTTTGAATTAAAGATATCAGCAAGCATTAATTCACCTAATTCAGCTTTATAATGTGCAGGTTCCCAGAACCAGTTCCATTGCGGAGTTTTATTGTTTTTTTGCGGTGCTGGCGAGGCCGTATATTGCGAGTAGAGTGCAAAGTCCCAAAGTGCTACTTTATTCTCACCGTATAAATTAACGATATTAGTCAAGCTTCTTTTAAAATTCTCAAAATCATCCCAATATCCAGCATCATGTATAGTTTCCAGATATATATAATGATAGGGATTAATAAAAATTGTCAGTGAAATATTTTTATCAATTACCAATTTTATCGTTTGACGTATCCATTCTAATTCCCACGACCATTGTTCTGATTGATATATTGATAATCCTGTTTTGAAGAACATTTTTTTTATCTCAGGAATCTTTTGTTCAAACAGTACCCATGCTCCTTCTCGATGAAGTATCTCAGAATAATCAAGAGCCGGATTAAATCCGAAGAATGTTCGATTAACGCTGTTGGGTGACTGAGAAAAAAGTGTATGGAAGCTACTGATGAGGGTCTTTAAAGAAAATAAAGTAGTTGCATAATCCTGAATTTTCTTCAATTGGTATTTATCAGTTTCAATAAATGTTTCATCGATCATCAACAAATTTTTAAGATCAATATATTCCTGTGACAGGGTTATTTCTTTGGTTTCTTCTTTTCGATTAGTTAGAAAATCAGAAAAATCGACACCAAGTAAGATATTCTGGACTTGACCACCCGCTACTGCCTGAAACAACTCACGGATTTGGCCGTATGTTCCAGTGCCAGGAAATGTCAAGTTATATACGATACCATTTTTCTCCGGCCAACAAGGTGATTCTGGGTTGATACCCATTTCTGGACGTGAGTTACCAACAATGATAGTTTGTGGCTTAACATTAAGTACATTATATGGTTTATATAACGATGAGTAATTGGCTGCTGCAGGTTTCTTTTCATTAATTCCTGGAGTGCGTTTTGATTGGAATAATAAGTACGGGTCAATAAAGTAGTTGATCAGAGCGAGTAGTGTCGCAATACTCAAAGAAAAAACCACGAAGAGATATGCATATTTCTTAATTGACATTAGATCAAAATTGAAAATATAGAAATTCGGAAACACTCGTCAATCCGAAAACTGCAATCACTAAAACTGTTGCCATAAAGAGTGCCCAGATTGTAGTGAAGCTGAATTTCAGGATCCTTGATGAAAATAACCCTTCACTATATATAGCGTTTTCTTGTTTATTTTTATATATGAAGTAATTTCTCATTATTTGCTGGGTATTTGGCATTAAGGCTGCTATTGCTAATAATAAAAGAATCCATAAATAAGAATATATAAACTGTGTTCCTCCGCCTGGATATGAGGTTATTCCTAGGTTGCTGAGTATATTAGATATGCTTTCTAGTCTGGTATAAATAGCATTCGGTATTGCAATACCGTTAAATCCATACATTCCTTTTAATATCTCAATTGCTGATTCAAATGTAGTGGCTCTAAATAATACCCAGGCATTTACCACAGAAATAAATGTTAGAAGCCAGCAGAAAATTTTCCATATGGGTCGCTCGTCAAGAAATTCTAATTTTGCAAATTGTTTAATATGTTGCCATACGTGATTAATTATAAGATACAAGCCGTGTAAACAACCCCATAAAATGAAAGTCCAACCAGCACCATGCCATAGCCCTCCGAGGATCATCGTAGTTAATAAATTAACATAACGACGCATACTTCCTTTTCGGTTTCCACCAAGGCTAAAGTAAACATAGTCACGTAAGAAACGAGATAATGTTATATGCCAGCGACGCCAAAATTCAATAATATTAAGTGACTTATATGGTGAATTAAAGTTCAGGGGTAATCTAATCCCAAACATTCTGGCAATACCGATAGCCATATCAGAGTAGCCGGAAAAATCAAAATACAGTTGTAATGTATATCCAAGCGCACCACTCCAGGCGATAAAAAAAGTCACTGGGTCACCAGTAACCGCTGCGTCAAAAACAGGTGTTGAATATTGAGCAATTCCATCAGCCAGAACAACTTTTTTGAATAGGCCCAATGCAAACATGCTGAATCCTACAATCACATTTTCAAGTTTTGGGCTTAAATTCTCTAATGCCAGGAATTGTGGCAACATTTCCTTATGGTGGACTATTGGCCCAGCTATCAGCTGGGGAAAGAAAGTTACAAAAAGAGCATAATGAATAAACTTGAACTCTGTAATTACTCCTCTATAAGTATCTACTAAATAAGCAATTTGTTGGAAGGTATAAAAAGAAATGGCCAATGGAAGGACAATGTGCTTAATTTCAATATCCAGATTGAACGCTATATTTACATTTTCTATCATGAAATTGGTGTACTTAAAAAACCCCAATAATCCAATGTTAAATAAGATACCAATGATAAAAAAAATCTTAGCTATAGTGTAATTCTGAGTGGTATTAAAATGGGTGATTTTATTTCCCAAGAAATAATTAATACAGATTGATGTAATAATTAATAAAAGATAAATTGGATTCCACCATCCATAAAAGAATAAGGATGCAAGTACAAGGGAAGCTATCGCTGTATTTCCATCTTGATACTTGGCTAATAGAAAGTAGATTCCGAATGTGATTGGAAGAAATGCAAATATAAATATATAGGAGTTAAATAGCATCAGTTATTTTATAGTTTGATTTTGTTAAGGACGGGTGATCTCGTTTAATTGGGCAGTTTTTTCCATTTCTTAAGTGAAAACCTTGCAGTTAATGCCTACGCTGTTTTTTTTGCATTGCAGACAGATTATCGAAGTAGAACTCATCGGGTGTTTTATCGTCAAGTGATGTATGTGGTCTGTTCTGGTTGTAGAACATGAAGTATTTCTCCAATCCTGGTCTTGCATTACTCACACTGTCATTAGATTAAACAAGATTACCACTTAACGGACTGTCCGAATTTATGAAAGCACTTCTGGTATCATATTGGCACAAATTACCGTCGATAACTTTCAGGAGTGCCGGTGAATTTAATACATTTATTTATATTTGAGGAGAGACAGAATGTCAAAGAAACACCCGGTTATCGCCGTTACCGGATCTTCAGGGGCGGGTACTTCAACAGTAAAAAGCAGTTTTGAACATATTTTTCGCCGTGAGAATCTGAAAGCTGCAATCGTGGAAGGTGACAGTTTTCATCGCTACGATCGCGAATCGATGAAAGTGGCCGTGGCGGAATCGGAAAAAAGCGGTGGGCGTCCAATCAGTCATTTTGGGCCTGAAGCCAATGAGTTCGAGAAGCTGGAAGCGCTTTTCAGGGAATATGGGGAAAGTGGTGGCGGCCAGACCCGTTTGTATCTTCATAACGATGAAGAAGCAAAGCCCTGGCAGCAGAAAGCAGGCACATTCACGCCCTGGTCACAGATTGCGTCGGGATCCGATCTGCTGTTTTATGAAGGATTGCATGGCGGCGTAAAGAGCGATACCGCAGATGTTGCAAAGTATGTCGACTTGCTGGTGGGGGTAGTGCCGATTGTTAATCTGGAATGGATTCAGAAAATTTTCCGCGATACAAATGCACGCGGTTATTCACCAGAAGCAGTTACACACACCATCTTGCGTCGGATGCATGATTATGTGCATTACATCACACCGCAGTTTTCACGCACCCATATCAACTTTCAACGGGTGCCCACGGTTGATACGTCCAATCCATTTATTTCCCGTGAGATCCCGACGCTGGATGAAAGCATGGTTGTGATCCGTTTCAGTGATCCGGTCAGGGTTGATTTTCCGCTTTTACTGAGCATGATTCATGATTCTTTCATGTCGCGCCCCAATACGATCGTTGTGCCAGGCGGCAAGATGGGTATGGCCATTGAATTGATCCTGACGCCATTGATATTGGAAATTGTCGGTAAAAGCAAAGCATAGGTTTTTCCAATAAACAGAACAACCGGTTAATTTCTGGATCAGGATCAAGTACAAATACTCTGATCTGATTCAGAATTAATCAGCAAAGGATACTCTAAAGCCGGTTTCATTCTGTATGCTTTGCCTTATGCTGTATCGGAGAAGTCATGTTGTCATCCTTCTGCGCAGTCATCATATTTAAATATCTGGCACATGTCTTCCCTATTATCTGATCTGAATCCCCCTCAACTCGAAGCCATCACATTGCCACACCAGTCGGCACTGGTGCTGGCTGGTGCCGGCAGCGGCAAAACGCGCGTGCTGACGACGCGTATTGCTTATCTGATCCAATCCGGGCAGGTAAGTCCGCACGGCCTATTGGCAGTTACTTTTACCAATAAGGCGGCCAAAGAGATGCTGACACGGATTACGGCAATGCTGCCGATCAATCCGCGCGGGATGTGGGTTGGCACGTTTCATGGCTTGTGTAACCGGATGTTGCGCGCACATTATCAGGAAGCCGGGTTGTTACAGACATTCCAGATACTCGATTCTGCCGATCAGTTGTCCGTGATCAAGCGGGTTCTGAAAGGACTGTCAGTGGATGACAAGAAATTCCCGCCGCGCCAGGTGCAATGGTTCATCAATAATGCCAAGGAAGCGGGATTGCGGGCAGCCTTTGTCGAAGTCGATGATGCTTATTCCCGCCAGCTGCGCGAATTTTATCAGGCCTACGAGCAGCAATGTAACAGGGAGGGTATTGTTGATTTTTCTGAACTGCTGTTACGGAGCTATGAACTGCTGAAACGTAATGAAGTGCTTTGCCAGCATTACCGTGAACGGTTCAGTCATATTCTGGTTGATGAATTTCAGGACACCAACCGGTTGCAGTACCAGTGGCTTAAATTGCTTGCCGGAGTGGGGACAAAACAGGTCGCAGCCGTGTTTGTGGTGGGTGATGACGACCAGAGCATTTACGCATTCCGGGGTGCGAATACCGACAATATGAAAGAATTTGAGCATGATTTCTCGATTTCCAAAGTGATCAAGCTGGAACAGAATTACCGCTCGCACGGCAATATACTGGATGCCGCCAATGCGCTGATCGCGAGCAACAGCGGGCGTCTGGGCAAAAACCTGTGGACAGCGGAAGGTAAAGGCGAACCAATACGGGTTTACAACGCCCCCAATGATTTCGATGAAGCTTCGTTTATTGTCAGGGAGATTAAAACATTGCAGGCAGAAGGGGTCGCACTGTCACAAATGGCCTTGTTATACCGTTCCAATGCTCAATCCAGGGTGCTGGAACACGGTTTGTTCAACGCGGCGATTCCGTATCGGGTTTATGGCGGCATGCGTTTTTACGAGCGGCTGGAAATCAAGCATGCGCTGGCTTATTTGCGGTTGATTGCGAATCCTGAAGATGACAATGCCCTGTTGCGGGTCATCAACTTTCCGGCACGCGGCATCGGTGCGCGCAGCCTGGAGCAATTACACGACGAAGCCAGGCAGCAGGGGATAAGTTTATGGGTAGCTGCGGTGCAGAAATGCGGTGGTGAAACAGCATTGCTGCAGGAGCTGGAGAAACCGGCAAAAGGTATCGCCGGGTTTATTCAGTTGATTACCCGGATGCGTCAGGGCTGGGATACCTTGACTCTGCCGCAGATTGTTGAACAAATGCTGACGCAGAGTGAACTGGTCGCACATTATCAGAAAGAACGTGAAGGTTCGGAGCGGCTGGAAAACCTGAATGAACTGATCAATGCGGCGACAAGTTTCGTGCACGAAGCGGAAGATGATAGTCTCGCGGAGTTTCTGGCACATGCTTCACTGGAAGCAGGAGAGCATCAGGCGGGAACCGGTCAGGATGCCTTGCAGCTGATGACCGTGCATGCCGCTAAAGGACTCGAGTTTCATAGTGTTTTTCTGAGCGGGCTGGAAGAGAGCCTTTTTCCGCATGAAAACAGCCTGAATGAAAATAACGGTGTGGAAGAAGAACGACGTCTGATGTACGTGGCCATGACACGGGCGCGTCGTCGGCTATATCTGAGCTTTGCGCAAAGCCGGCTGTTGCACGGGCAGACGCGATACCATATTGCATCACGGTTCTTGAACGAAATCCCGGAAAATCTGTTGAAGTGGCTGCAATCAACACCCAGAGTCGACATCAATCCTTATCAGTCGCGTTCTGCGCATCAATCCACCTCAACGTTTTCACGCACCTCTGCCTTTGCGCAGCAATCGTATCCGGGAAGTCAGTGGCGGATCGGACAGAATGTGGCGCATGCCAAATTTGGCACGGGGGTCATTATCAATTATGAAGGCCAGGGCAGCGAAGCGCGCGTGCAGGTGAATTTTGACCGGGCGGGAACGAAGTGGTTATTGCTTGAATATGCAAAGTTAACAGCTGTTTAAGCAATTTCAGAAGCTGACCTGTCTATCATATCCTCTGTGTGACCGGATTACCGTTTCGGCGCAGGAATAGTGTGCTGTAGCGGGTTGACTGCTGTGCAATGCTCGCCAATCCAGCGGCCATGTGTTTCAGCAGCGGCATAAACCGGATTGCCTTGCACCTTGCTGTCAAACTCGGTATTGCCCATAAACTGTTCGGGACTGGTGAAAGTGCCCTGTGCTGTGCCGTTTCCCTGAAACTGCTTGTTTGCGCATACGAGATCCATGCGATAGCCGTTGCCGATTCTGACGGCATTCTGTGCGGTACAGCCGGATTGACCTTCATAAAAATAAGAAGGGATATCCTGTTGTGCCATTTCCGGGGTAATGCAGACATTTGAAATGGCCCTGCTATTCTCGACTTTTGGTAGCTTCAAGCCATATTGCTGGGCAAGGTCGGTTATCTGTCGCATCTGATCGGACGGGATATGCGGTATCAATGCCAGCAGATCTGATTTGGTGGTGATTTCCCACAAACCGGGACGTATGTGATTATCCGCCAGACTGGATGTCGCCATGATCATGAATGATAAAACCCATATAAATCGTATTTGCATTGAGTCCCCCGGAATTTATCGCGATTGGCTGCGATTAATTGATTTAAGTTCGCACAAGGATATGGGATTGCCGCCTGAACGGAAAGTTCGTTCACTTAAATTTAATGTCAGGTAGATGATCAGGGATTGTCTGCCTTTACAGAACAATGAGTGCTTTATAAAGATTGAATGCACTGATGCCTGTGATCAATACGCCGACCAATATCAGCAACGTGCGGGCATGGAATTTCTTGCATAATACGGCGGCGAACGGCGCAGCGAACAATCCGCCGAATACCAGTCCCACGATCAGCGGCCAGGTATTGGTTTCCATCAGCATGGCAAATACAGCTGCGCTGGTTACTGTCAGGAAAAATTCAGCAAAATTGACAGAACCGATGGTTGTGCGTGGATCATTGCCGGTGCCGATCAATGTAGTCGTCACCACCGGACCCCAGCCGCCGCCACCCGCTGCATCGACGAATCCGCCGAACAAGGCGAGTTTGCCAACATGTTTGGGGGCTTCTGTGCGGATGCGCAATTGACGGAATGCCTTGCTCAGAATGTAAAGACCCAGCAATACCAGATAGGCGGATATGAAGGGCTTGAACACTGCGCCATCGATCTGGGTCACCAGTACCGCGCCCAGTATGCCGCCCAGGATGCCGGGAACAAGTAATCGGGTAAATAAGTGCTTGTCGACATTGCCGAATTTGGCATGGGATATGCCGGAAACGCCGGTGGTGAAGATCTCGGCGATGTGAACGCTGGCGCTCGCTGCGGCAGGGCTTGCGCCGGATGCCAGCAGAAATGTGGTGGCCGTGACGCCATAAGCCATACCCAGCGCGCCATCAACGACCTGAGCCAGGAAACCGACTGCAACAGCGCTCCAGAATATCCGGCTGTCGAGCGTATCGGTGATAATTTTCCAGCTGTCTTCCCCATTCTGTGCCAGAAAGAAACGGATAACCAGAAACAGGACCAGCAGCACCAATACAACCACAGCAAACCAGACGGCTGCCCGCAGAAAAGGGTGGGCATCCAGATGGGATACGGATTCTTCAACCGGCGGGAGGCCCAATTGCTGGTGTTCTTCATTGATCGGATTTTGCGTCAGATCAATATTGCGAATCTTCATGCGGCTAGACTTTCCTGTTATTTTGAGTGCTTGGCACTATAACCGAAGCCGTGATTTATTTGAAATAATATAAAGTAATATGCTTATACTGAATTGGAAGGTGCGGAACCTGGCCTTTACCCATGAAGACCACGGGAATGGTGATTGATGCGGGTTTCCATCAGGATGAATGTCAGGATACTAAGGGAATATCAAAGACAATGCGTTTTATTCTGTTCGTATTTTTCTACTTCATCGGCATGACAAGTGCTCATGTGGATACGTCCGGCAGGGTGCCGGATACCATGGCTGAACGCGTTAAACCTTGCACGTTCTGTCATGGCGCGGAGGATGCCGCAGGGCGCGATGCCTATTACCCGCGCATTGCAGGCAAGCCGCAGGGATATCTGTTTAACCAGCTCCGTAATTTCAGGGATGGCCGTCGCCACTATCAACCGATGGCTATCCTGCTGGAAAACATGTCGGATGACTACCTGCGGGCTATAGCCCATTATTTCTCGTCGTTACAGTTGCCATATCCGGCACCCGAGCAGATCTCCATGCAACCTGAGGAAATCAGGCTGGCTGAGCGGCTTGTTTATTCGGGGAGTCCCGGAAAGGATATCCCGGCTTGCAGTGCCTGTCATGGCGATAATCTGATGGGCGTGGAACCGGCTATTCCGGGTTTGCTGGGTTTGTCCCGTGCCTATATAACGGCGCAGCTCGGCGGCTGGCGTCATGGCAGCGCCATGCGGGGTCAGGTGCCGGACTGCATGTCTGAGATTGCCAGACAGTTGACCGATGCGGAGGTCAATGCGCTGGCAAAGTGGCTGGCGAGTCAGCCTGTTTCGGGGAGGCCGGGTTCATTCAGCAGGCTGTCGCCGGAACTGGCGCAGCGTTGCCGGCCGAACAGACTGGAAGACGGGGGGACGGAATGAAACGATTGATCAGGTTGGCCAATGCCAGTCGCTGGAGGTTTGCGGTCTTGTTCTGGGGATGCCTGATCTTGCTCGTATTGGCTCCGGCGATGCAGGCGGCGGATATCGTCGCCGATGAGCCAGGGCAGTCTGCGGAAATGCAGCAAATCAGCCTGGGTGCTTATTTAACCCGTGCGGGTAACTGCATGGGATGCCATACTGCTAAAGGCGGCCGGCCATTTGCGGGCGGGTATCGGTTGTCGACAACATTTGGCATTTTCGTGACTCCCAATCTCACATCCGATAAGGAAACGGGAATCGGCCTCTGGAGCCGGGAAGATTTCTGGCAGGCGCTGCATCAGGGTAAATCGCGGGACGGGCGGCTCCTTTATCCTGCCTTTCCCTATACCGAATATACCAAAGTGACGCGACAGGATGCCGACGCGATGTTTGCCTACCTGCAATCGTTGCCACCCGTTGCACAATCCAATCCACCCAATGAGCTGTTTTTCCCCTACAACATCAGACTACTGCTGACAATCTGGCGTACCCTCTATTTCAAGGAAGGTGTTTATGCGGCAGATCAATCCAGAAGTGATGCGTGGAATCGCGGCGCCTATCTGGTGCAGGGGCTGGGGCACTGCAATGCCTGCCATACAACGCGCAATTTATTCGGAGCCAGTCAGGATGAATCATTTACGGGCGGGCAGATCATGGGGATGAACTGGTATGCGCCGTCCCTGTCTTCGCATCGGGAAGCGGGCAGCGGGGATTGGGCGATTGAAGAAATTATGGCGCTGCTGACAACCGGTATCACGGAACGTGCGGTGGCTTCAGGTCCCATGGCAACTGTCATCAGGCAAAGCCTGCAATATCTGTCGCAGGAAGACAGTCACGCCATGGCGATCTATCTGAAATCGCTCACGGAAAATGAGGGCGGCAGCGTGCCGGGCGTCAGTTTCTCGGTGATGTCCGGCAGTCTGCGCAAACATCTGGATCAGGGTGGGCAACTGTATGAAAAATATTGCCAGACATGCCATGGCGCGGACGGGAAGGGTGTGGCAGGTATTTATCCGGCGCTGGCCGGTAACCGGGGTGTGATGATGAATTCACCCTTGAATGCCATTCGCAGTGTGCTGAATGGCGGCTATCCGCCCACCACGCTGGGGAATCCGCAACCCTATGGCATGCCGCCGTTTCAGCAGATTCTGCGGGACGAGGAAGTGGCACTGGTCGTGTCGTATATCCGCAATGCCTGGGGAAACCGCAGCAGCCTGGTAACAGCCATCGAAGTGGATCGGAGCAGGGGCGGGCGGAGTCATTAATGACTCTTTAAGCGCGCTGCTCAAATTTGGTGAGTGGCCGGTAATCAGGGCGCGCAAACATGGAGACAGGTCGCGAATGAAGAATATAGTAGATGAATCAAAGTAATTTTTTATTACGACCTTCTGGCGGTACGCGCAGTAGCAGTATTGGATTCTTGATTCTGGCCCTGACACTATTTTTTTTCATGCCGCTAAATAAATGATGTTGGGTGCAGAGGGTGAACCTGACCGTCAGGTCAGCTATGAAGTGTGGTCAGCAACGCCACTAATCCGGCAATGGCGGTAAAAGGTTCGGGGACAGTGTCCGCCGTAAAACGTGCCGCCAATCGTTCTGCGCGTTGGGTGGCGATAGCCAAGTGTTCGCTGGTGGTGGCAAATGCTTTGTCCGTGCCTTTCTCGTAATCAGGAATATGCTGCTTCAGGCGGTACATCACTTCGTTGCGGTGTAGCGGAGCCTGGATGTCTTCGTAGTGGAGCAGCAGCCACAGCCACAGCTCAAAACTGGGAACAGAGGCAACGGCCTGAAAAATGACCGGCTGCTTGGCGTCGTTCCTGAGCTTGCCATCCAGCGACTCAGCCAGCCGCAGTGCGTCGAAATAGCTGTCATGATTGTCGCGGTCGAACACGGCATAGACCTTCTCGAACGCACGCCGCTGGATATTTCTGTGACGGTCGCCGCTTTCAAACAATTGCTGGGCGTACTGCACCACCTGGATGGGCGCTGTACCTAAATCGCTGGGCTGGACCCCCACATTGGCGGTGTGCAGACGATAGGCAGCGCGGATTTCACGGAAGTAGTTTGGCTCAGTTTTGCTACCTTCAGTGACGACCAGAATGCGGTCGTAGCTGGCGCGCTGCCCTTGCTTGCGCTCAAGCTGCTTCTGCTGGCGCTCCTTGGGGGAGTTGTCGCGGGCCATCAGTGCTTCAACCCCAGCGTATGACTAAGAAATGGGATGCCGCCGTACCGCCCCATCAGGTAGCCGCGCTCCAGCGCCTCGTTCTTGCGCGGGCTGAATTCGGACAGACTGACCAATGTCGATGCCTGATCACGATCTTTTTCCACGAACCACACTTGATCGCGCCGGAACAGGTTGGGGGCGTCCAGCAGCGAGGTATCGTGGGTCGTAAAGATCAATTGCGCACCGCCGGTGTTGATCTCGGGCCGGTGGAATAACCGCACCAACTCACGCACCAGCATGGTATGTAAGCTGGTATCGAGTTCATCGATGACCAGCGTCAGCCCTTTGTTGAGGACGTCCAGAACCGGGCCGGTAAGAAACAGCAGATTGCGTGTGCCACTGGACTCGTCCATCAAATCAAACACGGCTTTGCCCTGTTCGGTGACGTGGTGGAAGCGCAGCTGGTGCTCCTCCAACTCCTCGGGTCGCACTTCGGTTTTACCAGCCACCAGATCGAAGTGAACAGCCTGCCCTGGCACCTTGCGGGTCTCTACATCGATATCGGAGATGCTGATGTCAGCGGCAGTGAGGAAGTTGCAGATCTCCTTGCGGCCATCAACCTGCTTGAGCATCTGGATAGACACTTGTGGGTTGAGTTGGACCTGCTCGTTGAAAATGACCAACCGACTGACGAACCAGTCGAACACTGGGCGCAAGGCTTCGCTATTCAGTTGCACCGCCATCGACAGGAACAATGCATTCGGGCGGGTAGCGCCTTCCCATACATTCTTGGGTCCCTTGAGGCCGGGGCCGAAGTCGTAGACATCCTTGCCGGTTTCTGCATCAAAGTGACGAGCGAACCAACGCTGCGGTTTGAATGCCTTGTAGACCAACAGGTGCTCGCTAACGATGCGCTGTGAGGTCATGGCAAAGCCATACTGGTAGCGAACGTCATCGAGCAGGAAGGTGACTTCAAATTCGGTGGGCTGGCTGGCGGAATCGGCATCGAGCCTAAAGGGTTGCACCGCAAAGGATTGACCGGGCTGAATCGCCGTAGCCGATTCGGTCACCACGCCGCGCATATATTGCAGCGCCTTGATGAGATTGGACTTACCACTGGCGTTGGCACCGTAGACCGCTGCACTGCGCAGCAGAGTGGGCGCGGCACTGATGCCCGTGGCTAAGGTGTGGGTGTCCTGCAGGGTCTTGTCCTTGGATGCGACAAGACTAAGCACCTGCTCATCACGTAGACTGCGGAAGTTCTTGACGCGGAACTCGACCAGCATTGCACCACCCCATATAATATATAATATATCTTAATTATGCACTAAAAAAGCAAAATATCAAGTTATTTTATATTTCTGTCGCATTACAAGATCGTTTTACTCGGTACTGATTCGCCGCATACACGCACATCCAAGGTCAGGTCGATAATCATGAATACAATGCTGGCAATGCGCATACCAGAAGGCTACAGTAAAAAATCATTTTTGATTCATCTACCAGTTCTTCATTCGTGACCTGTTCACATATTTTATTGTCTTGAAGGGATGCAGGGGAAGCTTCTCGCTCCACTACAGATCTATCGCTTCAGAAAAATCAAATCCCACACGCCATGACCCAGTTTAAGTCCGCGCTGCTCAAATTTGGTGAGCGGCCGGTAATCGGGGCGCGGTGCGTAGTCTTTTGCAGTATTGGTTAATTGGGGTTCGCTGCTGAAAACGGTCAGCATCTGTTCCGCATAGTCTTCCCAATCTGTCGCGGTGTGGATATAGCCGCCGGATTTCAGGTGTTCACACAGGTGGGCGACCAGCGCGGGTTGGATGAGGCGGCGTTTGTGATGTCTGGCTTTTGGCCAGGGGTCGGGGAAAAAGATGTGAATGCCGTCCAGACAGGCCATGGGCAGCATGTGATGTAATACCTCAACTGCATCATGCTGAATGATGCGCAGATTGGTTAATCCCAACGCTTCAATCTGATTGAGCAGGCTGCCGACACCGGGTGTATGGACTTCAATGGCGAGATAATCATTGTCGGCATGGGTGTGTGCAATGGCGGCCGTGCTGTCGCCCATACCAAAGCCGATTTCCAGGATTTTAGGAGCCTGACGACCAAATACCTGATTCAGATCCAGGGAGCTTTCTGCGAAGGGAATGCCATGGTGCGGCAATAGCATTTCGCAAGCGCGGCGCTGGGCATTGGATACGCGTCCCTGACGGAGGACAAAGCTGCGGATGGCTTGTCTCATTGGCAAATAAAAGCGTGATGGTGAATGGGGAGATCAGGCGGATTTTCCGCTCGCCGGTTTTGTCGGCGCAGCATCTGAACGGGCGATGACGCCATCGGTCGGTGAACTGGGGCTGGCGCTATAGAGTTTTTTGGCCATGCGTCCGGCCAGATACGCTTCGCGACCGGCTTCAACGGCTTTGCGCATGGCCGAGGCCATGAGCACCGGATTTTTCGCTGCCGCAATCGCTGTATTCATCAGTACGCCATCACAGCCCAGTTCCATTGCAATGGCGGCATCAGAGGCCGTGCCGACGCCTGCGTCAACCAGTACCGGTACTTTGGCGTTGTCGATAATGATCTGTAAATTCCATGGATTCAGAATGCCCATGCCGGAACCGATCAGTGATGCCAGCGGCATGACGGCCACGCAGCCGATTTCCTCAAGCTGTCTGGCGATGATGGGGTCGTCAGAGGTATAAACCATGATCTGAAAATCTTCCTTGATCAGGATCTCTGCGGCCTTGATAGTTTCGACCATATTCGGATAGAGTGTTTTAGGGTCGCCGAGGACTTCCAGTTTGACCAAGCGGTGGCCATCCAGCAATTCACGCGCTAGACGCAGCGTGCGCACGGCATCGTCCACGGTGTAACAGCCGGCTGTATTGGGAAGCAAGGTGTATTGCGAGGGTGGCAATACATCCAGCAGATTGGGTTCGTTCGCGTTCTGACCAATGTTGGTTCGCCGGATGGCGACCGTGATGATTTCAGCGCCGCTGGCTTCAATGGCTGCGCGCGTTTCGGTGAAATCCTTGTATTTTCCCGTTCCGACCAATAATCTTGAGGTATATGTTTTGCCGGCAATGGTGAGAGCGTTCATGGGATCTGATAGTCAATAAGGTTAAAAAAATGGTTGGTCGGTAAAATCTGGCAGGCTGTTGAGAAACGATCTACGTTACCTCTGCCGTGTTAAAAACTGGCTCAGAATACTCATTTATCGAACATAAACTGTGTTTTTCCGCCCGTTTTTGTTTTGTGGTGGTTGCCTTTTAACAGCCTGCTAGCCGCCACCCACGGCAACGACCACTTCCAGTTGATCACCATCGGCCAGAATCTGTTCGGAAAACCGGCTGCGCGGAATGATCTCGCCATTGCACTCAATGGCGATGCGTTTGCCATGCAGCGCCAGATGATCAATGAGCTGGGTGACATTGATGGGTGCTGCAAAGTGTTGGGTTTGGCCATTGATGGTGAGCTGTATCATGGATAACTTGTACTATGTGCCGGATCTGGTAATTTGCTTAGCAGACCGTTGAAAAACTATCTGCATTGCCGCTGCAGTGTTAAAAAAGGCTCAAAATGCTCATTTATCATGCATAAACTGCGCTTTTTCGCCTGTTTTTGCCTTGCATCGGCTGCCTCGAAAACGTTTTCAACGGTCTGTTAGCCTGCTGCTGAAAAATAGATTCAGCGCAATTTTATCATGCCGGGGTTGGGCAGTGATAGCGTGTTGTGAACGCGTTTGATAGTCAATCTGACTTTCAAGTATATTCTCGCCGATAAAAAGCACGTTTATTTTTCCTATATGCTGCCTTAAAAACCTATTTAATCCGGTATGCGTGTAGTTGTTACGGGAATAGGGATTGTCTCACTGATCGGTACTGGCATTGACCAGTTCTGGAACGCGGCCGTTGAAGGCCGGAGCGGGATAAACCGCATTGAATGCTTCGATGCATCAGGCCAGCACTCACAGATAGCGGATGAAATCAGCGGATTTAATCCAGCTTCTTTTCTATCGGCCAAACAGGTCGAACAAACCGATCGTTTCACACAATTGGCGCTGTACGCGGCCAATCTGGCGCTGGAAGATACCGGTGCGCTTGAAGCCTACGCATCCCGGGATCCGGCATGGGCGGATTTGCAACATTTGAATCGTCTGCCGCCTGGAGCCACTAAACATGGATTGAAAGGGGCGCATCTGACTCGGCTGCATCGCCACCATCATGACGTTGCGTACCGGCACGATCCATTCGACCATCAATCTCGACGAAGCGGATCCGGATTGCGATCTCGATTATACGCCCAATCACGCGCACCAGAAAAAAATACAAACCGGCCTATGCAATGCATTTGGGTTTGGCGGCAACAATGCCAGTATTGTTTTTACAACTCTTTAAACATAGGTGCAATCGGATATGGATACCGCAGATATCGAAGCGAAAGTGCTGGAATTTATCGCCTCAAAGGTTGAGCATGTGGATGCTTCCAGAATCAGTATTCTTCACAGTTTGAAGAACTTGGGCTTGATTCCCTAGATACGGTCCAGCTTCTGTTTGACGCGGAAGAAACCTTTGGCGTCAATTTTGCAGGGGAAGAAATAAAGAATTTCCGCTGTGTCGGCGATATCATTGCCTATATCGGCAGGCAGCAACCGTCTGTTTCTGCGTGAAGCATAAGGATTAACAGCTGTTAAGCCGGAAGGCTGCCATGCCGTGTGTGCCGCCGATATTGATAGCAATCGGCGACCGGTATCGGATATGGCGATAACGATGGTGGACTGGCTTGTATCACGCGACATAACAGAATACACTGGGCGCTTGTGTTGAGCGATTTATACTGGCATTAGAGTCTTCTTCAGAATTTCCGGCATGGAAGTGAAATTGCAAAATAAACGTCCCAGGCATTTAGATCTTTTCAAAATCAGACAGCCGCTACCTGCTGTCATTTCAATCCTGCACCGGGTGAGTGGTGTGCTGCTGTTTTTTCCCGGTATCCCTTTGTTGCTGTGTGGTATGCAGAGCATGCTGGATTCCCGGCAAAGCTTTGCGGCATTGCAGGCTTACCTGCTAGATCCGCTGGTTAAAATTGGCTTGATGCTGGTGCTGTGGTTCTTTCTGCACCATTTATGCGCCGGTATCCGTTATCTGGCGCTGGATCTGCATGTAGGCATCACGCTGGCGCACGCCCGCACGGGAAGTAAAATCGTGCTGGGGGCGGGCATCGCTCTGACATTATTAATAGGCATGGCGTTATGGTAAAACAGACGAATCGTGTCGTAACCGGTGCGCATTACGGGCTAAAGGATTGGCTGGTGCAGCGCGTGACGGCAGTTCTGATGGTGGTTTATCTGGTGGTGCTGGGGGTGTTGATTCTGACCTTGTCTCCGCAGGATCATGCGGCATGGAAGAGTCTGTTCAGTCATCAAGGAATGCGCATTGCCACATTTCTATTTTTTGCCAGCCTTGTCTGGCATGCCTGGATTGGGGTTCGCAATGTTCTGATGGATTATGTCCATCCAACGGCGATTCGCTTGACGCTGCAAATTCTGGTGATCGTTTCACTGCTGTTCTATCTCGTGTGGTCTGCTGAAATCCTGTGGAGCTGATGTGGCAATAACCAAAAGAAAATTTGATGTGGTCATTGTGGGTGCGGGGGGAGCAGGGATGCGGGCTGCCCTGCAACTGTCCGAAGCGGGGCTCAAGGTGGCGGTGTTGTCAAAAGTGTTTCCAACACGGTCGCATACGGTTTCTGCGCAAGGCGGCATTGCCGCGTCGCTGGGCAATGTGACGGAAGATAACTGGCACTGGCATATGTACGATACGGTAAAAGGCTCGGATTATCTGGGTGATCAGGATGCCATCGAGTTTATGTGCCGGCAGGCCAATGAAGTGGTGTATGAACTGGAACATTTCGGCATGCCGTTTGATCGCCTGGATAATGGCAAAATCTATCAACGCCCCTTTGGCGGGCAATCACAGAATTTTGGCGGCGCACAGGCAACCCGGTCCTGCGCGGCGGCTGATCGGACAGGACACGCTTTGCTGCATACGCTGTATCAGCGGAATGTCAGTGCCAATACGCAGTTCTTCATCGAATGGATGGGACTGGATCTGATTCGTGACGAGCAGGGCGATGTGCTGGGCATTACCGCGCTGGAAATGGAGACCGGCGAAGTCATGCTGTTGCAGGCCAGAGCGACCCTGTTTGCAACGGGCGGCGCCGGGCGCATTTTTCAGGCCAGCACCAACGCACTGATCAATACGGGCGATGGGTTGGGTATGGCAGCACGCGCTGGCATTCCACTGGAAGACATGGAATTCTGGCAATTTCATCCAACCGGCGTGTATGGCGTGGGCGTGCTGATCAGTGAAGCGGTCAGAGGCGAGGGCGGTTACCTGCTCAATAAAAACGGCGAGCGATTCATGGAACGTTACGCGCCGAATGCCAAGGATCTGGCCAGCCGTGACGTGGTTTCGCGCGCATTGACTCTGGAAATGAAAGAAGGGCGCGGTTGTGGTGAAGAAGGCGATCATCTGCTGTTGAAACTGGATCATTTGGGCGCAGACATTATCAAAACGCGGCTGCCCGGTATTCGCGAGCTGGCCATTAAGTTTGCCCATGTCGACCCCATTCTTCAACCTATCCCCGTGGTACCAACTGCGCATTACATGATGGGCGGCATTCCCACTAATTATTCTGGCCAGGTTGTGGCGCCCTATAAGACAGGTCCGGAGGAAGTAGTCTCCGGGTTTTATGCAGTGGGCGAATGTGCGTGTGTTTCCGTGCATGGCGCCAACCGTTTGGGCACCAATTCCCTGTTGGATATCGTCGTGTTTGGACGGGCTGCCGGGTTGCAGATTATTGAGGATTTAAAACGTAATCCGCACCACAAGCCATTGCCGTCGGATGCGGGTGATAAAACACTGGCGCGCCTGGCACGCCTGGAATCCCAGAAAGAAGGTGAGAATGTGGCACAGGTGAACGCGGATCTGGGCAAAACCATGCAGACTTATTGCGGTGTTTTTCGCTTTGAAGACATATTGCAGCAAGGCGTCAGGAAAATTAATGAAGTGGCTGAACGTGTGGACCGGACAGTAATTAAGGATAAGAGCAAAATCTTTAATACCGCCCGGATAGAAGCATTGGAACTCGATAATCTGAAAGAAGTCGCCGTCGCCACGATGGTCTCGGCGGAAGCGCGTACAGAAAGCCGTGGCGCACATGCACGGGATGACTACCCGCAACGGGATGATGCAAAATGGCTCAAACATACTTTGTTTTTCAGCGAGAACAGCCGGCTGGACTACAAACCCGTGCGCCTGAAGCCGCTCACTGTCGAATCCTTTCCACCGAAAGCCAGGACATATTGATTGACTGGCAAGAAATCTCCCGGGTTTTACAGGGAGATTGCCGGAAATTTGATCGCTGTGACATATAAGACTTTTCTTCCTGAACCTGCTGTCTCTTACCTTTTAAATCGAAGTTAAACTCTGAGCCATAACAGGGTTGATGAGTGACCCTGCTTTGATTCATACTCCTCCCTTCTATACATGAGCTTCCATTGCAGGGAAAAAGCATACGATGAAAGACTATCAGGTAAAACCGGGAAGCAAACTGATATTGTCACGGCTTGATGCGGACGATACCGGTGATTACAGGAAAACCGATCAAGGCAAGGAAAAAGCACAGGCTGTCACAGCGCAATTGACCAGTAAGCTTGCGGCGTTGCAGGAACGCCTCTATGCTAATGGCAACCGTGCATTGCTGATTGTGCTGCAGGGGATGGATACCAGCGGAAAGGACGGCACTATCAGGAGTGTGATGTCCGGCGTGAATCCGCAGGGGTGCAAAGTGGTGACTTTCAAAACACCGTCGGTAGAAGAACTCAGTCATGATTTTCTGTGGCGCGTGCACCAGAAAGCGCCCACCAAAGGCCAGATCGGTATTTTCAATCGTTCGCACTATGAAGATGTGCTGATTACCCGTGTGCACGGACTCATTTCAGACAAGGTGGTCAGGCAACGGTTTAATCAGATCGTCGAGTTTGAGGAACTGCTGTCTGAAAGCGGAACAGTTATTCTCAAGTTTTTCCTGCATATCTCGAAGGATGAACAGAAAGAGCGGCTGGAAGAGCGTATCCGCAATCCGGAAAAACGCTGGAAATTCAACGACGGCGATATTGAAGAGCGGAAACTGTGGGAAAACTATATGACGGCGTTTGAAGCCATGATGGCTGCCACGAGCACCAATCAGTCGCCGTGGCATATTGTGCCCGCCAACCGGAAGTGGTATCGCAATCTCGTTATCGCTGAGCGTGTCGTCGATGCGCTGGAAAACATGAAATTGAAAACACCTGCCGCGCCGACAGGAATCAACTTTGATACATTGAAGATTGAGTAATCATGCCAGTAATACGGCCACGGTCTGGAATTCCCATGGAAATTGAACTGAAGCTGGCCTTGCAACCACGCCATACGGCACGTCTCCGGCGTCATCCGGTATTGCACAAGATCAGACCGGAGCAACGTCTGTTATACAGCATTTATTTCGATACACCGAAATTTGATCTGATGCGGCGGGGCATCGCGTTGCGGGTGCGGCGGGTGGGCGATCAGTGGATTCAAACGCTGAAAGCCGAAGCGCATTCAGTCGGCGCGTTGTCGAGCCGTCCGGAATGGGAAGTGCCGGTTACTGATGGGAATCGCCCGGATTTCTCCATATTGCCGCATGACGCACTGGATTTACTGGACGGGATCAAACATAAACATATCGCGCCGGTATTTATCACTGAATTTGAGCGGACCACCTGGCAGGTGGGTAACAATGGAACCCAGGCTGAAGTAGCGCTCGATACCGGTAAGATTTATGCAGGCGCTGCGTACCGGGATATCTGTGAGGTGGAAATCGAACTCAAATCCGGCGTCCCTGTATTTCTGTTTGATGTGGCAACGTGCTTGCTGGAACAGGTGCCATTGCAGGTCGAACCACGCAGCAAAGCGGAACGTGGTTATATCTTGAGCGGTGCCGTAAATCCTGCCCCGATCAGGGCGATACATCCGGTTATTCACGGGAACCAAACGCCGGGTGAAGTCTGGAGTGCAATCATGCAGGCTGCACTGGTGCAGTTGGTCGCCAATGTGCCAGGTTTTCTGGAGAATGCGCAGCATATCGAGTATCTGCACCAGCTTCGCATTGCATTGCGCCGCTTGCAAACCGGTGTGAAGCTGGCGAAATCGCTGGGACAGGCGTTGCCAGACTGGGACCAACCGTTACGGGGGGCAATATATGCACTTAATTCAGCGCGCGACTGGGATGTTTTTCTGAATGATACATGGCCTGATATTTTTGGGGTACTGGGGGAATCCGCAGCGGATGAACCCATTGAAGACGCTGTGCCTGTTTTGATGAATGATGTGGCTGCACAGGCCCGTCAGCGGGCGCAAGCCATGTTGTGTCAGCCCGCATTCACTCAACTCGTGCTCGATATCGGCCGTAGCCTGTTGACGCCACCGGTTGGTGTACCGGATCGAAATACGATGGCATGGGCCGGGATGATTCTCGATAAACGCTGGCACATATTGCGCCAACGCTGCCATGGCTTCGCCGGATTGAATGCTGCGCAGCGACACAGGGCACGCATTGCTGCCAAGAAAATGCGTTATGCAGCCGAGGCATTGGCGCCACTCTATGGTAATAAGCGTAGTCACCGTTTCATCACAGCCCTGGCAGCGTTGCAGAATGAACTGGGGTGCGCGAACGACGTGCGTGTCGGGACACAACTGCTGCGTGCGGTGCCAAAGAAAACCATCCTGCTCGGCTATGATCTCGGTCGTATCCACGGCGCGCTGGAATATAAAGCCGTGCGGCATATCGGTCTATCCGATGCCATCTGGCGGCGACTGGCGCGGTCGAAATTATTCTGGCGTTGATAGGGGTTTCCGCTCCAGCCTTTTTTCTCTCAACAACCATTAACCATGCGAGTGCATCAGCCAGGCGGTAATGCCGATCAACGTGATGCACGCGGTCAGCGATATGACGGCTGTGTGCCGGTATTTGCGGATTAACTGAGTCTGCGGGTAGACAGAGATGATAAAGGGATGTGTTGAGTTGTCGGGTTTGGTGATAATGTTTTCATCCGGTTTCAGAGCCAGTTGATTGTAGATTTGCTGTGCCTCTGATTGCGCTGTCTGGCGGGCGGATTCCCATTCTGTCTGATCGATGTCACCATCCCTGTTGGTATCGAAACGCGCTCGCAATTGTTGCTGATCTTGTTTCCAGTCATTAATCAGATCGATCATTACGTCACGGGCGGATTGATCGTCCGTTGCCGACCGGGTTTTGAATTGACCCAGGATGTACAGCGATTGGCCGGGTAGTATCAGCCATTCGCTGTAGCGATAACGGTTTGTCACCGTATTGAGAATCGACTGACTTTCCAGTAGCAGAGTCTTGGTCGGCCATTCGGTATTTCCATACCACACCAGTTTTTCATTGCCATTGACTTCGGCGCTGTCCGGATCAACAAAGCAACTGCTCTCACCATCCGTGAGCTTGAACCGATGGTCGCTGATATTCTTGTAAACAATGTTCCAGCGAGTTTGTGAACGGCCTCCCTGCGTAATCGTTTCCTGTTCTTCAATCTGACTGCGATACCAGAGGCACGGGTGATTGGATAAGGGTGCATAAATGGCCTGATCATTGATAAATTGCCCTTTTCCCTCCAGTTCAATGTAGCCCTGATGCGCAGAACGCAGCTTGGCGGTGGGAGTATCCTCAATGATACGCAGCCGTTTCCAGTTACGGTAAAAGAAATAGAAGCTGACCAATGCGGACAGAATGGATGCGATCAGGGCAAGTTCATAATCTTCCGGAGAAAGTTCTGATGGCGGGAAGCGCATGACAAGGCCGCTTGTCAGCCAAACAATTTGCCAATATTGACATCCTGCTTTTCGGCATCACTGAACTCGAGCAAGTCGCGCGCCTTGAACTTGAACCAACTGGCAATAATGACTTCAGGGAATTGCTCAATCCGTACATTATTAATTTTGACTGCCTCATTATAATATTCGCGGCGATCAGCAATGCTGTTTTCCAGCCCGGATATACGTGCCTGTAAATGCTGAAACTGCTCACTGGCTTTCAACTCCGGATAATCCTCCGCGACGGCAAACAAATTGCCCAATCCAACGCGCAGCATATTCTCAGCGGGGCCTAACGCGCTGATATTGCCGGCCTCTCGTGCAGTTGCCACTTGTGAGCGGGCTGCAATCACCTGTTTGAGTGTTTCCTGCTCAAAACCCATGTACTGCTTACAGGTTTCGACCAGCTTGGGTAGTTCGTCGTGACGCTGCTTCAGCAGAATATCAATATTTGACCATGCCTGTGACACCGTATGCTTGAGATCGACCAGGCTGTTGTAGAGCAGGATGCCATATATCAAAATGATGATAATGCCTGCCAGCGAAGTATAAATCAGGATATCCAATGTCACGCCTCCTGTAAGTTGTGGTCACTCAATATACGGTAAAGACAGTTCTGGGGATAATTTAAAAAGCCACTTGTCATGGCGTTATTTCAATGCTAGGTGAAAGTCAGGACATCGGAACATTCACTGCCAGCCACTTGTTCCAGGTATCGTTTGGCGCGTTCACTGACTCCCGCACCATGTTGCAGATAGGATTGTGCCGCCAGTTTGGGAGAATAGTCGCAGGCGGTATAACCCTGGGTTTTGATCTCGGTGATCGACAGTGAGGTGACCGTTAATCTGCCTTTTCCCAGCTTGATAACCAGCAAATTTTTACCACTGGTCGCTACGACCAGTGCAGTATTGCGATGATGGTTCATGAGAACGGTTGGTTGCATGATCGATAGTGTTGGCGGTATTAAACGGTTTCTACCGTGTTTAACAGATTACGAGCCATGCGGAGTGCAAAGCGAAAGTGCGTGCTATCCCAGGGCGTGAATCGTGGTAATTGATATATGTCCGTGCTACGGCGGGCTGCGCCCCATGCTGTGGAGACGGCGGCTTTAAATCCTATTTTCTTAATCATGGCTGGATGCTGTAACAAATAATCCTGACCAGGTTTTCCATTCGGATAGGCAAACAAATGAACGGGTTCACCAATGATACTTTCCAGCATTTCTTTCCCACTTGCGATTTCAGAAAAGGCGAGATTATCGTCCAAACGCGCCAGAATAGGGTGATTCATTGTATGCCCGCCGATTTCCATGCCTGCCCGATGCAGTTTTCTGATTTGTTCGGATGTCATCATCAGATTGTCCGGGAGCGCTACCGGCACTAATTCGCACAACTGATCAACACGGCGATGTCTTTCTTCAAATGACAGATACTTGAGTTTGTCGATTAAAGGGAATAACAACTTCTGACGCTGTTGAATTGAGCTGATCACATGATTTCCAAGGCCAATTTTTCCAAGATCCAGTGCGTCGCCCGGTGCCCGCCGGATTAATTCGATCACCTTGTCATTCCACATGATACCGCCATTAATAAAGCCTGTTGCAATAAAGAACGTTGCGGGGACACCATGTTTTTGCAGAATGGGTAATGCGATCTCTGCATTGTCAGCATACCCATCGTCAAAGGTCACACATGCCGCTCGGCTTGGGAGTGTTCCGCAGGATAATCTTTGTACGGCTTCAGATAATGGCAGGATGTTGAAATATCGGGTTAGATAGCTAAGATGTAAATCAAAAGTATTAATATCCCCCTTAGTACCGAGCAGCAGATCGGGTTCTGTCAGCACGCGATGATAAATCACAATCGACAAACGCCCTTGCTTTCCAGCCGGGGAGAGCAGAGAGAGGAGAGTTTTTAAAGGGATTGGTCCGGTGTGACTATTCATGCAGTGATTTGGAAATTGTTGTTTTCTGGCCATATAGCACAAATGCATGGCTAAATAATAGTCCGAGAAGGGGGATATAATGAAATAACCCTTTAGCCAAGCTAGTTTCTACAATCCACTGAAATCGATTCCAACGTTTGGGGAGTATAGGAAGCCAATGTAATTTTATATTGACTAGGCTGTTATTCTTCATCAAATTAAGTAATTCATAGTGAGATTCGTAACGTAAATGCGTAGGGCGTCTCCGAATCCAACGAAAAAACCTTTCTCCTAGATGCGGTAGACAGCTGCGATTTAACGCATCTATCCAAACTTGACCACCAGGCTTGGTCACCTTTGATAATTCATGAATGAGCGTTGCTGAATTCTCGAGTGCTTGGGTAACTCCAAAGCAGATTACACCGTCAAAGACTTCCTGTTTAAGTGGTAGTTTATTTATGTCTGCGACACACCAATCGATTGAATTACTCCCCTTCTTTGCTGCCTTCTGAACAGAAAGATGAGAATAATCCAGACCGATTACATCTAAACCTTGGTTAGCAATAAGTCTTGAATAAGTGCCTGCACCACAGCCCGCATCCAGCCATAGCCCCTTGTTTGATGGATTATTTTTCCAGAGATCTGTGAATTGTCGTAAACGTGCATCTAATCCAGTCGATGACCAACCTGCTATACCTGCATCATCATCTGAGCAAGCAGCAAAGCTTTCAAATCTTTTTTGCCAGGATTTTTCGAATGAGTTAGGTTTATGCAATTTACTCATTTTTTAAATAATTCTTGATATATTGGATATCTCTTGGATGGATGGCATGTCAGGTATTAGCTGAATCTTGTTGCTCTACGATTCTTAGTACTAAAACAAGAATAACTAAGAGGTGATAAAAAAGATCAAAATATGCCAGTCCTAGAAAAGCACCGCCTGTTGCATAACCAATCAGACTAACCTGAATCATGGATGCAAGATCATAGGCCCACTTATTATCGATTGAATCTTTGGTCAATTTTATTATCTTTCCTGCATTTCTCCAGGAAAGGATTCCAAGAATCAGGAAAACGCCTAGTCCCACAAATCCATGCTCTCCCAGAACCTCAAAATAAATACTGTGTACATCATGATACTTCCCTGTCCCTGCGCTGACGAGCCCTGGTGCAAAATTTTCATAATTCTCAGGGGTGAAGCTTTCGAACCCACCACCAACGAGCGGTCGGGCAGCAGCCATTTTTTGTGCGAATTCCCATGCCTGAATGCGCCCCTGTGCAGATTTGTCTTCTTCGTAGTTTCCAATCGATTCCATTCGATCATGCCATGATTGAGGCATGAACATGTAGAGAAATGGAGTCAATAATAGAATAACTACAAATAATAATGCCTTTCTCCGGCTTTTTAACCATAAAAAGAAAGTGATTGCGCCGATTGCCAGAAGCGCACCGCGCGATTGGGTACCCAGAATTGCAACAGGTATCAGTAATAAAAGCAGTATTAATCCGGTGCGTATCCACGAATTGACAGTACTCAAGTATAAATACCAGACCAATGGCAAAACCATTACCAGAGCCAGGCCAATCTCTGTATTACCCTCAATAAAACTGCCTGTTGGACCTAGGACATGATGGCCGCCTCCACTTGTTAAAGTGAATATTCCCCCCTTCAATCCATAGAAACCGATCGATAGTGCAATTACCCAGATGAAGCTATGAATTTTTTCCTTATCATTCATGATCCATAATGTCAGGAAAATCATCACTTGAATTTTGAATACTTTTTCCCATTGGAACCATGCATCATCTGGGTTTAGAGAATATATGGTTGTTATTAATATCCAGAAATTGAAGAAAATTAGCCAATTGATTGTTGGTGTCAAGAAAAAGCTTAATTTTCTCCGAGCAAGAACTAATGAGACAATCGTTACAATTCCCACCACAGCAGCAAATGGAAAATTATATGCAAACCCCCATCCAAGCCTGTGTGGATTCATATAGCCTATCCATGACCAAAGCAAAATGCCAAAATGAGGTCTGGTGAAGACCAATGGCAATACACCGAAAACAATAAGAGTAACAAGAAGATCTCTCACGGGTGATTTCCTTGACTAAATGTATGTTCGGCTGTAGATGCCAATTTTCTGGTTCCTGTTGGGAGCTTTGCGAGAATGTAGTAAAAGTTAAAATATCTAGCGAAGCCTAAATTATGATCTTTTCGTAATAGAACAATAATAACGCCATTATCTTGCTAAGATTGTTAAGAATTAAACGCTAACTGGCGGTTATTAATCCATTTAGATTCAAGTACACTATCTTTCCCGCTTAGCGCTTTTTTAGCAGTAACCCTATCGCATTTTCGAGCAATTGATGGTAAAAAATTCGCAGAGTCAGGTAATAGCTTATTGCGCCGACACCAATCTCAATAAGTAATCCTGTCATGCCATACTGTTGGTCTAATGCAAACTTTATCCCCAGTACACAGGCTGCCATGACAGCCGAGGAAACAACGGCTGGACGCAAGCTCTGCTCAATTTTTATAAAAGAAGTGTTAAGGACAGCATTGCTCATGCCAATGGTAATAAGGGCAATGATTAATTCTGTTACCAGTGTGGCCATTACTAAACCGATGACTTCGTAATTAATGCCAATTATTACCAAAGGTAATTGAATAATTAAAGCGATAATTGAGAATCTCAACGATAGATCGACACGTCCTACACTGCTCAGAATGGGTAGTATGATGGCTGCTACCATTTTAAGTGGCATGACAATCGATAATAGTGTGAGCGGCACAGCAACATCAGACCACTTGTCACCCAGTACGACTGCGACAAATTCATGGGAAATGCAGGCAATGCCTATCATGATGGGAAACAGACCAAGTGCTACGATGCCAAGAGATTTTATAAAATAATGCGATATAGCATCGCGCTGATCCTGAAATTTGGAAAATGCAGGAAAAACTATCGAATTGATGATAGGCATGATCTTGGAGAGCGGCAGCATGGCGAAATAAAAGGAGATCACAAAGATACCGAGTAGTTCGGCGCCCAGAACAGGCCCTCCGATCAATGGGATGAGTTGATTGGTAATGCGTACGACTATTCCCACCGAAGATAAAACTATGCCAAAAGCCATTAGCGGGCGTATAACAGAAAGATTCAGGGACGGCATAGTGATCCATGGTTGCAGAAACATCAGAATAGCTGTCTGAAGAATGCGGTTGGCCAGGAATCCCATTACGAGTGCCCACACCCCGTATCCCCAGATGGCAAGCACCAGCATGACGATGGAAGCACTGACACTGGCAATAAATTCGGCTATGGCTCTTAGACCGAACTTCAGGTCGCGATCCAGGAGGGCATTGGGAATAACCCTGAAAGGCACCAGAAGAAAAGTAAAAGCTAATACCTGGGTCAGTGGTTCCAGGCGCGGTTCATTGAAATAGTCCGCTATTAGGCCGCCTCCAAAGAAGTAAGCAAGGAAAAGCAGTCCGTTGATGATCAGAAGCCAGCCGAATACACTGCGTAATTGGTTTTCATCAATTTGTTTTGATCGTACTAAAGCAAGCTCCAAGCCGAGTGTACAGAATAATACTAACAGTTCCAGAGACGCGTCCAGCATAGCTTTGATTCCGTAGTCTTCTGGACTGATGAAGCGTACTACGATAATCGTGACGAGCCAGCTGAAGGTCTGTCCGGATAACCTTAGCGCGAGTACCCAGCGGGTACCGGTTAAAATCTTGTTGATAATTTCGGTTTGATTCTGTTGCTTATCCATGAGTCACTTCTCAAGAAAAGAGGATGGGGATCCGCTGATGATTTTTAGTTCTGGAACTGAAGTAATGTGAGATCTAATTAAGATTTAAGCATGGAACCTGGTTTGGCTAAAATTGATACAATGTGTTGAATGCCTTCTGTTTCAAATTGAAGCATTGGCTACAACCCATTGTAATATGATCTTCTCATAAAAACTAAGACTTGTAACCAGACTGGAAGGTGTTTGCCGGATGACGCCGTACATTCATAGAATGAGGTTTCTGGATATATGAAGTTAATGTACGCAGAATAAATCATATGGTTTACATTTATCCGGCCATGATTTCCAGGAATCAATAAAAGTAGCAGAAGTAACTGAAATATATTAATTATTTTATTCATCTCTATTGATAAAGGGCCATTTCTTTGCACGCTAAAGAGACACTGCGCATTATTATTTGCGGAAGTACGGGTACTGGCAAAAGTACGCTGATTGATTGCCTGCTGTTTGAGAACAGAGCAATGCTTAATGATACCAGACAGTGTGATGCACAAGATGATGAGAAGGATTTGCCGCTATTCTTGGATGATCTAAAGACCCAGCACGGGCAAAACATTGCTATTGATGCGACCTGTTACAACTTTTCCTCGAAAAAGAGACAGTATATTGTTATTGATGCACTGAGTCATACACGCTACATCCATAATATGGCCATGAGTACTTTCATGGCTGATCTGGCAATAATTTTAATCGATGCCTGTAAGAGTGTTCATGCGCAAATCCGCTGTCATAGCCGCATTATAGCCATGCTGGGTATTCGTCATGTTGTGCTGGCTATCAGCAAGATGGATCTGGTGAATTTTGATGAAGCTGTATTTAATGCGATTGTGGCTGACTTTCGTGTTCTCACTGCTGGTTTTAAATTTGACAGCATCCAGGTTATTCCACTGTCCGGTTTGAACGGAGACAATGTATGGCATGGCGGTAATCATATGCCTTGGTATGCAGGACCCAGCCTGATGGACTATCTGGATACGGTAGTAATACATGACGATCATGAGTCGGGTGCCTTTTATATGTCCGTGCAGCAGGTGAATCCATTGAGTTCCGGTGTACGCAGCTTTTCCGGGCATATTGCTAAAGGGACAGCTCGGCGTGATGATGCCGTGCGTATTTTGCCATCGGGAGTACGATCACGCATTAAAGCCATACACATTGGTGGCAATGAAGTGGATACAGCACTGAAAGGTGACACTGCCACATTGATTCTGTCTGATGAAGTCGATCTTTGTCGCGGCGATATGCTGGTGGCTGCCGAATTTCCTCTCGAAGTAGCTGATCAGTTTAAAGCCAATCTCTTGTGGCTGAGTGAACATGCGATGGTACCAGGCCGGCAATACCTGATGAAACTAGCCTGCAAGGAAGTAACGGCCACCATCACGGAAATCAATTATCGGGAAGATGTGAATACCGGCACCCATCTTGCTGCTAAAACAGTGGGTCTGAATGAAATTGCCATGGTGAATCTCTCTACCAGTGCGCCATTGGTATTTGAACGTAATGGTGAAGATCATGATTTAAGCCGGTTTATTCTGATCGACAAACTGACTCTGGTAACGATGGGCGTCGGGATGATCAGTTTTGCCCTGCGTCGGGCCAGCAATATTCACTGGCAGGCGCTGGAGCTCAATAAAACTGTCCGTGCTGTACAAAAGCATCAGAGCCCAAAATGCATCTGGTTTACCGGGTTATCCGGCTCGGGTAAATCAACAATTGCCAATCTGCTGGAAAAGAAGCTATATCAAAGCAACAAACACACCTATTTACTGGATGGTGACAATGTGCGTCATGGTTTGAATCGTGACCTGGGTTTTTCAGAAGCAGACCGTGTGGAGAATATCCGTCGAGTGGCCGAAGTGGCTAAGTTAATGGTGGATGCAGGATTGATCGTGCTGGTCAGCTTCATTTCTCCATTCCAAAGCGAACGGCGTATGGCGCGGGAATTGTTTTCTGAAGGAGAATTCATGGAAGTTTTTATCGATACGCCCATTGAAGAATGCGAGCGTCGCGATGTAAAAGGCCTCTATGCCAAAGCGCGAAGCGGTAACCTGAAGAATTTTACAGGTATCGATAGCCCCTATGAACCACCTGAATCACCCGAAGTATATGTCCAGACCGCGAAGCTATCTCCAGAAGCCTGTGCCGTAAAGATTCTGGAGTTATTTGACAGGACATTGATCTAAACAATGGATGTCCAATACATTGCCGTGCCAAAACATGGGGGCTGGTTGCAAATGGAGAATATGGTGGATGAATCAGTGATAGTTTTTTATTGTAGCCTTCAGGTGTGTACGTTACCGCTATTGGATTCGTTATTCTGGATCAGAATATTCCGCCGTATACTTCTTCCGTCCAGTTATTTATCATTAATAAGAAAAAATTTATATGACTTCATACTTGCTTAAATGGGCTACTGCATCATTATTTATGCTGCTCTTGGTCTTATTATTTGGTAGGACGCTGAATAACATTTCATTCTTGTCTTCTGGCCAGGAGCAATTGCATTAATGTATTTAGGTACTGAGAAGAAACCATTTTCTGAAGTTGCCTATACATGGTTTGTATCCATTAGCCTAAATGTATTACTCTACATCTCCATTGGTTTAGTTGCTTATTATGTGAGAAGTCCTTTAAAGAATGCTGAATTTATAGAATCCAGGCTGCAACGCAAAATATGGGGACATGTCCAGAATGGAGAATATAGTCGATGAATCAAGAGCACAGGAGGAAAAACCAATTCAGGCTGGTCGACTTATCCACAATTGCGTAGTAATCTACGCGTTTATTCGCGTGGTCTGTTTTTAACTGGCACGGCTGATCAACTTTAAACCGGTATCAACAGTTCATTACATTATCCAGTGTTGCTGACAGAGAGAAGGAGTATTGCCAAACTTCTAACTGATTTTATCTTTACCTTGATGAATTTCCATGCAATATATTGATGTATTTAATGGCGATGCGGATGGTATATGTTCCCTTATACAACTGCGTAACGCCAATCCTCAGGAGTCAGAATTAGTCACTGGTATAAAGCGTGATATCCAGTTGCTCACACAGGTCAATGCGCAGCCGGGTGACTACATAAGCATTCTTGATATATCTTTTGAGAAAAACAGTGCGGATGTGCGGCGCCTGCTGAACCAGGGTGCAACGATCGTTTATTATGATCACCATAGGCAGGGAATGCTTTTTGAACATCCCAGGTTACAGACATTTATTGATGATCAATCATCTGAGGTTTGCACTGCATTGCTTGTAGATAAACAACTTGAAGGGAAATTTCGTACATGGGCGCTGGTTGCTGCCTTTGGCGATAACCTCGATTCAGTGGCTTTTAAGTTGGGTATGGCATCAGGTCTTAAAGAAGAATTGCTTGCCTCGCTTCGGAGCTTTGGTATCTATATGAATTATAATAGTTATGGTGAGAATATTTCGGATTTGTTTTATCCTCCGGCAGTTCTTTATCAACACTTGAAAAAGTATGCCTCACCCCTTGATTTCCTGCAGGAAGATGATGTAATTTTCAATACGCTGGAAGAAGGCTACAGGCAAGATATGGCAAAGGCAGAGCAAAGTTCATTTCTGTATCAGTCTTCTCAGTCCGCAATTATTCTTTTTCATAACAAAAAATGGGCACGTCGGGTCAGCGGGGTTTATATTAATGACCTTGCCAATCGATATCCAGAGCGAGCACATGCCATTCTCACAGAGAATGGAGATGGGACATATAAAGTCAGTATCCGCTCATCACTCCATAATAGAAGAATCAGTGCAGATGAGCTGGCCAGCAGATTCCCAACGGGTGGAGGGAGAAAAAATGCAGCCGGTATAAATAAGTTGCCTGGCGAGTTATTGAATCAGTTTGTTGATGATTTTAAAGCATACTTCTCTTAGCCGTCTAACAAGATAGGGAGATTACCGTGATTCTCACGGCTTTATGTCCATAAATGGACATGTAACAATGTCAGGATTAAGAAATTCAAAAGAGCTGATACCGGATGATCAATACCAGACCGACTGTTTCTGTCATTATACCAACCTATAACTGTGCAGCGTATATCGCTGAAACGATCAACAGTGTTCTTGGCCAGACTATCAAGGATCTGGAGCTTATCGTGGTTGATGATGGTTCTACGGATCAAACCCGTGAAATTGTTGCTTCCTACGGTGCACCCGTGAGGCTTGTTACCAAAACCAATGCGGGGGTTTCTTCCGCACGGAATGTGGGAATCCGCCATGCACTGGGTCAATATATTTGTTTAATGGATCATGACGACTACTGGTTTCCGGATAAGCTTGAGCTGCAGCTGAATGAAATGAATAAGCATGCGGAGATTGGGGTGGTTTACAGTTCATTTATCCTATGGTATCCCGATAAAGAAGGCTCATTTCCAAATTCGAATAGCTTTGATCGTGCTTCATTTTCGAATGATATTGATGAAGAGTATTCCGGATGGATCTATCATCTGCTTCTGCTGGATTGCTGGGTGCTAACCAGTACAGCGATGTTCCGCAGGGAAGTATTTGACAGATGCGGCGTGTTTGACGAGTCTCTGCCTTATAGCGAAGACTGGGATCTCTGGTTGCGTCTTTCTCGTGATTATCCTTTTATAAAATTGCAGAAACCATCTACCTTGTATCGTCAGCATGTCCAGCAAGGTAATCGGGTCGTCAGGAATATAGACTACCGGACTGAGTTGATCAGTAAAACAGCTGAAAAATGGGGACTGTGCAGTCAAGATGGCCGCTGCTTAACAAAGCGGCAATTCAGGCAACAATTGGCAACCTATCACTTTCGATTTGGCTTTAACCATCTCAAGGCGGGTAATCTGAAGATAGCTAATCATGCTTTCTTCAAAGCGTGGCTCAAGTCTCCACTGAGACTGAAGAGTCTTGCATATATTCCAATTGCATTGCTTGGATGGAGACCTAAATGGTAATGTTTCTGGGCACGTTGTATAGGGTATTTGATTTGAAGCGGATGGGGCAGAGAATAATGGTATCGATTCTGCGTGGTGATCGCATGAGGTGAGATCAGTACTTGCGAAATATTTTCTCGATCAGCCAGAGTGGTTTAACCAATAACCAGCTCCAGGAAGTATAAATGCGAAAGAACTTGATTCTGTAATTGGCACGTTCATGATTGAGATAGCGGATCTGCTCCAATAATTCCGGATTCCATTCTTTTTTATAGGTATTAAACTCTACCGTAATACGATCGATTAAAGTATACGAATTTTTTTTGCCGGTAGGTATATCATTTAAAGCTTGGTATAGTTCATAAGCCATTAATGAGAGTCCCTGATATTGTTCCTTTGTTTCGACCTTATGATGGCGAAGATCTGGAGAAACAAAACTATTGATTTTCTCACTGGCTTCTTTCGCCGATACAGGAAAGGTCAGGTTTAGTTCTTGCTCTACTCTTGTCAATACACTCACGGGATCTTTAATCATCTGATCAAAATCAATAAATATTCTTGATGATTCTCTTGAGTAAAGTTCTGCGGACAACGAGTGATCCAACCATAAAATCAATGCCTTTTCTTTGGAAAAGCTATCGCGTTTTTGTAATGATGCGACGACTTCAAATGGGTTTCTATTCATGTAAATGAAGCCTGGTTTAACTTGCTGTTGCGTAAAGATGGGAAACCATAATGGCAACAGGCGGCACATTCGAGGATCTTTGAGTGCCCAGATAGGGGCATTTGAAAAATCGCGCTGAACAAATTTGGTCAGCCGGGCAATAAACATCCGGGCAATCTCTCCCTCCCACCATTTCTCCCTCAGAGGCAGCAAGTCATCCCATTGCGAGTTTAATTGCAACAGCAATTCATCATGGGTATCGACAATATCTTCATGTTCCCAGAATCCTTTTTCATTAACACCTTTCTGTGGCGCATACAAGCGCCTGCCCATCTGAACGCCAACCTGACCGAGCAGTCCCGTTAATAATGAAGTACCGCTTCTGTGCATTCCGAGGACAATTAATGCGTTGTTATCTTTCACCTGGATCCTTTGTTCTATGTCGATCGTTTATCAGCATAAGTCGATGGAATTTAGAGACACCTTTTGCCATGAGAGAAACATGCGATATGTAATATGAGTTAATGAATTCTCAGTCTTTTAAATTTATTGTGCAATAGCACTTCTGTATTTATTGATTCTCATGACAATCAATCCCTGACTTTTTCCCATAGCTTCTGTAAGCGTTTGATCGAAACAGGCTGGGGTGTTTTGAGTTCCTGGGCAAACAGGGAAATGCATAATTCCTCAATCTGCCAGCGAAATTCAGCAAGATTTGAATCATGAATTCCGGTTTTCTGGTGTTTCTCCAGGCGTTTCAGGTATTGTTGCCATAATGTGGATATTTCAGTGCTGTATTGAGCATCCCGCACTGTATTGGTTGGCAATTTGGCTAGACGCAGAGCCATGCCTTTCAAATAGCGTGGAAAATGTTGTAATCGATCCCATGGTGTCTTACTTAGAAAGTCAGGATAAATAAGTTGCCTGAGCTGATTACCTAATTCAGTTTTTACTTTGTCATTGCGGGTGATGGATAGCTGTCCCAGAAAGGCCTGGTATTCTTGGCCCATCTGATGAATGAGACGGGCAAGTGCCTCCATGACGACGGACAACCGTTCCCTGGCGCGTTGTTTCTGTGCGTTAAAGGCTTCTTCAGTACGGGGTAGTGGGTCATTGCCGATAAAAGCCCGATCAGTAATTGCATTGATCATGTCTTGCTTCAGTTCGTGGGGATTCATGGCAGTTGTTAATTGCAGCACGGCCTGTTTGAATCCCGGTAAATCCTTATCCAGTTGCTTCAGCCTGTCTTTCAGTTCAAAACATAACAGGCGCCGCACACCGGCGCGCATCGCGGTATCAGCTGCTTCATGCGTATCAAATAAACGAATGGCGACATGGTCTTTCTGATCAATCAGCGCTGGATAGCCCGTGAATTGCTGATTGTTGCGGGTAAATGCAATTTCAGTGGGTAAGTCACCAAAATCCCATTGTTTTATTTCATCGCGTTCTATGTTTGTTTTCTTGTCATCAGCGCTGATCTTTGCGAATGTGATTTGAGCTGCCTTGCCGAGCTGTGTTTGTAACTCGGCCAGATTTCGGTTCATGGCCAACTCTTTCCCTGCTTCATCGATGACTTTGATATTCATCAGCAGATGGAGTGGGATATCTTTTGTTTCCCATGTGTCAGCAGGAATTGAACAGGTTGTTTTTTTCAGAATGAATTTTGCCAGCGCATCCTGCAGGGGAATCGTCCGGAAAATCGCTGAGTAATCCTGTAGAAACTCAGTTACAGATTCGGGCAATGGCACGAGAATACGACGTATTTGCTTGGGTAGTGTTTTCAGATACCAAGTAATTTTCTCGCGAATCAGACCCGGAACCAGATAATCAAACTGTTTTGCATCAAAACGGTTGAGCAGTGGCAGCGGAACGCTGATGGTGACGCCATCCAGTAAATGCCCGGGGTCAAAACGGTAAGCCAATGGTAATTCACAGTCATCCAGCACCGTCATTGTTTCGGGAAACTGAATATCAGTGACGCTATCGGCCTGATGACGCATGAGATAGTCACGATCGAGGAAAAGTAGTTGCGGATCTTTTCGCTCAGCATCTTTGCGCCATTTCTCAAATCCTGCTCCGTTATGGATTTTCTCGGGAATAAGGGCATCATAGAACGCATAGATTTCTTCTTCATCGACCAGTACATCCTGGCGGCGTGTTTTATGTTCCAGTTCTTCGATTTCCTGCACGAGTTGGTGGTTATGTACAAAAAATGGAGCTTCCGATATGTATTCACCAGCAACAAGTGCCATGCGGATAAAGATTTCTCGCGATTCCTTCGGATTGATCTGGCCATAATGTATCAGTCGTTTGGGTACAATGATCAGCCCGTAGAGTGTTACGCGCTCAGAAACCATAACCTGTGCGTGTTTCTTTTCCCAATGCGGGTCAAGGTAATGTTTTTTGCATAAATTACCGGCAATGCTTTCCAGCCAGGCCGGGTCGATTCTGGCAGCGCAACGCCCGTAGAGTCTGGAGGTTTCTACCAATTCAGACGCGACCACCCACTTTACTTTTCCTTTTTTCAGGGTGGATCCGGGGAAAATGGAAAATTTAATCCCTCGCGCACCCAGATACTCTCCCTCTTTTTCGGTCTTGAAGCCGATATTGCCGAGTAAACCAGACAATAAAGCGCGATGTATTTCATCATAACTGGCAGGGATCTGATTCGGTCTGAAACCCAGTTCTTTGATCAGGTCTTGTAACTGGCCATAGATTTCCTGCCATTCGCATAGCCGTCGATAAGACAGAAAATTATCACGGCATTGCGTGATCAACTTGCGCGTGGATTTCTTGTGCTGTAAAAGCTCATTAAAGAACTCCCATAATTTCAGATAACCAAGAAAATCAGAGTGTTCCTGCTGGAAACGGGCATGTGACCGGTCTGCAGCGGTTTGTTGCTCAAATGGCCGGTCACGCGGGTCCTGTATGCTCAGTGCTGAAGCGATAATGAGTACTTCGTGCAGGCAATTTTCATCTTTTGCTGCGACTATCATGCGTGCAATTCTTGGATCAATTGGAAACTTTGCCAGGCGCCAGCCCAATGCGGTCAATTGCCTGTTTTCATCAATAGCGCCCAGTTCGGCGAGCAACTGGTAGCCATCGGTAATCATGCGTGGTGACGGTGATTCCAGAAACGGGAAGCTTTCGATATCACCAATTTTCAATGATTTCATGCGCAGAATAACGGAGGCCAATGAAGACCGCAGGATTTCAGGGTCGGTGAATTCTACACGTGCCTGATAATCTTCTTCCGCATACAGTCGCACGCATACACCGCTGGCGACCCGTCCACACCGTCCGGCTCTCTGGTTTGCCGACGCACGGGAAATCTTTTCTACCTGCAGTTGTTCAACCTTGTTCCGGTGGCTATACCGGTTAATGCGTGCCAGACCGGTATCAATCACATAGCGGATACCGGGAACAGTGAGGGAAGTTTCGGCGACATTGGTGGCTAATACGATGCGGCGGGTATTTCCGGGTTTGAATACCCGTTCCTGCTCACTGAATGACAAGCGTGCAAATAGCGGCAGGATTTCCACACCCGGAAACCCTAATTGCGGTCGATCAAAATGATGTTTGCGCAATGATTCGGCAATCTCCCTGATTTCCCGCTCGCCGGGAAGAAAAATCAGTATGTCACCTGCACCCAACTGTATGACTTCATCGACAGCACTGAGAAGGGTCGGCTGGATGTCGTAATTTTCGCCTTCATCCATCTCAACGGGTCGATACACAATGTCGACAGGGTACATCCGGCCGGTTACTTCGATGATCGGCGCATGGCTGAAATGATTGGAAAATCGCTGTGCATCGATGGTTGCGGAGGTGACAATCAGTTTTAGATCCGGTCGTTTGGGTAACAACTGGCAAATATACCCAAGCAGAAAATCAATATTCAGACTGCGCTCATGCGCTTCATCAATGATCAACGTATCGTAAGCCTGCAGCAGTGGATCGTTCTGTGTTTCAGCAAGCAAAATACCATCGGTCATCAATTTGATATAAGTACTCGTGCTGATTTTGTCCGAAAAGCGCACCTTGTAACCGACTGCATGGCCCAATGAATCATTCAGCTCGGAAGCGATCCGGGCGGCAACGGTGCGTGCGGCAATCCGCCGTGGTTGCGTATGCCCGATCAGGGCGGATACGCCGCGCTTCAGTTCAAGGCATATCTTTGGCAACTGCGTGGTCTTGCCAGAGCCTGTTTCTCCACAAACAATGACAACCTGGTTCTCTTTAATTGCCTGCCTGATTTCTTCGCGACGGATATTGACAGGCAGGTCGTCTGCGAACGTTGGACAGGGAAGGCAGGCAAGGCGTTTTGCAACATCGTCGGGAGAAATTCTTTTCATCGAATTATCTGCAACAGATGGGGAAGCAGGAAATGTTGTAAATTAGCCGGGATCAATCTTTTTGCATGATGGACTGGAATAATTCCGATTCCATCAGTCGATCCAGCCAATGAATCAGATGATGATATTTTGAAGCATAAAACCAATCCTGATTTACATTGGAAAATTGCCGGATAAACGGAAAAATCGCCATGTCGGGTAATGTAAAACGATTGCCCATCAAATAACCATCTTTGCTCAGACGGGCGTTCAAATCCATCAGGAACGTTTCAGCCCGTTCACGATAGTATTCCTCAGAGTGTTCCGGGAACCGGGCGGCGTATTTATAAAGATCCAGTGCTGATTTAAAAGATCCGTCATTTTGTCTGATCAGCGCCATGGCTTCTGCTGATGTTTCCGTGGTGCGATCCAGCCAGCGCTCGGGATCATTTATGGAAAGCGCCCAGTGCATGATATCCAGACTTTCTTCCAGCACACTGCCATCCGCAAACTTTAAAACAGGCACAGTGCCTTTGGGTGAACACTCCAACAGATCTTTGGGTTTGGCTCGTAGGCTGACTTCCTGCATGGCTACCTCAACGCCACTGATCTTTATGGCCAGTCTGGCGCGGATTGCAAAGGGACAACGACGGAATGTATAAAGCAGTGGTTTCATTTTCTCTGGAGCGGATGATAATCTAAACTAAATAGTACTTAGACAGCTACTTTATTTTTCTCTCTGTATTTCTTGATCAAATCATAAGCAATTTGAACTTCCTTCGCTTGTTCGGTCGCAATCGATATCATTTCTTCAGGGATTCCTTGTCCCATTAATTTATCAGGATGATATTGGCTCATTAATTTGCGATAGGTGCGCTTAATTTCCTGATCGGAACTGTTTTGAGTGACACCCAGCGCTTTATAGGCATCTTCCAGAGCATTCACCGACATGGTTTGTCCATTCGCAAAATGAGCCTGATTCAGAATCATGTCAAGCAATTGTAGGAATGCTGATTCGCTGTAACCCAGTCGCCCGCTGATTTCTTTTAATAAGCTTTCTTCGGCAGAATTTAACTGTCCATCCGATAATCCCATGATAATCAGATAGACCAGTAGCATCTGTTTCAGATTATTTGAGTTCCCACAGAGTGATAGGAATTCATTGATTGTATGGGAAATATCGAAGTTTTGTGAGGCGCCTCGTTTAAAAAGCGCAATGGCTTTGAGTCTGTGATCCGAATTCATACCCAGTTTCAGCATGAACTGTTCTACATGAGACACCTCAACCTCTGAAACACGGCCGTCTACCTTGGCCAGTTTTCCCATCAGGATAAAAACAGTTTCCAGAAAAACGGATTGACGGCGGCTGGTATTGAATGGATTGATCCCGCTGGAACCATACGCTCTGAAACGATCAATAACGCTGCCGATGAAATAACCCAGGAAAATTCCTAAAACACCAAGGATATAAAAGCCAATTAAAACACCGAGTATTCTAAACAAATGAATTCCAGACTTAGCAATAAAAGGATCAAAAGGGGCGGGTTATCATGCTGCAAGATTTATACAGATCACTGATACGGATTATATACAGATACCTTATGAAAGATGAGCGATATACCAGTCCATGGCATGTTTAAGACCCTCGTGAATTGGATGAGATGGCTCAAAACCCAGTAAGTTTCTGGCTTTGGAAATATCTGCCTGGGAATGACGCACATCGCCTTCACGAAATGCACCATAATGAGGCCGATGTTCCGCGAGACCTGGAAAATCCTTCAGCAGCAACGAACGCATCATTGCATAGAGTTGATTAAGGCTGGTCCGTTCATTCAGTGCCACGTTATATACCTGATTGACTGAGTCAGGGTTCTGAGCAAGCGCTGCCAGCAGATTTGCCTGAACCACATTGGCGACAAAGCAAAAATCTCTGCTTGTTTCACCATCGCCATTAATATGTAACGGCTTGTTTTTTATCAATGCAGCGACCCATTGTGGAATGACGGCCGCATAAGCACCATTGGGATCCTGTCTGGGGCCAAACACATTAAAATAGCGTAAGCCGATTGACTCAGTGCCATAGCAGCGGGCAAACACATCGGCATAAAGCTCATTGACATATTTTGTGACAGCATATGGAGATAATGGTTTTCCGATGATTGATTCTACTTTGGGTAAATCTGGACTATCTCCGTAGGTTGAACTGGAGGCTGCATAAATAAATCGTTTCACAGAGGCATCTCGAGAGGCTGTCAGCATCTTTAGAAACCCTGAAATATTATTTTCGTTAGTCAGAACCGGGTCTTCAATGGAACGGGGTACCGATCCAAGCGCAGCCTGGTGCAGGACAAAATCGATATTCTTGCAAGCGGTAGTGCAATCGTCTGAATTGCGGATATCTCCCTCAATAAATAAGAAGTTTTCCCAGGCATCTGCACCGACAAGGGTTCTGACCTGCTCCAGATTATGTCGATAACCCGTTGAGAAGTTATCTAGTCCAACCACTTTCTGATTGAGCTTCAACAGTGCTTCCAGCAGGTTGGAGCCGATAAAGCCAGCAACACCGGTAACCAGCCAGCGGTACTGGTGTTCGCTTAAATGACCCAGGATTTTTTGATAAGGAGGCATAGTCGAATAATCACTAGGATAATTAAATCAGAGTCTCCAGACATTAAGACCGGCATCATGCAATGATTTCTGGTCAAACTGTGATTTAACATCGATAAAGCAACCATTCTGCACAATTTTAGACTGCAGTTCATTGATTGATCTGGAGACTAGTTCTTTATGCGATACTGCGGCAATCATTGCCTCCGCGCGTGGTAGACTTTCCCATGACTCAATATCCATGGCATATTCATGGCGTGCTTCCTGAGTACTGGCGACGGGGTCATGAACATGAATTTCCACACCATAATCCTGTAACTCATGAATGACATCGATGACTTTTGAATTTCTGAGGTCTGGGCAGTTTTCCTTGAATGTCAGGCCAAGTATGTTGACTTTGGCGCCTCGGACATTAAAACCAGCTTTGATAATCTGTTTGATAGTCTGCTCTGCAATGAATTTTGCCATATTGTCATTAATGCGGCGCCCGGCCAGAATAACCTGAGGCATATAGCCGACCATTTCAGCCTTGTGTGTCAGATAATAGGGATCAACGCCGATACAATGTCCGCCGACTAAACCGGGCCGGAAGGGAAGAAAGTTCCATTTAGTGCCCGCTGCTTCCAGTACATCCAGTGTATCAATTTCTAATTTATCAAAAATAATCGCCAGTTCATTCATCAGCGCGATATTCAGATCACGCTGTGTATTTTCAATGACCTTGGCTGCTTCTGCAACCTTGATGCTTTGTGCACGATAAACGCCCGCTGTAATGATGCTTTCATAGAGTCCGGCTATTTTCCCCAGTGTTTCTTTGTCATCCCCGGATACAACTTTTAGAATATTTGTCAGTTTATGATGCTTGTCACCTGGATTGATTCGCTCTGGGGAGAAACCAACATGAAAATCTGTTTTCCATTTCATTCCAGAGAATTTTTCAAGAACAGGAATACAGACTTCTTCTGTTGCGCCAGGGTAAACAGTAGACTCAAATACAACGATCGCACCCCGTTTCATGTTTTTTCCAACACTCTCGCTGGCACCGATCAGGGGCGAAAAATCAGGTTGATGGGCAAGGTCAACGGGTGTTGGTACGGCAACAATAATATAATCAGCCACAGATAGCTGTGATGGATCAGTGGTGACCAGCAACTGATCAGCCTGTTGCAATTCATGGATTGAAACTTCGCCCGTTGGGTCTATGTGTTGTTTATAGGACGCTACTTTGCGGGCTGACAAGTCAAAGCCAATCGTTTGTCTTTTTTTCCCAAATTCAACAGCTAACGGTAAGCCTACATAACCTAATCCAACTACTGCGACTATTTCCATGACTATTTGTTTTCTCCATTCTAATCAGTAAACGGGTTGACTAGTTTCATATCACAACAGTTCAGTCATTAAATAAATACTGTACCAAAGATCAATTCTCGCATTTTCTATGACAATATACTATCGTGAGAGGAGCAGAATCTCATAAATTATCCGGTTCTCTGCCTTCAGTTTGAAAGAGCATTGACGTAATATATTGCAGATAACGCGAGTGATTATAAAATCAGTACATTAGGTGTGTTTATTATTGGATTGTGATGGTATGGCAAATAAAGGGGTTTCCATATGTATAGCTCTAATAGCGATAATTTTATAAGAATATTTTTAGTGCGCATGATCCCGGTTATTTTAATTGGGATAGGTCTTATCGCATGTGGCGAAACCAAAGATGTTCAGACGTTAATCAAAGAGGCCAGAGAATACCAGCAAAAAGGGGATAGCAAAGCGGCCATCATTCAACTGAAAAATGCACTGCAGCAGGAATCAAATAACAAAGAGGCACGTTATCTTCTCGGTGCCATTTATGATAGTACAGGGGATTTCCTGGCTGCTGAGAAAGAACTGAACAGAGCGTTAAGTCTTGGTATGGATGCCGATAAAGTGATGCCCATTCTGGGGAAAACTTTATTCAGACTGGGTGAGTTCCAGCAGCTTCTGGATAAAACCGAAGGGCTGGCAAACAACAATGTTTCTGATGAAATATTGTTGTTACGGGGTGATGCATTCCTTGCTATTGGCAAGAATCCGGAAGCTAAAAATATTTTTGAACAGATACTTGGTAGAACTCCCAATTCTCCGAATGCTTTGCTTGGTTTAGCCAGACATGCGCTATCTGAAAGAAACCTTGAATTAGCTGTGAGTTTCTCTGATAAGGCTGTTGTGAGTAATCCTGAGAATGTGGACGCATGGCTTTTTAAGGCTGACCTGCTACGGGCGCAGGGTAAGAATGATGAAGCGCTGACTACATACGCTCAAGTCATTCAGTTAAAGCCGGATAATGTTTCAGCACATATCAGCAAAGCGACGATAGAGATTGGACTCGGAAAACTGGATGTCGCCAAGGCGAGTATTGATGCAGCGCGCAAGGTGGCTCCGGGAACTCTAATGGTCAATTATACGCAGGCGCTTCTGGATTTCAGTCAGGGAAATCATGCCGCAGCCTTGGATACGATTCAGCAGGTACTCAGCGTGGCACCAGAGCATTTGCCCAGTGTGCTACTGGCGGGAGCGACCCAGTTTGCACTGGGCTCTTTACCGCAGGCTGAACAATATCTGGAACTGTATTTGAAAAAGATACCAGGTAATCTGTATGCGCGCAAATTGATGGTAAATATCCTGCTAAGAAACAAGCAGACGCAACAAGCAATTGCTTTCCTGGCACCCCTACTTAAAGAAATGCAGAAGGATCCTCAGTTATTTGCATTGGCTGGAGAAGCGTATATGCAGGCAAGGGATTTTACGAAAGCAACTGAATATTTTGAGAAGGCCAACGATCTTGCGCCTAATAATGCAGGACTCCATACAGCTCTGGGTATGAGCAAGCTGGCAATGGGGGATAGTACGCATGCGATTACAGAACTTCAACAGGCGGCTAACCTGGATAGTAAATCTCCTAGAGCCGGTATATTGCTGGCTTTAACGCATCTTCGACTGAAAGAGTTTGATAAGGCTTTAACAGCGATCAATGCGCTGGAAAAGACTGATCCAAAGAATCCACTTTTCTATAACCTGAAAGGGGGTGTCTATCTCAACAAAAAAGACATTGCGAATGCACGGGCTAGCTTTAATAAGGCGTTATCACTTGACGCCAGCTATTTCCCGGCAATTGCAAATCTTGCTCAGATAGATGTCCGTGAGAAAAAACCTGAGATAGCCAAAAAACGCTTTGAAGCCATTTTAAAGAATGACGAGAAAAACATTCAGGCAATGAATGCCTTGGCTAGCCTCGCTCAATCGCAGGGCGATATCAAAGAAACTACAGCTTGGCTGGAGTTGGCCAGTAATAAAAATCCAACTGAATTGCAACCTGCGCTTCAACTGGTTGCCTATTATCTGCGGATTGGAGAAAAGGAAAAATCACTGATGTTTGCGCGCAAGTTATATGGCGCTAATCCAAATGAACCACGGGTTCTGGAAATTCTGGGGCAGGCACAGGTGGCTAATGATAACAAGGCAGCCGCTCTTGAAAGCTATGAAAAGCTGGCAGTCAGTCAGCCCCAGTTGGCCGCGATACAATTGCAGATAGCTTCCATTCATGCGGCAATGCAGAATCTTCCTGCCTCAGCAGCGGCACTTAAAAAGGCGCTGAGCCTACAACCCGATTATCTGGATGCGCAGGTTGCGCAATTCAGGCTTGCTGTGCTGAATAAGAATGAAAATGAAGCACTGTCGATTTCTCAGGAAATACAGAAAATTCACCAGAAATCACCGATAGGGCATGTTCTGGAAGGGGATGTGTTGATGGCACAGAAGAAACTAGATCTGGCCTTAAAGCGGTATGAGAAAGCCTTCTCGGTAGAACCAAGCGGTCCTCTGGTCATCAAGTTGCATGCTACGCTGAGCCAGTTGGGCAATGAAAAACAGGCCAGTGCAAAGATTGCCAAGTGGCTGTCGGATCACCCGGATGATTTTGTTTCGCGCATCTATCTTGCTGGCGTTCATCTGGGAAAGAAACAGCATGATGCGGCAATTAAAGAGTATGAAACAATTCTCAAAAAGCATCCGGAGCATACGCCATCGCTCAATAACCTGGCCTGGCTTTATCATCAGAAAAAAGATTCACGTGCTTTGGAATATGCCGAGAAAGCGTATAAGCAGGCACCTGAAGCGCCTGCAATTTTAGATACGCTGGGGTGGATCCTAACTGAGCGCGGCGACACCGCCCGCGCAATTCCCATGTTGCAGAAAGCGGCTTCCCTGGCAATTGACAATGCTGAAATTCAATATCATTTTGCAGCGGCTTTAGAGAAATCGGGCGACAAAGCGCAGGCACGTACTATTCTTGAAGCCTTGCTCGCGACCGACAAAGTTTTCTCAAAGCAGGGAGAGGCAAAAGCGCTATTGAAAAAGATTCAGTAGAAGTATTTGTGGAACTGAGAAATATTCCTGGTTTTTCCAGGAATATTTCTTGCCGGATTTCCTAACTGTCTGCTTTTTGTGACCACTGCTCCGGTGTTAATGTTTTCATCGACAAAGCGTGTATTTCTTGCTTCATCTTGCTGCCTAGCACTTTATAGACTAACTGATGCTGCTGGATCATGTTCTTGTTCCTGAATTCAGCACTGACAATAATGGCATGAAAATGGTGGCCATCATCGCCTTCAACCTGGACCAGTTCGCACGGCAGGGATATTTCAATAAAACTTTTTATACTTTCGGCTGTAATCATTTGGGTTTCCTTTATGCAGGTTTTCTGTGACATATAAAATTGATGGATTATTTAGTTGATGAATTCAGTGTCTTAATTTATAACCATTTTTTAGAATGTGAATGGTAAAAGCGGATATGGCAACCAGACATACCATCACAATGCTAAGGCTAGTATAGGGGGAGATGTCGGATACTCCAAAAAAACCATAGCGGAAGCCGTCGATCATATAAAAGAATGGGTTGATGCGGGATAAATACTGCCAGATGGGGGGCAGTGAATGAATCGTATAAAAAACACCCGATAAAAATGTCAGTGGCATGATAATAAAATTCTGGAATGCCGCCAGTTGATCAAATTTTTCGGCCCAGATACCCGCAATAACACCCAGCGCACCTGAAATGGCACTGCCAATGATAACAAATATGATTGCCCATAACGGCAGATGCAACGGGATATCAAAAAATATCAATGTGGTCAAATAGACACCCGTGCCAACAATTAATCCCCGTACAATCGATGCAATAATATAGGCAAAGAATATCTCCCGATACGATAACGGTGATAATAGAATAAATACAATATTGCCACTGATTTTGGATTGAATCATGCTGGAAGATGAATTGGCGAAGGCATTCTGGATAACGGCCATCATGATTAAGCCGGGGATCAGGAATATGGTATAGGCGACATCAGGATAGACTTCCACATGTGCTGCCAGGACATGGTAAAAAATCAACAGGTAAAGCAAGGTGGAAACCATTGGCGCCAGAATGGTTTGAAAACCCACCTTCCAGAAACGAAGTAATTCCTTGTAAAGCAGAGTCAGAAATCCGGTCATGTCTGCCTATGCTCAGTATTCTGCATGGTTCTTATGAATACATCCTCTAAATCGGGTTGCTGTAACTGCATTTCAAGCACCTGTATCGCCTCATGACGTAATAGTGCCAGAATTGATTCTATCTGCGCATAGGTGTTGATTCTAAGGTCATAAAATCCACTGTGATAACCTGTTTGCAATGTGTGGAGTGCCGCTGGCAGTGTATCCGGCAATAGCCTTAGCCGGATTGAGTATCCAGTCGAGATACTGCGAATAAGATTCTCCATACTGTCCAATGCAACAATCTTTCCGGCTTTCAGCATCGCTACACGATTGCACAGTAGTTCTGCTTCTTCCAGATAATGGGTCGTCAAGACGATCGTATGCCCATCCTGATTAAGCTGCTTGATGAAATCCCACAATGTTTGACGTAATTCAACATCAACGCCGGCGGTTGGTTCATCCAGAATAATAACAGGGGGCTTGTGTACCAATGCCTGGGCGACTAGAACGCGTCGTTTCATGCCGCCCGAAAGTGTGCGCATATTCATATCGGCTTTGTCGGCAAGATCCAGACGATGAATCACTTCATCGATCCAATGCGTATTTTTTCTGATGCCGTAATAACCCGACTGGATTACCAATGATTCGCGTACAGTAAAAAAAGGATCGAATACCAGTTCCTGAGGAACAACACCGATGTTCTGGCGTGCCTGGCGATATTGCGAGATGACATTGTGACCCAGAACATTGACAGAGCCGCTATTGGCAAGCGACAGTCCGGCAATAATGCTGATTAGCGTTGTTTTGCCGGCACCATTCGGGCCCAGTAAGGCAAAAAATTCACCGGCCTGAATCTCAAGATCAACATTATCTAATGCCTGAACAGCGCCATAGTGTTTGCACACTTGTTTAACTTCAATGGCTGGGAGCATCAGATAGGCCGGAAGCTTTAAATTTATTTTTCAATGAGATGAAGCTAGTTCAGTTATTGTGTAGATTTGCTGTATGACAAACCGTCTGTGGGAATCAGTTCGGCAATGCCGTATAACTGGATCAAGCTTGCCAAGCTATTCGGGATGTTGGCGAATTGTAAACTGAGATCTATTTTGTGCGCCTCACGTAGCCATTCCAACAACATACTGATTACCGCTGAATCAACATCGGTGATTTTGCTCAAATCAAGAACTGACAGGCGATTATCTTTAAACAAGGCGATTCCCTGCTGTGTCATTGTCACAACGTTATCGATCGTAATGGATCCCTGCACTACAATTTTATTGTCTTTAGAGTGAATCATTGCAGACATGTCGATACCAGGATGATATTACTTGCCTTCCAGTGAACGATTTTTTTCCTCGAGCGTTTTAATCAAACCATCCACACCCCCTTTGCGGATCTGGCTGTTAAAAGACCCCCGGTAATTTGTAACAAGGCTGACACCTGCAACGGTCACATCATATACCTTCCAGCCATCCGGTTTTTTTTCCATACTGTAATCGATGGGAACAGGTTGCTTACCTTTGCCTTGTAAGACCATGGTTCTGACGGTTGTATCCACACTGTCGCCCAATGAATGAATCGGATCAACTTTAACGACCTCGTCGCTGTAACTGGATAACGCATTCGAATAAGTGCGTACCAGCAAGGTGCGAAATTCATTCACCAGTTTTTTTTGCTGCTCGGGAACGGCCTGAGACCAATGTTTGCCCATAGCCAGTTCTGTCATGCGCGTAAAATTGAAATGAGGCAGAATCTTATTTTCTATCAGATCAAGCATTTTTTCTTTTTTACTGCCCTTGAGATCCCCATCCTGTCCAAGGATTTCCAAGACGTCCCGAACAGTATCATCTACCAGTCTGTCCGGTGCAACATCCTTTGCCCATGTCGGGAATATTAATAAGAAAGAAGTTATTAATACTAATGTGCCAAGAAATCTGTTCATTATTATCTCACCTTATTTTTTCAGTATGCTGCGACAAATTATAAATAATAAAACTCAAAATAAACTAACGGCAACCCAATCAAAAAGAATCATCTTCAGATGCCTTGTCAAACAGGAAACGCCCGATCATTTCTTCCAATACCATTGCTGAATTAGTTTTTGAAATTTTATCACCATCTTTTAACATCACTTTATCTCCGCCAGCATCCAAGCCGATATATTGCTCGCCTAATAAACCGGACGTCAAGATGCTTGCAAAGGTATCTTTTGGAAACTGATAGCGACTATCCATGTTCATTGTAACGATTGCATCATACGTTTCAGTGCTGAACTGGATGTCAGATACGCGTCCGACGACCACACCGGAGCTTTTTACAGGCGCCCTGATTTTCAGCCCACCGATATTATCAAAATTTCCTCTGATGATATAGCCTTGTGATACGCCGTAAGTATCCAGATTGCCTACTTTCAGACTCAGGATCATCAGTGCAACAATACCTGCCGTAACAAACAATCCTACCCATAAATCCAGTGTTGTCCGCTGCATCAACCTACTCCTCTAAACATAAAAGCGGTCAAAATAAAATCAAGTCCTAAAATTGCGAGTGATGAAATGACGACTGTACGCGTCGTTGCCCCTGAAACACCTTCTGCAGTGGGCGATGCGTCATAGCCTTCAAATACGGCGATAGCCGTGATTGCGACACCAAAGAAACAGCTTTTTATGAAGCCATTCAGAATGTCGAATCTGAAATCAACAGCCCCTTGCATTTGCGACCAGAATGATCCTTCGTCAACACCAATAAATACAACCGTGACTAAGTAACCGCCAAACACGCCCATGACAGAGAATATGGCAGCCAGTAGCGGCATGGAAATGACGCCAGCCCAGAAACGCGGTGCCACGACGCGCGCAATAGGATCAACAGCCATCATGCCCATGGCAGCTAGCTGCTCTGTTGCTTTCATCAGACCGATCTCGGCGGTAATGGCCGAGCCAGCCCGGCTGGCAAATAATAATGCGGCAACGACAGGACCCAACTCTCGCACCAGTGACAGGGCAACCAACGTTCCAACGGCTGACTCCGAGCCATATTTCTGTAATGTCTCATAGCCTTGCAATCCCAGAACCATACCAACAAAAAGCCCGGATACCACAATAATAATGAGCGACAGGACACCCGTGAAATACAGTTCCCGAATTACCAGGCTGAAACGGCGTAAACAGGTACCTGATTTCAATAGCACCAGTATAAAGAATCGACTGGCATGGCCCAATCGCCAGACACCATCGATAACCCGATGTCCAATATTCTGAATGCTGGTAATAATATGTCTAGACAAGCGTACTCTCCAGATTCAGATCTGCCTGATAGGCTTGGGCAGGATAATGGAATGGAACCGGCCCATCTTCTTCTCCATGAACAAACTGATGCACAAATGGTGTTACAGATTCGCTGACTTCCCTGGGTGTGCCTTGTGCCGCGATGACGCCATTTGCAATGAAATACACATAATCCACTATTTTCAGGGACTCGTGCACGTCATGGGTTACAACAATCGATGTCATACCCAACGCGTCAGTCAGGCGGCGAATCAGGTTTCCAATCACACTTAATGAAATGGGATCCAGGCCTGTAAATGGTTCGTCATACATAATCAACATGGGATCCAAGGCAATGGAGCGTGCCAGGGCGACGCGACGCGCCATCCCCCCCGAGAGTTCCGCCGGCATCAGGTGGTGTGCGCCACGCAATCCAACGGCATGTAGTTTCATCAAGACCAGATCACGAATCATGGATTCAGGCAGGTTCGTATGTTCGCGTATTTGGAACGCAACATTGTCAAAAACGGATAAATCTGTGAATAATGCGCCAAATTGAAACAGCATGCCCATTTTGCGGCGCATCCTGAAGAGTGCATCACGGTCAAGTTCATGAATGGTCTGCCCGGTCACTTTCACATAGCCAGAGGTCGGTTTGATCTCGCCGCCAATTAACTTCAGCAAGGTTGTTTTCCCCGATCCGCTGCCACCCATGATGGCAATGACTTTGCCACGTGGCATGGTCATGTTGATACCTTTCAGAATGGCGCGGGTATCGTATGAAAAATTCAGGTCGTTAACCTCAATTAAAGTTTCAGTCATGCCAGACAGTGTTTTGAGTAATGGGATGGGGCCGATTTAGCGCTGGCGTATGAATTGTTGACATATTCTGCCTGAATAGCGCAGATAGGTTTAGCCATGGCGAATCGATTTCTCATGAAATAATCACATGCTGCATTCGGTTTTTTATAGGTGCTGATTTTAATCCAGTTTACTTTCAGATAGTGTCCTATATTAACGATCAGGGCAATATTTCTGTTTTTTTCTTAAGATCCTGCAAATAAATTTTCAGATCATTCTTGATTTCCGGTGCAAGCATATAGAGTCCGATAATATTCGGGATTGCCATGGCAAATACCATGGAATCCGTAAATAGAATGATATTGGACAACTGGGCAGATGCACCGATGATAATGAACATGCAAAATAGGATCTTATAGATTCCTTCCACGATCGCGCGCTCGCCAAACAAATAAGTGGTGCATTTTAATCCATAATATGACCAGGAAATCATCGTGGAGTATGCGAACAGAAACACTGTTAAGGATAGAACGTAAGGAAACCATGAAATGCCGGATGCGAAGGCGCGGGAAGTGAGCTCTACTCCTTCAATACCGCCACCTTCCACATAAGTACCTGATATGACGATCACCAATGCTGTCACCATGCAGATGATGACAGTATCAATAAACGGACCAAGCATGGCCACCATACCCTGACTGACGGGTACATCTGTTTTCACTGCTGAGTGCGCAATGGCTGACGAACCCAATCCGGCTTCATTTGAGAACGTGGCCCGCTGTACTCCCATTAACAATGCACCCATTAAGGCGCCAAGGCCGGCCTGGGGATACAGTGCCATTTCAAGGATGGTTTGCAGGGCGCCGGGGATTGCCTCGTAATGAAAGCCAATAACAATCATACCGGCAACGATATAAATGATGGTCATGATAGGCACCACGCGGCTGGCTACCGCAGCGATCCACTGAATGCCGCCAATAATCACCAGTCCGACCAGGATGGCCATGAACAAGCCGAAGAGCCAGCCCTTGTCAGCCAGAAAGCTGGCACTTCCTCCTGTTACAACCACTGCTTGCTGATAGGCCTGATTGGCTTGAAATAAGCCACCCGCACCAATCGTTCCGCCAACACAACATACAGCGAACAATCCTGCCATGAATTTGCCGAGCTGTGGTTTTTGCAGACGCTCGAAGGCACTGCGCAAATAATACATGGGGCCGCCTGATATCGCTTCTGGATTGAGACTGGACCCGTACTGGCGATACTTGATGCCTAAAGTGACTTCAATAAACTTGGTCGACATGCTGAGAACGCCCATGACAGCCATCCATAAAGTAGCACCAGGGCCGCCGACTGAAATAGCGACTGCGACACCCGCAATATTACCCAGACCAATGGTTGCTGATAATGAAGTCATTAATGCCTGGAATCGACTGATCTGTCCGTTTGAATGTCCGTGATCATGTTTTCCACGCAATACGTCAATCGCGTGTCTGAAATAACGGATATTGATAAAATTTAGATATACCGTGAAGAAAATGGCTGCGACAACAAGCCAGATCAAGATCAGTTTGATCTCGAGATCCAAGAATCGAACGCTGTAGAAAATTACAGATGCAACGGTATTTGAAATGGGTTCAAATGTTGTATCGATGATTTTATCAATTTCCATGCGATGAAATACTCCTGTTGTGCAAAATTTCCCGAAACGGTTTAATTCGGCCAGAGTTGTACCTGTTTAATTGATTTGTTTCAACAAAGAAAAGAAGAAAACTGGCTTTAACTTGAACAAGCAACTGTATTCTTATCAGTTAGAATTTCATTTTCTTCAGTTTGACTGGTATTTTATTTTGCCTGGTGCAGCTGACCAGTTGATGCAAACACCGCTCATTTTCATTATTTTGCCATATTTCCATCCGGTAATCATGGGATGGCGTGAATCGGAGAACAATGCCGACATGCAGTATATCGTTTAATCAGGACGATGCAATGATGCAGCCATATTTGTCGATCACCCTGTTTCTGAGCGCAGTCTCAGGGTCGGTTTTTGCTACAGAAGTGTATCGGAGTGAAGATGCACAAGGCCGGATTACTTATTCTGATACGGTTAGCGTCGGATCAAGGGAAGTGAAGATTGACAGCCGGTCGTACCGTCATTTGCATCATGTCACCAAAGTATATGACGGTGATACGGTTGAACTGGAGAATGGGCAGCGTGTTCGTCTGCTGGGCGTTAACACGCCGGAGGTGGAAAGCCGCCTGCGTGAGAATGAACCCGGTGGGATCGCCGCCAAGGAATGGTTGGCAGCACAGGTACAGGATAAAAAGATTTATCTGGAGTTTGATCAGGAGAAGCGGGATAAATATAAACGACTGCTGGCGCATTTGTTTCTGCCGAATGGCAAACATATTAATCTAGCATTGCTGGAAAATGGACTGGCGATCGTTAATATCATGCCGCCCAACGTACGGTATACCGATGCACTCGTTGCTGCGCAACAAAGTGCAGAAAAACAGAAATCAGGAATCTGGTCCAAGGTGGAATACCAGCCGCATACGCTGGCGCAAATTTCGGAAAAACATGCTGCGGGCTGGCAACGGTATATTGGCACGCCTGAATCAATCAAGCAGGGTAAAAAATACACGCGTCTTATTTTTAGCGATCGGGTGGACGTCCGTATCGCCAATCAACATCTCAAGCTATTTCCTGCATTAAAGACTTATGTGGGGAAGTCACTGGAGATACGGGGATGGGTGTCGCGCAGTAAAGGTCAATATTCCATACAAATTCAACACCCCAGCGCATTGGTGCAGCGGTGATGTGTCACCCGATGCAGTCGGTATAATTGATAATTATTCTTATTCATAATATAGTTGCTCTCTATATTAGGATGTGTCTGATTAATTTTATGTCTGGAAGCTTTTAATGTTAAGACTGCGTAGTTATTTTCATGTGATAGCAATCTGTTTTATTTCCGCATTCTATCCGGCATCAGTTCATGCGGATCAGGTGGTCGTTTATTCGGCAAGAATTGAGCAACTGATCAAGCCGATGTTTGATGCGTTTACCAGGGAAACCGGTATTCAGGTTAAATATACGACGGATAATGAAGGGGCATTATTGGCCCGCCTTGCTGCGGAAGGGAAAAATACACCGGCCGATATGTTTATCACGGCGGATGCCGGTAATTTATGGGCTGCGGCGCAATCCGGATTGCTGAAGCCGATTCAATCGGAGGTATTGCAGGCCAACATTCCAGCACATTTACGTGACCCGAAGAACGAATGGTTCGGTTTATCAATACGTGCTCGTACACTGATCTATAACACGCAAAAAGTAAAACCTGAAGATCTTTCAACATATGAGGATCTGGCCGACAAGAAATGGCGTAACCGCCTGTGTCTGCGGACCTCCAAGAAAGTGTATAACCAATCATTGGTTGCGATGATGATTGCAGAGCATGGTGAAGAAGCGGCTGAGAAAATTGTCAAGGGCTGGGTAGCCAATCTGGCAACGGATCCCCTCTCTGACGATACCAAGGCGATGGAATTTGTTGCAGCGGGAAAATGCGATGTGACCCTTGTGAATACTTATTACTATGGCCGATTGATGAAGAATGATCCCAAACTGCCATTAGCCATATTCTGGCCAAATCAGCAAAGTAGCGGTGTTCATGTCAATATATCCGGGGCAGGCGTTACCCGCCATAGCCGGAACGAACAGGCTGCCATAAAATTATTGGAATTCTTGTCATCCGATAAGGCGCAGAATCTGTTTGCGGACGTCAATATGGAGTACCCGGCAAATCCAAGGATAGCGCCAGATCCATTTGTGGCGACCTGGGGAAGTTTTAAACAGAATCCCATGAACCTTGTGAAGGCCGGCGAATTGCAAACGACCGCAGTGAAACTGATGGATCGCGCTGGTTACCGGTAACCAGGCACGGTGAGGGAAAAGAATGAGGCGCGGCCTGAGGTAGCTGGAAATAAAACGCAAACCGGAAATAGTTTTCAAGCCTTGTCTTATTTTTATCAAGTGATTGCTGGCTGGCGTCAGGTTCCTTTTATTGCTGCTGCGCTGGTTCTGGCACCGATCGGTGTCATTCTTTCATCTTTTCTTACCCCGAATGTTGATATCTGGCAACATCTGGTAGCGACCACGCTACCGCTGTTGCTGAGTAACACTTTCTGGCTTGGTTCGGGCGTGGTAGCGGGTACTGCGTTGCTGGGCGTCAGTCTCGCCTGGTTTACGGCAGTTTATGAATTTCCCGGACGGAAATTCTTTTCCTGGGCATTATTGTTGCCACTGGCAATGCCGGCCTATGTCACCGCGTTTGTTATGCTGGGTTTGTTTGATTTTACGGGCCCCATACAATCGACTCTGCGGGCATGGTTCAATACGGATTTATCGTGGTTTCCGGATATTCGCAGTCGAGCAGGCGTCATTACCGTGATGACGCTGGCGTTTTATCCCTATGTCTATCTATTGGCGCGGAATGCTTTCTTGAATCAGGGAAAACGTTCGCTGGAAGCATCCCAATCGCTGGGTCTGACCCGGAAGCAAGGCTTCTTCAAGGTTGTGTTACCCATGGCAAGACCGTGGATAGCGGGCGGGATTATGCTTGTTCTGATGGAGACGCTGGCAGATTTTGGCACGGTTGCCGTGTTCAACTACGATACATTCACAACCGCTATTTATAAAGCCTGGTTCAGTATGTTCTCCTTGTCAACCGCATCCCAGCTTGCTTCCCTGTTGATTATCATTGTTTTTGTACTGATTGTCCTCGAGCAGCAATTTCGATCCCGTATGCGGTATGCTGAAAACAAGAAAAGCCAGCGTGCAGACCGTATCCGGTTGACGGGGTGGCATAATGGATTGGTAGTCGGGTTTATGATATTCGTATTATTTTTTGCATTCTTGCTGCCGGTTATGCAATTGCTAATATGGGCAGTCCAATCATTTGCACGTGATTTTGACCTGCATCGCTATCTGGAATTTCTGTGGCATTCATTACTACTGTCCGGACTGGCAGTTCTGATGATTTGTTCAGTCGTGATCATGATGGTTTATGCCGCACGTCGTTATCCCAGTGTGGCGATGCGCTATGCCATACGCGTGGCGACCATCGGTTACGCTTTGCCTGGCACCGTATTGGCAATTGGAGTATTCGTGCCGCTCGCGTGGCTGGATGGCCGGTTGAGTGAACTGGCTTTGCAGTGGTTCCAGATTGAAACAGGCCTGTTGATTCAAGGTACGCTGATGATTATGCTGATTGCATATTTAATACGGTTTATGGCAGTGAGTCATTATCCGATTGATGGAGCCATGCAGCGCATTACGCGCAGCATCGACGAGGCGGCATTGAGCCTGGGCATCCATGGCTGGTCCCTGATGTGGAAAGTGCATATTCCTGTTTTGAAATCGGGTATCTTTACAGCAGCCACATTGGTATTTGTTGATGTGATGAAGGAGATGCCAATTACCTTGATGACGCGCCCTTTCGGCTGGGACACACTGGCTGTCCGGGTTTTTGAAAAGACATCGGAAGGGGAATGGGAGCAGGCGGCGTTGCCGGCTGTCACGATTATTCTGGCGGGATTGATACCCATCCTGTTGTTTATGCGTCAAACTGAAAAATAAGCCTATGAGTATAGCATTACTGCAACTGAACGGTGTCCGGCAGGCTTATGGCGAGCAAGTCGTAATTAATGATTTGTTCATTACTCTGAAAAGGGGAGACATCGGTTGTTTATTAGGTCCAAGCGGTTGTGGCAAAACAACTGCTTTGCGGTGTATTGCAGGATTTGAGTCGATTTCAGCGGGGGAAATTTTGCTCAATGGCACATGCGTCAGCAGCGCAACATTTTCTTTGCCGCCGGAACAACGGCAGATTGGCATGGTTTTTCAGGATTATGCATTATTTCCGCACCTCAATGTGGTTGAGAATATCAGTTTTGGTCTGCATCAGCTCGCGAAATTAGAACGTGAGCAGCGAGTCGCCGAGTTGCTGCAGATTGTGCAATTGACTGATGCATCCAAAAAATATCCGCATGAATTATCAGGTGGACAGCAACAACGCGTCGCTCTGGCGCGCGCATTGGCACCCAGGCCGAATCTACTGTTGCTGGATGAGCCTTTTTCCAATCTGGATGTGAGTTTACGGGAACGTTTGAGTCTGGAAGTGCGTGAGATTCTGAAGAATCAGGGAGCTACTGCTATTTTGGTGACACATGATCAGGACGAAGCATTTGCGATCGCTGATGAAATTGGCGTAATGCATCAGGGAGAAATTCAGCAATGGGATACTGCCTATAATCTTTATCATCGCCCGGTAAATCGTTTTGTTGCGAATTTTGTCGGGCAGGGTGTATTCCTTCCAGGAAAAGTGCTTGATGTACAGAGAGTGGAAATAGAGCTGGGTATTCTAAAAGGTGAAATTCCACAGCAGCATCACAATGATCATGAGTTATATGAGAAAGGCAGTGCGGTAGAGGTGCTATTGCGTCCTGATGACATTGTGCATGATGACACGAGCCCTCTACAGGCAACGGTGAAGCACAAGGCATTTCGCGGCGCGGAGATTCTGTATACCCTGCGTTTGGCAAGTGGCGCAATTGTTCTGTCGTTAGTGCCAAGTCATCATAACCATGCAATTGGTGAGAAGATCGGTATTAAGCTTGAAGCCGATCACGTGGTGGCATTCAGCAGGAAACATGGTGATAGCAAGATTCCTGATATGGCGTAGCGTATTACGGTTAACAAGTGATTTGCCTGATTATCGTGTTGGAAAATGTTGCTTCCCTTTTATATGTTTTTTCTATAGCATAACAAATAAGTCGCATTTAACCTTTCTGTTACGAATTTATTCCAAACAAACGTATAGACCAATCTCGGATGTATTGTTGAGGTGGTGTACGCAATAAATATTAAACTATTTGAATGAGGATCATATGAGTCAGCATATTCATTACGTTACTGATGCTAATTTTGAAGCGGAAGTTTTACAATCCACGACACCCGTACTGGTTGATTACTGGGCGGAATGGTGTGGTCCCTGCAAAATGATAGCGCCCATTCTGGATGAAATCGCGAGTGAATACGGAGAACGCCTGAAGGTGGCCAAGCTGAATATTGATGAAAATCAGGTTACACCACCCAAATATGGTATTCGTGGTATTCCGACACTGATGCTGTTTAAAGGCGGCAATATTGAAGCCACTAAAGTCGGTGCATTATCAAAATCACAATTGACAGCATTTATTGACAGCCACATTTAAACCCGTTAATCTTATGGGCAATTTGTTGCCTTATGGTTTGCAAGGCTGCAGTACCTGAATTTAATATCCCGTCAGTAACAACATTCCTCCCAACGTCGTTATCTTTCACCGTTAGCATTCATTCTCTACGAGCTTTCTCATGCGTCTATCTGATCTTAAAAATCTTCATGTAACTGAATTAGTAAAAATGGCCATCGAAAATGAAATTGATGGCGCCAATCGTATGCGAAAACAGGATCTGATTTTTGCGTTACTTAAAAATCAGGCCCGAAAAGGTGAAAGTATCTATGGTCACGGTACGCTGGAGGTGTTGCAGGACGGGTTCGGTTTTTTGCGCTCTCCGGATACATCTTATCTGGCAGGGCCTGATGATATCTATATTTCGCCCAGTCAGATCAGACGGTTTAATCTGCATACGGGGGATTCGATTGATGGTGAGATTCGTCCTCCAAAGGACGGCGAACGCTATTTTGCGCTGGTGAAAGTTGATAAGGTTAATAATGAGCCGCCTGAAAACTCGAAACAAAAAATCCTGTTCGAGAATCTAACACCACTGTTTCCCGATGAACGGTTGTTACTCGAACGTGACATCAAGGCGGAAGAGAACATCACCAGTCGTATTGTTGATTTAATTGCGCCCATTGGTAAGGGGCAGCGCGGTTTGCTGGTTGCCAGCCCGAAGTCGGGTAAAACGGTCATGCTTCAGCACATCGCCCATGCAATCGCAGCGAACTATCCTGACGTGATCCTGATGGTGGTATTGATTGACGAGCGTCCGGAGGAAGTGACGGAAATGATTCGCTCTGTCAAAGGAGAAGTGATTTCTTCAACCTTTGATGAATCGGCGATGCGTCATGTACAGGTGGCTGATATGGTGATTGAGAAAGCAAAGCGTCTGGTTGAACATAAGAAAGACGTGGTGATATTGCTGGATTCGATCACGCGGCTTGCGCGTGCCTATAATACCGTAGTGCCTGCATCCGGCAAGGTGTTGACAGGTGGTGTGGATGCGAGCGCATTGCAACGCCCCAAACGGTTTTTTGGGGCAGCCCGGAATATTGAGGAAGGCGGATCACTGACTATCATTGCGACGGCATTGATTGATACGGGATCTCGCATGGATGATGTGATTTACGAAGAATTCAAGGGAACCGGTAATATGGAAATCCATCTTGACAGGAAAATGGCTGAGAAACGTATCTACCCGGCCATTAATGTCAATCGATCGGGTACGCGCCGGGAGGAATTATTAATTCCACCAGAGGTTTTGCAGAAGATCTGGGTATTGCGAAAATTGCTTCATCCAATGGATGACATGGATGCAATGGCTTTCCTGCTTGATAAAATCAAGGCAACGAAGAATAATTCGGATTTCTTTGATTCGATGCGGCGAGTGTAAGGATCGCGTTCCATGGTTGCGTCTATGGATACATTAAAGGATAATACACGGTTTTTTAACCCCGCCCTTCAGGGGTGGAGTAATTGAGGATATTGGCAATGAAAGCAGACATTCATCCAGACTACCAGGAAATAACCGTAACGTGCAGTTGCGGAAATATTTTTCAAACACGCTCTACCATGAATAAACCTTTAAATATAGAAGTTTGTTCTATCTGTCATCCCTTTTACACGGGTAAGCAGAAAATTGTGGATACTGCGGGCCGGGTTGAGAAATTCCGCCAGAAATACGGTAAGTCAGCATCAAAGTAACCATCTGCGCGCCGCTAAAATTCTTTAGCTTTCTGGAGAAAATGGAAGCATTAGCGATTCTTTAATGCTTTTTATTTTTTTGCATTTTAGTAATGTATCGCCAACCAGATTGTTTCTTTATCCGGATCTGTCCAGGCAACCTTATGTTTTTTCCGTGCAGGGATATTGATAAAATCTCCCTCACTTAATTTTACTGACGATTGATCTTCAAACGACAGTATCGCCTCTCCTTTTAATACCAGAACCCACTCATTCTTTTCTTGATCATACCAACCGGATTCTGGTGATTTGTGACCTTTTGAAATAATTCTTTCAATGACTACAGCATGGTTTTGTGCGAGTAGCTCAAATACCTCTTTTTCCATATTGCCTGGAATATCCGAAAAAATATTCTTTGTGAGCATGTTTCCCAGTTTCTTAAATATTTTCTGGCATAGGAAATCGATAAATATCCTACAATCAGATCATGACAGACATTGTATTGTAGCGGATTGGAGGCTTCTCGTATCTTAATGATAATCAGGAGTATAAAGCAATGACGCAACGAATTGCATTAGTAACCGGTGCATCGAGTGGTATTGGCAGGGCAACTGCCATGCTTCTGGCTGAGAATGGTTATTATGTGTTTGTCATGGCCCGGCGCGTGGAGCGGCTGGAACAGATACGGTCCGATCATATTGAGCCAATTCCGCTCGATGTAACGGATGAGCAAGCCATCGCGTTGGCTATCACACATATAATTTCAACGAAAGGTCGTATTGATGTACTGGTTAATAATGCTGGTTTTGGTCAATTGGGTACAATTGAATGTGTTTCAATGGAGGCTGCGCACTATCAGTTTGAAGTGAATGTTTTTGGCTACGCCCGATTTATGCACGCAGTCCTTCCATACATGCGTGCGCAGAAATCCGGATGTATTGTCAATATTACGTCAATTCTGGGCAGGATCGCATTGCCTGGTTTTGGATGGTATGCTGCATCCAAACATGCGGTGGAAGCACTGTCGGAATCCTTGCGTGGTGAAGTCAAAGCGCTGGGGATTGATGTGGTAGTCATTGCGCCTGGCTTAATTAGAACTGAATTTGTTGCCCGGCAATTTGAGTTGCTTAAAACAATTTTTCACCCGGTGGCATACCAGAGAATAATAGCGGGCTTACATCATCTGTTGGCGGGTGAACCTGATGCACCCGGTCCGGAAATCATTGCCCGGGCTGTGCTGGATGCCGTAACCAAATCGATTCCCCCCGTGCGGCATGCGCTGCCATGGGACTCTAAAGCAGCTGTGATGGCCAGGTGGTTACTGGGAGGGCGACTTTTTGCATGGGCTGTTCGTCGGCAGATGAAAATCTAGACAATATTCAAGATATTACAATAAAACAAATCATTTTTTTAAATTATGCTATAACTAATGCACTGAAGTTTCCCCTGTTAATTGTATGGGATCAAAGGCTTATTTTTGATGATCAGAAAACTAAATTCTGTTTCAGGTAAATCAAGTCACCTCCAATCACAGCTACGTCTAGCGACAGCTTCTCTTCCCCGTCAATCAAGTCATTCCAAAAGCGATCGATTTCCAATTGTTGGTATGGGCCGCATCCGCCGGCGGTCTTGAATCTCTGCGGCAGTTTTTTACCTATATGTCGGTAAACAGTGGTATGGCGTTTGTTGTGATTCTGCATTCAGATCCCAGTCAGAAAAGCAAATTATCCGAGTTGCTTCAACGAGTAACAACTATGCGTGTATTTCAGGCAAAAAACCGGATGAAGGTAAAGCCTGATTGTGTTTATGTGGCGCCACCTGATAAAAATATTGCTATCTCCAATGGAACAATCAATCTCCTGGATTTTGAATCCTCCGAGAGTCGCCATTTCTCCATTGATTTCTTTTTCAGAGCATTAGCCGAAGATTGCCATCAATCAGCAATCGGTGTTATTTTCTCAGGGATGGGCTCCGATGGGAAACTGGGTTTACAGGCGATAAAGTAGCATAACGGTCTGGTTTTTGTGCAGGATCCGTTAACCAGTGAATTTGACAGTATGCCACGGAGTGCAATTGAAACAGGCCTGGTTGACGCGATTGCGTCCGTTGTCCTGTTACCGGAAAAACTTGTTGACTGTTTGAGACCTGAAATGCGAAGGAAATCCTCCAATAGCTGGGAGAAAGTTGTTGAGATGCTGCATCAGCGGACGGGCAGCAATTTTTCTCAATATAAGAAAAGTACGATCTGTCGCCGCATAGAACGACGCATGATGTTACATCAGTTTGATAAGCTGAATGATTATATTGGTCTTCTGCATCGGAATCCGCAGGAACTGGATCTGTTATTTAAGGATATATTGATTAATGTGACTCATTTCTTTCGTGACCCGGCAGTGTGGCAGTATCTCGAGAAGGAGATTTTTCCATCAGTACTAGCAGCACACGCCGAAGGAAAAGTGCTGCGGGCATGGGTGCCTGCCTGTTCTACCGGCGAAGAGGCCTACGGGCTGGCGATGCTGTTCAAGGAAGTTATGGAGAAAACGGAATTATCAGACCAATACTCAATAAGAATATTTGCGACAGATCTGGATCAGGATGCCATTATCAAGGCGCGCCAGGCCTTTTATCCGGCCAGCATTAGCAAGTATGTGTCGTCAGAGCGTCTAGAGCGATTTTTTGTCGCCTTTAAAAATGGCTATCAATTGTGTAATGAAATACGGGAGATGGTGATATTTGCGCCACAGAATGTCATTACTGATATTCCATTCTCTAATATTGACATCCTTTCCTGCCGCAATCTGCTCATTTATCTGAATCGGGAATTACAGGAAAGACTGCTGTCTCTATTTCACTATACGTTAAATCCTGACGGTATCCTGCTGCTGGGAACTGCCGAGACCATTGATAACTTTCCCGATCTGTTTTCTCCGTTGGAGCGGAAATTGCGAATATACAAGCGTCTTTCTGATGACTCAAGGAAAATAAGCAAGCAAAACCTGATCCACAATTTCTTCGCTGCCAGCAATCATGCGCGAAAAGAACTGCCGGTCAGCATTCAAGGAATCCTACAACCGCCAGTCGATCATCTGTTGAAAAATTATTCTGTTGCATCTGTATTAATTGATGATCAGGGAGATATTTTATACATCAGTAATCATTCCGGGAATTATGTGAAGATAGAACAAAACAGCAGGTTGAATCCATCCGAGCAACTGGATGGCACTACACTCGTATCATTAATGTCCGAACTGCAATTTGCGCGTGAAGAAATTCAAACGACCCATGAAGAAATGCAAACTTCGCAGGAAGAACTGAGATCAAGTAATGAAGAACTTCAGTCGACTAACGAAGAATTGCAGTCAACAAACAGGGCGTTACAGCTTGCCAATGAAGCATTAATCGCTTCTCAGGAAAAACTGAACTTGCTATATGAAGAGCTGCAGATAACGAATGCTGAGTTAACGACCTATCTCGAAGCCATTGGTCAACTTGCGCTGGTCTCGGTGAGCGATCGTGCCGGGCGGATCACTGAAGCGAATGATCGATTCTGCGAAGTCAGCGGATACAGTCGGGCAGAGTTACTGGGGCAGGATCATCGTATTCTGAATTCCGGGACGCACTCCAAGGAATTCTTTGTCGAAATGTGGGCGACGATTGCAAATGGCAAGATTTGGCATAAAGAGATCTGCAACCGAAATAAGAATGGTACTTCCTACTGGGTAGATTCTACCATCGTTCCACTAAAGGATAATCATGGGAAGGTGGTTCAATATATATCAGTCAGAGTCGATATCACTGCACATAAGCATAAGGAATCAGTATTGCATGAACGATTAAAGGAAAGAATCTGCCTCTATGCAATTCGACGTGATATGGAGCAGGATCTTTCAATTCATGAGTTGTGTCACCAGATTTTTAAGCGATTAATCCCTGCGATGCAATTTCCAGACTATGTCGCCTGCGTAATCGAACTCAATAATAAACAATACGTCTCAGCTAAATATAATGATGATCTTGCAAATGGGATTTTTGCAAAGATTAAGGTCAATGGCCGGGTTTGTGGCCAATTACAGGTCTTCTATATCGAAGAAAAGACATTTATGCTGCCGGACGAGCAGAATCTCATCAATTATATTGCGGATGATTTACGTTTATGGCTCGAACGTAAACAAGCGGAGCAATATATCAGTCACATGGCAAACCACGATGTATTGACGGGTTTGCCAAACCGGCTTTTGCTTCAGGATCGTCTTTCGCAGGCACTGGCGCATAATCAGCGGTACCATGGAAAGACGGCCGTGCTATTTATAGATCTGGATCATTTCAAGATGATCAATGATTCGCTTGGGCATGGTGTGGGAGATCTGTATCTGCAAGAAGTCGCGGGCAGATTATTTGCGAGTATACGCAGCGAAGATACGGCTGCCCGTCAGGGCGGTGATGAATTTATCGTTGTGTTGCCGCATGTGATTGAATTGTCTGATGTTGAAGCAGTGGCGCAGAAGATTCTGAATACGCTGGGATTACCCTTCCTGATCAATGAAAAGGAATTGCATATCAGTGGCAGTATTGGCATTGCTCTGTATCCTGACGATGGACAGGATGTGGATACCCTGTTGCGACTCAGTGATATAGCCATGTATCACGCAAAAGCGCTGGGGCGGAATAACTATAAGTTTTTTACGCCGGAAATGAATCGCCAGACAATCGAGAAACATGAACTGGTAATCGATTTACGCCATGCCGTGAGAAACGATGAGTTTCAGTTGTATTACCAACCGGTTATCGATCATGAAAATGATTGTATGACGAGCATGGAAGTATTGTTGCGCTGGCAGCACCCGAAAAAAGGACTGATCATGCCTGCCCAGTTTATACAACTGGCCGAAGAGACTGGTTTGATTATGCCAGTCAGTGCCTGGGTGATTAAATCAGCCTGTTTGCAGATAAAGGCGTGGCAGGAACAGGGGTATGATGTTCCCAGACTGGCGATCAATATTTCTGCCAGGCAATTCCAGCAGCGATCTTTTGTGCAGGATATGGCAAGTATCCTGGAACTGACCGATGTTTCAGCACATTGCCTGGCGTTGGAGATTACCGAAAGTATGCTGGTGAAGAATGTTGAGGAAGTAACCGACACACTGCAGGCATTAAGTGCCATGGGATTCAGGATTCTGATTGATGATTTTGGTACGGGCTATTCCAGTCTGAGTTATCTCAAGCACTATACGATCGATACATTGAAGATTGATCGCTCTTTTGTCAGGGATATTGCAACCGATGAGAATGATGCGGCTATTATCACAGCCATCATTGCAATGGCACATAGTCTGAATATGCAGGTCATTGCGGAAGGCGTTGAAACGGAAGAGCAAATTAGTTTTCTGGCAAAGCAAAAATGCCGGCAATACCAGGGATTCTATTTCAGCAAACCACTGCCGGCACTGGAAATTGAAGGAAGGTTGAATCAACATTAATAAAATATTTTAACTGTCTGATTTACTATTCTGTTTCTTCATACTAAACTCTTCTCTTATCCCATTAAATCAGAACCACTGCTGTTCGGGATTTTTTTATGATAACGCTGTGAGAAAACACACAACCTGATGGATGGATATATTGATAATCTGATTCTGGTCTAATTTTCTTAAAAAGGATGCATGATATGAATACTGTCTCAGCTAAACAGAAAGAACCCGGTAAGAAGGATGAAGTCAAGGAAATCCCTAATGCTTTTGCACGGGCACCGCAGGCCAAAGATGATCTGTTTACAATGGGGCAAATTGAAACCGACGAAACGATAACTATTACAGAAAATACGGGTAACACCTTTGTGCTGGATGTCATGGCGAATGACAAGGGCGATCGGGGCAGGGAGCTCTGGTCTTTGGATGATGGAACCAGCGAGGGTGGTGATGCTCCAAAAGATCTGTTGAATCAAACCGGCAGCAGCGAAGTGATCAGTGCGATGGGTGCCAGAATCTCGATCACACCGGATGGCAAAGTTGCCTACACTTTTACCCCCGAGTTGCAGGCTGAGTTGCAATCTTTATCAGAGGGCCAGTTTGCGACCGATACCTTTACCTATGCCATTCGCTTTGGGAATGGCACGCTCAGTTGGGCAACGGCAACTGTAAAAATAGCAGGTGTCAATGATGCGCCTGTTCTGACTGGAACATCTACTGAGCTGGCTGCGGGTACGGAAGGCATGTCCTATCAGATCAAGGTCAGTGATCTGTTGGCGGGATACACGGATGTGGAAGGAGATTCGCTGTCAGTCGCGAATCTGACAGCGACTCACGGCACATTAGCGGAAACGGATGAAGGATGGCTGTTCACGCCAGATGCAGGGTTCAATGGAGTCATTGAACTTAATTATGATGTTACCGACGGGCATGGCGGCAGCACTGCTGCGACCCAGAGCTTTATGCTGGCACCCCTACTTCTGGATACTGCTGCACCGCTGTTTAATTCCAGTTACCCAGGGGATGATTCCACCGGTTTCCAGATTGACGGCGATATTCAACTCAATTTTAATGAAGTTGTAAAGGCGGGCAGCGGCAACATTGTGATCAGCAATGGTTCGGATACGCGCACGATCGATGTGACGGATACCAACCAGGTTACCTTTAGTAGTAGCAAATACGGCAATTTTGTGACGATTGACCCGACAGATAACCTGGCTTCTGACACCACATACAGCATTCAGATGGATACCGGTGTGATCGAAGACATGGCCGGAAATGACTTTGCAGGCATTACTGATCCGGCAGTGCTTAACTTTACGACAGTTTCTTCCGATCCGTTGCTGAATTGGAGCAATCCATGGGATGAATCGATGGATTTTCAGGCGGATGGCAATATCGAATTGTACTTTAACGAAATGGTTAAAGCAGGTAGTGGCGATATAGTGATCAGTAACGGTTCAGATACGCGAATGATTTCTGTCAATGATGCCAGTCAGGTGACATTTAACGGGTATGGTGGCGTAATTATCAATCCGACAGCAGATCTGATTTCTGGCACCACTTATAGTATCCAGATGGCTGCTGGTGTAATTGAAGATGTGGCTGGAAATGACTATGCGGGCATCAGTGATTCGACTACGCTTAATTTTACAACGATTTCTTCTGACCCACTGTTGAATTGGAGTAATCCTTGGGATGGTTTCGCAGAGTTCCAGATTGATGGGAATATCGAACTGAATTTCAATGAAGCTGTTAGAGCGGGTAGTGGTGATATTGTGATCAGTAATGGTTCGGATACGCGAACGATTTCTGTCAATGACGTCAGCCAGGTTAGCTTTAACAGCAGTAAATATGGAAATTCTGTTACGATTAACCCGATAGCGGATCTGATTCCGAATACTACCTATAATATTCAAATGGCTGCCGGTGTAATCGAAGACATGGCCGGGAATGACTATGCGGGTATCAGTGATCCAACTACACTTAACTTTACAACGATTTCTTCTGACCCACTGTTGAATTGGAGTAATCCCTGGGACGAAACAACCTTCAAGATTGATGGTGATATCCAACTGTATTTTAATGAGGCTGTCAGAGCGGGCAGCGGAAATATCGTCATCAGCAATGGTTCGGATACACGCACAATTTCAGTGACTGACGCCAGTCAGGTGACATTTGACGGGTATGGTAGTGTAATTATCAATCCGACAGCCGATCTGATTCTGGGTTCTGATTACAATATCCAGATAGCCAGTGGTGCGATTGAAGATATGAACGGCTACACCTATGCTGGTATTGCTGATCCGACCACGCTTAATTTTACGACGATTTCTTCTGATCCACTGTTGACCTGGAGTAATCCATGGGATGAATCAACGCTGAAGCTTGGTAGTGATATTATCCTGAGCTTTGATGAAATGGTTAAAGCAGGAAATGGCGATATCGTGATCAGTAATGGCTCGGATACGCGAATGATTTCTGTCAATGATGCCAGCCAGGTTAGTTTCAATGGCAGCAAAGTAATTATTAATCCGGCGACAGATCTGATTCCTGATACCACCTATAACATTCAGATGGCTGCTGGTGTCATTGAAGATATGTCCGGCAACGATTATGCGGGCATTAATGATCCAACAGCACTCAATTTTGTCGTTCTCGATTCCGATCCGTTGCTGATATCCATTACTCCATGGGATGACGCTACAGATTTCTGGGTAGGTAATGACATACAGTTGTATTTTGATGAAGTGGTTCAGGCGGGTAATGGCGATATTGTGATCAGTAATGGTACAGATACACGCATGATCTCAATCAATGATGCCAGTCAGATTACTTTCAATGGTAGCAAATACGGTAGTTCTAACTCTATCACCATTAATCCGACAATGGATCTGCTCCCCAATACAAGCTATAACATTCAGTTGGCTGAAGGGGTTATCGTGGATATGGAAGGAAACGCCTATGCGGGTATTAATGATGCCACTACGTTGAATTTCATGACAACTGACATCATTGCTGATCCTTTTGTAACAACAATGGGGGTTGCTTCATCTGTTGTATAGCTGTCCCAGGGTAAGCCAGTTAAATATTCCCTTTGGCGAGCCAGACGACTAGGCTGGACGTCGGAGGGGTATGAATATCAGCATTTCAGAGAATTGAGAGGCCGCACACGGATCATTTCAACTAACGCTATTATTCAGAAGAAAAAGTGGCGGAATCTAAAATCAAAATCTCCCTATCGAGCCTGCTGCAGCAGGCGCTTCGCTGTCAGCAGACAGGGCAGTTCAGCGAAGCCGAAAAGCATTGTCTGAGCGTTTGTGCGAATGCCCCCAGGCAACCCGATGCACTGCACTTGCTTGCAATTATCTATGCCCAGACCGGGCGCTATCAGAGCGCCAATGATTACTTTGACAAGGCGATTGCAAGCGATCCGTGCCGTGCGGACTTTTATAGTAATTACGGCAACGCCCTGTGGAAACAGGATCGCATCGAAGAAGCGATCAGTTGTTGCCAGCGATCTCTGGCACTGGATGATTCACGTGCGGATACCCATAATATTCTGGGCAATGTTCTTTTGTCGCAGAACCGTCTCGGTGAAGCAGCCGCCAGTTTTCGTAAGGCAATCGAACTTTGTCCTGATCATCGGCACGCATTGAATAATCTGGGCAATGTGTTACAGAAAATGAATAAGGCAGGTGATGCAGTGGCCTGCTATCGTCAGGCGCTTGTTTTGCAGGAGAATTATCCCGAAGCGCACAATAATTTGGGGCAGGCACTGAAGAGTATTGGCCGGATTGATGAGGCGAGGAGTCACTTTCATCGGGCGGTTGAGCTGCGGCCGGATTTCCAGGCAGCAATCCGCAATTGTCTGGAGGTTGATCCAGCCTGGCTTGTACCACTGGATGGAAAGAATCTGTATCTCCGCCGTTATCAGCAGAAAGATGCCGTCTATCTGAACCAGTGCTACCAGAATGCTGTTTTCATGCGGCAATACAATCATTATATTCCGCGTCATCAACACATAACCGATCTGGCGGCGAAGCTACAGCAGGCGCATGCCATGCATCCCTGTCAGTTGAGAACGGTCGATTGGGTTATTTTCAGGAAGAATACTGAACAGCCGGTGGGTATCGCTAATCTTGTTGAAATCCAACTGGCACATCGACGTGCGGAATTCCAGATTGGCTTGCCGAATCCCAGCGATCATGCCAGTGGTATTGGACTGGAAGCAACGCTGCTGATACTGGATTATGCATTTAATCGCGTGGGGCTGAATAAACTGACGACAGTTGTTTATGGTGATAATACGGCATCGCAGAAAAATACACTGGCGCTTGGATTCACACAAGAAAGCTATTTGCGTGAGCAATTGATCGACGCATCAAGTGGAAAATTTCTGGATCTCTATGGCAATGGCATGGCAGTCAGTGATTTCCGTACTAATGCAAGGCTATCGAGACTCTCTCGGCGTTTGCTCAAGCGGGATATTACAGTGTCATCAGCAACATAGGGTTATTTAATTAATTGATCACTGTTTTTTTATACATCCTAAGTCCTTTCCCTGGGAGTATGTTATGCTCCATTAATTATCCATTTTCAGGATGAAACCATAAACCCACGTTCTGATAACGTGGGTTTTTTTTATTTGAATGATTTTAATTAATATGACTACCAAAACCCACTATGCTGTCAAAATCGCTAAAAATCTTAATCTGGAGGCTTGGCTCTATTTTTTTATTTATCGGGGATTCAGGGAAATCAGTAAGAAGTATGGAGTACGTATTTCAACCAATAATTATGGCTACTATCCTACCAAGTTTGATAATTATGATAAATATCAGTTACAGATGTATGACGAATATGCAAATCTCATGGTGGATGAGAACATAAAGGAAGCCTTGGAGATTGGTAGTGGCGCGGGGGGGGGGCTCATGCACATGCAGTCGCGTTTGCCGCAGACACAATTTACCGGTCTGGATCGTTGTAAGGAAGCCGTGAAAACATGCAAGTTCTTTTTTGATGAGTCACAGAGTAGTTTCAACTTCTATAGTGATATCAATCATATACTTTCTGATGGTAAGAGATTTAATGCCATCGTAAGCGTCGAAACCGGTATATATACCAAACCGGATATTTTTGATGATATTCATGAGTTGCTTGATGAGAATGGCGTCTTTATCTATTACGATAATGCGACGGTCGGTAAACTGGACGGAATCATTCAATCGATCGAATCCTCTGGCTTTAAAATAGATCTCTTGAAAGATATCACTGAGAACGTATTCAAGGCCTGCGAACACGATACTCCGAGGCGACAGGAAGTTATAGAAAAATATCTGCCAAAATATCTAAAACCGTTCAGGAGTGAGCTATTGCGGTATATGTGCGTGAAAGGCAGTTCTCGTTATATCAAATTCAGTAACGGTAAAAAAAGATCCTTTATGCTGAAAGCGAGAAAAATCAATCACACAGTGATAATTAACTGAACGATGCTCAATGGTATAGGAGGCTGATTAAGAGCGCTAAATATTTCCATCTGTATCATTATAATCCGGTTCAAATCTTGTCCACAGAAACTGTGGATAACTTTGTGGGTAATCTGTAAATTCCGCGTTTAACTTATAGGTCGATAAGGATATTTTTTAGTTCGATCGATTTTTGCGCTTCTATATTATTACTAATAAACAATATGTTATATTTATACCGTATCAATATATAGAGTTACAAAGTAGAATAGCCTGGTCCTTTTCGTGATGTGGATCAATAAAAAATGTCAAGAAAAGAAGTTGGGAAATTTCTGAATAAATTGATTTAAATGACTATCAAAAAAATAAATATTCTAATGTGATTGATGAAGATAAATTTCTATCAATTTGTTTCTAAAAGTCTCCTATGAATCAAAATTGTGCAATAAATTTGACCTGAATAGGCTGTATGATCGTGTGCGTACCATGCGTAGATTTCTTCTGATAACTATAATAATGCGATTTGAACGTTTCAATGTGGTCGGTGTGTCATGCTGAACATTCGTTGTTTAACATATCTGCAAGGCGGGGAGCCTCTGCTACAGGAATGTGATCTACAGATTTTTGCTAATCAGCGTATCGGCCTGGTCGGTAAGAACGGATGTGGCAAATCAACGTTGTTCCGTTTAATTCGTGGGGAAATCAGACCGGATAGTGGCGAGGTCAGCTTGCAGCCAGGCAAGACAATTGCTTCTGTCGAACAGGAAATCATCAGTTCGAATCAACCTGCGATAGAGTTTGTGCTGGATGGCGATATGGATTTACGTCATCTGGAAAAAATTCTGGCAAGAGCCGAACATGATGCAATCTGGTTTGAAGCGCAGCAACGGTACGAAGTAATCGATGGTTATGTGGCACGGGCGCGGGCTGCACAGTTATTGAATGGATTGGGATTTGCCAATGCCGCATTGGAGCAACCGGTCAATCACTTTTCAGGTGGCTGGCGCATGCGCCTGAATTTGGCCCGGGCACTGATGCATCGGGCAGATCTGTTGTTACTGGATGAGCCGACTAATCATTTGGATCTTGAAGCCATCCTCTGGCTGGAACAATATCTGGCGCATTATCCCGGCAGCCTGATAGTGGTATCGCATGACCGTGAGTTTCTCAATGTGTGCATCAATCGCATTGCGCATATTCATAACCGGAAGATAGACCTGTATACCGGAAATTATGATGATTTTGAGCGCACGCGCGCTGAACGTCTCATGCAACATGCCCAGGCAGTTCAGCAACAACAGAGAAAAATTGCACATATGGAAGATTTTGTGCGCCGCTTTCGCGCCAAGGCAACCAAGGCCAAGCAGGCACAAAGCCGCATTAAGGCGTTGGAGCGATTGACGCGGGTTCTGCCGGCACATGTCGAAGACGGTCATTTTGAACTGGAAATTGAAGCGCCTGAACGGTGTCCTGATGTATTGCTGCAAGTCAAGGCGATGGGTTTTGGCTATAATGAGCATCTGCTGTTTCAGCAGGTATATCTTATTCTGCAGGCAGGTTCCCGCATCGCACTGCTTGGGCCGAATGGAGCCGGAAAATCAACGCTGATCAAATTATTGATCGGCGAAATAAAACCGACCACGGGTACGGTAGAACTGGCGCCGAATATTCGTATTGGATATTTTGCACAGCATCAGCTGGAGAATCTGGATGGCGAGGCTACGCCATTGCAACATATGATCCGCCTGGCGCCCAGGCAAACGGAACTGGATTTGCGAAAGTTTCTTGGGCGATTTGGTCTGGGTGGCGATCAGGAAGATCGCCCGGTAGCCAGTTTCTCGGGGGGCGAAAAAAGTCGACTGGCGCTGGCATTGCTGGCATGGCAGAAACCCCATTTATTATTGCTTGATGAGCCGACCAATCATCTGGATCTAGATATGCGGGATGCCTTGACGCTGGTTCTGGAAGCTTATACCGGCGCAGTTGTGCTGGTATCGCATGACCGCAGTCTGGTGCGTGCGGTTGCGGATGAATTATGGCTGGTGGCGGACGGCCGGGCGCAATTGTTTGATGGTGATCTGGAGGATTACAAGCGCTGGATTGAAGCGCGGCGCCAAACTGAAACCGCAGACTCCTCGCCATCACCCCAAAAACCAAAACAAAAAGCACCGGCCAAACCCAACAAAAAGGCATTGCTATCCAAACAGGCGAAACTTGAGGCAACGCTGGCCATTGCGCAGCAGGAACTGGCTGAAGCCAGTCGTCAACTGGCTGATCCAATCACTTATACCCGTTGTTCCCGCGAAGAAATTGACCGGCTCAACACAATCCATGAAACACTTCAGAAGAAAGTGATCGATCTGGAAGAAAGCTGGTTGGAGCTGGAAATGGCGATGGAAGGGTAATTTCTTTTACTACAGGGTAACCAGCTATCCTGTATAAACTGACAATTATCCTGTTTTTCTACAGATTGACGCGCACCCGATACGTCACGGTGGTTTCGCTGTCAGCCGGTACATTGATTTTCCATTCGACCAGATTGGCTGCCAGTTTCTGATGGGGTGCTGACTCTGACAGGATCGTCCAGTCACCGGGTATGGGTTCATGGATAGTTAAGGTGACAGCCTCTTTTTTGGTATTTTTAAGGGTGATCTGATAGGCCGTTTCGAAATGGCGATTATGCGGGGTGGTATCCAGTTTTTTGAAGTCTGTTTGTTTCTTCTCGGCCATCAGGTCAAACGCATGACCCAGCCTCAGACGGATCCGGGTCCTGGCGGGAGTATGGTCGATATAATCTTCACCAACGTATTGGGTGTCAGCGTGCGAGTCGGTTTTGTAAACGCGCATAATGCCTTTAGGGAGCGGAACACCCAAACCGTCCCCTTCATTCTGAAAGCTGATCAACACATTAACCTTCTGCGGGCTGCCGGCCTGATTGTACTGTCCCGTGTAATAATGATTTTCACCTTGCAGCAAATAGATCTTGTGCACAGGGATCCGGGTTGCGGACATGAAGGTCACCTGCTTGGTTTGATTATCAAACAGCGTTGCAGGGCGTTGCAACGTATAGCGATGGTATTCAAACAGTGCATCAGTCTGCATACCGTCATCACTTGCTGATTCAGCAACCATTTTCAACATGGCAGGTGAGGTGGCTCTGGGTCGGTTGATCCGGTTCAGATCACCTGCAACCAGTTGCAGCCTGGCATTTGGGTAGGTGGCGCCGCTCTGGTTGGTTAATGTGGCCAGACCGGTCAGATTGATCTGGTCGTCGCGTTCACTGAGTTCAACAATATAATCGGCTTGCCAGGATAATCCGGTGCTGAGATAAGTCAGTATGAGATCCTGTTTGCCGGCAACCGGGTTTATCAATGCAGCGGCTAATACTGGCTTGTCATACAGTCCGTCAGGAATCGCAGGAAACACCAGTCGACCCGGGATGCCCGTTTCAATCCGGTCAGGGAATTTAAGTATCACGCCGCCTTGCGCTGTGACAACCATGGCGGTTTCGCTGGTTTCCTGGCCATTTGCCGGATTGGTTCGAATGATCGTGACTGGTTTCTGGACATGCTTTTCCAGTAATTTCTGGGGAGATAATACATCCGGATTGAAATTCTGCTTGCGTATGCTGAAACCTGCAGGATGGGTTATATTGCGTAAAAAGGCCGTCTCAGGCTGCATCCTGGCAGACACCGCATGCCAGGTTAATTGATTATGATCGCGATCCAGATAAACGCTGCGTGAATCCTTGATTAATGCGAGATCCTGCTGATAGATCGTGATCGCAAGGCTGCTTTGATCCGCGATGGTCGAGATTTTTTCATCGAGCGGGGTTGCGGTGCCGCTGATCGGTGTACCCAGCAAACCAATCATGAGTAATTTCTTTAGCATGGAAGACTCCTGTAAACAGTAAAAGTCTGGAATTAATCTGGCATATTCAGAAATGGAATTGAATAAGCACTGACAATTGGCATCATTGAAATGACCGCTTCTGGCCATAAACGGACACTGAAGTGTTCTTATGCATCTTTCATGGTTTTTTCGTAGATTTTCCTTTTTCAGCGAGAATACCTTCAAGAATTTCAGATTCTTTTTCAAAATGTTCAAAATTAGCCCTGAAATTTACTGGAATATAGGGCTCTGAGCATCCTAACTGTCTTTCAGTGATTACATCCCATACTTCAAGACGACCGTTAGAGAGAGTATGCCCTTTAGGAACTAAAGCGCAGAAAGCTCTTCTTTAGTACGCTGCTGGTTGCTGCGATCTTTATGAAAACGGAATCCATAAATGGGATCAAATTCAAGTTTTTCATGAATGAAATTAAGGAAAATCTTTAGCTCTACTCCCTCGGTGATTGATTTAAAAATGAGAACGAGACCTCCTTTTTGCCGTTCTACATCAGAAAGAATCATTTCTTCAAGTGGGTAGCGCTCATGACCACGTTTTGCAACCAGAGGATACTTATCAGAAAATTCGATTTCTGTACCTTCAGATAAAGAATCTTCTTTTTTTAAATTTTCTACTACATCTTTGGATAAGATTTCTTTGAATCCTTCAAGTTCATACAAATGTTCGTCATAAATTGTTGAACTTCTTTTAATATCGAATTTTTCCTCAATCGCTAGTTCCGCAAAGTTTTTCATAAGCGGGATATCTTGCTGAAGCCTGAAGTGATCATCTGTATCGTCAGGATTTACAAATGGTTCTCTATCCGCATGTGCTATTTGATGTCGGCATTGCTCATACAAATAATCTCCAACATCATACTTAAGCTTATCTAATTCCGCTAATCTATCCAGTGCTTGTTTATTATCAGCATGTCACGATTTTCATTCATCCAATCTCCACGTTGCTTTGGATTTTCAATAGCAACACTAAAAGCTTTATAAAAGCTTAAAAATGAATAAGATGGATTATCTAGGGACACTCCTTCACGATAGAATGCAAGAGCAGTTTTCGCTGAGCCTTCTCTAGGCAATGGTAGATGATCTTCATCAAGGTAATCAGTAAACTGATTGTTACGCATTATCCCCATTGATCTCGGGATATTCCCACCTGACCACATAATAATTTCAACTTCCGAACCCTCCCTCCATGACAAGGCACTGGCAAACTGCATAATTTTTTTGCGTGCTTCTTCATGAGAAAGACCGTAAGAATCAGCTCTAATGGCAATAGCTGGTAGTGAAGGCGTTGATGTTCCAACGATTTGTTCTAGGGGAAATAATACAAACTCTTTCCCAGAATAATGAACTGTCTGTCTTTTCTTAGGCCAGAAAACACGGATCTTCACGATGCCTAAGACCCATACTCCATTCTTTAATACAAGTTGTTCAGCTTCATCGAATGGGTTTATAAGTATTCTCATTTGAGTGTCTGCTTTGGATCGAGTTCATTCAATCAATATCAGATTGAGTGGGAATTAATTTTTGAAGCTGTCAGATCAGGTTTAAGCTTATTACCTGTCAACACAATCCCTTCATTCTCCTGTGTTAAGGATTTTATTTCTCGACAGGGCGCGTTGCGGGTTTCTCGGTAACGGGAGTTACCGGTGTGTCGGTTTTTTGAGCCTTGGGGCTGGGGGCGGCTTTGCTACGATTGCGGGAAGTTTCTGCAGCGGCAATTTCCGCACGTATTCTTGCGGTGGCTGCTGCAGTGGCTTCCTTGTCGGCCTGAGTGCGGGCGAGGAGTGCTTCTTTTGCCATCATTTCGACGGCTTCACGTGCTTCGGCTTCCTCGAGCGCTTTGGTTTCCAGAATGATACGTTCCTGCATGATTACTAAAGCGGCAGATTCTTTTCTGGCTTTCTCCAGCGCAATCCTGGTGGCTGTTTTCTCTGCTTCAAGTTGAGCTTTTGCTTTATTGGCAGCGATAATTTTAGCCTGTGCCCGGGTAATGGCCAGTCCTGTAATTTTTTGCTCGGATTCCAGCCGTTCTGTGACGGCCTGCTTGGCTTCAGCCATGGCTTTAGCGCGTGTTTCCGCATCGGCCAGCAATTGCTGTTCCAGCGCAGTCTGTTGATTGATTTCCTGAGCGGCAGCTATTTCTGCCTGTGTTTTTGCGTTAGCAATTATTTTTAGCCGTGATTCAGCTTCAATCGTGTTTTCAGCCGCATGCCGGGCTGCGTTTTCCGCTTCGATCCGTGCACGCGACTCAGCCGCAGCTTTTGCATCAGCCTCAATACGCACTTGAATAGCCTTGGTTGCTGCGATTTCAGCATTCTTTTTTTCCCTAGTTATTGAGCTTGCTTCTTTCTCGGCGCGTAATTTCTCATCAATAACTGCTTTTGCATCCAGCTCAATCTGCAGGCGCTGATTGATTTCTTCCAGTAGTTTTGATTCGGCATGAACACGGGCTTTGGTTGCTTCTGCGGCAGCGGCTTCTCTGGCGATACCGGATTCAGCCAGATCAGCAGCTATTTTTTCCGCATCCATTCTTTCCCGTGCGGCAATGGTTGCCTTTGCATCGGCTTTCATTCGTTTTTTGGCTTGTTCGGTTGCTTTTTCTTCTGCATCCGCTTTTTCCTGTGCTGCACGCATTGCGGCCATTTCAGTCTGTACTCTGGACTCGACAGATTTTCTGGCATCCGATTCGATAGCCAGACGCATATTGGCCTGTGCCAGTAGTTGTGCTTCTTGATTTGTGCGAATCTGAATTTCTTCGATCAATAGCTTTTTAGCTACAGCCCGTGCCTGAGCCAATGCCAGCGACTTTTCATTTTCCAGGATTTTTGTATAGGCAATGGCTTGCGCACTTGTTTCGGCTTCAATAACGGCCAATGCTATCAATCTGGCTTCTTCAGCAGCCTTGGCGCGATTAGCGGCAGCTTCCAGAGCCTCTCTTTCGATTAACAGATTGGCATTTTCCTTATCAAGCGCTTCCGCTTCCTGCCGGACTCGTTGATACGCTTTCTCAAGCACAGCTTCTTCTGTCTTGAGTCGGGCATGTAAAAGCACCGACAGTTCTTTTTCAGCAAGAATCTTTTCTTCGGCCAGTTGCTTTGCCTTGATTTCCAACTCTTTGTTGGCATTCGCTTCGGCGGTGGCGAGCATCTCAGCTTTAGCTCTGGCTCGGGCTGCTTCGGTGGCGTCTGCTTCCGCCTGCACTCTTGCTTCAGCTGCCATTCTGGCGTTGGCTTCCGCCCTGGCTCTGGCTTCAGCCGTGACTTTGGCCTTGGTATCGGCGGCAATCCGTTTCTGAGCTTCCTTGATTGCCAGATCTTCCTCTTTTAGACGGTCTTGTAGCATCATGTCACACTGTTGCTGAATATCAGTGGTGGATGGGGACTGCGCATTATCAGTCAATGTGGCAGCCGGTCCTAAGTAATAATCAAGCATGCTCGCATCATCACCATAATTAGGCGTCGATGCGGAAAATTTACGCAATGAATTCAGTAAGCGAAACTTAAATGTCATGGATTATTAACCATACCCGCAGATATAAGCTGCTGGCGTCAAAGAAACGGAATATATAGGGTAGTTACTGTATCAGGTTTGTATCAGAACTCAGTGTTGAAAAAGAAGGGGAATATTGTCTGTTTATGGGGTATGAAAAATGGTGTGTTCATTCTGGGGTGAATATTAACGACAGTGCATTAATATATTGATTTATGAATATATTTATTCATTGCATGAAGATGGGGAAATGCACTACGGCATATCAATCTTGTCGATATTGGTGATGCTCATCATGACATTCAATCCATCCTGAACAAAGTGTTCCAGGATCGGTGCATAAAAAGACATGCTGAGTGCCAGAACGAGGAAGCCGATCGACAAGGTCAGCGGGAAACCCACTGCAAAAATATTCAATTGCGGTGCGGCGCGGGTCAGTATTCCCAAGGCAAGGTTGGTGATCAATAACGCGGTCAACACCGGCAGGGATAGTTGAAGGCCTGATTTAAAGATTTCTCCGCCCCATCTGGCCAATGCGCTGAACATTGTTTCATTGATGTTATCAAGACCCACGGGCAATGTGCTGAAGCTTTGTGAAATCAGGGCGATCATGATCAGATGGCCATTGATCGCAAGAAATGCGAGGCTGGCAATGACACCCAGAAAACGACCAACGAGCGGGACCTGGCCGGCATGCTGCGCATCAAAGAAAACGGCAAAACCCAGACCCATTTGCAAACCGATCAATTCACCGGCCATTTCGACGGCTACAAATACAATGCGCATGACAAAGCCAATGGCAACACCGATTATGATCTGCTGCAGAAGAATGATCAGACCCACGCCGGACGCGGGATCAATGTGCGGTAATGATTTTTCTACGGTTGGTGTGACCAGAATCGTGATCATAATGGCGAGTCCGAGTTTTATCCGTACGGGAATGCTCGGATTGCCCAGAATGGGCGCACTGGCGATCAGCGCCAGGATTCTGCTCAGCGGCCAGAGAAATGTGGCCAGTAATGTATTGAGTTCTGCGGTGGTGATACTGAGCATTGTGTTTTACCACGTAGTTGATCTGATCACTGTTTAAAATTACTGGTTGGTAATTTTGTGAAAACCGGCCTGGTTTATCCAACTGCCAGCCAGGGAATGCTGGAAAAAAGGCGATGCATATAGTCGACCATCAGGTTAAGCATCCAAGGACCTGCCAATACCATGACGATGAACATAACCAATAGCTTGGGTATGAAGGATAAGGTCATTTCATTGATCTGCGTGGCGGCCTGGAAAATGCTGACAAGCAGACCGGTTGCCAGGGCAGCCAGCAACAGGGGTGCAGAGATCATGAAGGTAAGTTCAAGGGCTTGCCGACCGATGGTCATCACGCTTTCCGGGGTCATGGGCTATTTCCTGTCAGGTATAGAAGCTTTGTGTCAGCGAGCTGATCAATAGATGCCAGCCATCCACCAGAACAAAAAGCATTAATTTGAATGGCAGTGAAATAATCATGGGCGATAGCATCATCATACCCATGGACATCAATACGCTGGATACGACCATATCGATGATCAGAAAAGGGATGAATACGATAAAGCCGATCTGGAAGGCTGTTTTCAGTTCACTGGTGATATAGGCAGGCACGAGTATTTTAAGCGGAACATGCTCGGGGCTTTCCAGCTCTTCACTTTCCGAGATCTTTATAAATAGCGCCAGATCGGTCTCCCGGGTTTGGTGCAGCATGAATTTTTTTAAGGGCACGCTGGCTTTTTCCGCAGCTTCCATGATGTTTATCTTGTCTTCGGAGAATGGCAGATAGGCTTCGGTGTAAATGCGGTCAATAACGGGTGACATGATAAAAAAGGTCAGGAACAACGCTAGTCCCAGTAAAACCTGATTGGGGGGTGAGGACTGCGTGCCGAGCGCCATCCGTAACAGCGACAGAACGATGATAATGCGTGTAAAGCTGGACATCATCAGAATCATCGCCGGGATGAATGTGAGCGAGGTCAGTAATAAGAGTGTTTGTAGATTCAATGTATAGGTTGAACTGCCATTGGCATTTGGTGTGCTGGTGAATGCCGGGAATCCGGATTTCTGGGCCAGTACCGGCAAAGCCGTACAACCAATCATCAGTAATATGATCTGGAGCAGGCAGCGTATTTTAACCTGGGTCGGAGTCTGGCGAGGTTTCGGATGGGATATGCACTGAATCGCTGCATGCCGATCGACGGAGTGACAGTGTAAAGTCAGGTTATTGGACATTATTTTTTTCCATGCTTTGACTTAACTGCGTTGAAAAATTGTCAGGCGATACAGTCTTGGGTACTTTATCGGTACTGTCTGATGCGGGTTTTTCCATGCTGTGCAGTCGATTAACACGTCCTGGTGCAACACCCAGTACAAGCCAGGTATTCTCGATCTCTACAATAACTACCCGTTCACGCTGGCCAACGCCGGTTGCGGCAACCACTTTAAGAGCGCCCGCTGCGGCCGTTGGAATAATGGCAAAACGCTTCAGTAGCCACGTGATGGCACCAATGACTGCCAGTACCAGCAACAGGCCGACAATCATCTGTACCACTCCTTCTGTTGATATTACCGGAGGGGGAGGTGTATAGGCTGGTTTTTCCATTTCAGCCAATGCATTCAATGGAAACAGGAACACTGACAGGAACAGATAGCGATTGGGCATAATGGGCTTTAATGGTTTTTAGCGGTTAAGTTTGCGGATACGTTCGCTGGGGGTGATGATATCGGTCAGGCGGATACCGAATTTATCGTTCACAACCACCACTTCACCCTGTGCGATTAAACAACCGTTGACCAGTACATCCATGGGTTCACCGGCCATGCCATCCAGTTCTACAACAGAGCCCTGTGCCAGTTGCAGTAAATTCTTGATGGCAATTTTGGTGCGACCCAGTTCAACGGTCAGTTGCACGGGGATATCAAGAATCATGTCGATGTCGTTGCGTGTATTGGACAACACGCCATTTTTCGAGAATTCTTCAAATACCGTAGCAGAAGCAGTTTGCGCCCCCAAGGCGGTATCACTTTCCTCGGCTGTCGGCTTCAAATCAGCAGCGGTACTTGCTTCAGCTTCATCGGGAGTGGAAGCGGCCTGTTCTGCCATCGCGGCGGCCCAGTCATCCACTTCAGCTTCAGCTTGTTCGTTTGCAGGGGTTTCTTCTGACATGTTAATCTCCGTTCAATTATTCATTATCTGACTGTTGGGAAAGCATGGTGTTTACTCTGAGCGCATACTGGCCATTGGTAATGCCGTAGCGGCATTCCATGACCGGTACGCCATCAACCTCGGCTGTAATAGTCTCAGGAATATTGAGTGGAATGACATCACCTACTTGCATGCCCAGAATCTGATCAAATGTAACTTTTGTATGGCCCAGATTGGCGATCAACTCCACTTCGGCAATCTGGATCTGTTTTGACAATAGCCGGACCCAGCGTTTATCGACTTCCATGTGATCGCCTTGCAGTGAGCTATAGAGAACATCACGAATAGGCTCAATCATTGAGTAAGGGATGCAGACATGCAGCGCACCTCCCTTGTTGCCCATATCAATATCAAAAGTGACCGTAACGACAACTTCATTGGGTGTGGCAATAGTGGCGAACTGGGGATTCATTTCAGAGCGGATATATTCAAACTGCACTGGATATACTGATTTCCATGATTTCTCATACTCTTCGAATACGACTTCAAGCAGTCGGCGAATAATGCGTGTTTCAGTCTGAGTAAAATCCCGGCCTTCAACACGGGTATGGTATCGGCCATCACCACCAAATAAATTATCGACAATCAGGAAGATCAGATCAGGCTCAAAAACCAGTAGTGCAGTGCCGCGTAGCGGTTTCATATGCACCATGTTGAGGTTGCTGGGAACCACCAGATTTCGTGAAAATTCGCTGAATTTAATCACTTTGACCGGACCGACGGAAATATCGACAGTACGTCGCATGAAATTGAATAGCCCGATGCGCAATAATCGTGCAAAGCGTTCGTTGATGATCTCATACGTGGGCATCCGGCCTCGTACGATTCGTTCCTGTGTTGCAAGGTTATAAGAACGAACTCCGGATGTATCCTCTTCTTTCGGTGCATCATCGGTATCACCGATAGCACCTTTAAGAAGCGCATCAACTTCGTCTTGAGAGAGGAAATCTTCGGCCATTTTTACTGAATCACAAAAGAGGTAAACAGCACTTCTATGACATCTTTCTTCATTTCCTCTGTGTCAAGCGACTGTCTGATCTCGCGTAAAATTTCCAGACCCAGTTGTTCCTTGCCCAGTTTTGGGCTCAGATCAGATGATTTCTTGCTTGAAAGCAACAACAGGATGCGATTGCGAATTTCAGGCATCTGCTTTGAAATCATGGTGCCCACATTTGATTCCCGTGCTTTGATTGTCAAACCAACTTGAAGGTATTGACCATTTTCTTCGGGCTGAAGATTTACTGTAAAAGTATCAAGATTAATGAACGTAACAGGTTTTTCTTTAGGTTGCTCCGGTTCTGCGGCAGCGTCAGCAGAGTTTTTCATAAAGTACCAGGTACCGCCAGCACCCGCTCCAATTGCAATAATGGCAATCAGAATGATGATTATCGTACGTTTTTTACTTGGTTTACCTTCACCTTCAGCTGGTTTCTCAGTTGGTTTTGACATTTTACTAAGCTCCTTGTTCGATGGGCTTAATTATGTGAGATGGCGATGCAATGTGATATGGTAAATAACAATGAAATAATACGGCTATTTCCAGATACGAGGCATTTCGTTATGGAGGGTTGGTGTTAGTGATTGATACACAATGTGTTGTGTGTTTTATTGGTATTATTTATTGGAATCTTCAGTTACTTCGATATTAATCGGCAGCGCTGGCAGGGAGTAAATTGTTGCGAATCTGCCGGACTTGAAATATATGAAAATTTTTAAACCGGTTAAGAGCGTTCCGGGAAATCAGACTAGCAGTGGCATGGTCTGGTTTCCCGAAGTAGGTCTGCTGGTGTGGTGTATATCTGGCAATTCAATATCTGACCGGATTGCTGATCAGGCGAATGTATTGACCATGCCCTGATGACGGTGTGATACAACTGTTGTTTCTACCTGAGTAACAGATTCCATGTTGGAATCATATCGATTGTCTACGGATTTTGCCGAATATTGAGCCTGCTGTTGTCTGTTTTCCTGCTGAAATGAGTCGGCGCCAACCGTGACATTGCCTAGTTCAATACCACTCTCTGCCATCATTTCCCGTAGCTTGGGCAGCGCAGCTTCAATTGCTTCGCGAACAGCCAGATGCGGTGATGAGAATTGTGCCGTCGCCTGATCCTGCATAATGTTTAATGTGACTTCAACCGGACCAAGGTGAGCGGGGTTAAGTCGGATTTCTGCTGTCTGGTTGTGTTGTGTTGTCAGCCAGACAATTTTCTGCGCGAAGTCGTTATTCCATTTTGGTTGGCCAATTTGTTGATCAACACTGATATCGTGAGGAATTACTGGAGAAGCCGTTGAAGTGGCGCTGCTTAAATTAAATGACTGTGCTGGAACGGGGTCATTTGATAACGAGAGTAATGGTTCTGTGTCGCTGGCCTGTATGGATTTGGCAATTTCAGAAGAAAATGACAAAGAATTGCCGCTGATGGCAAAATCTGCCGTGTCAGTGCCCAGGGATTGCCATAAATTATCAGTCATGGTGATATAGCCGGACTGTACAGGCTTTTGCTGCATCGGTTGATTGGTAGCCTGAGATGGTGTGTTCGGTGTTAATTCTGCATCTTGCACAATCGGTTGGTTTAAAAATGAAATGGGTGAAACTGTTGAAGTAAAGTCAGTATTCAGATTGGTTGGCTGTACCAAAACCGGAGTGATGGAGTCTACATCAGTGATGGTAGCGGTTAATTCAGTGGCTGTTATGTTTTGTGGCAGGAGATCATAGATGCTGGCACTGATTGAAGTGACGGTATCGGTTGCAGTTATTGCTGTTGCTGTGCTTGCCAGGCTTGTTTCATCCGGGCGGCTCTGTGTGTCAGGATGCTCAGCGGGTGAGGATGTGGGTGCGGATGTATTGTTTGCCTCACGATTGGTTGTTGATTCAGATACTTCACGCGCCAGGATTTTACTGAACTGTTCGCGATCAGATCCTTTTGAATTAACCGCATTATTATTGATTACTGCGGAGTTATCAGGCAAGGCGTTAACCTGGGGGAAAGTGGTGGTGTTTAGCATAAGCTTTTTATCCCGTGCGATTAGAGTGATATGGATATTAATAAATAAGCAATTCTTGTGCCAGTTTCCTGGAGACGGTCAACTTGAACAGGATCAGTCGTTTTTTGAGAAGAATGGGTTGCGGCTTGATGCGTTGGATGAAAATTCATCCTGTATTTTTTGTTCGAGTGAGATTTGCCGTTGATTCTCTATTTTTTGTTGACGTTGTGACAAGGTATCGTAGGATTTAAGCTTGCGCTGGCAGGACAAGAATTCATTGCCACCAATTTCTTTGTTATTTGTAGCATTGATGACAATCTGGCGTTGTTCTGTGATGGCGGAATCAAGCTGGTTCATGAATGCGATGAAATTACGCCATTCAATATGATCGGTCCCATTTTTAGTTGAATTCTGGAATTGCGCCTGATAGCTGTGTCGATATTGCAGGAGTAAATTCAGTTTCTTCTCGGCCTCTTGTTGCAATGAATTCAGTTTTCCAAGCTTCCTGGCAGAAGAGTCAGTTTGTTTCTGGGCAAGGTCCAAGAGTGTTTTGAGAGAGGATGTGTCAGGCATAATGGATCTGGCTTTAAACTATCGGAACATCCCATTGGCGAACAATGCCGTCAGTTTCTCAAGGCTGTTTGTAAAATTTTCTTGTTGGGACATATTTTGCTGTAAGAATTTCTCAAGAGCAGGGTAAAGCTTAATGGCCTGATCAAGCTCCGGATCGCTTCCGGCGACATAAGCACCGACACTGATCAGGTCATGACTCCGCTGATAACGGGCATATAAACTTTTGAACTGTCTGGCCATGTCTGTATGTTTCTGTGAAACCAGACCGGTCATCACGCGGCTGATTGACGCCTCAATATCAATCGCCGGATAATGCCCTGCTTCAGCCAATCGGCGTGAAAGAACGATATGCCCGTCGAGAATTGCCCGGGCACTGTCAGCGATTGGATCATTCTGGTCGTCACCTTCGGCTAATACCGTGTAGAAAGCGGTAATGGAGCCATTCTTTTGATTGCCATTGCCGGCACGCTCCACGAGCTGGGGTAATCGGGCGAATACAGAGGGTGGATAACCCTTGGTGGCAGGTGGCTCTCCAATTGCCAGCGCGATCTCTCTTTGTGCCATGGCGAAACGAGTGAGCGAATCCATAATAAGCAGAACGTGTTTGCCTTCATCCCGGAAATATTCGGCAATTGCTGTTGCATACGCAGCGCCCTGTAACCGCAGCAGTGGTGAAGTATCCGCCGGGGCGGCCACCACGACAGACCGCTTAAGCCCTTCGCTGCCTAGAATATTTTCGATGAATTCCTTTACTTCCCGGCCCCGTTCACCGATCAATGCGACAACGATTACATCAGCGCTGGTATAACGCGCCATCATGCCAAGCAGCACACTTTTGCCAACGCCGCTGCCGGCAAATAATCCCATCCGTTGCCCCCGCCCGACGGTCAACAGAGTATTGATAGCGCGGACTCCAACATCAAGCGGCTCCTGAACCGGAATGCGTTCAAGTGGATTGTAAGGGCGACTGTAAAGCGGCACGCTGTGTTGAGCATAGGTTGGTCCGAGCCGGTCAAGTGGTTCACCAATACCGTTTAATACACGACCCAGCAACTCGTGTCCGACGATGACATGCTTGGTACGATCTGCCGCACGTCTGCGCGGATGCTGGAAGCTACCGATTTTTGGGGTTTCTCCGGTGAGTTCCGTGGGTACAACTTTGGCACCCGGTGATAATCCATAAACATCACTGGATGGCATCAGGAATAAACGATCCCCTGAGAATCCTACGACTTCAGCAGATACACTGTTTCCACTGGATAGAAAAATAGTACAGCTACTGCCGACCGATAGCTTAAGTCCGACCGCTTCCATAACCAGACCGGCAACCCGCGTAATGGTGCCGCTTAATAAGAATGGGTTGGAAACAGTGGTCAGTTGAGTGCAATTCTTCAGGAAATTGCACCAGTGATTATGATGTGACATCAGAGTCACCAGTTATCAGCCAGTTATTGTCTTGTCCGATTGTCGCCAGTATTCTTTGCCAGCGAATCTCCGGGCTTGCGTCAATTTCACTGCCGTTTGTTTTAATGCGGCAGCCTCCCCTTGATAACTGCTCATCTTCCCGGACTATCCAGTTGTCTTGTGATAAGTGATCCTGCAGGTGCAAGCGTACCAGGGCAGCATCATCCGGGTGTAAAAAAAGATGGGGATGCTGCATGGAGCTTGGTAAATGACGGATGGCTTCCTGAACGACCGGTAATATCAATTCTGGTTTGATCTTTAATGCCTGCATGACCATTTTCTTGGACAGTTCAAGTGACAGCGCCAATAGATCCTGCGCAACGGACTGATCAATCCGCAGGAGTTCCTGATCAAGATTGGATAAAATTGCCTGTAAATGAGCCAGTTCCGCCTTTACTTCTGTTTCTGCGATTTTTCTGGCTTCTTCGTAACCATTGCTATGGCCTACCTGATAACCTTCGGTGTAGCCACTTTCTTTGGCCTGTTGGTACATTGCGGCTACCTGCTCTTTGGTCGGTAACCGGATCTCGGGGGGTTCATCAACTACGGGTACATTGCTTGCTGCCTCAACTTCCTGATCCTTGTCATTCTCGTCATCCATATCCAAAGATTCCATTTCCCATCTCTGATAGGAATTGAGTTCCTCTTTTGGAATAAAATTGGTTGGTTCCATGTTTGTGTAATAGCCTTTATTGATTCTTTCAAAGTTGCATCACTCTGAATGACATGCCGAATTAAACTGATTATTGATATTGTGTTAACAGGATGATCGATTGTTGAATTCGGCAAGGATTTAAGATCACCAACTTAAACAAAAGTGTCGTCACCTTTTCCGCCCAATACAATTTGTCCATCATCGGCCAGTTGGCGTAATGTTTTCAGAATCTCTTTCTGTTCAGCTTCAACTTCCGATACACGAACCGGTCCTTTGCTTTCAAGGTCTTCTCTCAGTGCTTCAGCGGCACGCTGTGACATATTCTTAAAGATTTTATTGCGTATTTCTTCCTGCGCACCTTTTAATGCGATGATAAGCGATTCGGACTGTACTTCCCGAAGCAGCAGTTGAATGCCATGATCCTCAACATCAATCAGATTATCAAAGACAAACATCTCATCCAGGATTTTCTGTGCCAGCTCTTCATCATATTGCTTGACATTCTCAATAACACTGGCTTCCTGTGCAGATGGAACAAAATTGAGAATCTCAGCAGCAGCACGTACGCCACCCATAGGTGCTTTCCGGATATTGTTACTGCCCGACAACAACTTAGTCAGTACGTCATTTAGTTCACGCAGTGCATCGGGTTGTATGCTCTCTAATGTAGCGATTCTTATCATTACGTCATTACGCAGACGCTCTGTAAATAAGCTCAGAATCTCACTGGCTTGATCCCGCTCAAGATGTACCAGAATGGTTGCAATGATCTGGGGATGCTCATTTTTGATTAGTTCCGCCGCAGACGGAGCATCCATCCACTTCAAACCTTCAATACCGCTGGTGTCGCCGCCATGTAATATGCGATCCAGCAGGTTGGCTGCCTTCTCGTCTCCCAGTGCGTTGGTCAATACCTTGCGAATATAATCAGCAGAATCATGACCCAATGCAGTTTTTCCACTGGCCTGCGTAGTAAATTCTTCCAATACAGTTTCAATTTCAGAGCGTGTTACGTTGTTCAGGGTAGTCATCGCCAGACCGATGCTTTGAACTTCTTTAGGTGCTAAGTACTTGAGAACAGAAGAAGCTTCCTGTTCTCCCAGGGACATCAATAAAATTGCACTTTTCTTTACGCCCGCATCATCCATTGCCATTCACCCATTCTTTTACAACATTAGCAACGATAGCCGGTTCTTCCATAGCCATCTGCTTTGCTTTCTTGAGGTTTTTTTCAAATCCTGGATTCTGAGTCAATTGGTCTTCTTCTTCCTTTTCTTCTAAAGCCTGATTGAGCGCAGGAGTCTCAGTGCCAGGGATTCCATCGGTTAATGCAGGAATCGGTGTTTCCGGTTGTGTCAGGTTTTTCAGGTAAGGCCGCAGAATTTTCAACAGGAAAAATAAAACGACGGCAACAATGAGTAATTGTTTGCTGATCTCAGTTGCTAACATCATGGTATCCGGATCTTTCCAGAATGGAATATCAAACATCTTGTCTTCAACAGCACTAAATTGGTTGTTTATGACAGCCAATGAGTCACCACGCTTCTCGTTGAATCCCATCGCTTCCTTGACAAGATCGCTGATTTCCTTGATTTCATCAGCGGTCATGGGTTCATAGGTGATAACGCTGTCTTCACCTATTTTCTTGCGATGATTAACTACGACAGCTGCTGATAATCGTTTAACGCTTCCTGTGGATTGATGAGTGTGCTGTACGGTTTTATCAACCTCATAGTTGGTAGTGGATTCTTTGCGCGTGTCAGTTGGGGTGGGTGGCGTCTTGTCGCTTTCCCCTTCTTTCTTTTGCGCTACTTCAACTGGTGCGATGGCGGGCTCTGGTGGACGGTTTGTCAGTGCGCCAGGTATTCCTCCATCAAATTTAGAACCAGTGGAAAGCGTTTCCAAGGTTTGTTGGCTGCGAATAGAAGCGCCTTCGGTTTCCGTATTGTTAGGGCGATAAATCTCTTCAGCGCGTTCAATCCGCGAGAAATCGACGTCAGCCGTTACCTGGGCGCGTACATTAGCTGCACCGGTAATTGGAGTCAGAATGGTTTCAATGCGACGGATATAATTTTCTTCAAGCTCCTTTATATATTCCAGTTGTTTGGCATCAAACCTTGAATCTGATTTGCTGTCATTCTGGGTGGTGAGCAGGTTGCCATGCTGATCCACAATCGCCACATTTTTTGCAGGTAGATTAGGAACGCTGCTCGACACCAGATGAACGATTGCGCTGACCTGATCGACACTCAGCACCCTGCCAGGGAGAAGATTCAGTAATACGGAAACACTGGGTTGCTGCTTATCTCGGGAGAAAACGGATGGCTTGGCAATGGCCAGATGTACGCGGGCACTTTGTACCGACGACAATGATTGTACGGAACGGGCTAACTCGCCTTCGAGTGCGCGCTGATAATTAACTTGCTCGAGAAACTGGCTGGAACCAAATTTCTGGTTTTCCATTAACTCGAAACCAGCCAGACCCCCCTTGGGTAGCCCCTGGCCTGCTAATTTCAAGCGTGCTTCATGGACATGTTCACTTGGAACCAGGATGGTGCCATTATTTTCGGTCAGCTTGTAGGGGACGTTCATCTGTTGCAGGGCGCTTACAATGGCGCTGCCATCCTGATCAGATACGCTGGCATAGAGAACGCGATAATCCGGTGCTTTGGTCCAGATCAAACCACCTACAATTAATGCGATGGTAGCAGCTACAACAAACATCAATCCCATCTTTTTCTGGTTAGGCAGTTGATTAAACTGATCCAATCGGAACAAGTTTCCGGGTGATGACGTACTCGGCGCACTGGGTGCTGCCGTGCTTGGTTCGCCGGGTATTGTTGTATTGGGTTCACTGGGTACTGTTGCCACGAAGCGATCTCCTGCTTGAATTCTTAATAGTGTTCATCAAGCTATCCTGATGATTACACAAGAATCTAAGTTCTATATTTTTGTAAAAAGTTATTTGCTCTAGAGACCATCAAGCTGATTGGCTGTTTACAAATAGAAAATTGTACATTTCTGTAATCAGCCATCGTTTCTTTTAACTATTCGTTTAATTTAATGGCAATTTCTGCCGTATATAAAAACCATTTTCTTTTTTTCTAAGAATTTTTCTGATGTGAGGATTATCAATAAATTTATAAATTTTGAACCATCAAATAGAGCAATTTTGCCCGTTCTATTCGTGCCACGCTAAAGATTGATAAGAGTGCTAAGCTTCGTGTACTTTCTAATAATTGTTTTTTTAACCTGTGCAACCTAATAAGATCATTGAGATTAAATCAACATCGGCCGATCAAGAGCAGCTTCAGATTGCTTTTGCTGCTTTTAATGAGGCATCAGAACAGCTCTCCGGTGTGTATCAGGCATTGCAGCACCAGGTTGAGCAGCTGACTCGTGAACTAGCCGTTGCAAATGGCGAGTTACACAAGCAATTTATTGCAAAAGAGGATCTATCCCGGCAACTGACTTTTTTGTTGAATGCATTACCTGGTGGGGTTGTTGCTTTGAATATGACAGGGTGCGTCGAGCGAGTTAATCCGGCGGCTGTTTCTATTCTGGGGGATCCGCTGCTGGAATTGTCGTGGCAGCGGGTGGTCGATGAAAGGCTGGTACCGACAACAATTGATAACGAATGGACTACCCGACATGTGAACAGTATGGCGCAACGCCGTATCCGGATTGAAAGCAGTACAGCCGATTCGACGGGCAGGCGGATTCTGCTGGTACACGACATCACGGAAGCCTATGCCATGCAAGAGCAGGTGAGGAGAAATCAACGCCTGACTTCCATGGGTGAGATGGCTGCAAATCTTGCACATCAGCTCCGGACACCCTTATCAACCGCATTGTTATATGCCACGCATCTAGGTAGTGATGCACTCACTGCCAATGAACGTCAGCAGTTTGCAACTAAAACAACAGAACGTTTACATCACCTGGAACATCTGATCAACGACATGCTGCGGTTTGTGAAGGGTGAAACGGCACAGCAGGAATCTATCGTAATTACTGATTTACTAGCGGAGTTGCAGCAAGTGATCGAACCGCAGATGACGCGTTCTGCAATGCAATTCATCCTATATGACAATAGTCAGGGCATCAGCTTGGTAACGAATCATGACGCATTATGCGGTGCACTGATTAACCTGCTGGAGAATGCGATGCAGTTTTCTCATTCGGGAGATCAGGTTGTTTTGGTCTGTGATCTGGAGAAGGATACGGTTGTCTTCAGTGTACGTGATAATGGGCCTGGGGTAGATATAACGCTGCAGGAACGATTATTTGAGCCCTTTTATACAACGCGCCCTGAAGGCACCGGTCTGGGCCTTGCGATCGTCCGGGGTGTGATTCAGTCGATGGGCGGTAACGTGTACGTGAATTCATTACCCGATAGGGGCAGTGAATTTGTGATACGACTGCCAAGAAATGATGGAGAAACTTAAAATGAAAACATTGCCTATTCTGGTGGTAGAAGACGATCAGGATTTATTGGAGGCGATCTGCGCCACGATGAGACTAGCTGGATACCACCCCATGCCGGCCTCTAATGGCAATGATGCAATGGTTCTCCTGCAGGAACAGGCCGTTGGAATGGTGGTGAGCGATGTGCAGATGAAACCGGTCGACGGTCTTTCTTTACTACAAAAAATAAAGGCATTTAATCCGGAGTTGCCCGTGTTACTGATGACTGCGTATGGGGAAGTTGATAAGGCGGTTGTTGCCATGCGTAGCGGGGCCTGCGATTATTTGTTGAAACCATTCGACCCGGACAGTCTGCTGGTTCATGTGAAACGGTACATCCTGTCTGAAACCGAGTTGGATGGACGGATCATTGCGCGAGATCCTCGGACATATGCACTCCTGTCGCTGGCCAGGCGCGTTGCCCAATCTCCGGCAACTGTGATGCTGACGGGTGAAAGTGGTTGTGGCAAGGAAGTCATTGCCCGTTTTATTCATCAACATTCATTACGTGCATCCAGGCCTTTTGTGGCGATTAATTGTGCTGCGATACCGGACAATCTTCTTGAAGCAACCTTGTTTGGTTATGAGAAAGGTGCATTTACCGGCGCAACCCAGGCGCAGCCCGGGAAATTTGAACAGGCAGAAGGTGGCACACTGCTATTAGATGAAATTTCTGAAATGCCATTGGAATTGCAGGCAAAATTGCTGCGCGTGTTGCAGGAGCGGGAGGTTGAACGAGTCGGCGGGCATAAAACCATTAAACTGGATATCCGCGTGCTGGCTACATCTAATCGCGATATGCTGGCGATAGTCAAGAGTGGTAAGTTTCGTGAGGATTTGTACTATCGGCTGAATGTATTTCCAATAGAAATCCCATCGCTTCGGGAGCGGCCACTGGATATAGAGCCACTGGCGCGCCGTATTTTAGAGACGGCAATGGCCGCTTCGGGACGAAAGGAATGTGAGATGACAGCAGCATCAATGGCCAGGCTGATGCAATATGACTGGCCGGGCAATGTCAGGGAACTGGAGAATGTGATGCAGCGTGCCATGATTCTCGCCACAGACGTTATCGATGCAGAGCACATTGATCTCCCGGAAATAAGCTGTGTGCGCGAGATTAATGAGAAAGGAGTGGAATTGACGCCTCAGGATATTAAAACATTGGAACGCAATCATATTCTGGGAACGCTGGCGGCAGTTAATGGTTCCAGAAAACTGGCCGTTAAGAAACTAGGGATATCGGAACGAACATTGCGGTATAAACTGCAACAATACCGGATAACTGGTTAATGGGTGATCGGTTAATTTTTATTTGAACTTTTATAATTTTTGATAGATACTTGATTCTTAGTAAGATTGGAGGGGATTATGGATAATTCCGGAATTGACAGTGTATTAGAGCAATTGCGTGCTGCGTCAGCACTGGCTTCTGGTACTAAAAAGCAACCTTTGGTTGATGAGGTTGCTAAGGTTGACTTCAGTGAGAAGCTGAAGGCGGCAGTTGATCAAGTAAATAATGTCCAGCAGACAGCTGATAAGCTAAGCAATCGGTTTGCTAATGACGAAGCGAATGTGGATTTGCATGAAGTGATGATTTCGCTGCAGAAGGCAAACGTATCATTTCAATCGATGATACAGGTTCGTAATAAGCTGGTTACCGCGTATCAGGAGATTATGAATATGCAGGTGTAAGGTTAGCCGTTTATCCACTGCAATTTGAATGACTGCACCGCATATACTTCAACCAGTACGCCACACCGGATGCATTGATTAAATGCACCTCATTTTGTTTTTCTTATCTGTTCCTGTTTTACGATATAGCGTTGTATCATGGCTTCCATGCTGGCTGGCAGATCGATAAATTGACAGCCGGCACGCTTACAGGATAAGCCGTTCTTCAGTGTGATTTCGTAGGTGTTCATGGCCTGGATGGTTGTACTGATTGTGCCGATTTCGGGCAATGTAATCTGGCAATTTTTAAAGATGGTTCCTGGATCAAAACTGATCACAGGGTGATGATCAATAACGCCTATTCCACCACAGCTGATATCCAGCAAGGTTATCTCCGCCTTGGCTGTTTTGCCGTTTGAAGGGATAGGGATAATACATTTCAGTGGCCTGGTGGTTGGTGTCGAGACGCGGAAATAGTTTCTTCTTTGCATACGAATCAGAGATTCCGGCAAATTAACGACGATGGCATCGCGACTTTCAAATTTTGTTTTATTAATGTTCTCACAAGAAAATTCAATTTTTACCCTGTTCTGTGAGGTGACAAAAGTCAGTTTTTTTGCCTGGAGGACGAGCTGATTTAACTGTTCATCAGTGCCATAATCGACGATTATTTTTTTCTTGTCGGCATCGATTGCCAGAATGGATGTCAGTATGAAATTGTCTTCACTGCCAAAATATAGTGCGATCAATGTATTCTTTTGCATGATCCCACGGAGAATGAAGAGTATGTCAATTTCTGTACGGATGAGGAAATTCTTGTCTTTTTCTTCTTCAGACAATTGAGTGAGTTTCATTGTCTTGAGTGATTGAATTTCTTGATCTAGCTTGGTTAACATTGTAGCTCTCCCCTGTTTTGGTGTCTAAGGAATATCCGGTCTGCCTGGCGTCACGATTTCTTCATCACCCCTTTCCAGTCGATAAAGCCATGCTAACAGCTCGGCGACTGCAATATATAGCTGTGGCGGGATACGATCGTCGAGATCAACCTGCATAAGCAATGCGACTAATTCGGTTGATTCGTGAACATATATTCCTGATTCCTTGGCACGTTTAATAATTTCCTGCGCAATAAGCCCGCGCCCTTTAGCAACCACCCTGGGTGCACTTTGACCTTCTCGATAGGCAAGTGCAACAGCAGTAGTGAGTTGGGGTTCACGTACCGGCATCTTGCTGTATTGCTACAGAATGAATAGTCAGGCCAGCTGATTGCATGCCGATTGTCAGTGGTAACTGGTTGTTCTTAAGCAAAACTCCTGTTTCTGTCGTGATTGTATTTAACTCGATACTGACACCTTGTGTATTCAAGAGGATAGTCGCTGTAATATCACCCAGTTGTGGTAAGGAGAGACGTAATTGGGTACGCCATTGTGTTGCTGGCTCATCCGTATTTTCTTCGTCCCCTGGTACCTGCTCATAAATATCCCATTCCATCGGCTGACCTTGCCAGATTTCACCCCGCCAGATCAGATGGCCGGTTTCCAGGGTGGCCAGTTGTTGCTGCACCAAAGGAATGCTCTGCGAATTCACCGATATTCCGGAATCTGGTGAAACACCCGCCGCTGATAAGATTGCTGTCGCTGGCATTAGTCTTCCTTGAGGCTCCTGATGTAATTTATCAAGCGTATTTTTTCCATTAATCCATTGGGCTTGATGCGATTCATAGAATAACCCACTCTGGGTAATTACTTTCTGCAATAAACCGGGTAATTCGGTGCTATTTAATGGAGGATTGGCGAGAACAGGGGGCGTACTGGTGACAGGTTGTTGATGTGTTGCGGTCGATAGTTTGATGGTTTCCTGTACCAGTGTGCCTAGAAAGCGCCCGGTCGCACTGAGTAGTACATTATTTTTTTCGTCGTTTACTGATGTATCAGTAAAAAGAAGAGATGTTCCATTAACTGGCTGTGTTGTAACGGATGATTTAACTGCTTCCTGTGCCATAGCGCCTGGAGGGTGCCCGGTATTGCTAGGCACATCATTTTTCCTAGCAGTTAACAGGGCATCATTTTGTATCAGAAACTTTAAGTTTGGTTCGCGTGAAACGAGAATCAGATCGAGTTGATCACCTGATTGAAAGCTCTCAGGTAACTGCATCTGTAAGGGTTTTCCGTCAATCAGAACCTTGATGTTGCCATTCGCTAACTGCGTGCTGACGAGCGCCTGATATCGCTGGCCCAGCTCAAACTCTAGTAAAGAATTCTTTAACTCAAGTATTGCCGTGACAGGCGTTACAGGATTAACTGATCTGGTTTGAGAAGATTGTTGGGTTGGATCAGTTTTAATTGAGGTTGGAATCACGACAATTTATCTTGGTTTTGTTTATGTTGATCTTGACACTGCAAGTTCCTATAGTTGATAGGTTTGCTGAAGATTGCGTTTGTGTCTTGTGGTATCGAGGATATCCTGTAATCGAATCATCCACGGCTCAGTAATGGACCGGATCTGGGCATCATCATCCAGCACCTGGTGGATAATTTTTACCTTTTTTTGCTGTAACTCCTTATCCAGTATCGGTTCGGGGCTGTTCTGTATCAGCTTTTCTGTGAGTTTTCTGCATTCCAGTTCTAATGCGATCAACTCATCCCATTGATTATTCCGGGCGGCTGCCAGCATTTTCTGGGTAGTTGCTAAAATTGCTTCATAGGTGATGATCGTTTGTGTGCTATCCATTATAAATACCCTTTTTGTCTTTCAATTACTTAATATTCAGGCGTTTCTCAGAGTTCAATTGATCTGAGTGCTGGAGTGACTTCATCAGCCGGTTTGCCAATGGCTTTCCATGCGCCGTGTAACTCGGTTAGTAATCCATTCACTTCAGTAAGAATTTCAAGATTATTCTGAAGATTGGCAATTAACAACCGATCAGTCATATAGTCATAAAGCGCTTCGAGCTTTAGAGCCAGATCTCCGCCTGCATTCTTGTCCAGGCTGGCTTTCAGGCCATGGTCGATGATCATGATGGCTTTTGAGATCATCTGGCCTTTTTCTGCGATTTCATTAAGCTGCATATGCATTTTTGCTCTTGCCACGGCTTCCTGTGCGCCTTCGAACAGCATCAGGATAAGTTTATGCGGATCGGCTGATTCAACGCCTGTTTCAACGCCAATGCGCTGGTAGGCGGATATTGCGCTATTCATGGTTGCGTACATTTAGGGCTTCCTTTCATTTGGTGGTATGAAAAGCCTGGGTTCCAGGCGATTTACTGATTATTATTGCCGGGCAGTTTGGACAACTGCTGCTGCAGGAAATTGCTGGTCTGGGTCATGTTGGCCATCATCGTATCCAGTGCCGTAAATTGAGCACGATAGCGTTTCTCCACCATCGTCAGACGATCACTTAACGCTTCCCGTTGTTTACTGATATCCTTGATCGATGCATTGATGCCGTCCAAACGGCCATCAATCAGTCCATTATCTTTCAGCATGCCACTGATCAGACTATCCAGTTTTACCGCAAAACCATTGGTCGCAAATAACCCAGCCACATTCTTGACCGGATCGGCGAGCGCGGTGTTTAATTTGCCGCTATCCAGCAACAGTGTGCCGTCCTTCTGGAAAGTAACGCCAACTTGTGACAACGTACTGACTTCACCGATAGCGCTGGGCAGGATGGAATTCAATGTATTCCGAATCTGTGCTTGGACAGCGCGCACGGTTGAGTCTCCTGTCAGGGTGGATGCCTGCTTATTGGTTGCGTCATAATTGGATATGCTGGCGATGGTTTTCTGCAGATCGTTATAGGCACTGACAAAAGTGCCGACAGCAGTCTGTACGCTGGCTGTATCCTGTATGACCGATAAACTGGTGGTTGTGCCCGGTTTGTCCTTGAGCAGGGTGATTGTCACACCCTCCAAGGCATCCTTGATGATATTGGATGATTTGCTGATACTGATGCCGTCAATCACCAGGGTGGCATTCTTCGCTACCACGGTTTCAGTCATATTGGCTGTGCCACCGGTTGAGGTGTCATAAGCGAGTTTTGACAATCCGGCATTATCGGTATCATTTCCATCAGCGTCGCTTGCCGTGATTTTCAAGGCATAGCTCAGACCGGTTTCATTGGAGGCAATAACCAGGCGATTGCCGCTGCCTTCATTGACGATGCTGGCAGTAACACCGATATTGGCTTTATTGATGGTATCGCGGACATCAGCCAGAGAGGTCTTGCCCGCTTCGATCGTGACTGTTTTGGGCAGTGTTTTCGGGTTGCTGGTGAATGTGCCGTCTGCATTATAGGTGCCAAATTCAACTGTCAGCGTACCGCTGCCGACTGCGTCGGTTGTTGCTGAGAATGATTCGGATTTGATTTTCTGTGCCTGTGCCAGCGCCTGCACTTCGATCTGGTGCGAGCCAACTGTTGCTTTGGATGATGCGCTTACCGTGGCGAGCGTGGTATCCACAACGGAGGCCTTGACACCGGTAAACAGGGATGTGCTGGTCAATGCCTTGACAGCGCCCTGAAAGGTTGATAGGGCACTTTTCAGACTGCCATAAGCGGAAAGTTGTGCCTGATGCGTTGCTTCCTTCTGAGTAAGCTGCACGAGCGGTTGTTGCTCAACAGACATGAGTTTGCTGACGATTCCATTGACATCTAAGCCTGAACCGATACCTGGTGATGAAATCATGTCTATCTCCTGTTTCTAGTGTTTAATTCTTGATCAGGCTTTGTCATTGAGCAGTGTGCCCTGAATCCTGCCGAGTGCATGAGCGATGTCGATCGCTTCTTCCGAAGGCATCTGGCGGATTATTTCATTAGTTTGTGAATCCATGACTTTGATCACAGTTTTTCCAGTCTCTTCATCGACGGAGAAATTCAAGTTGCGCGCCATGCTTTGTGTGAACCGCTGGATCTGGTCGACAGCGTGCTGAATCTGTTCTGGATTGGCAGCTTCTGTTTTAGCGGGCTGCGGTAATGCATCGACAGCAGCGTTGCTGTTTGTTGTTCTGGCTACAGCGTTACTGGGAATTGATGTTGATTGATAAAGCTCTCCCTTGATCGCAGTTGAATTAGTAATCATGTTAACTCTCCTTCTTGCTAGGTCATTGATGCGGGGTAGCCTATAACTGAAGGGCTACCCCGCATTTTTCCTAAACGTTTATCTCAACAGAGACAACACATTGTTAGGCAATGAATTGGCCTGTGCCAACATGGCAACACCGGCCTGCTGGAGAATCTGCGAACGGGTCAGGTTCGCCGATTCTGATGCAAAGTCAGCATCCCGGATACGTGAACGTGAAGCGGACAGGTTCTCCGACGCCGATTGCAGGTTGCTGATGGTGCTTTCCATACGGTTCTGCATCGCACCGAAACGTGCGCGCTGATCGTTGACCACAGCCAGCGCTGAATCAATAATCGACAGCGTGCGCGTTGCAGAATTATAAGTCGTCACATCCGCTGCGTTGGTTGCCTGCAATTGCGCACCGTAGGTGCCGGCTGCTGCCGTACCCGGCGTTCCGGCATCCTGGAACACATCCGCAACAGTAGTCGTGACACTGAAAGACTTGCTTGAATCGAGCAAGACCTTGCCGGTGAACCAATCGCCAGAGCCGTTTGCCCAGACGCCGCTGGTCAGGCTGCCGCCGGCCAGGGCAGTCAAGGTTGCGCCGACTGTCGCCGTATCACCATCCAGTACGGAAATATCGGCGACACCAACAGCGACCGCTGCACCGGCATTGTCGTAGGAATCATTCAAAATACGCAGATCCTCGCCACTGGTATTGGTCAGTTTGATGGCCCAGTTGCCGGTCTCGCTCAAAACCGCCTCAGCAGAGAAACCTGTCTTGGCAGCTGCATCATTGAATGCCTGCACGGCAGTACTCAGATAGGTGCCGGAGTTAACAGTAGCCGCATCATCCGCTCCGCCGGTCTTGAAGGAAATCGTGGTAAATTTCGGATCGGCGCCACTGCCTGAAGTATCGGTTGAGATGGCGAAGGAGTAGGTTGTGTTTTGCACAAAACCGGTACCCGATGCATTGCCATCGCCGAGCACCACCTCTGTGATGGCGCTGGCATTGACCCCGCTGCCGGTACGATTGATCGCCGTGGCGATTTCATTGGCACTTGCCCCGGCGCGATAATACACATCGAAACCGCCGGCAGAGGTTGAAATCTTGAATTCACCGGCTGCAGCTGCACCGGTGACGATGGATGTATCGGCTGCACCTTGTTGGAGTAACACGGAGTTTCCGATAGCGTCGGTAGCGGCACCAACGGTACCGGCGACCAGATCACCGACCCCACCGGTCGTGAAAGCTGCCAGGCCGCCGATACGGTAGTTACCGAACGCATTGGTCTGGAAGTTGCCCGATGAGGCGGAAATAACCTGATTGGCATTGGCGCCGACCTGGAAGTTCAATGTGCCTAACGAGCCGTCCATCAGATTCAGTCCGTTGAACTGTGTCTGGGTGGCCACACGCTGAATCTCGGCAGTCAGCTGGGTTACCTCGGACTGCAATGCAGCGCGGTCGCCGGCTGTGTTGGTAGCGTTGGATGCCTGCACCGCCAGTTCGCGGATACGCTGCAGGTTATTACCCATTGCACTCAATGCGCCTTCAGCGGTCTGTGACATAGAGATACCATCGTTGGCGTTACGAGCGGCCTGATTGAGTCCGCGTACCTGTGATGTCATCCTTTCAGAAATCGACAGACCCGCTGCATCATCCTTCGCGCTGTTAATCCGCAAACCTGAAGATAACCGCTCGAGCGATGTAGTAAGCGATGTCTGTGAACTGTTTAAGTTACGTTGTGCCGTCAATGACGGTATATTGGAGTTAATAATTTGTGGCATTTGGGTTCTCCTTAAGAACTATTAAATTGGCATTATTGCCATAATTACGCTGGCCTTTCCCTGCAATCCAGGAGGGGTTTTAACCACCGTTGAGTTTTGTTATCGGACAGGTTTTTATAAAGTTTAGAAATTATTTTTCATGATTTATGCTTAAATAGTTGGTTCATATCATTTATTACCGGAGTAAAAGCTTTTTCTTGCACAAAATAATCTTGTAGAATGCAACTATCTTCGGACAGTTAATTCAGTAAGTTAAATCGGCATCACTATGTGAAGAGTTGAGATGGATAGTGAAAAGAAACTAAGCATATTAATGGTTGAAAATTCTGCCGAGGACGCGGAACAGATTTGTAATACCCTCAGGGAGGGCGGATTATGGCTGGATTATCAGCGCGTTGCATCTCTGGATGCGCTGCGTGACGCGCTGCTGGCTGAATGCTGGGATATTGTCCTGTCCGATTACAGCTTGCCGGAGTTTGGCATTCAGGACGTATTGCAGGTGTTGTCAGACCAAGGTTTAACCACACCGGCCATTGTGGTGTCCACCCATATGAATGAGAATGCAGCCGCATCGATCATGGCACTGGGTGTCTGTGATTTTGTGATGAAGGTGAATACGGGCAGGCTCGTGCCTGCCATACGACGCAGCCTGCACGATGTTGAGAATTGCCGGCGCATCGCCGAGGCACAGTCGGCTTTGCAAAAAAGCGAAGCACTTTTTCAGGCGATCACATCCAATCTGCCCGGTGTTGTTTTTCAGTTTCTGTTGGAACCCGCTCATCAAATGAGCTTCCCATACGTTAGTGATGCGTCTGAAACGCTGCTGGGTATTTCTCCCCAGACATTGATGGACAACCCGGAACTGTTTCCAGCATTGATTCTGCCGGATGATAAAGAATCATACGATCAATTGATGATGACTTCCGCTGAGCAATTATCAACCTGGAATTGGGAAGGTTGCATCCAGGTGAAGGGGGACAGCGATATCAAGTGGGTCAGCCTGCGCGCAACACCCCGGAAGATACCGGATGGCGCGACGCTATGGGACGGCATCATGATCAATATCACGCGCAATAAGCTGGCGGAACGCGAGATTGCGCATTCCCGCGAACAACTGGCCGAGCTATCATCTTACCTGCAGAAAGCCAAGGAGCATGAGCGCGCTCGTATTGCCCGTGAAATTCATGATGATATCGGGGGGACATTAACGGCAATCAAGTGTGAGTTATTGCCCTGCATTGATGCGGCAACGCCCCGCACACAAGCTTTTTTTCAAAAGAAAGCCGCTTCCATTGAATCACTAGTCGATCGCGTAATCGATAGTACGCGTCGGATTTCTCTGGATTTACGCCCTGGCATTCTTGATTGCGGCATTGTGGCGGCTGTTCAGTGGCAGGCAAAGGAGTTCAGCAATCGCACCAACATATCATGCAGGGTTTCCTGTGACAACGATGAGATAATTCTGGATTCGGATCTGTCGGTTGCCATTTTTCGCGTTTTCCAGGAAACCCTGACAAACATTGCCAAACATGCTGATGCATCCCGTATCCAGGTAAAACTGGAGGAGCTAGATGGACTGGTTCTTCTGGAAGTGTCGGATAACGGTCGCGGTATTACCAGTCTGGATATGAGAAAACAGGATTCTTTCGGTATCCGGGGAATGCGGGAACGCTGTATGCAGCTGAAAGGAAGCTTCCATATTTCCGGTAATCCGGAGAAAGGAACGAAAGTGACCATTCTTATCCCGACAGGGGATCTGGAGCAGCAAATGGTTAATTATTAGCTTGACCAGTGTGACGGGGAAAAAAGTGTAATCTATGTATGATGATGAAGAGAAAATCTCACTGTGTTGAATAGCCGGGGCCTTCTATGATCAATGTGATGATTGCTGACGATCATGCAATTGTTCGCCAGGGCTTGAAGCAGATACTCAGCGAAACGGATGATATCAAGGTGACGGGTGAAGCGGAAACCGGATTCCAGGCAGTGAAAATTGCACGACAGCACGACTTTGATGTCATGCTGCTCGATATCTCGTTACCCGACCGGAATGGCATTGAGATTTTAAAGCAGATCAAGAAAGACAAGCCTGATCTCGCAGTTCTGATGCTCAGCATGCATAACGAACACGAATTTGCAATCCGTGCATTAAAGGCAGGTGCGGCAGGCTATCTGAATAAACAAAGTGCACCAGCCCAGCTCGTGGTTGCGATTCGTCAAGTTTCAAATGGAGATAAATACGTCAGCCCAGCAGTCGCACAGGAGCTCGCGAATACGATTAATTCCGATACGGACCAACCGCTCTACAATATTCTGTCGGATCGTGAATTCCAGACACTATGCCTGATCGCTGCGGGAAAAACACTGTCGGATATTTCAACAGAGATGTTTCTGAGTCCAAAGACCGTCAGTGTTTATCGTGCACGGGTATTGGAAAAACTTAAATTAACAAATAATTCTGAATTAATCCGTTATGCCATAAAAAATAAATTGGTGGATTAATTTGCCTTCTTATTAAACAGTTAGCTTCATAATATCAGGAATGCTGGCTTCTCCTGATTACTGCAGATTAAATTTTGCGTTGCGCTTGTCGCTATTTTGAAACTATCACTTTCGTACATACCCTATATAGATTTTGAATAATCTCCATGAGCTTAAATAAAAATTCTAATCCTTCACTGATTGCCCGCGAAACATTAAAGCAACTTACGTCACTCAAGATTCCACCGACACCCGATAATTATCACAAGATCTACGATGAAATTGCTGGTAATCCGACTAATCGTATGTCAGCTAATACTGCAAAAATGTTGATGGAGTTGGCATCAGAATTTCCACGCCATACACCCACTCTGCTCAGTTATGCCAATGCGTTGGAGCTGTCTGCCAATGAAAAGAACTGGCCCAAGTATAAAAACGTGCTCATGAAGTTTGTTGAAACTGAAGTTGCGGCAGCTGATAGTTCCGTCACGCCGAATACTGCGGCAGCAGGATCCTCTTCTGTTCCATGGGGAATCACAATCGATGCACTGGTAAAACAACTGGAGAAAAAACAAGGGTCATTAACCGCGACTAAAAAGAAAGAAGGCCTTAATCGAGTGCTGGCTAAATTCTCGAAAGATTCGGAGCAACTGCATATCAAGCTGAAAGCTTTGATTGACTCATGGGTGGCATTGGCCGCTGCGTCTCCGGAGCAGGCTGAAAATGTAGAAGAAACCTCATCATCACAGTCAGCTGATCAGGCTGTCCGCAGTGCGCAATCGGATCAGTCTGAGCCGCAACCAGGTCATTTTGCGGATCAACTGCTGGAGTTGCAGGCGCAGATGTTGGAGCATGTGGCTGGCTTGCCGATCGGCGATGCTGATCTGGCTGAAGAAGCCAGAAGATTGGCACAACAAATCAGGAAAATTCATGACAAGCAGGCGATGGGGCAATTTGTTGCTGGCTTTAAGCAATTCTGTCTCAAGTTTGATTCGATTGGCGAAGAGGGTGCCAGATTGCAGGAAGGTTTACTCCGACTATTGAATCTGTTAATGGACAGCACTGGTGAGCTGTTGTCTGAAGATCAGTGGGTTAGAGGGCAACTGGCCAAGCTGCGGGAAGCAATCACCAAACCTCTGGATCTGAACAACATGGCACAGGCGGAGCATTATCTGGAAGAGATCATTCAGCGGCAGGAAATAATCAAGCGCAGCCTGGGTGAAGCCAAGATGACTTTGAAACAGATGGTTACTTCATTAATCAGTAATATCGAGGAATTATCGGATACGACAGGAGAATATCACGATAAGCTTGGAAAATTTTCAGTGAAAATCAGCCAGACTGATGATATCGAGACGCTGAATCAGGTGCTGCAAGAGATTATGCAGGAAACCAAACAAATGCAGAAAAGTGCTTCAAATTACCGCAATGATTTTCTGGCAGCGCATGCTGAAGTCAGTATAGCACAGGACAAGATCAATCAACTGGAAACAGAATTGATGGAAATGGGTGAGAAGGTGCATGAAGACCATCTTACCGGTATCCTTAACCGGCGCGGTCTGGATAGCGCATTTGAACGTGAGACATCTCGCGCCAATCGCCAACAGGCGCCGCTGTGTTTTGCTTTGCTCGATATTGATAATTTCAAACAGCTGAATGATACCCATGGCCATAAGGTAGGGGATGATGCGCTGATTTATCTGGTTGAAGCGTTCAAGGATACAACCCGGCCGGAAGATGTCGTAGCCCGTTATGGCGGGGAAGAATTTGTCATTCTTCTACCCGGTACAGAGGTTGAAGAAGCGGTCGCAATCCTGTCAAGGATACGGCGTAATCTGACCAAGCGTTTCTTTCTGCACGAGAACAAGCGGATATTGATTACGTTCAGTGCAGGCGTTGCGCAATACCAGCCTGGTGAGTTGCAGGAAAATATTTTTAAACGCGCTGATGAAGCATTGTATCGCGCAAAGAAGAATGGCAAGAATCAGATTCTGATTGCCGGATAGATTGTATTACGTTGCTGATTAAAAATAATTATTTATTTTTCCTGTAAATAGCGGTAATTTCCCCATTTATTCATCCATTCGTTTGTTGTCTGTTCTGTTAATTTTATACGCATGACAGACTACACCGGAATGGGTTCTCCTTCGCAATCCAACGAATCACTCCCGAACTGGCGTAGCTGACTTTTTATGTGGCCATGAGAGGAGTTGCGCTATGCAAGCGATAAAGGATGGACAGAAGAAAAGATCACTGCGATTGGTTAAATCTGTCAACACAATTAAAAGTAATCCAGAAGTTTTAATGGAATCAGATGAGTACTATAAGCAGGTCGAGCGGTATGCGCAGCAGATTCGCAAGACCAATGATGCTGATGAGATTATCAGGATTCTCGATGTGGTGTTGTCTGAAACCAGAGATCTGAGGTTCAGTGATGAAGTATTTGCAGCCAAGGAACAGGTTGAACGGGCGGAGCAGAAAATTGAATCGTTGAAGGCCGAGCTGGAACAATTAAAGAATCTGGTGCAGATCGACCAGATGACCGGTGCATTCAATCGTCGTGGACTGGATGAAACTTTCAAACGTGAAGCCGCGCGTGCCGATCGTAATGCGCAGTCATTATGCGTGGTAGTGGTTGATATCGATAACTTTAAACAGATTAACGACAATTATGGCCATCAGTATGGCGATACGGTACTGGTCAGTTTAGTGGCGATCGCCAAGGAAACATTACGGCCTTCTGATACGGTAGCGCGTTTTGGAGGCGAAGAGTTCATCATTTTATTGCCTGATATCGAAATGGAAGAGGCGATCACCGTTATTCAGCGGTTACAGAATAATCTGGCAAAGAATCTTGTGCTATCTACCAGCCAGCAGCAATCACTGCCTGTTACATTCAGTGCAGGCATTGCCATCCGTACGTTTGGTGAGCGTCAGAATTCAGTAATCAGTCGTGCGGACAAAGCATTGTATCAGGCAAAGCGTACCGGGAAGAATCGAGCCATGCCGGCGCTGGTCTGAATGGATATTGCATTAGATTATTTCAGTCAGAGAGCTTGGTTTACTAAATTGAGTGGAAGTGGTCAGCAGATAAGTTAATTTGGTTTTTTTCAAATACGCGGAAAGTATTATAAAAGCACCCGCCTTCCGAAGAAAAGGTGCTCAAGAAAGATTGGTTGAGGTCGTTAAAACAGAGCTGTTTTATGAATAACTGATGGGTATAACGGAGGAGTCAATGGAAGTTTTCCTGGGCAGACAACCAATTCTGGATCGATCTAAAAATCTGGTGGCGTTTGAATTATTTTTTAGGCTGGATGAGACAGCAGAGACAGCAACGGTAACCAGTAACTTATCTGCTACGGCAAATGTCATTGTCAATGCATATGGTCATCTGGGAATACAGAATGTGCTGGATCGGCAACGTGGCTTTATCAATGTGGATCCTGATCTGATCATGAGTGATGTTATCAGCCTGTTGCCCAGTAAGCACGTTGTGCTTGAAGTGAAAGAATCTATAGAGATCACAGAAAAATTTTTACAGCGCTGTAATGAATTAAAGCAGGCAGGGTATCAATTTGCATTGGATGGTGTCGTTGCAATCAATAATGAGGTTAAGCAGTTACTGGCCGTTGTCAGTATCGTTAAAGTTGATGTTTCTGTGCTGGATAAAAATGCACTGGCCGCACTCGTCAAGGAATTAAAACACTGGCCGGTTCTATTGCTGGCACAGAAAGTGGAAACACATGAACAGGCAGGCTACTGTATGGAACTCGGCTTTCAGATGTTTCAGGGATATTTCTTCGCAAAACCTGAAGTGATGTCTGGAAAGCGTGCTGATCCGGCCAAATTATCTCTCCTGAAGTTGCTGACGCTGATTATGGGGGACAGTGATATTGAGGAGATTGAAAGGGAATTTAAACATCAGCCCGGACTGAGTTACAACCTGTTACGGATGGTGAATTCAGTAGCAGGTGGATTGCCGCAGAAGGTCAGCTCGATCAAGCATTCAATCATGATTCTTGGGCGCAAACAATTGCAGCGATGGATTCAATTGTTATTGTATACGTCGGATCAGTCGGACGACAGCATGGCCAATGCATTAATGCAGACAGCGGCCGCCCGTGGCAAATCAATGGAATTAATTGCAGCAGCAGAGCGGCCCCATGACAAGAATCATCAGGAACGTGCATTTATGGTGGGTATTCTATCTTTATTGGATGTGCTGCTGGGTATAGAGATGCAGCAGATTATCGATAAGCTCAATATCTCGGATGATATGAGTCAGGCGCTGTTAAAACGGGATGGTCGCCTGGGTCAGGAATTAAAGTTAGTGGAAGCCAATGAAAAAGGAGAAGTAGCTGTCATTCAGTCTGTGCTGAATGAGCTTGGTTTCTTAAGTCTCGGTGAATTAACAAATATTGAGCTGGAAGCGCTGAGCTGGGTTAATCGCATTGGTGAGGCTGCCAATTAATCGTTGGTAGTTCTCTGGAATCATTCAATATCAAGTAAACCTATTATCAAATCATCAAATAGAGCACTAAAAGTGGCGGTATTCCCAGTTAAAGTTATTTGATGATTTGTCGTTGAAATATCAAGCAAATTGTATCTCTGCAAGGCAAAAAGATTAGTAATGGATAATCAAAATAAAGCCTTCGATTGCTCACTGAGTTGGTAATCATTTTAGTGACAGCCACAGTCTATCGTGGCTTTGCATAAGGGGATTGCAATAATCGGCTGCAAATTGTTCATCGTTTTAGCTTGACTGTGTCTCTATTGTATTGATCAGGATGAGTCATGAGGAGAAGGATATGGCTGGAAAAAGGTCTGGGAGTAGCAAGAAAGATAGTCAAGTGACAGAAGATTCGATATCTCAAGATATTCATGCGATATGTAATGTAGAAGCGGATGAATACTTTATGAATATTAAGGGGGAATTGAATCAGGTTGATCGACTGGTCAGCGATGCTGTGAATAATCTGGTTATTAATTTTAAATATATCAGTAAATTGACAAGAGCCCATCATGACATGGTGATAGCGATTGAGAGAATGGCTGCAACAAAAGAGAATCGATCCATTCTTGAGTTACTGGAGAAGCAGATGGCTATTGCCGACAAGATTGAGCAAGAGCTTGAGAACGCGGTAACTTCACTGCAGTTTGGCGATCTGGTGACGCAATTGCTGGCCCATACGACCCGTCAGGTTGAAACACTGAATATGGTATTGCAGCGGATAGACCGCCGGAGTGATTGGAAGGGAAAAGAGATTAGCTTGCAAGGAATCCATGAAGGAATTTCGAAGGCAGTGAATGTGGCAAATTCCAGAGGTAAAAGAAAACCGGTGGTACAGCAAGGAATGCAAATGGGCGAGATAGAGATTTTTTAAGATGTAACGGAAATACTGGCGTAATTTATTCAGGACAGGCTAACAAATCAGTAGAAGGAGTAAGGTAAATGGCTAAGACAATACTTGCAGTGGATGATTCTGCTTCAATTCGGCAAATGGTTTCTTTTACGCTTAAAGGCGCGGGCTACGAAGTCATTGAGGCAGTCGACGGCCAGGATGCGCTTGATAAGGCAAACAGTCATAAGGTTAACCTGGTATTGACTGATATTAATATGCCGAGGATGGATGGGTTGCAATTGCTCGGATCGCTGCGAAAGTTAGCTAGCTACAAGACAATTCCAATCCTGATGCTGACAACGGAATCCGGTGATGCAATCAAGGCAAAGGGCAAGGCAGCTGGTGCAACAGGGTGGCTGGTTAAACCATTTGATCCAAAACGATTGCTGGAAGTAATTGATAAGGTTATTGGCTAAGCGATTTAAGTCAGAATAATGATAATTAGATATATCAACACTTAAGTATTGATTTTTTACCTTTAATTTTCAAGTTATTAGTACTGCAGAGTTGTTAGGCTAACAATAAAATTTGAAATAGGAAAACCCATGAGTACAGATCTAGAGCAGTTTTATGAAGTGTTCTTTGAAGAATCTTCGGAATTACTGGCGGATATGGAAACCTGTTTGCTCAGGCTCGATGTAAATTCGCCTGATTTGGAAGATTTAAACGCAATATTCCGTGCCGCACATTCAATTAAAGGTGGAGCAGGCACTTTTGGCTTTACAGACATGACGGAGATGACTCATATGCTGGAAACTTTGCTGGATAAACTGCGCAAGGGGGAACTTGAAGTGCGCAGCGAAATGGTTGATGCCTTCTTAAAAGCAGGTGATGTGATTAAGGGACAACTGGCAGGGCATCGAGGAGATGGCCAGGCGGATCCGGCTGCGGCAGAAGCTGTCTGTGAGGAACTGAAACGTTTGACAGAAGAGACTGAATCACACGCAATGGCCAGTCCAGCTGATCAACCAGCTATGGATTCGCTGGAGGATGCCTCAGCATTGGATACTGAAGAAATCGATACTTCGAAACAGGTGACCTACTGTATCGAATTTTCCACCAGTGGCATGACGACCGCATCGATAGAAAACTTATTTTCTAATTTGCGCGAGCAAGGTCGACTGGAAAATGTGACACCTGCTAATGAAGAAGCAGTGTGTCATTTACAGCTCACGACAAGTGCAAGTGAAGAAGATGTCTGGGAAGCGTTGATATTTGTCGTTAATCCGGCTGAATTAAAAATTGAGGCACAAGCGAAGGGTGTCGATACGGGAATGCCCGATACAAAGGGTGCTTCAATAACAGATGACGATGAGATGTCATTGCAGAATATGCCAGCCGCACCTGGCTATGGCTTCTTCCCGGGTGCACCGGCTGCGCCGAAGGAAGATGACGGTGCTGAATCAGAACCGCAGAATTCTCTGAAGCAGATGGACGTGACCGCTAACAAGAATGAAGAGAACGTACCACCCAAATCAAGTGCTGGCACAAACGCTAAATCGGCCGCACCGGCCGGTGAAAACTCATCTATCCGGGTCAGTATCGAGAAAGTAGACCAGATGATTAATCTGGTGGGTGAACTGGTGATTACGCAAGCCATGCTAGCACAAACAGCATCCCAGGTTGATCCGGTTATTTTTGAGAAGCTTCTCAGCAGCATGAATCAGCTGGAGCGGAATACGCGCGATCTGCAGGAATCGGTCATGTCGATTCGTATGATGCCAATCAGCTTCGTATTCAGCCGGTATCCGCGAGTGGTGCGTGATCTGGCCTCCAAATTGAATAAACGCGTTGAACTGAAAACAGTGGGTGAAGGCACTGAACTGGATAAAGGCCTGATTGAGAAAATCGCCGATCCATTGACGCATCTGGTTAGAAACAGCCTGGATCACGGCATCGAAACGCCCGAGAAGCGCATTGCAGCCGGGAAACCGGCGCAGGGTACCATTACGTTACGTGCTTTCCATCAAGGCGGCAGTATCGTGATTGAAGTCAGCGATGATGGTGGTGGATTACATCGTGAAAGAATTCTTGCCAAGGCGAAAGAGCGTGGCATGTCAATTCATGATGGCATTTCTGATCAGGAAGTCTGGTCTTTGATTTTTGAGGCAGGATTCTCTACAGCCGAAAAAGTAACCGATGTTTCAGGACGCGGCGTCGGTATGGATGTCGTGAAACGGAATATTCAGGGCATGGGTGGACGTATCGATATTGATTCTGCATTTGGAGTTGGAACGCGTATATCCATCCGCTTGCCATTGACGCTGGCGATTCTTGATGGGCTGTCAGTTGTGGTGGGTGATCAAATGTTCATTGTGCCGCTGACTTACATCATGGAGTCGCTGCAACCATTAGCCAGTGATATCAAGACGGTCAGTGGCCATGGGCGCGTTGTTCAGGTACGTGGGGAATATCTGCCGGTGATCGCTTTACATGAGATTTTTAATCTGCATCCCAAGGTGAATGAAATCCACGAAGGCATTCTTGTAATTCTGGAAGCTGAGGGGCAGAAAGCAGCCCTGTTTGTGGATGATCTGGTCGGGCAGCATCAGGTTGTTATCAAGAGCCTCGAGAGCAACTATCGGCGAGTGCAGGGTGTTTCGGGAGCTACCATTATGGGTGACGGCAAGGTGGCGCTCATTCTGGATACTGTTGCATTGGTCAAGGCGACCCAGCAGGAGACTGTTTAATACACATTAAGTTTGTTGTAGGTCATAGGCCAATTTTTATATTAAACGAGAGGAGCAACGATCATGTCACAGGAACAGATATCCAGCAGTGCTGCGGAGTCATCGGGTGCGGTGACGCATCATATGGCCAATGAATTTCTGACGTTTCGCCTGGGAGGCGAAGAGTACGGGATAGAAATACTCAAGGTACAGGAGATTCGTGGCTATGATTCGATCACGCAGATAGCTAATGCGCCGGAGTTTATCAAAGGGGTGGTCAACCTGCGTGGGATTATTGTTCCGAT
>Ga0255338_1000508_pt1 | contig 119664 bp, 104 predicted proteins | sample MeOH1_35cm_T4_19_FD_203715 | JGI IMG/M metagenome (GOLD analysis project Ga0255338, IMG submission 203715) | Sandy soil microbial communities from University of British Columbia, Vancouver, Canada - MeOH1_35cm_T4_195 | ecosystem: Engineered > Artificial ecosystem > Sand microcosm >... | reverse complement strand
GGCTGCGCCGCACCGAGATCAAGGCGCCGGCGAGCGGCGTCGTCAGCCGCCGCACGGCGCGGCTCGGCGCCGTCGCCTCGACCGCCGGCGACGCGCTGTTCCGCATCATCGAGGACGGCGCCGTCGAGCTCGAGGCCGACGTGGCCGAGACGACGCTGGCGAACCTCGCCGTCGGCCAGAAGGCCGAGGTGACGCCCGCGGGCCGCACCGAGCCGGTCGCCGGCGTCATCCGCCTCATCTCGCCCGAGGTCGACCGGCAGACCCGGCTCGGCCGCGTCCGCATCGCGCTGGAGGATGCGCCCGGCCTCACCATCGGCGCCTTCGCCTACGGCACCATCGAGACCGGGCGCGAGACCGGCGTCCTCGTGCCGCTCGCGGCCGTGCTGCACGGCGAGCGGCAGGCGGCCCGGGTGATGGTGGTGGAGGACGGCGTCGTCGCCACGCGCGACGTCGACGTCGGCCTCGTCGCCCACGGCCGTGCCCGGATCCTCCGCGGCATCGAGCCCGAGGAGCAGGTCGTGGCGGTCTCCGGCACCTTCCTGCGCGACGGCGACCGGGTGAACCCGGTCGTCGCCGTCCGCTGACGGAGCCGTCCGATGGCGATCAACGTCTCCGCCTGGTCGATCCGCAAGCCGGTGCCGTCGATCGTGCTGTTCGTGGTGCTGATGCTGCTCGGCATCGTCGCCTTCCAGATCCTGCCGGTCACGCGCTTCCCGAACATCGACATCCCGCTCGTCGCGGTCACCGTCGTGCAGTCGGGCTCGGCCCCGTCCGAGCTCGAGACGCAGGTGACGCGCGAGGTCGAGGACGCCGTCGCCAACATCCCCGGCGTCAAGCACGTGATGTCCACCGTCGACGACGGCCGCTCGGTCACCACGGTCGAGTTCCGCCTCGAGGCGGATCCGAGCGAGGCGCTTGCCGACGTCAAGGACGCCGTCGACAAGATCCGCGCCGACCTGCCGGGCGACGCCGAGGAGCCGATCGTCGAGAAGATCGACGTCGAGCGCCAGTCGATCCGCACCTACGCGGCCTCCTCGCCCGGCATGACGCTGGAGCAGCTCTCCTGGTTCGTCGACGACGTCGTCGTCCGCAAGCTGCAGGGGCTCGCCGGCGTCGGCCAGGTCGACCGCTACGGCGGCGTCGACCGCGAGATCGCCGTCGCCCTCGACCCGGCGCGGCTGATGGCGCTCGGCATCACCGCGGCGAGCGTCAGCCAGCAGCTCCGGGCCACCAATGTCGACCTCGCCGGCGGACGCGGCGAGGTCGGCGGCCAGGAGCAGTCGATCCGCACGCTGGCCGGCGCGCGCACCGTCGCCGACCTCGCCGAGACGACCATCGTGCTCGGCGACGGCCGCGAGGTGCGCCTCGCCGATCTCGGCACCGTCAGCGACGGCTACGAGGAGCCGCGCACCTTCGCACGGCTCGACGGCGCGACGCCGGTGGTCGCCTTCTCGGTGTTCCGCGCCAAGGGGGCGAGCGACGTCGACGTCGCCGCCGTGGCGGAAGCGGCGATCGCCGCGCTCGCCGCGGAGCACCCGGACGTCGCCTATTCGCTGATCGACGACAGCGTCGAGGCGACGAAGGGAAACTACGACTCGGCGATGATGACGCTCTTCGAAGGCGCCGTCCTCGCCATCATCGTCGTCTTCGTCTTCCTGCGCGACTGGCGGGCGACGCTGGTCGCCGCCACGGCGCTGCCCTTGTCGGTCGTCCCCACCTTCTGGGTGATGGACCTGATGGGCTTCTCGCTCAACCTCGTCAGCCTGCTCGGCATCACGCTCGTCACCGGCATCCTGGTCGACGACGCCATCGTCGAGATCGAGAACATCGTCCGCCACATGCGGATGGGGAAGTCGCCCTTCAGGGCGGCGATGGAGGCGGCCGACGAGATCGGCCTCGCCGTCATCGCCATCTCGATGACGATCGTCGCGGTGTTCGCGCCGGTCAGCTTCATGAGCGGCATCGCCGGCCAGTACTTCAAGCAGTTCGGCCTCACCGTCGCCGTCGCCGTGCTGTTCTCGCTCGCCGTCGCCCGTCTCATCACGCCGATGATGGCCGCCTACCTGATGCGCAACCACAAGGGCCAGGTGGCGGCGCGCGACGGCTGGCTGATGCGCCGCTACACCGCCTTCCTCGCCCTCACCATCCGCTGGCGCTTCCTGACCCTTCTCGCCGGCATCGCCATCTTCGCCGTCTCGATCCTGTCGGCGGGGCTCCTTCCGACCGGCTTCATGCCGGCGGAGGATACGAGCCGCATCGTTCTCTCCGTCGAGCTGCCGCCCGGCGCGCGCCTCGACGACGGCCGGGAGAAGAGCGACGAGGTGGTGGCGATCCTCGCCGAGATCCCGGAGATCGACCAGGTCTTCGTCCTCGGCGGCACCTCGCCGAGCGGGCAGCTTGAGCTGCGCAAGGCCGCCGTCTATGTCCGCCTGCTGCCGAAGGCCGAGCGCGATCGGACGCAGCAGCAGGTGGAGGCGGCGATCACCGACCGGCTCGCCGGCGTGCCGGACGTGCGCGCCTGGTACGTCAACGACATGGGCGAGCGGCAGCTCTCGGTGTCGCTCTTGTCCAACGATCCGGCGGCGCTCGACGCGGCGGTCGCCCGGCTCGAGGCGGCGGTGCGCCGCGCGCCGGGCTTCTTCAACGTCGCCGCCAACGCCGGCGTCGAGCGGCCGGAGATCCTGATCCGCCCCCGCCTCGAGGAGGCGGCGCGCTTCGGCATCGCCCCCGAGCAGATCTCCGCGGCGGTGCGCGTCGCCACCATCGGCGACGTCGACGCGGCGCTGCCGAAGTTCAACACCGGCGACCGGCTGATCCCGATCCGGGTGCAGTTCGACATCCGCGCCCGCGGCGACCTCGCCCTCGTCAAGGCGCTGCCGATCACCGGCGCCACCGGGCGCGTGGCGCCGCTCGAGGCGGTCGCCGACGTCGGCTTCGGGCGCGGGCCCTCGTCGATCGAGCGCTACGACCGCGAGCGGCGGGCGGTCATCGGCGCCGACCTCGCCCGCGGCCTCGAGCTCGGCCCGGCGCTCGAGACGCTCTTCGCCCTGCCGGAGGCGACGGCGCTGCCCGAGGGCGTTCGCCTGCAGAGCACCGGCGACGCCGAGATCATGGGCGAGGTGTTCTCCGGCTTCGCGATGGCGATGGCCGCCGGCCTGATGATGGTGCTCGGCGTGCTGGTGCTGCTGTTCGGCAGCGTGTTCCAGCCGATCACCATCCTGTTGTCGCTGCCGTTGTCGATCGGCGGCGTCATCGCCGCCCTCCTCGCCACCAACAATGCGGTGTCGATGCCGGTCGTGATCGGTGTGCTGATGCTGATGGGCATCGTGACGAAGAACGCCATCATGCTGGTCGACTTCGCGATCGAGTCGGGGCACCGCGGCGTGCCGCGCGTCGAGGCGATCATCGACGCGGGCCGCAAGCGCGCGCGGCCGATCATCATGACGACCATCGCCATGGCCGCCGGCATGCTGCCGAGCGCGCTCGGCCTCGGCGACGGCGGCGAGTTCCGCGCGCCGATGGCGATCGCCGTCATCGGCGGCCTGCTCGTCTCGACGGTGCTGTCGCTCGTCTTCGTGCCGTCGTTCTACACCGTGATGGACGACTGCGCCCGCGTCTGCGCCCGGCTGCTCGGCCGCTTCGTCGGACCGAGGGAGGACGGGGAGCGCGGCGGGAATGCGGCGACCCGACCGTCGCCCGCGACCACGCCCGGAGCCGTCCGCCACGCCGCCGAATAGCGGCGGCTTCCGAGCGAACCGGACGCGCGGTCCCTCTCGAACGGGGCGCGTGGAGACGCCCAGGGTCGGCCGACGAACCGCACCTCTCCTCGGGACGCCGATCGGCGTCGAGATCGACCAGGCCAGCCTAGAAGGATGAATCGGATGGCATACGCCGCCTCGCCGCCGCGCTTCCCCGTGGTCCTCGCATGCCTGCCGGATCTCGCCGTCTCCCGGCTCGTCAACAGCGCCCTCACGAGGGCCGGCTTCGCCGTGACCTGCACGGCGGACCTGGCGGAGTTCGAAGACGCGCTCTGCTTCGGGCCCTACTGCGCCGTGGTGACGACGCCGTCCTTGCAGAGGGCGATCCGCGCCATCGCGGACATTCCCGTGGTGGAGCTCGCCGAGCCCCTCGGGGAGCCGGCGGAGGCGGGTCTCGGCGCCGGCCCCGGCCCGCTCGACGAGGGGGCGCTGGTCGAGCGTCTTCTGCGCGCCGCAGGCGGTCCCGACCGGCCGGCGTGAGCGGCCAGCCGCACGGCAGGGGGGAGCGACGCCGGCCTCCCGACACCCGGCGCCCGACATCCCGGCGAGCAACATAACGACACATCATGCCCGCAGCCCGCCTCAATCCGAGGCGCCTCCCGCCGCATTGCCCCGCTACTCGATACTCATGGCGCCAAGTCGATCGGCGCCAAATCGATCGGTACCAAGTCGACGGAGGTCGAGATGACTGCGGACGTCGCCGGGTTCAATCGCCGAACGCTCGTCTTCGACATCGGCGTCGCGGTCGGCCTCTGGCTGATCGTGGCGACGGGTGTCTATGTGGCGAAGGAGGCGGAGCGCGCGAGCCTCGATCGGCCCGCGGCGGTCGCCGATGCCCGGGCTCCGGTCGTCGACCTCGCGGCCGCGACGCCGCGCGACAAGGACGACGGACACGTCCTCGCCGCAGCGCCGACCGCGAGCCGCATCGCCGCGCTTCCCATCGCGAGGCCGATCCGGGTCCACGCCCCCGCCGTCCGGTCGGCGCAGCAAGCGCACACGGTGGACGCCGTGGCCCGCCGGAACGAGCCGGTCGCGCTCGCCGACGCGGAGCGCTTCGATCGCTGCATGCCGGTGTGCGAGTCGCGGGACCCGCTGATCGCCCGCGCCGCCGTGGTACAGGCGACCTATAGCACCGACGCCATGATCGGCGGCCCCTTCGACAATTCGGCCGACGAGCATGCCGTTCTCGACGTCGGCCGAGAGGTCGCCGAACGGATCGTCGACCTGCCGCGGGCCACCCTCGACACGGGGAAGGAAGCCCTCGCGAGGCTGGTGCGGATGGTGGAGTGAAGGACGATGCCCCGATCGCCGGCCGCAAGCAGGCGGGCGGCCGAAGCGGCCGGCATCGCCGAGGCGACGTCGCCGAGGTCCGCGCCGCACGCGGCGGACGCACCGGGAAGACGCCCCGCGCCCACCGACCGCCGCAATATTACTCAAGATGATTACTCAACATGTCGCAATGCGCGCGCCGCCGCGCCGAGACGCCATGTTCGCACCCATGGAGACGACGTTGCAGGAAGCGGGGGTCGAGCGCCGGGACAGGCCGCACATCCTCATCGTCGAGGATGATCCAGAGATCGGCGGCATGCTGGCGGAGGCCCTCGCCGGCAACGGCATGCAGGCCGTTCTCGCCACCTCGGCCCACGAGATGCAGACCCGGATGGCCCGCCAGCCGTTCGACCTCGTCATCCTCGACGTGATGCTGCCCGGCGAGGACGGGTTCAGCATCTGCCGCCGGCTGAGGGCCGAGCACACCATCCCGATCATCATGCTGACGGCGCTGGGCGAGGAGGTCGACCGCATCCTCGGCATCGAGATCGGCGCCGACGACTACATCACCAAGCCCTTCAGCAACCGCGAGCTCGTCGCCCGCATCCGCGGCCTGCTGCGGCGCGCCTCCTACGACCGGGAGCGGCACGACCGCCGGGTGTCGCTGCGGTTCGACGGCTGGCGCGTCGACCCCCTGCGCCGGCAGGTCCACGACCCCCGCGACGCCCGCATCTCGATGACGACGACGGAGTTCGACCTCCTGCTGGCCTTCTGCCAGAACCCCGGCCGGATCCTGACGCGCGAGGAACTGCTGACGCTCACGCACGGCGGGCTCGCGGGCCCGATCGAGCGCAGCATCGACGTCCACATCAGCCGCCTGCGGCGGAAGATCGAGGCGAACCCGCGCGAGCCGGTGCTGCTCAAGACCGTGCGCCTCGGCGGCTACATGTTCACCGCGACGGTCGAGCCGGCCTGACCGGGCCGTCGCAACAAGTCTTCACACACTGTCGCCCAGGCGGGGCCGCCGGAGTTGCACGATCCGCGGCGCGTCGGAGGCGGCCTCACCCGGGCTCGCCGCCGACGCGATGCAATCGCTCCGGAGTCCCGAATGTCCTCATCGGTTTGGAACCCTGCGCGCGGCGCGGCGGTGGGCAGCCCCATCGTCGAGAGCGAGGTGCAGCCGTCGGCGATGCCGATCATCGGCCGCCGCTTCTCGATGGCGCCGCAATGTGATCGGACTAAGGGATGATCGCGACGGCCGATGGAGGGACCGTGTCCAAACGCTTGTGGCCGCGCACCATGCTCGGCCAGATCGCGACCGTCGTCGTCGTGTCGATGATCGTGATCGTGACGCTCGGGCGCGTGGTGGAGAACGTCCGCCGCAGCAGCTATCTCGCCCTTTTCGACGTCGACGCCGTCGTCGAACGCACGTCCACCGTCGTCGCGCTCTTGCGCGCGGCGCCCACCCGTGACGTCCAGGACGAGATCCTCGCCTTGGCCCGCGCGGCCGATTTCGGCATCGAGCCGGCAAGCGCTCGGGACATCGCGAACATCGAGCAGGCGCCAGCCCCGGGCCTTCTCGAGAGATTCGTCGGATCCTTGTTCCCGCCCGACCGTACGCTGCCGCGAGGCAGCCGGTCGATCGTGCTCGAAGGGCAATCCATCTTCATCGTCCCGGTCGACGCTCGATTGACGATCGCCGTCCAGGGCGGCCCGAGCCAGATCATGACGAGCGATGTCGTCGCGCGGCTCAGCTACTACATCGTCGCCATCGTGGTGCTGCTCTGCGTCTTCGCGATCTATTCCAGCCGGTCGCTGCTCGCGCCACTCGCGCGCATCTCCGCCCAGGTGCGGCGCCTCAACGGCATCGAGGACGGCGCCTTCCGGGTGGAGACGTCCTCGCGCGAGATCCGCGAGCTGACGCAGGCGCTCGACGAGATGCGCCGACGGATCAGCGACCTCGTCCAGGCGCGGACGCGCATGTTGCGCAGCGTCAGCCACGACCTCCGGACGCCGCTGACCCGGCTCCGGCAGCGCGTGGAGCGCCTCGACGATCCGCACCTGCAGCGGATGCTCGTCGCCGACATCCAGCGCATCGACGCGATCGTCGAGGAGACCCTCGACTATCTCCGCATCGACGCGTCGGCGGAGGGCATGGAGCGCATCGACGTCGCGAGCCTGCTGCAGACCATCCAGGCGGACTTCGCCGACATGGGGGCCGACGTCAGCTACGAGGGGCCCGACCGCCTCGTCGCCGAGGTGAAGCCGAACGCGCTGCTGCGCGCCGTCACCAATCTCTGCGACAACAGCCTGAAGTTCGGCAGCCACGCACGGATCTCGCTCGTGGCGGACGGGCCGTCCTTCGCGATCGCGGTCGGCGACGACGGCCCGGGCATCGCCGCCGACCTGCGCTCGGAGGTCATCAAGCCGTTCTTCAAGGGCGATGCGGCGCGGACCACGGTCAACCGCGACGGAACGCCGGGAAAGGCCGGTCTCGGGCTCGGCCTCTCGATCGTCACCGAGATCGTCGTGGCCCACGGCGGCACGCTCACCCTGCTCGACAACCGGCCGGGTGGCCTGATCGCCCGCCTCGACCTGCCGACCTCCCAGGGCGAACCGCGGAGCGCCTGAGCGCCCGACGCGAAGGCGGCTCGCGGGCCACGCCGGCCACCGCGCGTGCCCGGGCCCCGGCCTATCGCCGGGCCGCCGCCGCCGACGTGGGTGCGAGCGCCAGCCGGCCGAGGACGTCGCAGAGCACCTGCGCGCCGGCGGCGACGTGGGCCGGCTCGGCCCACTCCTCGGGCGCGTGGCTGACGCCGCCGCGGCAGGGGATGAAGATCATCGCGCTCGGCGCGAGGCCAGCCATCTGGCGGGCGTCGTGGCCGGCGAAGGAGAGCACCGGCATCGCGGCGACGCCGCGCGCCGCCGCGGCCTCGGCGATCATGCCGCGCAAGGTCTCGTCGAAGCCGTTCGAGGGGGCGGAGACGAGGGGCGTCACCGTCGCCGCGCACGGGGCCGCGCGCTCCGCCCCCAGCCGCCCGACGAGCTCGCCGCAGGCGTCGAGCACCGCGTTGTCCGGGTGGCGCAGGTCGATGCGGAAGCGCACGCGGTCGGCGACGACGGAGGGCGCGTTCGGCGAGACCTCGACCCGGCCGATGGTGAAGAGCGCCTCCGGGTCGCGCGCCCCGATCGCCTCGTGGAGCGCCGTCGCGACGCGCCCGAAGGCGGCGACGGCGTCGCGCCGCCCGGCCATCGGCAGCGTGCCGGCGTGGCCCTTGGCGCCGCGGATCTCGACCTCGAAGGTCTTCTTGCCCTGGATGCCGGTGACGACGCCGATGGCCGTGCCGGCGGCCTCGAGCAGCGTGTTCTGCTCGATGTGCGGCTCGAGATAGGCGGCGACCGGGAAGCCGAGCGGGCGGCGCGGCAGCTCGGGAAAGGCGGCGAGCAGGCGGTCGATCTCCGCCCCCGCGGTGGCGCCGGCCGCATCCGTCGCGGCGCGGATGCGCGCCAGCGGGCGCTCCCCGGCGAAGGCCTCCGAGCCCATCATGCCGGGCGCGAAGCGCGAGCCTTCCTCGTTCATCCAGGCGACAATGAGGACGTCGCGCGCGGGCACGACGCCGGCGCCGGCGAGCGCCGTCACCGCCTCGAGCGCGGCGAGGACGCCGAACGCGCCGTCGAAGCGGCCGCCCGTCGGCTGGGTGTCGAGGTGGCTGCCGGCCAGCACCGGTGCGAGCGACGGGTCGCGCCCGCGCCAGGCGAGGAAGAGGTTCGCCGCCGCGTCGGTCGCGGCGACGAGCCCGGCCTCGCCGCCCCAGGCGATCACCTGCCGCCACGCCGCCGCCTCGCCGTCGGTCAGCGCCTGCCGGTCGACGCCGCCGTCGGGTGTCGCGCCGATCCGGGCGAGCGCCATCAGCCGCGACCACAGGCGGTCGGCGTCGATCGCGACCGAGGGAGTGGCTGCCATGGAGGGCACGGCGGGGCTCACGTCGTCCGCATGATCTGGCCGGGCAGGGCGCGCGGGTCACGCTTCGTCCAGCGCCCGGCCTCGACCTGCGCGAGGAACTCGGCGAGGAGGGCGTTGAAGGCGGCCGGCTCCTCGAGGTTCAGCGTGTGGCCGGTCTTCGGGAAGACCGAGAGGCCGCAGGCCGGAATGGTCCGCTTCAGGAACAGGCCGGGCTGCAGGCAGTGGTCGTCCTCGTCGCCGACCACCACCAGCGTCGGCACGTCCATCGCCTTCAGCCGGTCCTCGAGGTCGTAGAACGAGGGCCGCCGCGCCTGCACGCCGCGCATGGTGAGCGCCGCCCCCTTGTCCGAGTGGGTGGCGAGCCGGTCGGCGAACGCGCGCCAGCCGCGCGGGTCCTTGGTCTCGAACTGCACGCGGCTCGCGCCGAGGGCGTAGATCTTCGAGAACTCCTTCGCGCCCTTCGTCTCGAAGTTGTCGGCGACCTCGAGCGAGACGGCGCGGAAATAGTCCTCGAATTCCTTCTCGCAGCCGTAGCCGGCGCCGGCCACGGTGAGCGAGAGGGCGCGCTCGGGGGCGGTCAGGCCGAAGTGCACGGTGGTGAAACCACCCATCGAGAGGCCGACGACGTGCGCCTTCTCGATCCCGAGCGCGTCGAGCACGGCGAGGGCGTCGGCGACCGCGATCGCCTGCGAGTAGGCCTCGACGCTCTCCGGCACGTCGGAGGGCGGATAGCCGCGCGCCGCGTAGGTGATGCAGCGGTAGCGGCGCGCGAAGAACCGCATCTGCGGCTCCCAGCTCTCGTGGTTGCCGCCGAACTCGTGCACGAAGAGGATCGGCAGCCCCTCTCCGGCCTCCTCGACGTGCAGGTGGATGCCGTCCGTCGTCTCGATCCGCATGGCGGCCTCCTAGAACTGCGCCTCGACGTCGTTGAGCGTGCGGGCCTCGGCGACGATCGCCGGCAGCGCCGCGCAGAAGGTGTCGACCCACGCCGTCGGCACCGAGGTGCTCACCTTCACGAAGCGATCGCCGAAGCGCTCGGTGTGGTAGGTGCCCTGGCGGATCATGATGCCCCGCCGCTTGGCGGCTGCGACGAGCGCCTCGGGGCGGATGCCGGCGCCGATCGTCTCGACCACAAGGAAATTGCCCTGCGAGGGATAGATCGGCAGCACGAAGCCCTGCGCCTCCGCGGCGGCCTTCACCGCCGCCTGGTTCGCCCGGTTGATGCGGCGCACCTCCTCCATCCAGGCGGGCTTCACGGCGAGCCCGGCCATGGCGGCGCGCTGGGCGATGACGCTGCCGCCGAGCACGCCGGTGGCCCAGCCGGCGATCTCGGCGGCGAGCGCCGGGGCGGCGACGAAGGCGCCGACGCGCAGCCCGGCGAGGCCGAGCCACTTCGAGAAGCTCATCGAGACGACGGTGTTCTCGGTCGAGGCGTGCAGCGCCGGCCAGTGCCCCGTCGCGAAGTCGCGATAGGTGCAGTCGTGCACGAGGAGCGCCCCGGCGCGGCGGGCGATCGCAGAAAAGGCCTCGATCTCCTCGCGCGTGTAGCAGATGCCGAGCGGGTTGTTCGGATCGACGATGTAGATCACCGCCGTGCGCTCGTCGACGGCCGCGTCGAGCGCCGCCGGGGTGAGCTTGTAGCCGGTCGCCGGGTCGTAGATCGGGATCTCGACTACCTCGGCGCCCTGCTGGCGGGCGAACAGGCACGGCCACTTCCAGGTCGGGTCGGTGGTGACGAGGGTGGTGCCCGGCCGGCAGCGCGCCCGGCAGATCGAGGCGAGCGCGTTGACGCCGCCCTCGGTCACGACCGCCTCGACGCCGGCGACGCCGAGGTCCTCGACGATGCCGCGGCGCAGCGCCTCGAAACCGAGCGGCGGGGCGTAGGCGTTGAACTCCGCCGCCTCGACCGAGGCGAGCATCGCCGCCTTGACGTCCGGGTGCGCCGGGATGTGGTTGGTGTTCTGGCCCATCCAAAGGAGGCCCGGCGTGGAGAAGAGCTCGTCGAAATACTGGTTGCGGACGCTGGCGGCGGTCATGGGATCTTCTTCTTCGGGTGTGTGTGTCGGGCGGCACGGGGCCGCCGAAGGGGGAGCGGGACGCGCCCGGCTCAGATCACCGAGCCGCGGGCGGCGATGCCGCCGTCGATCGTCACCACCGTGCCGGTGATGTAGCCGGCCCGCGGTGAGGCGAGGAAGGCGCAGAGGTCGGCGACCTCCTCGGCGGTCGCCGGGCGCTTGCCCGGATACTTGTCGAACAGCTCCTCCCAGCGGCCCTCGTCGCCGAGCATGTCGATCGCCTTGCGCTTCATGATCTTCAGCATCCGGTCCGTCGCCACCGGGCCCGGGTTGACGCCGACGACGCGCACGCCGTCGTCGAGGCTCGCGCCGCCGAGCGCCTTGGTGAACGACATCAGCGCCGCGTTGCCGGTGCTGCCGGCGATGTAGCTCGCGTCCCAGTTCTCGCCCGAGTTGCCGATGACGTTGAGGATCACGCCGCCCTTGCCGCGCTTCATCTTGGCGTAGAAGGCGCGGGCGAGGGTGATGTAGCCGAACACCTTGAGGTCGAAGCCCTTCCGCCAGGCGGCGTCGTCGACGATCTCGAGCGAGCCGGCCGGAATGTCGCCGGCGTTGTTGACGAGGACGTCGATCTCGCCGACGTCGCGCGCCAGCGCCTCCATCGCCGCGGTGCTCGACAGGTCGAGGGCGTGGACGGTGACCGAGACGCCGTGGGCGGCCTCGATCTCGGCCTTCGCCGCGTCCATCGCCGGGCCGTTGCGGGCGGCGAGATGGAGGTCGCAGCCCTCCTTCGCGAGCACGTGGGCGAGCGCGAGGCCGATGCCCTTCGACGCGCCCGTGACGAGGGCCGTCATTCCTTTCATCCCGAGGTCCATCTCTGTCTCCTGTCGGCGTTCTCGTCGGGGGATCGTGGTCGGGTCGCCCGCGCCGGCTCAGCCGGCGAGCGCGGCGATGAGCATCTCGGCGAAGCGGTCGGTGTCGGCGGTGCGGACGACGCGGCAGTTCGGTCGGCCGGCCGGCCAGAGCTTGTCGACCTCCGCCTCCTCGGCCGTCAGCGGCACGCAGACGCTCGAATAGGCGCGGGTGAGCTCGCTGCCGGTCTCGACGTCGACGAGGCAGTCGGCCGCCTCGAGGATCAGGCCCTCGTCGATCGCGCAGGCGCAGGTGAGCGAATCCGGATGGGTGCTGAGCGGGCGGCCGTAGCGCACGGCGGTGCGGGCGAACGGCGCCTGGCTGACGCGCATGAAGAAGCGCGCGAGCGGCGTGTCCATCGCCTCGATGCGGGCGAGCGCGGCCGGCGGCAGCACGCCCGACTTCATCGTCAGCGTCCAGGTCGAGAGCGTCGCCCGGAAGCCGGCGTTGATCACCATCTTCGCCGCCTCGGGATCGACGTAGAAGTTGAACTCCGAGGCGGGCGTGGTGTTGCCGAGCGCGTTGTCGGTGCCGCCCATGATCCACAGGTGGCGGACGGCCTCGACGATGCGCGGCTCCTTGGCGTAGGCGGTCGCGATGTTGGTCAGCGGTGCCTGGGCGAGGATGTCGATCTCGCCGGGGTTCGACATCACGAGGTCGATGATCGCGTCGACCGCATGCGTCGCCTCCGGCCGCTGCCGGGCGCGCGGGAAGCCCGCGTCGCTCATGCCGTCGACGCCGAAGAACTCGGTCGAGTCGACCGGCTTGCGCAGGAGCGGCAGCGGGCAGCCCTTGTAGACCGGCACCTCGCCGGCATGGCCCGCGATCTCAAGGGTGTAGAGCGCGTTCTCGGTCTGCTGCTCGAAGTCGACGTTGCCGTTGCAGATCGTGATCGCCTCGAGCGTCACGCCCGGCGTCTTCAGCGCGAGCAGGATCGAGAAGGCGTCGTCTCCCGCGGTGTCGGTATCGATGATCAGGCGCATGTCAGCTCTTCCGGAACTGCGGCGGCAGGGGCGGCCACGCCGCGGCGAAGGCGGCCGGGTCGAGGACGGGCGGCAGCGAGAGCGCCGTGGAGAGGCGCACCATGTCCGGCGCCTCGACGCTCGCCTGCGCCGTCAGCGCCGGGTCGGTGAAGAAGGCGAGCGGCGGCAGGTCGGCGGAGAGGCGGCCCTCCGCCAGCGCGATGACGCGCGTCGCGAGGCGGGCGACGAACTCCATGTCGTGGCAGACGATGACGATGCAGCGCCCCGCCGCCTGCTCCGCGCGCACGATCTCCTCGAGCAGCGCCGCGTTGCGCGCGTCGAGGCCGCGCTGCGGCTCGTCGAGCAGCAGCGCCGCCGGGCCGGTCGCGAGCACCGAGGCGAGGGCGACGAAGCGCCGGCGAGCCTGGTCGAGGTCGAGCGGGTGATGCTTGCCGAAGGCTTCGAGGCGGGTCCGGGCGAGCGCCTCGGCGACGCGCCGCTCGCGCTCCTCTGGCGGGATCGGAAGGTTGCGCGGGCCGAACATCACCTCGTCGCGCACCGTCGCGTTGAAGATCTGCTGCTCCGGCGCCTGGAACACCGTGCCGATGGCGCGCGAGACGAGGTGCACCGGCGTGTCCGCGGTGTTCATGCCGTCGACGGTGATGGTGCCGCGCGTCGGCTTGCGCAGGCCGTTGAGGAGCCGGAGCAGCGTGCTCTTGCCGGCGCCGTTGCGGCCGACGAGGGCGAGCACCTCGCCCGGTCCGGCCGAGAAGGTGACGTCGGCGAGGACGTCCGCCCCGCCGGGATAGTGGTAGGCGACGCCCTCGACCTTCAGCATGCCGCGGCCTCCCGGAAGAGCGCCGTCGCCGCCGCGAGGGTCAGCGGCAGCTCGGCGGCGGCCGGCCAGCGCCCGGCGGCGCGCAGCAGCGCCGCCGCCTCGGCGACCGCGGGCACCCCGAACACCGCCGCCGCGGCGGGGTGGCGGAAGACGTCGTGCGCGCTGCCGTCGGCGACGATCCGACCCTCGTCGAGGAGCACGAAGCGGTGCGCCACGGCGAGCGCCGGCTTCAGCGCCACGTCGCAGAGCACGATCGTGAGGTCGGCCGGCAGCCGGCGGATCTGGTCGAGCAGGCTGTCGCGCGATTCCGGATCGAAGTTGCCGGTCGGCTCGTCGAGCACCAGGATCTTCGGCCGCATCACCAGCGCCGCGGCGATCGAGAGCCGCTGCTGCTCGCCGCCCGAGAGCGTGAAGGGGTCGCGGTCGAGGAGGTGGCGCAGGTTGCACGCCTCGATCACCGCCTCGGCGCGGGCGCGGATCTCCTCGGCCGGCAGGCCGAGATTGCCGGGTCCGAACACGATCTCGTCGTAGACGGTGAAGGCGAAGCCGGAGAGCTGCTGCATCGGCACCTGGCCGACGAACTGCACCGCCGTCGCCCGATCGAGGGCGGACCACTGCGGAAACGGGCGGCCCTCCGCCAGCATCTCGCCGCCGCGCGGTTCCATGCCCGGGCGCGGCAGCCAGCCGGCGAGCCAGTGGGCGAGCGTCGTCTTGCCGGAGCCGTTGCCGCCGAGGATGGCGACGCGCTCGCCGGCCTCGATCGTGAGGCTCAGCCGGTCGAGGACGAGCGGCCCCGCGGCGCCGTAGCCGAAGGAGAGCGCGCGGACGTCGATCAGAGCCACAGCATCGCTCCGAACTCGACGGGGATCGCGACGAGGAGCAGGCGGCGCGCCCACGTCTCCCAGGGATGGTCGGGCGGCGCGTCGAGCACCGTGCGGAACCGCCGCGCCCGGAACGCCCGCCCGTCGAGCACCGAGGCGCGCTGGTCGAGGTCGGAGAGCGCCAGCGTGACGAGCGGGATGAGGAGCGCCGGGAAGGCCTTCGCGCGCGCCGTCCAGCTCCCCGTGAGGTCGAGGCCGCGCGCCTGCTGGGCGTCGCGGATGGCGCGGGCGCGGGCCGAGAACGGCTCGAGCAGCAAGAGCGGGCTCGAGATCAGGTAGGCGACGCCGGGCGGGATGCCGTGGCTGTCGAGCGCCTTCAGGAGCACCGCCGGGTGCGTCGTGGTGACGAACAGCAGTGACACGGTGAGCAGGGCGGCCACGCGCATGAAGATGCCGAACATGTATTCGAGGCCTGCCGGGCTGAGCGAGATCAGCCCGTGGTCGACCATGTCGTCGCGCTCGATCAGCATGCCGTGGATGACGAAGAGCGCGACGGCGAGCGGCAGCAGGGTGAGGACGAAGCGCTTCACGAAGGTCCTCCCGGCGCCGGCGGCGACGCCGAAGAGGAAGGCGATGGCGGTGATGACCGCCATGCCCGTGGGCGGCAGCATGAAGATCGACGCGGCCAGCCAGGCGAGCCCGACCAGCTTGGTCAGGGGATTGATCCGGTGGATGAAGCTGCTGCCCGGAACGTAGAGCAGCGTCCGGCCGGTGGTCGGGCCCGCCTGGCCGATCATGTCAGGCGCCCGCCCTCTGGTAGAACGGGAAGCCCGAGGTGAAGCGGCTCGGCATCCGGCTCGCGATGATCCAGGCGATGAGGCAGGTCAGGATCTTGTCGACGAGGTTGGTGGCGAGGTTGGCGATCGCCACCGACTGGATGAGCTCCTGGCCGACGGCGACGAGGTAGGCGGTCGCGAAGTCGGTGCCCGCGCCGGTCACGCCGCCGAACATGTAGACGACGATCGGAATGGCGACGATCGTGCTGATGATGCCGATGACGATGCCGGAGACCACCGTCTTGGCGATGGTCTTGAACCAGCCGAGCCGCGCCATGATGCCGGCGACGAGGCCGATGACGAGCGAGACCGGGAAGAAGGCCGCCGCCGTCGGGTCGGAGACGAGGCCCCAGATCAGGTTGGTGAGCACGCCGGTGACCGCGCCGGCGATCGGGCCGGCGAGGATCGCGACGAGCACGGTGCCGACGGCGTCGACATAGAGCGGCAGCTTCACCCAGACGGCGATCTGCCCGACGACGACGTTGATGACGATGGCGATCGCCATCAGGACGAGTGTTCGCGTGTCGAATCTCACGATGGTTCCCCTCTTTTTTGAGCTAGCCGGTCTTCCGGACGACGAGCTCGTCGTATCCGGACTTCGCGCACGGGACGCGGGCGAAGACGAAGTCTTGCAGGTGGGCGAGAACGATCTCTGCCGTGGTGTAGACGAGGCAGCCCGGCAGCATGTGGCCGCCGAGCATCGCGCCCGTCCCGTCGGAGATCGACAGGTGCACGTGCGCGCCGGTCGGCTCGACGGTGCCGACCATCGAGACGATCTCGAAGTGGCCCTGCGAGAGCGTGCCGCCGGGCTGGTCGGCGTAGCGGATGACCGCGTCGGTGAGGCTGCCGACGACCGTGACGATCGCCACCGCCCCGAGCGAGTGCTCGGCGACGAAGGCCTGGATCGCGGCGAGCACGTCGGTGCCCGGCTCGAGTCTGAGGGCGTAGAAGCGCGCGGCGCTGGAGATCGCGGTCGTCATGGCTCCGCTCCTGCGGCTGCCGGGTGGACGGGCTCCGCGAGCGCCAGCGCCGCCTCGGCGACGGCGAGCGGCACGGGGCGCAGCGGCATGTGCGGCCGGTTGTAGCCGGCCGCCTCGGGCGAGAGGCCGAGGCGCGCCGCGACGAGGTCGCCGAGCGCCGGGCCGCAGACGCGGCCCTGGCACGGCCCCATGCCGGCGCGCGTCCACATCTTCACCGAGAACACGTCGCGCGCGCCCTCGGCGATGGCGGCCTCGACGTCGGCGCGGGTCACGTCCTCGCAGCGGCACACCGTGCCGGCGGGCGAGAGCTCGCCGACGAGCCCGCCGGGGAAGGGATAGAGCGCCGCGAGCGCGGCGGCGAAGTCGCGGGCCTTCTCGAGCGCCCGCCGCGTCGCCGCCAGGTCCCCGGCCGGCGGAACCGGGCGGCCGGCGGCGCGGGCGGCGCCGAGGCCGGCGAGCCGGCCGCCGAGGCGAGCCGGCGCGGCGCCGCCGATCCCGGTCGTCTCGCCCGCCGCGAAGAGGCCCGGCACGTCGGTCTCCTGCGTCGCCGGGTCGACCGCGCAGTGCCAGCCGCCGAGGCGATCGTCGAAGCGGTGCTCGGCGTGCAGCAGGCTCGTGAGGTCGATCACCGGCCGGAAGCCGTAGCCGACGCACAGGCAGTCGACGTCCTCGATCAGGAACGCCCGCTCCCGCCGCGGCCGGCCACCGGGCCCGACCGGGGCGACGCGGACCGCCTCGACCCGCCCGTCGCCGAGCGCCTCGATGACGGCGTGGCCGGCGAGGCGCACCGGCGCCGTCCGGCGCAGCGCGGCGAGAAGGCGCGCCGCCTCGGCGAGGCGTCCCGGATGGCGCAGGAACGGCGCGAGCGCCCCCGGCCCCGGCCGGCGGAGCTCGACGAAGGCGCGGAGCCCGAGGCCGGCCTTGGCGAAGGTCTCTGCCACCGCGAGGAGGAACGGCCCGCTGCCGGCGAGGACCACCTTGCGTCCGGGCGCGGCGCCGTTCGCCTTGACGAGGCGCTGCGCGGCGCCCGCGGCGACGACGCCGGGGAGCGTCCAGCCGTCGAAGGGGATCGGGCGCTCCATCGCCCCCGTCGCGGCGACCACCGTCGTGGCGCGGATCGCCAGCCCCTCGTCGCCGCGGCGGGCGAACACGGTGAAGCCGGGTTCGGCCCAGAACACCTCCGCCCCGAGCACGAAGCGGACGCCGAGCGCGCGGCAGCGATCCGCTGCCGCCCGCCCCTCGGCCACCTGCGGCGCGGCCGCGAACGGCCCGTCGGCGACGGCCGGCTGCATGTGGTACTGGCCGCCCGCCGCCGCGAAGAGGTCGAGGCAGACGACGTCGGCGCCGCATTCCCTGGCCGCCGCGGCCGCGGCGAGGCCGGCCGGGCCGGCGCCGACCACCAGCACGTCGCAGGCGATGCGGGAGGCGCTCACGGCAGCGCCTCCACCGCCATGCCGTCGCGCACCGGCGTCAGGCAGGCGCGCTCCGGCCGGCCGTCGACGGTCACCACGCACTCGAAGCACACGCCCATGCCGCAGTAGAGGCCGCGCGGCGCGCCGCCCGGGCTCGTCCTGAGCGCCGGGCGGCGCGCGTGCAGCACGCTGCCGAGCGACACGCCCGCCGCGGCGGCGACCGGTTCGCCATTGATCAGCAGGGTGACGGGCCCGCTCACGCCGCGAGCACCGCGAAGCGGGCCGGATCGTAGGGCCGGTCGCCCGGCGCGGCGGGCGCGCCGTGGATGAGGCGGGCGACGAGCCGGGCGAGGTAGGGCGCGCGGCAGAAGCCGGTGCCGTTGTCGCCGGCGGCGATCGCGAGCCCGTCGCGCGGCAGCCGCCCGGCGAGGAAGAGGTCGTCCGGGGTCACGCCCTCGAAGCGCACCCAGGAGCGCAGCATCGGTACGTCGGCGAGGCTCGGAAACAGCGTCACCAGGGTGCGGATCGAGTCGCGCACGAAGCGCAGCGGCACCTCGTTCATCCGGTCGAGCGCCTCCGGCGGCGTGCCGGCCGGGGCGACCACCGTGTTGAACAGGATCTGCCCGCTCGCGGCCTGTTGGATCTGGGTGTAGCCGCTCTCGACGCCGCCGGCCGACTCGCAGGCCCCGACCACTGTGCGGATGCGTGGCGGCTGGCGCACCGAGGCGAGGCACTGCGCCTGCCGCGGCACGATCGGCAGGCGGACGCCGACCGTCGCGGCGAGCCGCGCGCTCCACGGGCCAGCGGCGAGCACGGTGTGGCCGGCGGCGACGCTGCCGTGCGGCGTCTCGATGCCGGTGACCCGGTCGCCGTCGGCGAGGAGGCGGGTGACCGGCGTCGCCGGGAAGGCGGCGAGGCCGTGCCGGCGGCCGTCGGCGAGGAAGGCGCGCACGGCGAGGAACGGGTTCACCGTCGCGTCGCCCGGCGACCAGCTCGCGGCGAGGATCGGGCCGGTCAGCAGCGGCTCGATCTCGCGCACCGCCGCGGGCGACAGGAGCTCCGGCGGCAGCCCGCGGGCGCGCTCGGCCTCGACCCAGCGCCGCGCGACGGCGACGTCCTCCTCGCGGAGGACGAAGCGCAGCTGGCCACTGCGGCGGTACTCGAACGGCTCGGGCAGGATCTCGGCGAGGTCGCGCCACAGGGCGCACGCCTCCACCAGCACGTCGAGCTCAGCGAGGTTGTGCATGTGGGTGCCGAGGCAGGCGAGGCTCGCGCCGCTGACCGCGCCGCCGAAGGCGCGTGCCTCGACGAGCACGGTGCTGAGCCCGTCGCGCGCGAGCTGGCGCGCCACCGCCGCGCCGACCACGCCGCCGCCGACGACCACCACGTCCGCCGTCGTGGGGAGGGCGTCGGTCAAGTCCAGTCCCTCGCCCGGACGGCGGCCGGGGCGGCCGCCCAGAAGCGGAGGTCGAGCACCCCGTCGTGCGCGACGGTGCGGCCCTCGACGTCGCGGATCGCCGCAGCCGCGCGCTCGACGTGGCGCGGGTCGGGATAGCCGAGGCCGTGGCCGAGCGTCGCTCCGGCGATCGACAGCGCGCGGATGTCGGCGAGCTGCCGCCGGTGCTCGTCGGCGCTCATGTCCGGCCGCGCGGCGAGGCAGGCGGCGACCGCCCGCTCGGGGTCGGTGAAGGCGATCGTCCAGCCCTCGAGCACGGCGTCGACCACCGCCTGCACGACGTCGGGCGCCGCCGCCGCGAAGGCCGCCGAAACGACGAGTCCGTCCTTCAGGAGCGCGCTGTCGCTCTCGCGGGCCGAGAAGACGCGGATCGCGTCGTGGCCGAGGGCCGCCTCGACCTGGTGCAGCTCGTGGTAGCTCGTCATCTGCGCCGAGGCGATCTCGCCGGCGAGGAACGGGCCGACCGTATCCGGCATCTCGACACGTTCGACGGCGTCGTCGGGCACGCCCGCCCGCGCGAGCATCCAGCGCAGCTCGAGATCCTCGTGCCCCGGCCAGACGCCGACGCGGCGGCCGGCGAGGTCGGCGAGCGCCGCGATGCCGTCGGCGCGCCGCGCCGGGTAGACGAGCGGGCTCTCCTGCTGGATCGCGAGGATGAAGCGGAGTGCCGCGGGGTTGCGGCACTCCAGGATGTGCGAGGGGCTCGCCACCGCCATCTGCGTGGCGCCGGACAGGACCGCCGCCACGTGCTTCTCGGCGAAGTCGAGGCCCTCGCAGACGATCTCGACGCCCCGGCCGCGGGCGAGCCCGAGCGCCTCGGCCAGCAGATATCCGGCGAACTGCGCCTGCTTGTGCCACAGCAGCCTGATTCTGACCGTCGTCATGCGCGTCCCGCCCGGTGCCGTCGCGATCGAGGATCGCCGCTCACTTGCAGTCGATCGTCTTGTACTCTGCCGGGGCCTTGTCCCAGAATTCGTTGGTGAAGGCCTTGGCGAGGTCGATCTTCTTGTCGATCAGCTTCGCGTCGATGAGGATCTTCTCGGCGACCTCGTAGTTCTTGAGCTCGGACTTGCCGAACTCGCCCTTCAGCGTCGGGCCGGCGCAGAACAGCTCGCCCATCGCCTTGATCTGGTCGATCTGCTCGTCGAGCTTCAGCTCGCTATTGTACTTTACCACGATCTCGGCCGCCGCCTTCGGGTCGGCGATCGCCTCCTTCCAGCCGCGCAGCGTCGCGTCGACGACGGCCTGCACGGCCTTCGGGTTGTTGGTGATCTCGTCCTCGGTGGTGAACAGGCCGCCGCTGACGATCGACTCCTCCTCCGCCGGGTCGAGGAACACGAGGTCCTCCTTCTTGAAGCCCTGGCGGTAGACCTGCGGCAGCTCGTTGTAGAGCGTGACCTGCATCACCTCGTAGTCCTTGTTGAGCCAGGAGATGATGTCGTAGCCCTGGCTGACGATCTGGACCTGCGACTGGTCGATGCCGGCGCGGGAGAGCATCGCGAGGAACTCCTGCTCGTCGCCGCCGAACCAGAGACCGACGCTGTGGCCCGGCATGTCCTTGATCGAGGTGATGCCGGTTTCCTTGCGGGCGACGTAGGTGGTCGCGCTCTTCTGGCCGTACTGCGAGATCATCACGAGCGGCGCGCCGTTGGCGCGGGCCGAGATCACCTGGTTCGGATGGCCGATGCCGAAGGTGTCGGCGCCGGTCGCCACCGTCACCGACGGCTTGATGTCAGGCCCGGCCGGCAACAGCTCGACGTCGACGCCGGCGTCCTTGTAGTAGCCCTTCTCGAGGGCGAGGATCGGGCCGGCGAACTGGCCCTGCATGACCCATTCGAGCCGCAGCGTCTCGGCCGCGGCCGGCGTCAGGCTGAGCGCGAGCGCGGTGCCCGCGATGAGCGAAGTCAGGAGTTTGGTCATTCACGTTCCCCGTATCTGGCTTGTTCAGGCTTGGTCTTGTTCAGGCTTGGTCTTGATGGGAGGAGTGCCAGGGCAAGGCGAGCCGCTCGATCGCCGCGATGAGGGCGAAGAAGACGATGCCGATCAGCGCCGACATCACCATCGCCGCCCACAGCCGCGGCATGGCGAGGGTGCGGTAGGAGGTCATGATCACGAAGCCGAGGCCCTTGTCGGCCTGGACGAACTCCGCGACGATCGCGCCGATCACCGAGAAGGTGACGTTGAGCTTCAGCCCGACGAACACGTAGGGCAGCGCGCTCGGCAGCCGCATCTTGAAGAAGCGCTGCGGCCCGTTCGCCGCCGCGACATGGAAGACGTCCATGATCGTGCGGTCGTAGGACTGCAGCCCCTTCATCATGTTGAGGGCGAGCGGGAAGAACGACAGGAAGGTCGTCACCGCCACCTTCGAGCCGAGGCCGTGGCCGAACCAGATGATGATGATCGGGGCGACGGCGACGACCGGGATGGTGTTGGCGGCGATGATGTAGGGCAGGAAGCCCCGCGCGATCACCGGGAAGTAGGCGAACACCGTGCCGAGCACGGCCCCGAGCAGCGAGCCGAGCAGGAAGCCGGCGATCGCCTCGAACAGCGTGATGCCGGCGTGGCCGAGGAGGGGCACGGGATTGTTGGCGAAGGCGAGCCAGATGTCTGCCGGCGCCGGCAGCACGTAGACCGGAATCGCGAAAGCGGTGATCATCGCCTGCCAGGCCACGACGGCGACGACGAAGGTGACGGCGGGCGGCCACAGGCGCGCGAGCGTCCCCTCGCTCCAGGAGAACCGGCTCGCCGTGGCGGCGGCCGCGGGCGGGGCGGCGGGGCTAGGCATCGCGGTAGCCCTTCTCGAGCTCGTGGTTGCCGATCCGGACGAGCTCGTCGAAGCGGCCGTCGTCGCGGCTGCCGAGGCTGCGCGGCCGCGGCAGGTCGACGTCGAGGATGCGCGAGATCCGTCCGGGCCGCGGCGTCATCACGACGATGCGGTCGGACAGCAGCACCGCCTCGCGGATCGAGTGGGTGACGAGGATCACGGTGACGCCGGTGATCTCGTGGATCCGCGCGAGCTCCATGTTGAGCCGGTCGCGGGTGATCTGGTCGAGCGCGCCGAAGGGCTCGTCGAGGAGCAGGATGCGCGGGTCGGTCGAGAGGGCGCGGGCGATCGCCGCGCGCTGGCGCATGCCGCCGGAGAGCTGGCGCGGCCAGGCGTCCTGGAAGCCGTCGAGCCCGACGAGGCGGATGAGCGCGTCCGCCTTGGCTAGGCGCTCGGCCCGCGGCGTGCCGCGCAGCTCGAGCGGCAGGGCGATGTTGTCGCGGATGCGCCGCCACTCGAGCAGCGCCGCCTCCTGGAACACGAAGCCGATCTCGCGCTTCAGCCGCGCCTCGCGCGGCACCCGGCCGGCGATGCCGACGGTGCCGGCGGTCGGCGCGAGCAGGTCGCCGATCACCCGCAGCAGCGTGCTCTTGCCGCAACCCGACGGGCCGATGAGCGACACGAAGCTGCCCTCGGCGACCGCGAGGTCGATGTCGCGCAGCGCCTGCACCGGCGCGCCGCCGCGCAGGCCGTAGACGAGGTTCACCCCCGCGATCGAGACGAGGCTCTCGGCCGGGCTCGGCATCGCGCCGCGTGCGTCCGCCTCAGCCATAACGCGCCCCGCCGGCGAACCAGTCGTCGAAGCGCTCGGCCGTGCGGACGACGACGCTGCTCTTGGTGAGGTAGCTGCGGAGCGCATCCCAGCCGTTCTCCTTGCCGTATCCGCTGGCGCCGTAGCCCCCCCAGATCGAGCGGGGATCGTTCTTGTGGTGGTCGTTCAGCCAGGTGACGCCGGCGCGCACGCCCGCCGCGACGCGGTGGCCGCGCAGGATGTCGCGCGTCCAGATCGCGGCGCCGAGGGCGAACGCGGTGTCGTTGGCGAGGGCGACCGCCTCCGCCTCGTCGGCGAACGGGGTGACGCTGACGACCGGCCCGAACACCTCCTCGCGGAAGAGCCGCATCGTCGGGGCGACGTCGGCGAACACCGTCGGCGGCACGAAGAAGCCGCCGGCGAGGCGCGCGTCGAGCGCCGGCGGCGCGCCGCCCGCGACGAGGCGCGCGCCGGCGGTCCGCGCCTCCTCGATGAAGCCGAGGCAGCGGTCGCGCGAGCCGGCCGAGATGACCGGGCCGACGTCGGTCGCCATGTCCGCCGGGTCGCCGAGCCGGAGCGCGGCGACGCGGGCGGCGAGGGCCGCGAGGAAGGGCTCGTAGATCGACCGCTCGACCAGGAAGCGGGCGCCCGACACGCAGGTCTGGCCGGCGGCGACGAAGGCGGAGAAGAGCGCGCCGGCGACCGCCTCCTCGAGCGGCGCGTCGGCGAAGACGAGGACCGGCGTCTTGCCGCCGAGCTCGAGGGTGCAGGGCACCAGCCGCTCGGCCGCCGCCGCCGCGACGCGCCGGCCGGTGGCGGTGCCGCCGGTGAGGTCGATGCGGGCGACGCGCGGGTCGGCGACGAGCGCCGCGCCCGCCTCGGCGCCGCCCGTCACCACGTTGACGACGCCCGGCGGGAAGCCCGCCTCGGCCGCCCACGCGGCGACGATCAGCGGCGACACCGGGGCGAGCTCGGAGGGCTTCACCACCACCGTGTTGCCGGCGGCGAGCGCCGCGGCGAGCTTCTTGGTGAGGATCAGGACCGGGTGGTTCCAGGGCGTCAGCAGCCCGCACACCCCGTAGGGCCGGTAGTGGGTGTAGGTGAGGAAGCCGCCCTTGACGTGGTTCGCCTCGCCCTCGAGGCCGAGCACGATTCCGGCGAAGTAGTCGAGCCACTCCGGGATGCGCTTCATCTGCGCACGCATCTCGCGGATCGGCCGGCCGGTCACCCGCGACTCGAGCCCGGCGAGGTCGTCGATGCGCTCGGCGACGATCTCGGCGAGGCGGCGCAGCAGGCGCGCCCGCTCGGCGGCGTCGGTCGCGGCCCAGGCCGGAAAGGCCTCCGCCGCCGCGCGGCAGGCCTCGGCGACGTCTCCGGCGGTCGCTTCGACGACGGTCGCGATGACCCGGCCGGTGGCCGGATCGAGCACGTCCCGCCGGCCGCCGGCCCCCTCCCGCGGCGCACCGGCGACATGGAGCGGGAAGTGCGTCGGCGCCGCGGCGGAGAGGGACGGGACGAACGCCATGGACAGACCTCGAGGGGCCGATCGGCGGCCCGGCTCTTCAGGAACGGCGGGGATTGCACGCGTCGACGACGTCCGTCATAATTCGTGCATCCGTCATGTATACATGAAAGCCTAACTATTCCGCATTAGGCTGACAAGCCTAAAAAATGACCAGGACCGACGAGGGACATCGACGATGAAGGGAGGAGCGGACCCGGCGTCGCAGCCGCCGGAGGCGCCGGAGAGCGCGGGCCCGGTGCGCAAGAAGGGCGGCGCCCTCGGTCGCGACATCGCGGCCGATCTCGAGGTCCAGATCGTCCAGGGCCGCCTCTCGCCGGGCGCCAAGCTCGACGAGGTGGCGCTCGGCAACCAGTACGCGGTGTCGCGCACGCCGGTGCGCGAGGCGCTGCGCTCGCTCGCGGCGAAGGGCCTCGTCGAGTTCCAGCCGCGGCTCGGCGCGATCGTAGCCCGCCCCACCGTCGGCCAGGTGATGGACCTGTTCGAGGTGGTGGCGGAGATGGAGGGCGTCGCCGCGCGGCTCGCCGCCGAGCGGATGGACGGCGAGAACGAGCGCCTGCTGGTCGCCGCCCACCGCGCCTGCCAGAAGGCGGCGCGCTCCTTCGACCCGGACGCCTACTACCGCACCAACGGCGATTTTCACGAGGCCGTCCACAAGGCGGCGCACAACACGGTGCTGCAGGAGCAGATCGAGCACCTGAACAAGCGGCTCTCGCCCTACCGCCGCTTCATCACCTTCCGTCCCGGCCGCACCGAGACGGCGCTGCGCGAGCACGAGGCGGTGTTCGAGGCCCTGCTCGCCCGCGATCCCGCCGCCGCCTGGCAGGCGATGCGCAACCACGTCCGCGTCCTCGCGGAGGATTCCCTCGCCCTCTCGCGCAGCCTCCGCTTCTGAACCCCGGCCGCCGTCAGCCCGACGGCGGCCGGAACGAGGCGACGATGCGCGGGTCGGTCCCGATCCGCCCGGCGCCGATCAGGTCGAGGCAATAGGGAATGGCCGGGAACACCGCCGCCAGGCACGTGTCGATGGCGGCCGGCCGGCCGGGCAGGTTGACGATCAGCGTCGTCCCGCGCACGCCCGCGGTCTGTCGCGACAGGATGTCGGTCGGCACCGCCTCGAGGCTCGCCCGCCGCATCGCCTCGCCGAAGCCCGGCATCTCCCGCGTGATCGCCGCCCGCGTTCCCTCGGGCGTCAGGTCGCGCGGCGCCGGCCCGGTGCCGCCGGTGGTCAGCACGAGGTCGGCCCCGTCCGCGTCGCAGAGCGCGACGAGCGCGTCGCGCACCGTCTCGGCGCCGTCGGGGATGACCCGCCGCAGCGGCGTCCATCGCGTCGTGATGGCGGCGGCGAGCCAGCGCTCGATCGCCGGGCCGCCGAGGTCGGCATAGACGCCGCGGCTCGCCCGGTCGGACACCGACAGGATGCCGATCCGCACCGTCGCTCGGTCGTCGCTGCTCACGCGGCGGTCTCCGGAAGGGCCGAGTGGAGCATGGCCCGCAGCGCCGCGAGGCCCGGGTCGTCGGCGCGCCCCATGATACCGATCAGCTGCACCCAGTGGTCGTCGGACGCGGTGTCGACGAAGCGGCGCACGGTCGCGGCCGCGACCTCGGCCGGCGCCCGCCCGGACGCCGCCGCGGCGGCCGCGAGGCGCGCCGCGAGGGCGGGGTCGTCGAGGGCGGCGACGAGCCGCGCGGTCACCGCCGGGTCGTCGAGCGAGGCGATCACGGCACCGAGCATCGCCGGCCCCTACTGCACGAGCGGCGAGGCGGCGCCGTCGAGCGCGATGCCGCGGATGTCGGCGCGTCCGGCGAGCAGCGCCACGTACTCGGCGCTCGCCTTGCGGCGGACGTGCGCGTCGAGATAGGCGGCGATGCGGTCGCGGACGGCCTCGAACGGCAGCTGCCGCCCATCGATCCGCCGCGTCAGGCGGATGAGGTGGACGCCGTAGCGGGTCTCGACCGGCGCCGAGAGGGCGCCGGGCGCGAGGGCGGCGAGGGCGGCCTCGAACTCCGCCGTCGTGTCGCCGGGGCCGATCTGGCCGAGGCTGCCGCCGAGCGCGCCCGACGGGCAGTCCGAGACGTCGCGGGCGAGTTCTGCGAAGCGCGCGGGGGCCTTCGCGAGAACCTCCGCGAGCGCCGACGCCCCCTCGCGGGCGGCGGCGAAGGCTGCGCCGTCGTCGCGGCGGGCGGCGATCAGGATGTGGTCGGCCTCCCACAGCGGCGGCGTGGCGAAGCGGCGGCGGTTGTTGTCGTAGAAGCGCCGGAGGGTCGCCTCGTCGGCCTCCGGCACGCTCACCTCGCGCTCGACGAGGGCGCGCAGCAGGGCGTCCTCGTCGGTCTCCACCCGCCCGTCCGCGTCGGCCTTCGGGGTGGCGTCGACCGCGAGCCGGCGCGCCTCCTGCAGGAGGAGCTCGCGCACGACGAGGGCGCGCGCCGCCGCCCGCCAGCCCTCGCCGGGCGTCGCCGCGGGAAAGTTCTGCACCTCGGCGGCGATCGCCTTGCGCGGGATGGCGACGCCGTTGACGGTGATCGCCGGCATCGCCACCGGCTCCGGCGACGGGGCGACGCCGCGGCCGTGGTGCCGGTGCGGTTCCTCTTGCACGGGCTCCTCCGCGGGAGCGTGGCGCCCGGCGCCATGGTCGACGTGGATCGTGGCCATCGCGCTCACTCCGCCGGCTGCTTGCGGGGCCGCGCCGCCGCGGCGATCGGCCGGAGCGCCGAAGGCGCCGGGTTGGCGGCCGGCCGACCGGCGAGCCGGGTGCGCACCACCTGGTAGCCGGGCCGGCCGAGATACCAGATCGGCGCGCTCCACACGTGGACGAGCCGGGTGAACGGGAAGACGAGGAAGATCGTCATGCCGAGGAGGAGGTGCGCCTTGAAGATCGGGTGCACGTCGGCGACCGCCGCCGCCGCGTCGGGCCTGAGCGTCAGGATGCCCTGCGCCCAGGTCATGAACTTCACCATCTCGTGGCCGTCCATGTGGCCGAGCGAGACGAAGATCGTGGAAAGGCCGAGGGCGAGCTGCAGCCACAGGATGAGGAGAATGGCGGTGTCGCCAAAACTCGAGTTGGCGCGGATGCGCGGGTCGAGCAGCCGCCGGTGGGCGAGCAGCGCGATGCCGACGAAGCAGGCGACGCCGGCGACGCCGCCGATGGCGATGGCGAGGCCCTGCTTGAAGGAATGGCTGATGCCGACCGCGTCGAACACCCAGATCGGCGTCAGGAGGCCGACGAAGTGGCCGGCGAAGATCAGCAGGATGCCGACGTGGAAGAGGTTCGACCCCCAGCGCAGCTGCCGGCGCCGGAGCAGCTGCGAGGAGCCGGAGCGCCACGTGTACTGCTCGCGGTCGAAGCGCAGCAGGCTGCCGAGCAGGAACACCGTCAGGCAGAGGTAGGGATACCAGCCGAAGAGGATGCTGTTGATCGTCGCGGACATCGCTGCCCTCCCTTGCTCAACCGGCGTGGTGGCGCACGTCGCGGCCGGCGGCGCGCAACTGGATCTTGAGCCGGTCGACCGAGCAGCCGTCGCCGCCGTCGCCCGGCCCGAAGGCGACGGCGGTCTCCTCCCAGGCGGCGTCGAGCGCCGCGAGGTCGTCGGCCGCCTCGCCGGCCGCCTCGGCCGCCGCCGGCCGGTCGGCGGCGGTGCCGGCGATCGCCACGATCGCGGCGAGGACGGCCGCGTAGGGCGCGTCTCGCGTCGCGAGGCGCTCCTCGAGGACGGTGAGGACATGCGCGGTCTGCCCGAGCAGCGCGCGCGCCTCGTCGAGCGGCCGCGTCGACAGGAATTCGAGGAACAGCGGCAGGTAGTCCGGCAGTTCGTTCGCCGTGAGCAGCAGGCCGCCGCTCTCGTAGTGCCGGGCGAGGTCGACCATCGCCTGGCCGCGGTCGCGGCTCTCGCCGTGGATGTGCTCGAAGAGGTGCAGCGACAGCCGCCGCGACCGGTCGAACAGCGCGACGTAGCGCTCCTGCAGGTCGAAGAGGTCGTGCGTCGAGAGGTCGGCGAGGAGCGGCGCGAGCGCCGCCCGCGCATCCGCCGCCAGCACCGCCTCGGCGGCGAGCGCCGCGGCGATCTCGGGCACGGCGGCGGCGAGCTCCTCGGTCGGGTAGGCGAGCAGCGCCGACAGGGCCCGGAAGGTCAGCGCCGCGGACGGGCGGGCCATCACGCGATCTCCATCGGGTTCGACGGCCTGCGCGCCGCCTTGGCGCCGAACAGGTCGGGCTCGGAGGAGCCGCCGGAACAGCCGTTGCCGAAGGAGAAGCCGCACGCGCCGCGCAGGTCGTAGGCGTCCTCGCTCCATTCGCGGTGGGCGGTCGGGATGACGAAGCGGTCCTCGTAGTTGGCGATCGCCATCACCTGGTACATCTCCTCGATGTCGGCGCCGGTGAGCCCGACCCGCCTCGCGATCGCCTCGTCGATCCGCCCGTCGACGGTCTTCGCGCGCATGTAGCCGCGCATCGCCAGCATCCGCTCGAGGGCGAGCGCCACCGGTTCCTCGTCGCCGGCGGTCAGCAGGTTGGCGAGGTAGCGCACGGGAATGCGCAGCGAGCGCACGTCCGGCATGTCGCCGTCGAGGCCGATCTTGCCGGCGGCGGCGGCGTTCTGGATCGGCGACAGCGGCGGCACGTACCAGACCATCGGCAGGGTGCGGTATTCCGGGTGGAGCGGGAAGGCGACCTTCCAGTCCATCGCCATCTTCCACACCGGCGAGTGCCGCGCCGCCTCGAGCCAGGCCTCGGGCACGCCGTCGGCGCGCGCCTGGGCGATCACCGCCGGGTCCTTCGGGTCGAGGAAGAGGTCGAGCTGGGCCTGGTAGAGGTCCTTCTCGTTCGGCGCGCCGGCCGCCGCCTCGATGCCGTCGGCGTCGTAGAGCAGCACGCCGAGATAGCGGATCCGGCCGACGCAGGTCTCCGAGCACACCGTCGGCTGCCCCGCCTCGATGCGCGGGTAGCAGAAGATGCACTTCTCCGACTTTCCCGAGGACCAGTTGTAGTAGATCTTCTTGTACGGACAGCCGGACACGCACATCCGCCAGCCGCGGCACTTGTCCTGGTCGATGAGGACGATGCCGTCCTCCTCGCGCTTGTAGATCGCGCCGGACGGGCAGACGGCGACGCAGGCCGGGTTGAGGCAGTGCTCGCACAGCCGCGGCAGGTACATCATGAAGGTGTTCTCGAACTCGCCGTAGATCTCCTTCTCGATGCCCTCGAAGTTGACGTCCTTCGACCGTTTCGCGAACTCGCCGCCGAGGATCTCCTCCCAGTTCGGCCCCCACTCGATCTTCTCCATGCGCTCGCCGCTGATCGCCGAGCGCGGGCGGGCGGTGGGAAACGCCTGCGATTCCCGCGCCGTCTGCAGGTGCTCGTGGTCGAAGGTGAACGGCTCGTAGTAGTCGTCGATCTCGGGCAGGTCGGGGTTGGCGAAGATGTTGGCGAGGATGCGCCACTTGGCGCCCATCTTCGGCTCGATGCGGCCGTTCGCCTTGCGCCGCCAGCCGCCGTTCCACTTCGTCTGGTTCTCCCACTCGCGCGGGTAGCCGACGCCGGGCTTCGTCTCGACGTTGTTGAACCAGGCGTATTCGACGCCTTCCCGGTTGGTCCAGACGTTCTTGCAGGTCACCGAGCAGGTGTGGCAGCCGATGCACTTGTCGAGGTTCAATACCATCGCGATCTGCGCGCGGATCTTCATTCTGCAGCCTCCCTCGCGGTGTCCGGCGTGAGCGGCTCCTCGAGCCAGTCGACGGTCGCCATCTTGCGCACGACGACGAACTCGTCGCGGTTCGAGCCGACCGTGCCGTAGTAGTTGAAGCCGTAGGCGAGCTGCGCGTAGCCGCCGATCATGTGGGTCGGCTTCAGGATCGCGCGCGTCACCGAGTTGTGGATGCCGCCGCGGTTGCCCGTCATCTCCGAGCCCGGCGTGTTCACGATCTTCTCCTGGGCGTGGTACATCATCACCATCCCGGGCTTGACGCGCTGCGAGACGACCGCACGGGCCGTCAGCGCGCCGTTGACGTTGAACACCTCGATCCAGTCGTTGTCGACGAGGCCGGCCGTCTTCGCGTCGGTCTCCGAGATCCACACCACCGGGCCGCCGCGGTTGAGCGTCAGCATCAGGAGGTTGTCGGTGTAGGTCGAGTGGATGCCCCACTTCTGGTGCGGGGTGATGAAGTTGAGGACGATCTCCTTGTGGCCGTTCGGCCGGGCGTCCTTGATGCCGGGGATCGTCTTCAGGTCGACCGGCGGCTTCCAGGTGACGAGGCCCTCGCCGAAGGCCCGCATCCACAGGTGGTCCTGGTAGAGCTGCTGGCGGCCGGTGAGCGTCCGCCAGGGGATCAGCTCGTGGACGTTGGTGTAGCCGGCGTTGTAGCAGACCTTCTCGCTCTCGATGCCCGACCAGGTCGGCGAGGAGATGATCTTGCGCGGCTGGGCCTGGATGTCGCGGAAGCGGATCTTCTCGTCTTCCTTCGGCCGGGCGAGGTGGGCGTGCTCCCGGCCGGTGATCACCGACAGCGCGTCCCAGGCCTTCACCGCCACCTCGCCGTTGGTCTCCGGCGCCAGCATCAGCACCACCTCGCTCGCGTCGATGTCGGTGTCGATGCGCGGCAGGCCGTCGGCGGCGCCGCCGTGGCGCACGCCGTTGAGGGCGGCGAGGGCGCCGACCTCGTGCTCGGTGTTCCAGGCGATGCCCTTGCCGCCGTTGCCGGCGGTCGTCATCAGGGGCCCGAGCGCCGTGAAGCGGGCGTAGACGTTCGGGTAGTCGCGGGTGACCACGGCGACCGACGGCATCGTCACGCCGGGGATCGGCTCCACCTCGCCGCGCCTCCAGTCCTTGACGTCGAAGGGCTGCGCGATCTCGCCCGGGCTGTCGTGCTGGATCGGCGTGAGGACGACGTCCTCCTCGACGCCGAGCACCTCGGGCGCGACTGCCGAGAACGCCTTGGCGAGCCCCTTGTAGATGTCCCAGTCGGAGCGGGCCTCCCAGGCCGGGTCCACCGCCGCCGACAGCGGGTGGATGAACGGGTGCATGTCGGAGGTGTTGAGGTCGTTCTTCTCGTACCAGGTGGCCGTCGGCAGCACGATGTCGGAGTAGACGCAGGTGGTCGACATGCGGAAGTCGAGCGTCACCAGCAGGTCGAGCTTTCCTTGCGGAGCCGTCTCGTGCCAGGCGACCTCGGTGTTGCGGACGGCGCCCTCGGTGCCGAGGTCCTTGCCCATCACCCCGTGGGTGGTGCCGAGCAGGTGCTTCAGGAAGTATTCATGCCCCTTGCCGGACGAGCCGAGCAGGTTGGAGCGCCAGACGAACATGTTGCGCGGCCAGTTGGCCGGGTCGTCGGGGTCGTGGCAGGCGAGCTCGAGCGCGCCGGACTTCAGCGCCGCCGCGACGTAGTCCTTCGGCGCGAGGCCCGCCGCCTTCGCCGCCGCGGCGACGTCGAGCGGGTTCTGCTTCAGCTGCGGCGCCGACGGCAGCCAGCCCATCCGCTCGGCGCGCACGTTGTAGTCGATGAAGCTCGCGTTCCAGTCGCCCTCCGGCGCGGTCGGCGACAGGATCTCGGCCGCCGTCAGCGTCTCGTAGCGCCACTGGTCGGTGTGCGCGTAGAAGAACGACGTCGAGTTCATGTGGCGCGGCGGGCGGCCCCAGTCGAGCGCGAAGGCGAGAGGCGTCCAGCCCGTCTGCGGCCGCAGCTTCTCCTGCCCGACATAGTGCGACCAGCCACCGCCCGACTGGCCGACGGCGCCGCAGAACACCAGGAGATTGATGATCCCCCGGTAGGTCATGTCCATGTGGTACCAGTGGTTGACGCCGGCGCCGAGGATCACCATCGAGCGGCCGCCCGTCTTCTCCGCGTTGGTGGCGAACTCGCGCGCGACCGTCACGATCGCTTCGCGCGGCACGCCGGTGATGCGCTCGGCCCAGGCGGGCGTGAACGGCACGTCGTCGTCGTAGCCGCGCGCCACGTGGGCGCCGCCGAAGCCGCGGTCGAGGCCGTAGTTGGCCATCGTCAGGTCGTAGACGGTGGCGACCTTGACGCGCTCGCCGCCGGCGAGGACGACGGTGCGCACCGGCACGTTGCGGGTCAGGATCTCGCCGTGCTGGGTCGCCACGAAATGCTCGGTGGCGCGGCCGCCGAAATAGGGGAAGTCGACGGCGGCAATCTCCGCGTCGTCGGCCGCGAGCGACAGCCGCAGGCGGACGTCCAGGCCGCGGCCGTCCTTCTCCTCGAGGTTCCACTTGCCGGCCTCGCCCCAGCGGTAGCCGATCGAGCCGAGCGGGGCGACGAGGGCGTCCGACGTCTCGTCGACGGCGACCGTCTTCCACTCCGGATTGTTGGTCTCGCCGAGCCCGCCGTCGATCTCCCCGGCGCGCAGCAGCCGCTCCGGCACCAGCCGGCCGTCGCGCGCGACGAGGCGGACGAGGAACGGCAGGTCGGTGTAGCGGCGGGCGTAGTCGTCGAAATAGGCGGCCTGCCGGTCGAGGTGGTACTCGCGCAGGATGACGTGGCCCATGGCGAGCGCCAGCGCCGCGTCGGTGCCCTGCTTGGGGTTCAGCCAGATGTCGGCGAACTTCGTCGCCTCGGCGTAGTCCGGGCTGACGACGGCGCTCTTCGTGCCCTTGTAGCGGACCTCGGTGTAGAAATGGGCGTCCGGCGTGCGCGTCTGCGGCACGTTCGAGCCCCAGACGATGATGAAGCCGGCGTTGTACCAGTCGGCGCTCTCCGGCACGTCGGTCTGCTCGCCCCAGGTCTGCGGGCTCGCCGGCGGCAGGTCGCAGTACCAGTCGTAGAACGACATGCAGACGCCGCCGAGGAGCGACAGGTAGCGCGAGCCGGCGGCGTAGGAGACCATCGACATCGCCGGGATCGGCGAGAAGCCGATGATGCGGTCGGGCCCGTGCCGGCGCGCCGTATAGGCGTTGGCGGCGGCGATCAGTTCGTTCACCTCGTCCCAGGTGGAGCGGACGAGGCCGCCGTGGCCGCGGATCGCGACATAGGACCGGCGCTTGCCGGGGTCCTCGACGATCGACGCCCAGGCGGCGACCGGCGGCAGCGTGGCGCGGGCGGCGCGCCAGAGCTTCAGCAGGCGCCCGCGGATCAGCGGATATTTCACCCGCGCGCCGGAATAGAGGTACCAGCTGTAGGAGGCGCCGCGCGAGCAGCCGCGCGGCTCGTGGTTCGGCAGGTCGGGCCGGGTGCGCGGATAGTCGGTCTGCTGCGTCTCCCAGGTGACGATGCCGCCCTTGACGTAGATCTTCCACGAGCACGAGCCGGTGCAGTTCACCCCGTGCGTCGAGCGCACGATCTTGTCGTGCTGCCAGCGCTTGCGGTAGCCGTCCTCCCACGAGCGGTCCTCGTCGGTGACGATGCCGTGCCCGTCGGAGAAGTCGTCGACGGTCTTGCGGAAGAACGTGAGCCGGTCGAGAAAATGCGACATGGCGCGCCTCTCACTCTGCGGCCGCAGCCGGTTGGACGGGGGTGCGCGGGGCGCGCTCGAGGTCGTGCAGGACGCCGCCGCGGCGGGTGTAGACCGCCCAGGTGACGGCGAGGCAGCTCACATAGAAGGCGAGGAAGCCCCAAAGCGCCGCCTCCGGCCCGCCGGTCAGCGCGATCGACGAGCCGTAGCCCTTCGGGATGAAGAAGGCGCCGAAGGCGGCGATCGCCGAGGTGAAGCCGGTGATCGCCGCGGCCTCCTTGTCGGCCTGGCGGCGGCGCGCCTCGGCGTCGGCCGCCGGCATCAGGCGGTCCATCTCCTTGCCCATGATCGCCGGGATCATCTGGAAGGTGGAGGCGTTGCCGACGCCGGTGGCGAAGAACAGCACCAGGAAGGCGGCGAAGAAGCCCCAGAAGGCGCCGGGCTCGTCCTTGGCGGCGATGAACCACAGCACCCCGGCGACGCCCACCATCATCAGCACGAAGGCCCAGACGGTGACGCGGGCGCCGCCGTAGCGGTCGGCGAGCCATCCGGAGCCGGAGCGCGACAACGCCCCGACGAGCGGCCCGAGGAAGGCGAAACTGAGGGCATTGACGTCGGGGAACAGCGTCTTGGAAAGCAGCGGGAAGCCGGCCGAATAGCCGATGAACGAGCCGAAGGTGCCGGTGTAGAGCCAGCACATGATCCAGGTGTGCCGGCGCTGGAAGATCACCGCCTGCTCGGCGAAGGAGGCCTTCGCGGCGGCGATGTCGTTCATCCCGAACCACGAGGCGAAGGCGGACAGCGCGATGAAGGGCACGAACACGAAGCCGGCGTTCTGCAGCCACAGCGGCGCCTCGCCGGCGGGGCCTGGAACCATCGCCGGGTCGCCGCCGAGCCACCCGAACACCCCGGCGGTGATGGCGAGCGGCACGACGAACTGCACGACGCTGACGCCGAGGTTGCCGAGGCCGGCGTTGAGGGCGAGCGCGTTGCCCTTCTCGGCCTTCGGGAAGAAGAACGAGATGTTGGCCATCGAGGACGCGAAGTTGCCGCCGCCGAAGCCGCACAGGAGCGCCAGGATCAAGAGCACGACATAGGGCGTGTCCGGGTTCTGCACCGCGTAGCCGATGCCGAGCGCCGGAATGATCAGCGACCAGGTGGTGAGCGTCGTCCACAGCCGGCCGCCGAAGATCGGCACCATGAAGGAATAGAAGATCCGCAGCGTCGCGCCGGAGAGGCCGGGCAGCGCGGCGAGCCAGAACAGCTCGTCGGTGGTGAACGGGAAGCCGACGAGCGGCAGCTTGGCGACGACGACCGACCACACCTGCCAGATCGCGAACGAGAGCAGCAGCGCCGGGATCGAGAGCCACAGGTTGCGGCGGGCGATGCGCCGGCCCTGGCGCGCCCAGAACCCGGCGTCCTCCGGCCGCCAGTCGGTGAGGACGGCGCCGCCGGCGCGGGGCGGCGCCGCGGGCGTCGGCATGCCCTGCATCTCGGGGAAGGGCGGCAGCTCGGCGAGCGTCTTGCCCGCCGCCGCCCGCTCCATCTGCCGGACCGCCGCGTGCATCCACAGGAGGGCGCCGGCGACGAGCACGAACAGCGCCATGAAGCAGCTCGTCCACAGGCCGGTGAGGTCGAGCAGGACGCCGAACAGGATCGGCAGCAGGAAGCCGCCGAGGCCGCCGATCATCCCGACGAGGCCGCCGACCGAGCCGACGTGGTCGGGATAGTAGGCCGGGATGTGCTTGTAGACGGCGGCCTTGCCGAGGGCCATGAAGAAGCCGAGCACGAACACCGTCACCGTGAAGGGAACGAGGCCCATCTCCATGTGGAAGGCGATCGGCCCCTGCGCGCCGTGCACGACGTAGTCCGTCGGCGGATAGGCGAGGACGAAGGTCGCGGCGACCGAGACCAGGAACGTCCAGTAGAGCACTCGTCGCGCGCCGTAGACGTCGGAGAGGTGGCCGCCATAGGCCCGGAAGATGCTCGCCGGCACCGAGAAGGCGGCGGCGATCATCCCGGCCGTCCGGATGTCGAGGCCGTAGACGTTGATGAGGTACTGCGGCAGCCAGAGCGCCAGCGCGACGAAGGCGCCGAAGACGAAGAAGTAGTAGATCGCGAAGCGCCAGACCTGGATGTTCTTCAAGGGCTCGAGCTCGAGCCAGGCGCTCTTCGGCCGGACGCCGGCGCGGCGGCGCGCGACGAGGACCGGGTCGTCCTTGGTGGTGAGCCAGAACACCACGGCCATGACGACGAGGCCGGCGGCCCAGACCTGCGCCACCATCTGCCAGCCGAAGGCGACGAGCACGAACGGGGCGAGGAACTTGGTGACGGCGGCGCCGACGTTGCCGGCGCCGAAGATGCCGAGCGCGGTGCCCTGCTTCTCGGGCGGATACCAGCGCGACACGTAGGCGACGCCGACCGCGAAGGAGCCGCCGGCGATGCCGACGCCGAGGGCGGCGAGGAGCATCTGCGGGTAGGTCTCGGCGTAGGCGAGGAGGAACGTCGCCGCCGCCGCCGCCAGCATGGTGGCGGTGAACACCACCCGCCCGCCGTAGCGGTCGGTCCAGATGCCGAGGGCGACGCGGATCAGCGATCCGGTCAGGATCGGCGTGCCGACGAGCAGGCCGAATGCGGTCTCGCTGAGGCCGAGCTCGTCGCGGATGCGGATGCCGATGATCGAAAAGATCGTCCAGACCGCGAAGCACACGGTGAAGGCGAGGGTGCTCATCGCCAGGGAGGTGCGCTGGTCGGTGCGCGCGATCTCTGCGGAGACAGGCATGCGGGCCTCGGCCGTTTGCAAAGGCGCGGCGGGTCCGCGCTCCCGGCGCAGGTTTTCCCCCGCCGTCCGCCCGTCGACCTTGATTTAGATCAGGAACGGAACGGAAGTCATCTTCGGTCTACCCGATGACAACGGGAAGTGAACGGCGTTATGCAATTTTGATTTGCTAGATTCGCAGATTTATTCTTTCCGGTTGACATTTATCAAGAGATCATCGCTTCATCCGCCGACGGTCACCGGCGGAGGGAGCGCGGGCATGAGGGTCGAGGACGCGACGGCGATTCGCGGGCTGCCGCTGTTCCGCGACATGCGCGACGAGACGTTCGCGGACCTGGTGGCCGCCGGGTTCCTGCAGCGCTTTCCGCCCGGCGTCGTGCTGATCGAGGAGAGCGACCGGCCCGACTTCCTGCACGTCGTCGTCGACGGCATGGTCGAGATGTTCGCGACCGGGGCCGGCCGAGAGACCACCGTCGAGATCATCCGGCCGCTCGGCGTCTTCATCCTGGCGGCGGTGCTGAGCGACGAGGTCCACCTGCAGTCGGCCCGCACGCTGGAGAAGTCGCGCATCCTGCTGCTCCCGGCGGCGCAGGTGCGCGCCACGATGGAGACCGACCCGGCCTTCATGCGGGCGATCGTCGTGGAGCTCGCGCGCAGCTACCGGCGCACGGTGCGCGAGTTGAAGAACCTCAAGCTGCGCACCGGCGCCGAGCGTCTCGCCAACTGGCTGCTGCGGGCCGAGCGCGAGCAGGGCGGGCACGGGCGCGTCGAGATCGCCTTCGAGAAGCGGGTCCTCGCCGCGCGGCTCGGCATGACGCCGGAGAACCTCTCGCGCGCCTTCGCGGCGCTCCGCGAGCACGGCGTCTCGGTCGCCGGCGCGCGGGTCGACCTCCGCGCGCCGGAGGCGCTGCGGGCGTTCGCCGGGCCGAACCCCCTGATCGACGATCGCGAGCCGCGGACCTCCACCGTGCGATGAGCGCGCCGCCCGCCGCTCAGGCGGGTCGCGGCTGCGGACGGCGGGCTCAGAAGGGCCGGCCGCTCACCGGCTGGAAGAAGCCGTGCCGCAGGCGGCCGTCGAGGTGGACGATCGGGTGCGTCCCGCAGGCCTTGAGCACGCCCTCGCCGTCGAACCGCGTGATGTCGTACTGGCAGACGACCGTCACCTCGGGGTGCTCGTCCAGGAGGCCGTTGAGGCGGTGCTCGTAGGCGTGGATGTCCTCGACCCCGGGGGTGTCGCTGAAGAACCAGTCCATTTCGCCGGTCACGAGGCTCTTCTGGAAGCCGTCGGCGCGCAGCCGGACCATGATCAGGCGCATGAACGAGATCATGAAGTCGGCCGAGAACACGCCCTGCCGCAGGTAGGAATCGCGCGCCGGCACCATCCGCAGCAGGCCGCGGTTGACGGCGTCCTGCGCGTCGATGCCCTCGTCGCGCACGCGCCCCATGATGTCGTCGCGGCTCGAGGCGTGGTGGAGGTAGGTGGTCGGCAGCCCCGCCCGGTAGTGGTCGAGGAAGTAGTGGCGGAACGCCTCCCACTGCTCCAGCGGATTGCGGAAGTAGAGGCAGACGTGCTTGTGCCGGCCGTCCTGCGCCGCCTGCTGCACGGCCTCGGCGACCGACAGGTCGGGCGATGCGAGCGCCGGGCCGGCGCTGCGGCGCAGCAGGAACTCGTCGAGCATCGCCTGGTCGAAGCGGCGCTCGGCGCGCACGCCGATGCGATGGCAGGAGAGCTGCCCGTCCTTGGTCCAGCGGCGCAGCGAGGTCTTGCTCACTCCGAGATATCGGGCGGCTTCCTCGAGGGTCAGCATCCGTCTGGCGTCGCTCATGGTTCCTGCCCGGTCCCCGGAACATCGCCGCTCCCGCAGTGCGGTAGCGGCCGACACTCCCTAGGCAAAATCATCCGGCCACACAAGCCGCCGGCGGCCGGCGTGGGTAGGTGAGAATATGTTTGACACATTATGGATAGGTAAGATAGGGAATGGACAACATCAAGGAGGGGGCCACGAAGCCCCCGCATAGAGGGGAGAACGCCCGTGAAGATCAGGGGTGAGGAGATTCTCGTGCCGACCAGCATGGTCGGGAACTACCCGAATCCGCGGTGGTGGGACGCGTCGTGGGGGCGCCATTTCACCGGCAACCAGGAGCCGCCGGATTCGATGAACCGCGAGGCGCTCGAGGACGCCATCGCCGCCATCGTCCTCGACCAGGAGAACGCCGGGCTCGACATCATCTCCGACGGCCGGGTGCACGGCGACAACTACGCCGATGCGGCGCTCTACTACTACCTGCGCCGGCTCGGCTACGACCTGAAGGGCGGCCACCTCGGCTTCCCGATCTACAGCCGGCTGCACGCCGGCACGATCGAGCATGAGATCAAGCGCCACGGCGCGCTGATGGTCGAGCAGGCGAAGGCGCTCCGCCGCGCCACCGACAAGCCGACCAAGATCCAGTACACCGGCGTCCAGGTGCTCGCCCAGTGCACCAACGACCTCTACTACGGCAACAGCCGGGATCGCGCCCTGGCGATCGCCAAGGCGATGAACCAGGACATCCTCGAGGTCGACGCCCTCGGCATCGACTTCATCCAGCTCGACGAGTTCACCTGGCCCTACTTCTACGAGGACTGGGCGATCGAGGCGTTCAACGCGGCGGTCGAGGGCGTCAAGAACGCCAAGATCATCGTCCACGTCTGCTGGGGCAACTGGGGCGGCACGCCCGCCTACTATCCCGACGAGACCGCCAAGGCCGGCGAGATCTTCGACCTCACGAAGCGCAAGTCCGACGCCTCGGCACCCTCCGCCACCCGCTCGGTGGTGCCGAAGTCCTACGAGGCGCACATCGACGTGCTGAACCTCGAGAGCTGCGGCCGCCGCGACGACGACCTCTCCGGCCTCGACACCTTCAAGGCCTTCCCGCTGCCCGACAACGTCGACTTCTGGGCCGGCGTGATCGACGTCAAGAGCACGATCACCGAGACCGCCGAGCAGGTCGCCGACCGCATCCGCAAGCTCTCGCGCGTCATCCCGATCGAGCGCCTCGGCGTCACCACCGACTGCGGCCTGATCCTGCTGCAGCGCTACATCGCCAAGGACAAGCTCCACGCGATGGTCGAGGGCGCGAAGATCGTCCGCGCCGAGCACGCCAAGGCGAAGCAGCAGGCCGCCTGATCCGACACCGGCACCGCGCGGCCGGCCGTCCGGCCGGCCGCTCCCCCCGGAAGCTCGCCGCCCGCCCCGGGCGGCGGAGGGAGAGGTCATGCCCGTCTACGACCTGCACTGTCCGGACTGCGACCATCGCTTCAAGGGCATGGTGATGGCCCAGACCCGGCCGCCGCGCGAATGGGTGTGCTCGAAGTGCGGCAGCCGGCGCGCCGCCCCGGCATCCGGCACCGAGCCCGCGCCGCACCCGTGGGAGCACCGGCCGGGCGGCGGCTGCCCCTGCTGCGGCTAGGCGCCGCCCGGCCCCGACACGCCCCCTCAGCCGATCGGCCGCGATCCGCGGCCCTCGCATCCGTCCAACCGCCATCCGGCCCCTCGGCCGGCAGGGAGAACGTGCGCCATGCTCGACGAGACGACGATCTGGGACGCCCGCGGCAAGACCCTCTCGATCGAGGAGTGGTCGGAGCGGATCGAGGCCGCGCTCGAGGCGCCGGCCGGCGCCGAGGCGATCTTCAACATCGACCCGGACGACCACCGCGAGTTCGACGCGATCTTCATCGGCGGCGGCGCCGCCGGCCGGTTCGGCTCCGCCTATCTGCGGGCGATGGGCGGCCGCCAGCTCGTCGTCGACCGCTGGCCGTTCCTCGGCGGGTCCTGCCCGCACAACGCCTGCGTGCCGCACCACGTCTTCTCCGAATGCGCGGCCGAGCTGATGCTGGCGCGCACCTTCGGCGGCCAGTTCTGGTTCCCGCAGATGGACGGCGTCGTCGTCTCGATGAAGGAGATCGTCGATCTCTTCCGCCGCGGCCGCACCGGCCCGCACGCGGTGATGAACTACCAGAGCCAGGAGCAGCTCGACATCGAGTTCGTGCTCAACGCGCCGGCGAAGATCATCGACAAGCACACCGTCGAGGTCGCCGGCCGACGCTTCCGGACGCGCACCATCGTGCTCGGCCTCGGCGCGCGGGCGCAGACCCTGCCGGTGCCCGGCCTCGACCTCAAGGGCGTCTACGACCACGCGAGCCTCGTCGAGACGCTCGACTACGAGCCCGGCAAGACCGCCGTGGTCGTCGGCGGCAGCAAGACGGCGGTCGAGTACGGCTGCTTCTTCAACGCCACCGGCCGGCGCACGGTCATGCTGGTGCGCAGCCGCCTCCTGAAGCTCATCCCCGACGCCGAGACGCGCGGCTACGTCATCGACCGCATGCGCGACCAGGGCATGGAGATCCTCGAGGGGTCCGAGCTCGTCCGCGTCGAGAGCGACGGGCAGGGCAAAGTCACCAAGGTGGTGGCCAGCACGCCGAACGGCCCGCTCGAGATCGCCACCGACTTCGTCTTCCTCGGCCTCGGCGAGACGCCGAACTCCGAGATGGCCGTCGAGGCGCTCGGCGTCGCCACCGACCCGGCCACCGGCGCGGTGATCGTCGACGACCGGCTGATGACCTCGGTGCCCGGCGTCTACGCGGTCGGCGACCTCATCGGCGCGCCGATGGAGATGTTCAAGGCCCGCAAGAGCGGCACCTACGCCGCCCGCGCCGTGATGGGCGAGGAAATCTCCTATCGCCCGGCCGACTGGCCGGACTTCCTGCACACCCACTACGAGGTCACCTGGCTCGGCCTCGGCGAGGACGAGGCGCGGCGCCGCCATCCCAACGTCGTCGTCATCCGCATGCCGCCGAACAACCCGAACGGCCTCGACATCGGCCTGCCGGCCTCCGACCGCGTCATGCTCTACGCGATGGCCAAGCCCCGCATGTCCGGCTTCCAGAAGCTCCTCTTCGACGGCGACAGCCGGCGGCTGATCGGCGCCTTCCACGTCGGCTACGGCGCCCGCGACGCCTTCCAGTACCTCAACGTCCTCGTCAAGCAGGGCCTCACGATCGACCAGCTCGGCGACATGGACGAGCTGTTCCTCAACCCGACCCACTTCATCCAGCTCTCGCGCCTGCGCGCGGGCCAGAAGACCCTGCGTGACCTATGAGCCGCGTCGTCCTCGTCACCGGCGCGGCGTCGGGCATCGGCCACGCGCTCGCCCGCGACTTCCTCGCCGCCGGCGACCGGGTGGTCGCCTTCGACCGTGACGGCGACGGGCTCGCACGGCTGGAGCCTCCGGCGGGCGGCTCCCTCGCCCGCGTCGTCGGCGACGTCGGCGAGGCGGCCGACGTCGAGGCCTGCGTGGCCGAGGCGGAGACGCGCTTCGGTCCGGTCGAGCTGCTGGTCAACAACGCGGGCACCACCGGCGGCCCGAACGCGACGGCGGTCGCCGACACCTCGGCCGAGGACTTCGACCGCGTGGTGGCGGCCAACATCCGCGGGCCGTTCCTGCTCTGCCGGCGGGTGCTGCCGGCGATGGCCGAGCGCGGGCGGGGAACGATCGTCAACATCGCCTCGGTCGCCGGCCTCGTCGCCTTCCCCGGGCGGGCGGCCTACTCGGTCACCAAGGGCGCGCTGATCCAGCTCTCCCGCTCGATCGCCGTCGACTACGGCCACCGCGGCGTCCGCGCCGTCTCGCTCTGCCCCGGCATGATCGAGACGCCGCTGACGCAGTGGCGCCTCGCCGACCCCACGCTGCGCGAGGAGGTGCTCGCCCGCATCCCGCAGCGCCGCATCGGCTCGATCGCCGAGGTCGTCGCGGCGGTGCGGTTCCTGGCGAGCGGGGAGGCCGCCTACTTCAACGGCGCGGCGCTGCCGATGGACGGCGGATACCTGTCGATCTAGCGGCCGGCCGCGGCCGAACGAGAACAGTCGAGTTTCGGAGGAATGAGAAGCATGTCGAACCGCCTGAACAACGACGTCATCGCCATCACCGGGGGCGGTGCGGGCATCGGCCTGGCGATCGCCCGGGCCGCGCTGCGCGAGGGGGCGAAGGTCGCGCTGATCGACCTCGATCCCGGCCTCGCCGAGCGGTCCGCCGCGGCGCTCGCCGCCGAGGGCGGCACGGTCAGGGGCTTCGGCGCCGACGTCACCGACGCGGCCGGCATCGCCGCGGCGATCGCCGCCGCCGAGGCGGCCGTCGGTCCCCTGACCGGGCTCGTCAACAACGCCGGCATCGCCGGCTTCGGCTCGGTGCACGAGGCCGACCCGGCCGCCTGGGACCGGATCATGGCGGTCAACGTCACCGGCACCTTCCTCGCGTCCAAGGCGGCGCTGCCCGGAATGCTGGCGCGCCGCAGGGGGTCGATCGTCAACTTCGGCTCGGTCGCCGGCGTCGTCGGCATCCCGACGATGGCCGCCTACTGCGCCGCCAAGGGCGCCGTCGTGAACCTCACCCGCCAGATGGCGGCCGACTATTCCGGCAGGGGCGTCCGGGTCAACGCGGTCTGCCCCGGCACCGTCGCCTCGACCGGCATGGGCCAGCAGCTGCTCGGCAGCGACACGAGCCCCGAGGTGCAGGCGCGCCGGCTGGCGAAGTACCCGATCGGTCGCTTCGGCACCCCGGAGGACATCGCCGAGGCGGTGGTCTTCCTCCTCAGCGACCAGGCCGGCTTCGTGTCCGGCGCGGCGTTCGCCGTCGACGGCGGGATGACCGCGATATGAGCGCCCGGCAGGCGATCGACGGCGGCGCCGGCCGGGTCGAGACCCGCGCCGACAAGCGGCTCGGCCTCGACGACCTCGCGGCGATGGTCGCCGACGGCGACGTCGTCGCGGTCGGCGGCGGCCTCTCCTCGCGCGAGCCGATGGCGATCCTGCGCGCCATGCTGCGCCGCGGCGTTCGCGATCTGCGCGTCGTCGGCTCGGCGCACGGCATCGACGTCGACCTGCTGTGCGGCGCCGGCGCGGTGTCGGCGAGCAGCGAGAGCTACGTCGGCTTCGAGCAGGACTTCGGCATCGCGCCGAACTACCGGCGCGCCTGCGAGGAGGGGGCGGTGCGCGTCGACGACAGCTGCTGCTACACGGTGGTGCAGCAGCTGCGCGCCGCCGTGCAGGGCCTGCCGTTCATGCCGATGCGCTCGGCGCGGGGAACCGGCTTTCCCGGCCTCCACCCCGAATACAAGACGATGATCTGCCCCTACACCGGCGAGGAGCTGCTGCTCGTCCCGGCGCTCGTGCCCGACGTCGCGATCCTGCACGCCCAGTACGGCGACGCGCACGGCAACCTGCGCATCGAGGGGCCGCCGGTGCTCGACCGCCTGTTCGCCAAGGCCTCGCGCCGCGTCGTCGCCTCGGTGGAGCAGATCGTCCCGACCGAGCGCCTCGTCGAGCTCGGCGGCGTCACCATCCCCTACTTCTACGTCACCGCCGTCGCCGAGGTGCCGATGGGGGCGCACCCGACCGCCTGCTACCCCTTCTACGGCTACGACCGTCCCCACACCGCCGACTACTACGCCGCCGCCCGCGGCGGCCGGGAGCGCTTCGCGGCCGACTACCTCGCCCCCTTCGTCCACGGCTGCGCCGACCACGCGGCCTACCGCCGGCGCATCGGCGGCGAGGAGACGGACCGCCGCCTCGCGTCCTGGTCGACCGGAACCGAGGCGTGGATGTCGCTCTATCGCGAGGCCGTCGACGCATGACCCACACCCGCACGACCAGCACCCGTACGACCGGCACCTGCACCCTCGGCGAGATGATGATCGGCGCGATCGCGCGCACCATCGAGGACGGCACGCTCGCCTTCCACGGCTACGGCTCGCCGCTGGTCCAGCTCGCCCTGCACGTCGCCAAGCGCACCCACGCGCCGAACCTCGTGCTCGTCGCCGGCGCCACCTACGCCGTCGATCCGACGCCGCCGTTCCTCAGCCCCACCTCCAACGACTGGGTGATGGACCGCGGCGCCGCCCTGTCCCTCGACATCGAGGAGCTGTTCGACCTCGCCGCCGCCGGCCGGATGGGGCGGATGTTCCTCTCCGGCCTGCAGATCGACCGCTGGGGCGGCTGCAACGTCACGAGCCTCGGCCGCGACAAGCTCGCCATGAAGCTGCCGGGCGGCGGCGGCGGCTGCAACCTGTCGTGCGACGTCGACCGGGTGACGCTGTGGACGACCGGCCACGGCTCGGCGCCCGACGCCTCCGGGCGCCGCCGCCACCGCCTCGTCGAGGCGTGCGACTTCGTCACCAGCCTCGGCCACCGCGGGGTCGACGGCCGCGACCGGCGGGCGCTCGGCCACCGCGGGCGGGGCCCGCAGTGGATCGTCACCGATCTCGGCGTCTTCGACTTCGACGCCGAGGGCCACGCCCGCCTGTGCGCGGTCCATCCCGACGTCTCGATCGACGACGTGCGCGCCAACACCGGCTTCGAGCTCCGCCTCGCCGACACGGTGGCGCAGGTGCCGCCGCCCGACCGCGACACCCTCGCGCTGATCCGCCGCCTCGATCCGCTCAACGTCCACGAGCACGAAATCCAGGCGAGAGACCGCGACCGCAGGTTCGACGCGTGATGGCACAGGCTCAGCCCCCGTCGCCGGGACCCGCCGCCGCGCCGCCCCTGCTGCGCGACCGCCGCAACCTCGTCGAGCTTCCCTACCGGGGCGTCAGCGTCCAGCCCTACGGCGGCGAGATGACCGAGGCGGCGATCCTCGCCCACCTCCTCGGGCGCGAGGCCTACCGGCGCACCAACGTGATCGTGCTGCGCGGCGCCGGCGACGCCTATGCGGTGGTCGCCATCGGGCCGCGCGACCGCGGGCCGCTGTTCGCCCCGATCGACCACGTCGAGGTGCTGGCGCTGCCGGAGACCTGCCGGTTCGTCGTCGATCCGGAGACCGACTGCGCCAACCCGTCGGCGCTCGCCCGGCTCGCCGAGCGGAGCGGCGTCGGCCCGGACGGAACCCTGATCTGCCAGGGCAAGTACGACCACGTGAACGTCATCCACCACCCGGACCCGCTGGTCCTCCGGGTGGTCGAGGTCAGCCCGCCCGATCCGCCGAAGCTCTACCACCTGATCGAGCACGTGCTGACCTATGCCGACCTGCCGCCGATCAAGCTCGAGCTCGAGCGCATCGAGCTCGAGGCGCTGGCGGCGAATGCGGAGCCGGAGGCCTTCCTGGTGCCGTGCCGGTCGGGCGGCCTCGACGACCTCGGCGCGCCCGTCCACTTCCTCGACGAGCGGCCGGCCGTTCGCGAGAACTGGACGCTGATCGGCTGCGAACGCAGCCTGCAGTTCCACCGCCACTACTACGGCGACGAGCCGCCGCGCATCGAGATGTGCCCGCGCGCCATCGCCGGCAAGCGCAACGCGCTGACGATCCTGAAGTGCTGCCTGCTCGAGTTCGGGATCGAGCGCGACGGCAACGTGATGGTCGTCCCGTGGGGATCGGATCTCGCGATGGTCGAGCAGGCGCTGAAGGAAATCGTCGGCCATGCGCGCTAGATCGGATCGCCCCTGGCTCGGCGTGCTGGGCCTCGACGCCGCCATCGACCGGCGGCTGCAGCGGCCGCGCCGGACCGGCGTCACCATGGTGATCGACACCGGCCTCGGCCGCACCGCGATGGCCGACATGCTGGAGCTCGCGGCGCCGCACATCGATCACTGGAAGCTCGCCTTCGGCACCTCGGCGCTGATGCCGGTCGAGGCGCTGCGCCACAAGCTGGAGATCCTCGCCGCCAACGGCGTGCTCACCTATCCGGGCGGCACCCTGCTCGAGGCGGCGATCGTGCAGCAGCACTGCCGCGTCTACATGCGCCGGGCGCGCGCGCTCGGCTTCCAGGCGGTCGAGATCTCCGACGGCACCATCGACCTGCCGGCCGACCGCCGCCGCCGCGTCATCGACTGCGCCCGCGACGCCGGCCTCATCGCCATCACCGAGGTCGGCAAGAAGGACCCGGCGCGCCAGCCCGAGGCCGGCGAGCTGGCCGACCAGGCGCTGAAGGACATCGAGTGGGGCGCCGCGTGGGTGATCGTCGAGGCGCGCGAATCCGGGCGCGGGATCGGCATCTACGACGCCGTCGGCGCGCTCCGGGGCGACTTCCTCGAGGAGATGGCGGCGCTCCTCGGCGAGCACACCGAGCGGCTGATCTGGGAGGCGCCGCAGAAGGACCAGCAGGCGGCGCTGGTCCGGCGCTTCGGCGCCAACGTCAACCTCGGCAACGTCGCCGCGCGCGAGGCGCTGGCGCTCGAGGCGCTGCGGTCGGGCCTGCGCTACGAGACGCTGTCGCGCATCGCCGAGTGGGAGCGGGCGACCGGCCAGTGGAACCCGGCCGAGCCGGAAGTGGCCGACGCCGTGGCGGATGCCGAGGCCGAGGTCTCCGGTCATGGCTGACGCCCGCGCCGCGGCCGGATCGGCCGACGCCGTCCTCGAGATCGGCAACCGGCTGACCGAGGCGCCGTCCGCGCGCCTGGTGGCGAGCGCCTTCGCCGAGGAGGTCGCCGGCCAGGCCGAGCTCTTCGCGCCCCTCGGCCTCGTCGACCTCGCCCACTGCCTCACCCTCGCCGAGACCGGGGTCGTTCCGCCGGCGCCGGCGCGCGCGCTCGCCGCCGCCCTCCTCTCGCTGCAGCAGTCCGGGCCGGACTTCGCGGCCGGGGCGGCCTTCGGCGATCTCTACACCAACCGCGAGGCCCACCTCGCCCGGCTGACGCCGGCGGCCGGCTGGTTCGGCACCGCGCGGGCGCGCCGCGAGGCGCTCACCACCGCCTATCACCTGCTGCTGCGCGAGCGGCTGATCGAGCTCGGCAGCGCGCTCGCGGAGTTCGGGCGCGCCGTCGTCGCCGTCGCCGCCGCCCACGCCGACAGCCCGATGCCCGACTACACCTACCTCCAGGCGGCGCAGCCGACGAGCGTCGGCCACTACCTCTCCGGCTTCGCCTGGCCGGCCCTGCGCGACCTCGAACGGCTCGAGGCGCTCTACGCCCGCGTCGACCTCTGCCCGGCCGGCTGCGGCAGCATGAACGGCTCCGTCGCCTTCCAGGACCGCGCCGCCATGGCCCGGCGGCTCGGCTGCGCCGGCCCGCTCGCCCACGCCCGCGACGCCATGTGGCAGGCCGACCTCGCCATCGAGGCGATGGGCGTCCTCGTCGCCGCCGCCGTCGGGCTCGACCGCCTCGCCGAGGACCTGATGATCTTCGCCACGGCGGAATTCGGCTTCGTCCGCCTGGCCGACCGGCACGGCCGCGCCAGCAAGATCATGCCGCAGAAGCGCAACCCCTTCGCGCTCGCCTTCGTGCGCGGCCTCGCCAACCGCCTGATCGGCGAGCAGGCCGGCGTCGCCGCCAGCGGCCGCACGCCGACCGGGCAGATGGACAGCCGCATGCTGCCCTACGCCGCGGTGCCGGCGGCGGCGCGGTCCGTCGCGCAGGCCGCGGCGCTGATGGCCGAGGTCGTCGCCGGGATGACCGTCGACACGGCGCGGACCCGCGCCGCCCTCGCCGACGGCACCACCGCCGCCAGCGACCTCGCCGAGCGCCTCTGCCTCGGGCTCGGCCTCGATTTCCGCAGCGCCCACGGCGTCGTGGCGCGGCTGATGACCCGGCTGGAGGCCGGCGGCCGCACCCTCGCCGGGCTGACCGAGCACGAGCTGCGGGCGGCCTGCCGCGAGGCCGGCGTCGCCGAGCCGGTGCCGGACGGTCTCCTCCGCCGGGCGCTCGACGTCGAGGCCTGTCTCGCCGCCCGCAGCGACGTCGGCGGCGCCGCGCCGGCGGAGGTGCGCCGCCAGGCCGGCGAGATCGCCGACGCCCTCGGGCGGCACGAGGGCTGGCTCGCGGCGGCCGGTCGGCGCAACGCCGCCGCCGCCGAGGGCCTGATGGCGGAGGCGCGGGCGTTCGCGGGGGACGCGGCATGAGCGGCTGGTCCTTCGGCTCCGCCGTCTACGGCCCGGCTTGGTCGACGCCGGCGCTCCGCGCGCTGTTCGACGACCTGCCGCGCACCCGCCGCTGGCTCGACATCCTGGCGACGCTCGCCGAGGTGCAGGGCGAGTTCGCCGTCATCCCGGCGGAGAACGCCGCGGCGGTCGCCGCGGCCTGCCGGTCGATGCGCCTCGACGAGGCGTTCTTCGCCGACTTCGCGGCCGGCTATGCGGCGACCGGGCACTCGACCGCCGGCCTCATCGAGGCGGTCCGCCGCCGCGCGCCGCCGGCGGCCGGCGAGTGGGTCCACTACGGCGCCACGGTGCAGGACGTCACCGACACCTGGATGATGCTGGCGCTCGGCGAGGCGTGCGGGCATCTCGTCGGCGATCTCGACCGGGCGATCACCGCGGCGGCGCGGCTCTGCCGCGAGCACCGCGACACCCCGATGGCCGGGCGCACGCACGGCCGCCAGGGGCTGCCGATCACCTTCGGCTTCAAGGTCGCCGGGTGGCTCGCCGAACTCCGCCGCCATCGCCGGCGCTTCGACGAAGTGGCGGCGCGGATGGGCACCGGCCAGCTCTGCGGCGGCGTCGGCAGCCTGTCGGCGCTCGGTCCGCACGGCCTCGAGGTGCAGCGCGTCTTCTGCGAGCGGCTCGGGCTGCGGCCGCCGGCGACGTCGTGGACGGCGAGCCGCGACGTCGTCGTCGAGTGGGCGCACCTCCTGGTGCTCGCGGCCGGCACCGCCGACCGCATCGGCCACGAGGTCTACGGCCTGCAGCGCGACGAGATCGGCGAGGTGAGCGAAGGCGCCGCCGTCGCCCAGATCGGCAGCATCACCATGCCGCACAAGCGCAACCCGGAGCTCTCCGAGCACCTCGGCACGCTGTCGCGGGTCGTCCGCGCCAACGCCGCGGCGCTCGCCGAGAGCCTGCCGCACGAGCACGAGCGCGACGGCCGCGCCTGGAAGATCGAGTGGCACGCGGTGCCGGAACTGACCATGGCGGCGGGCAAGGCGATGGATCTCATGGCGCAGCTGATCGACAACCTCGAGGTCCACGGCGAGCGGATGCGCCGCAACCTCGAGGCGTCGGGCGGCCAGGTCTATTCCGAGGCGGTGATGCTCGCCCTCGCCGCCCGCGTCGGCAAGCAGACGGCGCATGCGCTGGTGCACCGCGTCGCCGGCGAGGCGGCGGCCGACGGCCGGCCGTTCCGCCGGGCGATCGCCGAGGACCCGACGATCGCCGCCGCGCTGTCGCCGGCCGAGATCGCCCGCCTGTTCGACGCCGACCTGCAGACCGCGCAGTGCGCGGCGCTGGTCGACCGCGTGCTCCTGCGGGACGACTGAGATGCTGCGCCAGATCGACTTCCGCACCGCCGTCGACGAGCCGGCGCGCGTCGTCCTCGTCCCGGCGCCGACCCCGCTGGTGCCGGCGCCCGAGCTCGGCGCCGCCGTCGGCGGGCCGGAGCTGTGGGTGAAGCGCGACGACCTCATCCCCTTCGGGCTCGGCGGCAACAAGATCCGCGGGCTGGAGCTCATCCTCGCCGATGCCCTCAAGTCCGGCGCCGACACGCTGGTGACCGGCGCCGGGCCGCTGTCGAACCACGTCCGGGCGACGGCCGCCGCGGCCGCCTATGCGGGGCTGCGCATGGTCGCCGTCTACTGGGGCCGCCCGCCGCGGCGGGCGGAGGGCAATCACCGGCTCGCCCTCCTGCTCGGCGCCGACGTCCGCTTCACGGGCTCCGACGACCGCGCCTCCGTCGATCCGGGGCTCGAGGCCGAGGCCGCGCACGTCCGCGCCGCCGGCGGCCGGCCCTATGTCATCCCGCGTGGCGGCGCCTGCGCCCTCGGCGTCGTCGGCCACGTCCGCGCGGTCGCCGAGACGCTGGCGCAGTGCCACGCGCTCGGCATCCGGCCGGACCGCGTGGTGATGGCGGTCGGCTCCGGCGGCACGCTCGCCGGCTGGCTGCTCGGCTCGCGGCTCTACGGCGCGCCGTGGCGCGTCGAGGGCGTCACGGTGAGCCGCCCGGCCGAGGAGGCGCACGCCCGCGTCCTCGCCCTCGCCGACGAGGCCGCCGGCCGGCTCGGCCAGGCGATCCGGCTCGCGGCCGACGAGGTGACGATCCACGACGGCTTCATCGGCGCGGGCTACGGCGTCCCCTCGCCCGAGGGCGACGCCGCCCTGGCGCTCGCCGCGCGCGCCGAGGGGATCGTCCTCGATCCGACCTACACCGCCAAGGCGTTCGCCGGCTATCGCGCGCTCCTCGGCGGCGGCCACTACCAGGGCGTCGGCACCACCCTCTTCGTGCACAGCGGCGGGCTGCCGAGCCTGTTCGTCAACGAGGGCGACAGCGCATGACCAGCCTGGACGGAACCACCCGCGACGCCGCCGTCGCCTGGGGCGCGGCGCTGTTCGCGCCGCGCCGCGTCGCCCTCGTCGGCGCCTCGGCGACGCCGGGCAAGCTCGGCCACCTCTTCATGCAGAACCTGATCGCGCCGCAGTCGGGCTTCGGCGGCGAGGTCGTCGGCGTCCATCCGACGCTCGCCGAGATCCTCGGCCGGCCGAGCTATCCGAGCCTCGCCGCCGTTCCCGGCGGCGCCGATCTCGCGGTGATCGTCGCCCCGCCGGGCGAGGTCCCGGCGATCGTCGCCGACTGCGCCGCCGCGCGGGTGCCGGTCGCCGTCGTCATCACCGGCGGCTTCGCCGAGGCCGGCGAGGCCGGCCGCGCGCTCGAGGATCGCGTCGTCGCCGCCGCGCGGGCGGGCGGCGTCCGCCTCATCGGCCCGAACTGCTTCGGCGTCATCAGCGCCGCCGCCGGGCTCAACGCCTCGCTCGGCATGGGCATGCCGGCGCGCGGCGGCATCGCCCTCTACACCCAGAGCGGCGCCTACGGCATGGCCGCCTTCACCCGCTCGCAGGAGGACCTGATCGGCTTCTCGCGCGTCGTCGCCTGCGGCAACAAGGCCGACCTCGACGAGGCCGACATCCTCGAGGCCTTCGGCGACGATCCCGAGACCCGGGTCGTCGCCATGCTGCTCGAGTCGATCGGCGACGGCCGCCGCTTCTTCGAGCTCGCGCGGTCGATCGCGCCGCGCAAGCCGATCGTCGTCCTGAAGACCGGCCGCGGCGCCGCCGGGCGCCGGGCCGCGGCCAGCCACACCGCGGCGCTCGCCACCGACACCGCGGTCACGCTCGCCGCCCTGCGGCAGGCCGGCGTTCGCGTCGTCGAGGACGGCCTGACGCTGCTCGATCTCGCCGCCGCGCTCGACCGGCAGCCGCCGCTCCGCGGCCGCCGGGTCGCCGTCATCAGCAACTCCGGCGGAACCGGCGTCGAGCTCGCCGACCTCCTCGAGGCGCACGGACTCGAGGTTCCGGCGCTCTCCGAGCCGCTGCAGGCGGCGATCCGCCCGGTCCTTCCGGCCTACGGCTCGGCCGTCAACCCGATCGACGTCACCACCGAGTGGCGGCGCTTTCCGGAGATGTACGGCGCGAGCCTCGCCGCGCTCCTGGCGAGCGAGGAGGTCGACGCCGTCGTGCCGGTGCTGCTGCAGCGTTCGGCGCTGATGGGCGAGGTCGCCGACCGCGTCGTCGCCGAGGTCGCCGCCGCCCGCGCGCGCGGCTCGCGGACGCCGGTCCACGTCTGCTGGGTGGCGCCCGCGGCCGGCGAGGACAACCGGCGCCGGCTGCTCGCCGCCGGCATCCCCTGCCATCCGTGGCCGGCGCGCACGGCCGACGTTCTCGCCGCGACGGCCGCGCCGGCGGTCCACCCGGCCCGCGCGGCGGTGCGTGCCGTCGCCCGCCCGCCGATCGCGGCGGAGGGCGGCTGGCTCTCCTCCGATCTCGCCTTCGGGCTCCTCGCCGAGGCGGGCCTTCCGGTCGCCGCCTGGCGGCTCGTCCGCTCGCGCGAGGAGGCCGTCGCCGCGGCCGAGGCGCTCGGGCTTCCGGTCGTCCTCAAGGCGGAGCGGGAAGGCCTCGTCCACAAGTCCGACAGCGGCGGCGTGCACCTCGGGCTCGCCACGGCGGCCGCCGTCGGCGCCGCCTACGACGACGTCGCCGGCCGCCTCGGCGCCACCACCGCGCTCCTGCAGCGGCAGGCGCGGCGCGGCGTCGAGCTGGTGCTCGGGGCGCGCCGCGACACGACCTTCGGCCCGGTCGTCATGGCCGGCCTCGGCGGCGTCTGGGTGGAGGTGCTGGGCGACGTGGCGCTCCGCCTCGCGCCCTTCGACGAGGGCGAGGCGCTTTCGATGCTGGACGAGCTGAAGGCGCGCGCGCTGCTCGCCGGGCACCGCGGCGGCCCGGTCGTCGACCGGCCGGCCCTCGCCGCCCTGATCGCCCGCTTCTCGCACTGGATCGCCGGCGCCGCCTGGCTCGAGGAGCTCGACGCCAATCCGATCATCGCCGACGCCGACGGCTTCACCGTGGTCGACGTGCGGATCCGCGCCGCGGCCGCGCCCGCGGGCTGAGCCGGCGGCCCGCCGCGAAGCCGACATCACCGACCATCACCGAACCGGGAAGGGAACCCTCATGACCGCCACCGCCACCGCCACCACCATCGCCGCCAAGCCGGCCAAGCAGACGCCGGAGGAGGCGCAGGCGGAGATCGCCGCCATGGTCGAGCGCGCCCGCCGCGCGCAGCGGGCGATCGAGCACTACTCCCAGGCCGAGGCCGACGCGCTGGTGACGGCGGTCGGCTGGCACGTCTTCAAGAACCGCGAGGCGCTGGCGCGGCTCGCCATCGAGGAGGGCGGCTTCGGCCGCTACGAGGACAAGGTCGCGAAGTTCGAGAACCGCGTCATGGGCACCCTCGCCGACATGGCCGGGCTGAAGACCTGCGGCGTGGTCGAGGAACTGCCCGAGAAGGGTCTCGTCAAGATCGCCAAGCCGGTCGGCGTCATCGCCGCGCTGATCCCGACCACCGGCCCCGACGCGACGCCGCCGGTGAAGGCGCTCGGCGCCCTGAAGGCGCGCAACGCCATCGTCGTCTCGCCGCACCCGCGCACCAAGCGCACGTCGATCGCCGTCGTCGAGGCGATGCGCCAGGGCTGCCGCGAGGTCGGCGCGCCGGAGGACCTGATCCAGGTCATCGAGCAGCCGTCGATCGGCAAGACCGAGGCCCTGATGCGCCTCGCCGACCTCGTCGTCGCCACCGGCGGCGCGGCGATGGTCAAGGCCGCCTACGGCTCCGGCACGCCCGCCTACGGCGTCGGCGTCGGCAACTCCGTCCACGTCGTCGACGAGACGGCCGACCTCGCCGACGCGGCGCTGATGATCGCGCGGGCGAAGACCTTCGACTACGCGACGAGCTGCCTCGCCGACAACGCGGTCGCCGCCGAGGAGAGCATCTATCAGGCGCTGCTCGACAAGCTCGTCGCCGCCGGCGGCCACCTCTGCACCGCCGCGGAGAAGGCCGCGCTCGCCCGGGCGATGTGGCCCGAGGGCGGCCACATCCCGACCATCGACGTGGTGGCGAAGCCCGCCCGGCGGATCGCCGAGCTCGCCGGCTTCCCGCTCGCCGACGACCGCAGCTTCCTCATCGTCGAGGAGGACGGCGTCGGCCCGGACCACCCGTTCTCCGGCGAGAAGCTGTCGGTGGTGCTGGCGCTCTACCGCTACGGCGGCGGCATCGGCGCGGCCGTCGACCTCGTCAACCGGATCACCGGCTACCAGGGCCTCGGCCACACCTGCGGCATCCACACGACGAGCGACGCCCACGTCGAGGCCCTCGCCATGGGCACCAAGACGGCCCGCGTGATCGTCAACCAGAACCTCAACGAAGGCGCCGGCAGCCCGCGCAACGGCATGCCCTACACCCTGTCGCTCGCCTGCGGCACCTGGGGCGGCAACATCACCACCGAGAACGTCAGCGCCCGCCACTTCGTGAACCTCACCTGGGTGTCGCGGCCGCTCGCGCCGCGCACCATCACCCCGGAGGCGATCTTCGGGTCGCACTGGGCGCAGCACGGCCGGGCGTGAGCGGATGGCGCGGGTCCTCGTCATCGGCGGCATCGCCGCCGGCATGAAGGCCGCCGCGACGGCGCGGCGGCGGCGGCCGGAGCTCGACATCCTCGTCCTGCAGGACGAGGCGGAGGTCTCCTACTCGGCCTGCGGGATGCCCTATTCGCTCGGCGATCCAGAGGCGATCCCGCGCGCGAAGCTGATCGCCCGCAGCGTCGAGCGGTTCCGCGCCGACGGCATCGACCTCAGGGTCCGTCACCGGGTCGAGGCGGTCGACCTCGCCGCGCGGCGGGCGCGGGTCGTGTCGCTCGCCGCGGGCGAGACCACGAGCGAGCCGTTCGACGAGGTCCTGTTCGCCACCGGCGCCGAGCCGATCGCGCCGCGCTTCCCGGTGGCGCCCGGCGCGCCGCCGGTGCTGCCGCTGCGCTCGCTCGCCGATGCCGACCGGCTCGGCGGCGAGCTCGGCCCCGGCCGCCGCGCCGTCGTCGTCGGCGGCGGCTACATCGGCCTCGAGATGGCCGAGGCGCTGAGGCTGCGCGGCATGGCGGTGGCGCTCGTCGAGGCGATGCCGCGGCTGCTCGCGGGCTTCGACCCGGCCGTCGGGGCGGCGGTCGCCGACCACCTTGCCCGCAACGGCGTCGAGGTCGTCGCCGGCCGCCCGGTCGCCGACGTCGTGCCGGGCGGCGTCGTGCTCGCCGACGGCGCGATGCTCGCCGCCGATCTCGTCGTCGCCGCCATCGGCGTCCGCCCGCGCGTCGGCCTCGCCGTCGCGGCCGGCGTCGCCCTCGGCGAGACCGGGGCGATCGCCGTCGATGCGGCGATGCGCACGTCGGTCGCCGGCGCCTATGCCGCCGGCGACTGCGCCGAGGCCCGCCACGTCGTCTCGGGCCGGCCGGTGTGGGTTCCGCTCGGCGACGTCGCCAACCGCCAGGGGCGGGTCGCCGGCGTCAATCTCGCCGGCGGGCGGGCGCGCTTCCCCGGCGTTCTCGGCACGGCGATCTTCAAGGTCTTCGAGCTCGCGGTCGCGCGCACCGGGCTGACGCCCGAGCAGGCGCGGGCGGCCGGCTTCGACCCCGTCGTCGTGCGCGCCGAGGCGCCGAGCCGGGCCCGCTACATGCCGCTCTCGCGCCCCCTCGACGCCCTCTTCGTCGTCGACGGGCCGAGCGGCCGCCTCCTCGGCGCCGAGGCGGTCGGGCCGGACCACGTCGACAAGTTCATCGACGTCGCCGCCACCGCGATCTGGGGCGGCCTCGGCGCCGACGACCTCGCCGATCTCGACCTCGCCTACGCCCCGCCGTTCTCGCCGGTCTTCGCGGCGGTCCAGGTCCTCGGCGAGCTCGCCCGCAAGTGAGGCGGGTCCCCAAGTGAGGCGGCCCCGCGCGTGAGGCGGGCCCGCGCCGGTCAGGCGGCGCGGCAGGTCGCGAGCAGCGCCCGCAGGCGGTCGCCGTCGGCGCGGATGCCCGGCCCGCCGATGAGGACGAGCTGCGAGAACGGGCGCCCGCCCGGCCAGGCGTCGAGCCGGACCGGCCGGTGGAAGGTCGAGCGGACGCCGTGCACGACGAGCGGGCGGGGGTCGTCGTCGGTGTGCAGCACCCCCTTCATGCGCAGGATCGGCGCCGCCGGGCCGCGCAGGAAGGCCTCCATGCGCGGCGCGAGCAGCGACCAGGCGAGCGGTCCGTCGTGCTCGACGAGGCAGGCGTGCGCCGTCTCGTCGGCGCCGGCGGCCCGGAACCGGTCGGCCGACAGCCAGCGGGCGAGCTGCACCGAGCCGTCGGCCGCGACGAGGCCGGCGCCGACGACGCGGTCCGGCGGCACCGCGCCGCTCGCCGCCACGATCACCTCCGCGCCCGGGTTCGCCTCGGTCAGGCGGCGCACGGCGTGCGCGACCGCGTCCGGGCCGGCGAGGTCGCCCTTGGTCACGATGCGTCGGTCGGCGACCGTCGCCTGGCGCAGGCCGACGTCGGTCGCGAGCGCGGCCTCGACGTGCAGGGCGTCCACCGTCGCGATCACCCCGTCGAGGCGGATGAGGCCGCGCAGCCGCGGGTCGCCCATCAGCTGCCCGAGCAGCGGCACCGGGTCGGCGAGCCCGGAGGTCTCGACGACGATGCGCGCCGGCGGCCGCGGCCGCCGCAGCAGCGCCAGGAGGCTGCGGCCGAGGTCGCTGCCGGGCGTGCAGCAGAGGCAGCCGTTGCGCAGCAGGAGCACGTCGTCGGCGCGGCCGGAGGCGTCCGCCAGCACTAGGTCGTCGATGCCGGCGGGCGCGAACTCGTTCACCACCACCGCGGTCTCGGCCATCTCCGGACGGCGCAGCAGCGCGGCGAGCAGCGTCGTCTTGCCGCTCCCGAGCGCCCCCGTGAGGAGGAGGACCGGGACGCGGCGCGGCTCAGAACTCGCCATCGTCCGGCGCGCCGTAGGGCCGCGGCAGCCAGCTGCCGTCGGTCGGAACGCCGGCGCGGTCGAACAGGACGTCCCGCGCCGCGTCGACCCGGGCACGCAGCGCGGCGAGGTCGACGCCGATGAGCCGGCCGGCCCGCTTGCGCAGCTCTCCGGCGACGAAGATCGTGTCGACGTTGCCGGCGTGCGCGCTCTCGACGATGGCGCCGAGCATGTTGTTGACCGGGAACATGTTGAGCCGCTGCGTGTCGATCAGCACGATGTCGGCGTCCTTGCCCGGGGTCAGCGAGCCGACCTTGCGGTCGAGCCCGCAGGCGCGCGCCCCCTCGATGGTGGCGAAGGACAGCACGTCGCGCGTCATCAGCGGCAGCGGGTCGACCACGCGGCGGTCCTTGAGCGCCTGCCAGTTGACGACCGAGCGCGTCCCGGCGAGCAGCGCCCGCATGGCGCCGAACATGTCGCCGCCGATCGACGTCACGATGTCGATCGAGATGCTCGGGCGCACGCCGAACTGGAGCAGCTTCAGCGTCGCCGGGAAGCCGTGCCCCATGTGCAGCTCGAGCTCGGGCGAGATCGAGGCCGAGCCGCCGCTCTCGCCGATGAGCTCGAAGTCCTCGTCGTGCAGCGTGTTGCAGTGGACGTAGGTGATGTCCGGGCCGAGCAGGCCGCGGCCCTGCATCTGCACCACCGGCTTGTTCATGCCCCACAGGCCGTCGCCCACGTGCATGCTGATGCGCAGCCCGAGGTCGCGGGCGCGCGTCACGTCCTCCTCGGTGATGTCGAGGGTGGTGAACTGCGGCCCGCGCGCCGCGAAGGCCATCGTCACGAGTTGGTCGTCGGAGGCGAAGTGGGTCCGCCGCACGCGCTCCACGTCGGCGAAGTCCGACGGCTTGTCGCTGACCGGGATCCACTCCTCGTTCGAGTTGCCGTAGCCGAACACCGCGCGGATGCCGGCGTCCTTCAGGCCGCGCACCGCCTCGTCGGCGTGGTCGGGGGTGTTGTTGTTGTGCGACCAGTCGAACAGGGTGGTGATGCCGTTGTCGAGCGCCTCGAGCGCACCGAGGTTGTTCGCCACGTACATGTCGTCCGGCGTGTAGAGGCCGCCCATCACGCCGCGCACGCCGGCGAAGTACTGCGCCAGCGTCCAGTCGGCAGCGGTGCCGCGCAGGAGCGACTGCCAGGTGTGGCGGTGCGTGTCGATGAAGCCCGGCACGGCGATCATGTTGGTCGCGTCGATCACCGCGGCCCCGTCGGCCGCGAGGCCCGGCCCGACGGCGGCGATGCGCCGGCCCTCGATCAGGATGTCGGCGCCGTGCAGGTCGCCGATGGTCGGGTCGACCGAGACGATGTCGGCGTTGCGGATGAGGGTGCGGTCCATGGTGTCTCTCCCCGTGTCGGGCGGTGTTCTGGATCAGTGCTTCGCGCCCCGGCGCAGCCGGCCGTAGGCGAACGCCCCGACGAGGGTGGCGCCGCCGACCAGCCAGTATTGCCAGGCCGAGTCGATGTTGAGGAAGCCGGTCACGTTGATGATCGTCTGGATCATCGCCGCCGCCGCCAGCACGGCGAGGAACGAGCCGCGTCCGCCGCTCACCGCCGCGCCCGAGACGACCACGGCGGTGATGCTGGTCAGGCTGTAGTCGTTGCCGGTTCCGGCCGAGCCGATGCCGATCTCGGCGGCGAGCAGCAGGCCGGCGAGCCCCGCGAGGCCGGCGCTCACCATGTAGGCGGTGCACACGGCGCGGGTCCGCGACAGGCCCATGCGGAACGCCGCCGCCGGGTCCGAGCCGACGGCGCGGAAGGCGCGGCCGGAGCGGCTGCGGCCGAGCCAGATCTGCAGCGCCACGATGATCGCCAGCGCCGCCCACATGCCCACCGGCACCGCCGCGAACTCGGCCTTCGCGAGGTCGACGAAGGCGTCGGGGATCATCCCCTCGGGCTGCGGCCGGAGGAGGAGCGCGATCCCCTGCAGCCCGACGAAGGTGGCGAGCGTCACGACGACCGCCGAGACGCGGCCGTAGAGGATCAGCACCGCGTGCAGGAGCCCGATCACGAGCGACACGCTGACGATGAGGCCGGCGGCCGCCAGCGCCGTTCCGGCCGTCGCGTCGGGCGGCAGGAACGAGGCGAGCACCACCGCGAGCCCGGCCACCGGCCCGACCGCGAGGTCGATCCCGCCGACGAGGAAGGTCGCGAGCTGGCCGGCCGAGAGCAGCGCCAGGATGGCGAGCAGGGCGAGCAGGGCCGAGAGGTTGTAGGCCGACAGGAACCCGTCGCCCGTCGCGGCCGCGAGCCCGCCGACGGCCGCCGTCATGGCGGCGAGCGGCACGATCGGGAAGTGGTCGCCGACGAAGAATCTCGATCGGCTCGCCGGGGCCGCCGCGCCGGGGCCCGTCTCGGCCGGGCCGTGCCGGCCGATCATCGCCGCGGCGATGCGCTGCTCGGTGACGTCGCCGCCGGTGAGCTCCTCGACGATCCGGCCGCGCGAGAACACGTGCACGCGGTCGCACAGCCCCTCGAGCTCGAGGCCGTCGGCCGCCGCCACCAGCACCGCCGTGCCGGCGTCGGCGAGCCGGCGCAGCTCCGCGTAGAGCTCGAGGCGCGCGCCGACGTCGACGCCCTTGGTCGGCTCGTCGACGAGGAGCACGAGCGGCGCGGCGGCCACCTCGCGCGCGAACAGCACCTTCTGCTGGTTGCCGCCGGAGAGGTTCGCGACCGGCGTCTCGCCGGACGGCGCCTTGACCCCGAGGGTCGCCATCGAGGCCGCCGCCAGCGCCTCCTCGGCGCGCCGGTCGATCAGCGCGCCGCGCGAGACGGTGGCGAGCGCGCCGAGCGAGATGTTCGCCCGGATCGTCCAGGGCATGAACAGCCCCTCGCCGTGCCGGTCGTCGGTCACGAAGGCGATACGCGCGTCGGCGGCGCCGGCCCGCGATCCGGACGGCACCGCCCGCCCGGCGACGCGGACCGTCCCCGCGCTCACCGCGCCGAGCCCGGCGAGCGCCCGCAGGAAGGCCCGCTGCCCCTGGCCCTCGATGCCCGCGAGGCCGGCGATCTCGCCGGCCCTGAGGGCGAGGCCGACCGGGCCGAAGCCGCGGCCGGCGAGGCCCTCGACGGTCATCACCGGCGTCGCGGCGGCCGCGCGCGACTTCGCGGGGAACAGCCGGTCCATCGGGCGGCCGGCGATCAGCGTCACCATCTCGGCCGGCTCGAGGCCGGGCCGCGGCCGCGTCGCGACGAGCGCGCCGTCGCGGAGGAAGGACACGGTGTCGACGATGTCGAGCACCTCGTGCAGGCGGTGCGAGATGTAGAGGATCGCGACGCCGTCGCCGGCGAGCCGGCGCAGCAGCGCGAAGAGGTGCGCGACCTCCTTGGCGCCGAACGCTTCCGTCGGCTCGTCGAGGATGAGGATCGCGGGCTTCGACGCCAGCGCCTTGGCGATCTCGACGACGTGGCGCTGCGCGACGGTGAGCTCGGCGATGCGCCGGCGCGGGCCGATGCCCATGCCGCCGGCCGTCACCTCGGCGAGGAGGTCCTCGACGGACGCCGCGGGTGCGGCGCCGGCGGTGGCGACGGCGAGGTCGAGGACCTCGGCGACGGTGAGGTCGGGCGGCAGCGCCGGGTGCTGGTGCACGACCGCGACGCCGAGCCGGCGCATCGCCGGCACGGTCGGCGCGGACACCGTCCGGCCGGCGATGCGCACCTCGCCCTCGTCGGCGCGCACGACGCCGGAGGCGACGCCGATCAGCGTCGACTTGCCGGCGCCGTTCTCGCCGACGAGGCCGTGGATGCGGCCGGGCAGCACGGCGAGCGAGACGCCCTTCAGCGCCGTCACCGCGCCGTAGCGCTTGACGATGCCGATGAGCTCCAGCACCGGCGCCGCCGTCGCGGTGGCGGCGGCGGTCGGGGCGGCGAACGCCGCCGTCATGCCGCGCCCCTCGCCCGCTGCCCGAGCCCGAGGCGCTCCTGCAGGCCGGTGCCGACGAGCACGATGAGCCCCTGGCAGACGAACTGGACCGATCGGTCGATGCCGAGCGTCACCAGGATCTGCCCGAGCTGGGTGATGAACAGGGCGCCGAGCAGGGTCGCGAGCACGCTGCCGCGGCCGCCGGCGAGCGGGCTGCCGCCGAGCACCACCGCGGCGACGGTGGCGAGCAGGTAGGGGCCACCGACGAAGAGGCTCGGCACGTTGAGGAGCCCGGCGAGCAGGACGCCGGCGACGCCGTAGCAGAGCCCCGCCACCAGGTAGGCGCCGAGCACGTGATTCGGCACGCGGATGCTCGCCGCGAGCGCGGCGACCGGGCTGATCCCCACCGCCATGAAGCGGCGGCCGAGCACGGTGCGGCCGATCACGAAGATCATCGCCGCGGCGAACAGGATCGCGACGAGCGCGGTGTTCGGGATGCCGAGGGTGCGGTCGAGGGCGAACGCCGACAGGTACGTCGGCGCCGCCGAGGGCGTGCCGCCGGTGGCCGCCAGCACGAGCCCGTAGAGCAGGGAGTTGACGCCGATCGTGGCGACGAGCGGCGGGATGGCGAGCACGACGATGGCGATGCCGTTCGCGAGGCCGGCGAGGATCGCGAGGCCGAGGGCGCCGGCGATCGGCCAGGCGAGCCCCAGCACCTCGCTGTCGGCGATCGGCCCGGTCGGCAGGATGGTCGTCGCCACCGCCGCCACCGAGATGATCCCCGGCGCCGAGAGGTCGAGGCCGCGCTGCAGGATGACCACCTGCTGGCCGATCGCCGCGATCGCGAGGATCGCGGCGAACGGCAGCATGGAGGACAGCGCCGACAGGCCGACCGACCCCGGGCTCGCGATCGCGCCGGCGGCGAACAGCACCGCCGTCGTCGCGAGCGCGAGCGTCGCCTGGGAGTGCTCGCCGAGGAGCTTCGCCCGCCATCCCGCCAGGCGGCTCATGGCGCGCGTCCCGCGCCCATGGGCCGTCCGGCGGGCCGCATCGTCGCCGCGTCGGTCATTGCGCGAAGAGCTTCTTCATTTCCTCGGCCGTGAGGTGCGAGGAGAGCAGCGCGTCGGGCGGCAGCGAGGGGTCGCACCGCGGCGCGAGCGCAGGATCGTCCGAGGTCGAGTCCTCGGTCAGCGGCAGCACCACGATGCTCGGCTCGACGTCGTCGATGCCCTGCGCGGCGGCGACGCCCTTGCGCAGCGCCAGCCGCACGATCCAGTTGCGGCCCGAGACGTTGCCGAGCTGGAAGTCGGGGTTCGCCGCCTTGTTCTCCTGCCAGAAGCAGGCGATCGCGTTGGCGTCCTCGGTCGCCCACAGCGGGATCTTGCGGTTGGCGGCCACGAAGGCGCGCAGGGCGCCCATCGAGCCGAGGCCGTAGTCGGAGTAGACCGCGTCGATCTGGTCGTACTTGGAGAGAAGCGCCGACATCACGCGCTGCGTCTCGGCCGGGTCCCAGTTGGTCACGACCGGGCCCTCCAGCACCGTGATGCCCGGGTGCTTCGCGAACACCTCGCGCCAGCCGACCGCCTCGGCGGCCGAGGTCGGGTTGCCCGGCGTGCCGCCGAGCACGATCACGTTGCCCTTGCCGCCGAGCTGCTCGACGATCCACTCGGCGCGCACGCGCCCCTTGTCCTCGACGCTCTCGGTGGCGATCAGCGCGTAGTCGCGGCCGCGCTCGCCGGCGAAGTTGCGGCCGACCATGTAGGGGATGACGACCGACCCGGCCTTGGTGGCGTCGCGCATGGCGCGCAGCAGCGCCTCGCCGCCGTCCGGGAACACCAGGATGACGTCGAACTTCTGCGCGGCCAGCGCCTTGATGTCCGAGATCTGCTTCTGCACGTTGCCCTGGGCGTCCGTGTAGCGGACCTCGGTGATGTTGGGGCACTTCGCCGCCTCGGCCTCGAACTCGGCGCGGGTGATCTTGCGCCACGAGTTGCCGCCGAAGCCGTCCGACAGGGCGACCTTGATCGGTTTGGTGCCGCACAGCGACGCGATGTCGATGAGCTCGTTCTGGCCGCCGGCCTTGTCCGGAGCGAGGTCGACGGCGCCGGCGGCGAGCGTCTGGGCGAGCAGCAGTGCGGTTCCTGTGACGAGAAGGCGCCCGAACATCGTTCATTCTCCCTGGTCGGTCTTTGTTTGCCGTTGCGGCGGGTCGTCGGTGGAGGCGCGCCGGCGGGCGGCCGCTCCGGCCGTGGGCGGCGCGAGGCATCGCACGGCTCCGGCGCGCGCCGCGCCTAGCCGGCCGCAGCCGGCGGCGCTCCGCTCGAGTAGAGCGGCGTGCAGCGCGAGAACCGAGAGTGCGATGACGCGTTCCGCCGGGCCGAGATCAGATCTCTACACGGGGCTGATCTTTCAGATGAAAGCTTCGTTCGGCATCGTTCCTCCCCATCGCTCTTGTCGAGCTGCCGAGCCTTTTTTCGTTGGACGGTACGTTCGCCTTCCTGGCTCGGAATAATTGTTAAAGCTTGGCGTGTCCGTGGAAAAACTTATGTGGCGCGGGATTGCCCGTTCAATCCTTCATTTGTCCGAAATGGACATGCGCGCGGCGCCGGCCACGGCGGTCACGCCGCCGCCGCCGCGCCGGCGCCCGGACGTGCCAGCACGAACGTCCAGTCGAGCGCCAGGAACGGGTTCGGGAAGCCGAGCGCGGCCGCCCGCGGCGCGTCGTCGACCGTCGCGATCTCGGCGATGAGCTCGGCCTTGACCCCGAACACCGCGTCGGTGTGCAGGTACCGGCAGTCCGGCGCGAAGAGGTGCGTCGTCACCGTCTCGAAGCCCGGCGCCGCGACGATGAAGTGGATGTGCGCCGGCCGGTAGGGGTGCCGTCCGAGGGCGCGCAGCAGCTGGCCGACCGGTCCGTCCGCCGGAATCGGGTAGAAGCGCGGCTTCACCGAGCGGAACCAGAAGCGGCCGTCGGCGTCGGTCGTGAAGACGCCGCGCAGGTTCATGTCGGGCTGGATGCCCTGCTGCTGCACGTCGTAGAAGCCCTCGTCGTTCGCCTGCCAGACGTCGAGCGTCGCCCCGGCGATCGGCCGCCCCTCGGTGTCCACCACCCGGCCGGTCACCAGCAGCTTCTCGCCCTTGCCGTCGAGGCAGATGTCGGCGCCGCTCTCGTATCGCGGCGCGTCCGACACGTGGAACGGGCCGAGCACCGTCGTCGGCGTCGCCCCGCGCGGCTTCCGGTTGTCGATCGCGTCGACCAGCATCGAGACGCCGAGGATGTCCGACAGCAGGATCCACTCCTGCCGCCAGTCGTTGGTGATGTGGCCGGTCGCCGTCAGGAAGTCGATCGCCGTCCGCCACTCGGCATTGCTCGGCTCGACCTCCTTGACGAAGGCGTGCAGGTGGCGGACCGCCGCGTCGATCACCGTGTGCAGGCGCTCGTCGGCGGCGTTGCGGTTGCGCGCCGTCACGACCTCGGCCGAGTTCGCCTCGGTGAAGTATCCGTCGCCGCCGGGCGCGTCGAAGTCGGAAGCCATGCTGCGGATCTCCTCTTGGGCCCCGCCGGACCTCAGTGCACGGCCTCGACGGCCCCGCTCTCGGACGAGCGGACGATCGCCTCGAGGAGCGCGATGTTGGCGACGAGTTCCTCGCCGGTGATCGGATAGGCCGCCTCGCCGCGCACGGCGCGCGCGAAGGCGCGGAGGTTGTCGCGCACCGGCTCGGCCGGCCCGACCTCCTCGAGGGTGATCGGCCCGCCGGCGGTCGCGCTCAGCACCAGCCAGCCGCTCGGTGCCTCGACGTGCGACTTGTCGCGGATCTCGATCCAGCCCTTGCTGCCGAACACCGCGAAGCGCGAGACGAAAGGCGTCGCGAGCGTCGCCGCCACATAGGCCGAGCCGCCGCCGTGGAAGCGGACGTGGGCGCTCATGGTGTCGCCCTGGGGGATGCGCGAGGCGAGGTTCTCGCACGCCACCCGCACGTCGCGGCCGGGGCCCATCAGCTTGATGGCGAGGTCGGTCAGGTGGATGCCGGTCGCGGTCATCCCGCCGGCCGGCGCCTCGTCGGCGTGCAGCCGCCAGTTCTCCGGCGGCAGGGTCAGGAACTTGTCGTGGCTGAAGTTCGCCTCGATCTGCAGCAGGCGGCCGAGCCGGCCGCCCTCCGCCGCGGCGAGGAGGGCCGCCACCGGCGGCTCGAAGCGCCGCTCGTGCCCCATGCCGAGCACCACGCCCGCCGCCCGGCAGCGCCCCACCGCGTCCTCCGCGCCGGCCTTCGTCAGGGCCAGCGGCTTCTCGCAGAACACGTGCCGCCCGGCGGCCGCGGCGGCCGCGATCTGCGCCTCGTGCAGCCGGTGCGGCGTCGCCAGGATCACCGCCTCGATCGCCGGGTCGGCGAGCGCCGCGGCGAGGTCGGGCGAATGGACGAGGCCGTGCGCCGCCGCCGCCGCCGCGGCGGCCGGGTCGGGGTCGACTGCCCGCAGCAGCTTCAGCCCGGTGCTGCCGTCGGCGGCGAGCGCCGTCATCTTGCGGCCCCACCAGCCGAGGCCGACGATCGCGGTTCCGACGGGCGTCATCGCCGTCACCGGTTGTCGACGCGCTTCAGGAAGGCGTGGATCGCCACCGTCTCCCAGATGCCCGCCTTGGCGAACGGGTCGGCGGCGTTGAAGGCCGCGACCTCCTCCTTCGACGCCGCCTCGAACAGGAAGAACGAGCCGATCATCGTCGTCCCGTCGTCGGCGACGAGCGGGCCGGAGATCAGCATCGGCACCGGCGAGGTCGCGAGATAGGCCTTGTGGGCGTCGTAGTGGGCGAGCCGGTCGGCGAGCGCGCCGGGGCGGTCGAGGCAGTGGACGATGACGTGCATGGGATGTCCGTTGTCGTGGGTGGAAGGCCGTGCGCCGGCGCGCGCGTCCCCGGCCGGCCGCGACAGGATCGGCGACCGATCGCGGCCTCGCGAGAGCGTATATCGAGCGGAACGCACCGAATTCGTCGGGCGCGTCTCGACTAGACCGCGAGCACGCGCACCAGATCTGTCCTCTGCATTTCGAAGGCGTGGCCGCGAAGGCCGCCCATCTCCCGGATCTCGCCGCGATCGATCGCGGTTCTGCTTGTCGGCACGGCGCCGCCCGGCGCGCGGCCGGGCGGAATAGTTGGTGCGATGCTAATCGGGGCGCGGCGCGGCGGAAGCCGTCGTTTTGTCCAGAATGGACATCGTTGCTCTCAACCGGGGCGGCTCCGGTTGCCAGGATGCCGGCGATTGGAGAGGCGCCCGGTCGCGACGGCGCCCTCGCCTTGGGAGGAGGAGAGGCAGCATGACAACGAAGCCCCCGCGCGTCGGCTGGATCGGCATCGGCAAGATGGGACGCCCGATGAGCCGGCGGGTGCTGAAGGCCGGCTTTCCTCTGACGATCTACGAGCCGCTGGCGCAGAACCGCGCGTCGATGGTCGCCGAGGGCGCCACCGTGGCGCACACCCTGACCGACCTCGCCGAGGCGGCCGACGTCGTCGTGATGACGATCCCGAACGACGCGGTGCTCGAGAGCGTCGTGCTCGGCGAGCAGGGCCTCGCCGCCTGCCTGCGGGCCGGCCAGACGCTGATCGAGATGAGCACCGTGTCGCCCGACGTCTCCGCCCGCGTCGACCGGGCGCTCGCCGCGCGCGACGTCGCCCATCTCCGCGCGCCGGTCTCGGGCAGCACGGCGACCGCCTCGAGCGGCCAGCTCGCGGTGCTGGCGTCCGGTCCGGCGGCGGCGTTCGAGGCGGCGCGGCCGATCTTCGACTGCTTCTCCAAGCGCCAGTTCTACGTCGGCGCCGGCGAGGAGGCGCGCTACCTGAAGCTCGTCCTCAACGCCCTCGTCGGCGTCACCTCCGCCCTGGTCGGCGAGGCGCTCACCCTCGGCCGCCGCGGCGGCCTCGACACCGCGACGATGCTCGACGTGATCGCCGAGAGCGCCGTCGCCTCGCCGCTCATCGCCTACAAGCGCGACCTCCTGGTCTCCCGCAACTTCGAGCCCGCCTTCACCGTCGAGCAGATGATGAAGGACTTCGACCTCATCCTGCAGGCGGCGCGGGCCGACCACGTGCCGATGTCGATCGTCGCCCTCGTCCGCCAGCAGTACGAGGCGGCCTTCTCGACAGGCCACGCGGGAGAGGATTTCTTTATGCTCGTCGAACAGAGCGAGCGGCTGGCGGGCTTCGGCCTCGAGAACGGCCGCGCGAGGGAGGACGCATCGAGCGGCTGACGCCCGCCTGACGGCGCGGCGCCCCGCCCGAGGAGCCGGCGAGTTGAACGAGTACGAGATCCTCCGCACGATCGAGTTCCTGGAGCAGACCCGCGAGCCGTTCCGCGGCCTGATGCCGATGGCCGACGACGAGCCCGTCTGGAACATCACGATGTTCCTGATGAAGTCGGAGATCCGCGGCCAGCTCGTCACCGTGTCGATGCTGGCGCAGGTCACCGGCGTGCCCTACGCGACCTCGATGCGGCTGATCGGGCGGATGGTCGACGGCGGGATGATCGTCCGCGTGCCGCAGGGCAAGGCCGGCAAGCGCCACAGCCTGCACCCGAGCCCGGCGATGCGCGACGCCTTCGAGGCCTATGCCGGCGGGGTGAAGACCCTGCTCGCGCGGACGATCGGCCAGCGCGGCTTCGCCGAGGACGAGACGCAGTACTACTTCGGCGGCACGCCGCTCGCCGCCCAGCCCGGCGTGCCGCCGAAGCTCGTCGAGCGGCGGGCGCGGGCCGATCTCGACATCCGCTTCCTGCTCCACGACGACAACTACTTCGCCTCGATGCGCAACATGTGGGTGGACCTGCGCTCGAACCTCGCCTCGAGCCGCGACTTCCGCCTGCTGCGGCTGCCCGACCTCTACGCCGAGCTCCTCGCCAACGGCGGCCGCGCGCAGTCGTCCTACGACGTCGTCACCCTCAACATGCCGTGGCTCGGCGAGCTGACCGAGCGCGGCTTCCTCAGGCCGCTCGGCGACCTCGTCGCCGCCGACGTCCTCACCCTGTCGAGCTTCCACCCGGTCGTCCGCTCGACCGCCGAGTGGCGGGGCGACGTCTACGGCATTCCCGTCTACTGCACGATCGCCATCCTCGCCGCGCGCAGCGACCTGTTCGAGGAGCGCAACCTGCCCTTCCCGCGCACCTTCGACGAGGTGATCGAGAGCGGCCGGCGCTTCCATCAGCCGGGCCAGGGCCGCTACGGCGTGGTGTGGGACGGCGCGCCCGGCATGCCGATCGCCTCGAGCTTCCTGTTCTTCCTCGGCGCGTGCGGCAGCCCGCCGTTCTCGCTGCGCTCCGTCGCGCAGAGCTTCACCGCCGAGGGCGTCGACCTCGCCGCGCTCACCTCGCTCGTCGATTCCGACGCCGGCCGCGAGGCGCTCGACTTCATGCGCCGCCTCCTGGAGATCTCGCCGCCCGAGGCGCTGAACCTCGCCTGGGACCAGAACCTGTCGCTGTTCCTCTCCGGCCGGGCGGCGATGGCCTATTGCTGGACCATGCGGGCCGCCCGGATGGAGTACGACATCCACTCGGTGGTGAAGCGCAAGGTGAAGTACCTGCCCCAGCCCGCCGGCCCGGGCGGCGGCCAGGCCTCGCCGGTCGGCGGCTTCCTGTTCGCTGTGCCGAGCAACCTGCCGCCCGACCGGCTGGAGATCGCCGCGGAGGCGATCGCCTGGATGACGTCGCGCGACCAGATGCGGGCGCACGTCCGCAACGGCTTCCCGATCGCGCCGCGCTTCTCGACGAGCGCCGACCCCGAGGCGGCGGCGGGCTCGCCCATCGTCCGCTTCGTCGACGGCCTCGCCCAGCGCAACCTGCTGACGACGTGGCAGCGCCCCAACATCCCGGGCTACACCCAGATCGAGCAGGCGATCGGCCGCGAGATCCACCTCGCCCTGACCGGCGCCAAGCCTCCCGCCGCCGCCCTCGCCGACGCGAGCCGGGCCGCTGACGCGATCCTGCGCCGCGGCATCGATGCCGGGGCCGGCGCCGCGTAGACGGGCCCGTCAGGGCGGTGGCGCGCCCCGCTGCGCCTCACGCGGCCGCGAGGTAGCGGGCGATGTCGACCTCGTCGATCTGGTCGCGGCCGAGGTGGCGCTCGGCGTAGTCGCGGTAGACCCCGGAGGTCAGGAAGAGGGCGAACAGGTCCGGGTCGATGTGGCCCTCGTCGCGCATCTCGGCCAGGATCGCGATCGCCTTCGACAGCGTCATCGCCCGCCGGTAGGGCCGGTCGCTCGCGGTCAGCGCCTCGAACACGTCGGCGAGGGCGAGGATGCGGGCGCGCCGGCTCATCGCGTCGCCGGTCAGCCCGCGCGGATAGCCGTTGCCGTCGATCCGCTCGTGGTGGTTCCCGGCGATCTCGCCGACGTGGCCGAGGTTGCTCGGGAACGGCAGCTTGCCGATCATCCGGATCGTCTCGATCACGTGCTCGTTGACCTTGTAGCGCTCCTCGGCGTTGAGCGTGCCGCGGGCGATCGAGAGGTTGTAGATCTCGCCGCGGTTCTGCAGGAGCGCCGGCGCCGCGAGCGTGAACTGCCGGACGAACGCGTCCTCGCCGCCCGCCGGCCGCCGCGTCACGTGCTCCGGTCGGTCGGCGAGGAGCGGCTCCGGCGCCGGCAGCGGCCGCTCCGGCCGGCCCGCGAGGCGCTGTCGCTCCTCGTTCGAGATGCCGAGCGTGTCGTCGAGGGTGCGCGTCCACGTCCGCCCGCCGATCGCCCGCAGCCGCGCGACGTCGTCCGCCGCCATCACCTCGCTGCCGAGGTTGCAGGCCGCGACGAAGGCGAAGTCGGCGTCGATCCCGGCCCACGCGGCGGCGAGCCCGGCGAGGGTGGCCGGCGCGTCGGCGCCGCCGGCGATCGCCTTCCAGGCCGCCACCTCGGCCTCGCGCTTCACCACCTCGAAGCGGGTGCGGATCTCGTGCACGCGGTTGTGCACGGTCTCGAGCTTGGTCGCCTTGTCGACGATGTGCTCGGGCGTGGTGATCTTGCCGCAGTCGTGCAGCCAGGCGGCGATCCGGAGCTCCTCCCACTGCTCGGCGGTCAGCTGGAAGTCGCGGAAGACGCCCTCGGTCGCCCGCTCGGCGGCGCGCGCCAGCATCTCGGTGATCGCCGGCACCCGCCGGCAGTGGCCGCCGGTGTAGGGGCTGCGGCGGTCGATGGCGTCGGCGACGAGCTCGATCACCGCCTCGAGCAGCCGCTTCTGCTCGGCCAGCAGCCGCTGCGTCTCGATCGCCGTGGCGGCCATGCCCGAAACGGCCTCGATCACGAACAGCAGGTCGCGCTGGTCGGCGTCGGCGAAGGTGCCGACCGCCTGCGACAGGATCAGCACGCCGAGCACGTCGCCGCCGCGGTTGCGCAGCGGCACGGCGAGCACGTCGACCGGCTGCGTGCTGCCGAGGCGCGGATAGAGCCGGGCGATGTCGCCGACGCTGAGCCGCGCGCGCACGCTGCCCTCGCGCGCCGCCCGCACCACCGGGTGGCTGCGGTCGGCCTCCGGGTCGAGCTCGTCCGGCAGCCAGCCGAGCGGCTCGGCGCCGCGGCGGGCGACGATCGGCTTCAGCCGGCCGGACGGCTCGGCGAGATAGATCGCCGCCACCCGGGCGGAGGCGATGTGAATGGTCTCCGAGGCGATCCGGCCCATCAGGCTCTCGAAGTCGCGCTCGTTCGGCAGCGACACGCTGATGTCGAGGAGGTGCCGGATGGTCCCCTTCATGTGGTCCATCGCCTCGGCGAGGGCTCGGATCTCGGTGATCGGCGAGGTGACGGGCGGCGTGTCGTCGAACTTCAGCGCGCGGATGCTGCGCGCCTCGGCGACGAGCGCCCGCAGCGGCCGCGTGGCGAGGCCGGAGAGCGCGAGCGCGGCGGCCGCGGCGGCGAGCACGACGGCGGCCGAGAGGGCGAGGCTCCAGTCGCGCAGCCGGTTCGCCTCGGCGAGCAGCTCGGCCTGCGGCGCCGCCACGGCGATGCCGAGGCGGATGCCCGGCAGGTCGACGACCGAGGTGGCGCGCAGCCAGGCTTCGCCGTGCCAGTCGACCGAGGCGGTGGCCGCGTCGCCGAACAGCAGCGCCTTCTCGTCGTCCTCGAGCACCGGCAGCTGCGTCGCGCCGGCCGGCCGGGCCCCGGCCTGCCGCCCGTCGCCGGCGGCGGCCAGCACGCGGGACCGGCCGTCGTAGACGACGACGCGCGCCGACGGGCTCGGCTTCAATTGGGCGAGCTCGTCGCCGAGGCCGGCCATGGCGATGTCGACGGCGGCGACCGCCCGGCCGCCGGCGGCGCGAACCGCGATCGTCGTGCCGATCTCGCCGGTGGTGAAGAACACGTAGGGGCCGGTCACCGTCGGCTGGCCGCTCGCCAGCGCGTCGGTGAACCACGGCCGCTCGCGCGGGTCGTAGCGGTAGTCGGGCGCCTCGCGCGTCTCGATCGGCCGCAGTGCGCCGTCGTAGAACACGTAGCGGCCGGTCATCCGGCCGTCCGGCGCCGGCGCGCGGCTCTGCACCACGTAGGCCGTCCCCTCCGGCGCGGCGAGGCGGGCGGCGACCGCCGGCCTCCCGGCGAGGCGGCGGACGAGGAAGAACGCGCCGTCGTCCCAGCCGAGATAGGCGGCCTCCACGGGCCCGTCGCCGGCGAGCGCCCCGGCGAACATCGGCACGGCCGCGAGGCGCTCCTCGAGCGTCGCCGCGCCCGCCGCCGGCGACGTCGCGAGCAGCCGCGCCACCGACCCGGCCGAGCCGTAGAGCCCGGTGATCGACATCGAGATCTCCTGCCCCACCCGGTCGAACAGGATCGAGGAGGCCGACAGCAGGATCGCCTTCGTCTGCCGGTACTGCAGCACCACCGTCACCGCCGCGAAGGCGAGCAGCAGCGCCAGGAACAGCGTCGAGACGTAGACCGAGAGCCGGTAGTGGCGCGGCATCGGCAGGCGGAGCGATTGCAGGTGGAGCGACGGCGAGCGGAGCGACATGGCCGGACCCACGGCGGACGATGCGGATTTGCTCGCGCGAGGATCGGCGCTGCGGCCGGCGAGAGCAAGCGCGCCGACGTGCCGGCCGGGACCGCCGCTCCGCTCGCCGCTTGTGCTCGATCAACGATCGTCGCCGTCGTCTCGCGCAGAATTGGCTTGCTCGCGCGCCGCGGCGGCGCGACGGTCGACGAAACGGTCCCACGCGGCACGGGGAGGTGGAGATGCGGCTTGCTACTCTGATCGCGGCAGCGGCGTTCGCGGTCGCCGCGCCGGGTCTCGGCCATGCGGACGATCCGCCGGCGCCCGCCGCTTCGGCAGAGGCCGCTCCGGCCGATGCGGCGCCGGCGGATGCCGCGTCCGCCGTCGAGCCCGACGCCGTCGAGGCGCTACAGCGGATGGGCGGCTATCTCCGCGACTTGAACTCCTTCGAGGTGCGCTCCGACTTCACCCTCGAGGAGGCCCTCGACGACGGCCAGAAGATCATGACCACGGGGGCCGCGACCTATCTCGTCAGGATGCCCGACCGGCTCCTCATCGACCTCTCCACCGACACCAGCGAGCGCGAGTTCTTCTACGACGGCGACACGCTCACGATGTACGGCCCGAAGATCGGCTACTACGCCAGCGTGCCGGCGCCGTCGACCATCGGCCGGATGCTGGCGATGGCGTCCGCGGACTACGACGTCGAGGTGCCGCTCGCCGACCTCTTCGTCTGGGGCACCAGGGACGACGGCACCGCCGACCTCACCTCGGCCTTCCAGGTCGGCGTCTCGAAGGTCGGCGACCGCACCTGCGACCACTACGCCTTCCGCCAGGACGGCGCCGACTGGCAGCTCTGGATCGAGGCGGGCGACGACCCGCTGCCGTGCCGGATCGCCATCACCGCCACCGACGACCCGACGCTGCCGCAATACGTCTCGACGCTCACCTGGACCCTCGATCCCTCCCTCCCGGACAGCCTGTTCACCTTCGTGCCGCCGGAGGGCGCGAAGCGGATCCCGATCGAGAAGGTGCCGGCGGGCGGCGCCGTTCCGAGCGACGACGACGACGGTTGAGGAGGGAGGCCAAGATGATGCGATCCAAGCTCTCGGGCCGTGCCGTGCGGGCGCTCCTCGCCGGCACCGCGGCGCTCGCCTTCCTCGCCGCCACGGCGATCGACCAGGCCGCCGAGGCGCGCGGGGGCGGGGGCGGCGGGCACGGCCCGCGCGTCAACGTCAGCAAGGGCGGCGGCGGTGGCGGCCAGCGGGGCGGCGGCGGCAACCGCGGCGGTGCCGGCAACCGCGGCGGCAAGCAGGCGAACAAAGGCGGGGGCAACAAGGGCGGAGCGGGCAACCGCCAGGGGACGCCGAACGCCAAGGTGGCGAAGTCGCAGGGCGACAAGGGCGGGCGCGGCAACAACAACCGCCACTACAGCTACCGCAGCGACGTCTACCACCACTACGACAACCGCTACCGCTACAATTACGGCTGGAACAGCGGCTGGGGCACCGCCGCGGCGGTGGCGACCGGCGTCGCCGTCGGCGCGGCCGCGGTGGCGATCGGCTCCACCGCCTACGCGCTGCCGGCGGGCTGCACCGCCGTCGAGGTCGCCGGCGTGATCTACCAGCAGTGCGGCAACACCTGGTACCAGCCGCGCTATTCCGGCAACAACGTCAGCTACGTGGTGGTGCGGGCGCCCTACTGAGGCGCCCGCCGTCCTTCCGCCGCCGTTCCGACGCGCTTCCCGGGGCGGCGCGGCCGTGCGTCAGCCGATGCCGTAGCGCCCCGGCGCGATCACGCCGTTCGGGTCGAGCGCCCGCTTGATCGCGCCGCAGGCGTTGCGGAAGCTCGGCATCGTCTGCGCCATGTGGAAGTCGTGGTAGTCGATCGGCGCCCGGCCGACGAACACGCCACGCGCCGCCACCGCCTCCGAGAGCGCCCGGTAGCAGGCGTCGGCGCGGGCGTTCTCGTCGGCGTCGTCGCGGTTGAAGGTCATGACGTGCAGGCCGCGGGCGAAGCGCGGGCCGCAGACGTTCATCACCATGTAGTCCATCCCGTGCGCCTCGTAGAGGCCGCGTGCCAGCGTCTGGAACTGGTTGGCGACCGCCCCGTCCATCGGCGTGCCCGGCAGGAACCACAGGTTGCCGCCGCCCGGCCGCCACTTCAGGAGCCCGAGCTCGCCGTAGCTCGGGATGCCCGAGAAGGCGTTGATCGCCACCTGCAGCGGCGGGATCGCGCCGGCCTCCTCGTGCGGGATGTAGCGCGCCTTGCCCGACTGGCCGAAGTGCTCGCGCACCCGGGCGATCTGCGGCTCCATCGCCTGGTGGCTCGGGCCGTAGAACGCCCCCGACACGGTCCACGCGCCGACCCCGAGCGCCTCGCGCAGCGCCCGCCGGCCCTCGTCGGAGATCGACCGCCTGCCGCCGCTCGCCCGGTATTCCGGGCTCTCGCCCTCCGAGCCGCAGGCGTAGAGGTCGTTCGAGAGGCGGAAGAGGGTCGGCACGAAGTTCGACATCTTCAAAGGCCGGCAGAGGTCGATGATGTCGCCGAGGTCGTCGTCGTCCGGGAAGGCGAAGTGGAAGGTGCGGACCGCCGGCGGCCGCGGCAGCAGCCAGATGCCCATGCGGGTCACGATGCCGTAGTTCGACTGCGCGAACAGCCCGTCGAGGATCGGGCCGAAGCTGTATTTCGAGGTGTGCCAGTTGACGAGGTCGTCGGCGGCGAGCGAGCCGTCGCCGGTGCGCAGCACCTCGCCGTTGCCGAGCACCACCTCGAGGCCGCAGGCGAAGCCGAAGTGGTCGAAGAACGGGCCGTAGCCGGCGCCCTTGTCGAGGGCGTTGCCGAGCATGCCGCCCTGCGGCGGCCCGGAGGTGACGTCGAGCATCAGCCGGTCGCCGAGCCGCACCAGCTCGTCGTAGAGCGCCTGGTAGCTCACCCCCGGCTCGACGACGGCGTAGCCCATCTTTTCGTTGATCTCGAGGATGGCGTTCATCCGCCGGCCGAGGTCGACGACGACCTGCCCGCCCGTCACCGGCGAGCGGCTGCCGAGGCCGATGTTGTTGCCGGTCGAGTTCGGGTAGAGCGCGACGCCGTGGGTGTTGGCGGCGCGCACCATCGCCTGCACCTCGGCGGTCGAGGCCGGGTAGAGCACGCCGTCGACGCGGCGACTGCCGCCCGGCATGGTGTTCTCGCCGTAGCGCAGCGCCGTGTCCGGCGAGCGGTTGACCGCCGCCGCCCCGAGCGTGCCCTCGATCTCGGCGAAGAAGGCGGCGAGCTTGCCGGCGTCCGTCATGGGGGGTCTCCTCGGTTGAAGGGGGTTACCAGAACGAGGCCGGCGGCTCGGCCGCCGCGGCTGGGCCCGCCTCCGCGGCCGGCGGCGCCGGCGGGCGCAGCGTCCGGCCGGCGAGCCGGGCCGGCATCGGGCCGCCGGTCGCCCAGTCGATGAGCTCGACCGTGTGCACGGCGGGGGCGTCGGCGTAGCGGCGCAGCTGCGTCAGGCAGCCGATGTTGCCCATCGCCACGATGTCCGGGTCGGTTGAGGCGACGTGGCCGGCCTTGCGGCGGCCGAGCGCCTCGGCGAGCTCCGGCTGCAGGATGTTGTAGACCCCGGCCGAGCCGCAGCACATGTGCCCCTCGGGCACGTCGGCGACGACGTAGCCGGCCTCGCGCAGGAGCCGGCGCGGCGGCGCCGTCACCTTCTGGCCGTGCCGGAGCGAGCAGGCGTCGTGGTAGGTCACGCGGTAGCCGCGCTTCTCGACCCGCTCGGGCAGGCCGAGCTCGGCGACGAGCTCGCTGACGTCGCGACAGAGCCGCGACACCTCGGCGGCCGGGCCGGCGAGCGCCGCCTCGTCGGCGAACAGGTGGCCGTAGTCCTTCACCACCGTGCCGCAGCCCGAGGCGTTGACGACGACGGCGTCGAGGCCGCCGGCGGCCTGCTCGCGCATTAGTGCCGCCACCACGCGGCGGGCGAAGCCCTTGCCGTCGTCGGTCCGGCCCATGTGCAGCGTCAGCGCCCCGCAGCAGCCGAGCCCCTCGGGCACCACCACCTCGCAGCCGAGGCGGGTGAGGAGGCGGATCGTCGCCGCGTTGACGTTGCGGTCGAGCGCCTGCTGGGCGCAGCCGGGGAGCAGTGCCACGCGGCGCCGACGCTCGCCCTCGGCCGGGTGCACGGCCGGCCGGGTCAGGCCGCCGTCGATCTCGTCGGCCGGCGGCGCCATGTCGACCATCGCCCTGAGCGTCGCCGGCAGGAGGGCGCGGAAGGGCTTCGCGAGCCGCGCCAGCGTCAGGGCGGCGCGCATCCGGGCGGGGTGGGGAATGGTGGCGGCGATCATCGCCCGCCCCAGCCGCTCGGCGAGGGGGCGCACGTAGGTCGCCTCGATGTGGGTGCGGGCGATGTCGATCAGGTGCAGGTAGTCGACCTTGACCGCGCAGGTCGTCGTGCAGCCGAGGCACGACAGGCAGCGGTCGAGGTGGTGCACGGTCTTCGCATCCGGCGGCGCGTCGCTCGCGAGCATCGCGCGGATGAGGTCGATGCGGCCGCGCGGCCCGTCGTTCTCGTCGCGGGTCAGCACGTAGGTCGGGCAGGTGGCGGTGCAGAAGCCGTAGTGGACGCAGGTCGCGAGGATCGGCGCGGCGCCCGCGCGCAGCGTGTCGTCGGCCCGTGCGGTGGTCGCGCGCGTCATCGCTGGTCCCGGAAGCTGTCGAGGTCCGGAGGCCGTCCGGAGCTTCGCCAGGGTAGGGGCGGGCGATTGCTTTTGCTTGTCCCGGCCTGCATCCTCTCTTGGCTCCGCGCGCAGCCCGCGCGGAGCTGGCGATGCGAACGGGCATGGGCATGGACACGACCGTCTGGTCGACCGGCCGGGTCGCGCCGGTCGAGCGGTTCTCCTTCTGGAGCGAGGTGATCTGCGACGCGGTGCTGAACGTCGAGGCGAGCCGCCCGGCGGGCGGCGACTTCCGCGCCGAGCTCACCTGCAACCGGCTCGCCCTCGGCAACTTCGTCCGCTTCCGCTCCGAGGCGCACGAGATCGACCGCTCGCGCCGCCTCCTCAGCGTCAAGCCGGACGAATGCTACCTCGTCAGCCTGCAGCTCGCCGGCCTCTGCCGGGTCCGCCAGGGCGAGCACGCCTTCACGCTGCGGCCGGGCGACATCGGCGTCCTGTCGGCCGCGCGCACCATGCACCTCGCCTTCGAGCACGACATCGAGCGCGCCGTCGCGGTGGTGCCGCGGCACACCCTCGAGGCGGCCTGCGGCTGGCTCGCCCCCGGCAACGCCGTGCGCCTCGCGCGCGAGCGGCCGGTCACCCGCGTGCTCGCCGGCCTCCTCGCCGAGATGGCGGCGCCCGGCGCCGATCTCGCCGCCGAGGAGGAGGCGGCGCTCGGCCGCACCTTCGTCGACCTCCTGGCGTCCGGCGCCGAGGGGCCGCGGCTCTCCGCCCGCGAGCACGGCCAGCGGGCGCGGCTCACCGCCTATCTCGCCGCCAATCTCGCCGACCCCGACCTCACGCCCGGCGCCGCGGCGGCGGCGCTCGGCATCTCCGAGCGCAGCGTGCACGCGCTCTTCGCCGGCAGCGGCACCTCGTGCCGGGCGTGGATCATCGAGCAGCGCCTGGCGCGGGCGGCGGCGGCGCTGCGCGCGCCGGAGTGGCGGGGAAGCTCCGTCTCCGAGATCGCCTTCCGCCTCGGCTTCGCCGAGCTGTCGCACTTCAGCCGCCGCTTCAAGGCGCGCTACGGCGCCTCGCCGCGCGCCTATCGCCAGACCGGCGAAAGCTGATCCCGGCGCCGCCGGCGGATATTTCGACCCCTGCTTGCGCCCTGCGCAACAACCGGCTTTGGCGCGCCGGTACACCTCCCGATACTCCGATCCCCTGAGCACAATCGGCGCCGCGGCAAGGATCCGCTCGGCGATGGCCCGGTATTCAGCAGGGGAAATCATAATGAAGTTCGGGATGTTCTATCCGGTCGCGGTGGCGTCCGAGGCCGAGCTCGGCACCGGCCTGTTCGGCCTCGATCGCCAGCGCTACGCGACGACCCTCGACGAGCTGCGCGAGCAGGCGATCGCCGCCGACGAGACCGGCTGGACCTCGATGATGTTCGCCGAGCACCACTTCGAGATCGAGGGCTACCACGTCACCCCGAACCCGTTGATGCTCAACGTCTACCTCGCCCAGCACACCAAGCGGCTGCGGCAGGGCCAGATGGGGCTCGTGCTGCCCAACTGGAACCCGCTCCGCCTCGCCGAGGACATCGCCATGGCCGACCACCTGACCGGCGGCCGGCTGGACGTCGGCCTCAGCCGCGGCTACCAGCCGCGCTCGGTCGGCGTCATGGGCCAGCACTTCCGCGCCAACGCCGCCGGCACCGGCTCGGCCGAGGTCGAGGCCACCAACCGGCGCATCGTCGAGGAGTGGTTCGAGGTCATGCGCCGCTCGTGGACCGAGGACCTGTGGAGCTACGACGGCGAGTTCATCAAGGTGCCGCCGGAGGGCCTGTCCTGGACCCACCCGATCTCGGCCCGGCTCGGCGCCGGCGTCGAGGGCGGCGTCCTGAAGCAGGTCGCCACCGTGCCGAAGCCGCGCCAGCTGCCGCACCCGCCGCTCTTCACGACGCTGACCCAGAGCCCGGAGACGCTCGCCTGGTCGGCGAGGATCGGCTCGACGGCGGTCACCCTCGCGGCCAACCTCGACATCGTCCGCTGGGTCTTCCAGGGCTATGTCGACGCGGCGGCCTCGCACGGCCGCGCGCTCGACTTCGGCCAGTACTCGACGAAGGGCGGCGTCGCGCTCTGCCGCAACCTCGCCGTCGGCCGCACCCGCGAGGACGCGATGGAGACCGCCCGCCAGGGCTCGGCGTTCTGGACCCACTGGCTCGGCGAGTTCGGCTTCTTCGAGGCCCTGCGCATGAAGGGGCAGGAGGGCCCGGTGCCGAAGACCTTCGAGCAGATGGTCGACAGCGGCTTCCAGCTCGTCGGCACGCCGGACGACGTCGGCGAGCAGATCCAGCGCCTCAAGGAGGAGTTGAACGTCGAGTACATGATCTTCATCATGTACGGCGGCATCACCGAGCACCGGCGCATGCTGGAGACCATCCGGCTGTTCGGCGAGGAGGTGATCCCGAAGTTCCCGGACCTCGTGCCGATGGCCGCATAGGGGGCAGTCGATGGGTGATCGCGAGTCCGGAGGCGGCGGGGAGGTCCGCTCGGTCGGCCGGGCTCTCGATCTCCTCGACATCATGCGCGCGGCGGCGCCCGCCGGCGTCCGCGTCGGCGACGCGGCCGCCGCGCTCGGCGTCGACCCGGCCACCGCCTCGCGCCTCCTCGCCACCCTGCTGGCGCGCGGCTACGCGAGCCGCCTGCCGAATCGCAGCTACACCCTCGGCGTCCGCTCGCTCAGGCTCGCCACCGCCTGGGTCGACCAGCTCACCCAGCGCGCCGGCCCGGTGATGGCGCAGGTCGCCGAGCGCTGCGGCGAGACCGTCTATCTGCTGCAGCTCGTCGGCTCCGAGGCCGTCACCGTCGCCCGCCTGTTCGGCAACCGCCGCGCCACCATCGACGTCGAGGTCGGCCCCACCTATCCCCTGTGGGCGAGCGCCGCCGGGCGCGCCCTGCTCGGCTGCGTGCCGGCGGTGGCGCGCATCGAGCTCCTGCCGGCCGAGCCGTTCCCGGCCCTGACCCCGCGCACCAAGACGACTTGGCGCGAGCTCGCCGCCGCGCTGCGCGAGGCGGCCGAAAGCGGCATCTACGCCGAGGAGGGCGAGATCGACCCGCACCTCAGCTGCTATGCGATGCCGCTCCTCCACCGCAGCCGCAGCGAGAAGCTCGCCATCGCGGTCAGCTTCGAAACCGCCCGCCCGCCGAGCGACCGCCGCTTCATCCGCGAGGCGATGCGCCGCGAATCCCGCGCGCTCGCCTGGACCATCTAGAGCTCGGCCGCGCCGCGCGCCTTTTCGATCGAGTTTGCGCCTGGTGCGGGCAGACACGTTGCGTCGTCCGCTCGATCGCCGTAAACGATCCCGAGAACGGCGGGCGGATAAATCGGAATAGTTCTTGGAACTCTTCGATCATTCTGCTGCGGGCAGCGGATGCGGCGCGGGTGGAGAGCATGCACGACATGCAGTCATCGGATGATTGCGACGACGCGATGGCGGCGCGCATCGGCGTCGAGCTCGAGGTCGCGCTCCCCGCGCCGGCCGAGCGGCCGGACGGACAGGACGTCGAGGCGGCCTTCCGCGCCGCCATGCGGCTCTTCACCGGCACCGTGACGATCGTCACCGCCTGCGCGCCGGACGGCACGTGGCGCGGCATCGCCGCCACCGCGGTCACCTCGGTGGCGATGGACCCGCCGACCCTGCTCGTCTGCGTCAACCGCGGCTCGTCGCTGCACCCGGCGCTCGTCGCCACGCGGCGCTTCTGCGTCAACGGCATGCACCAGGATCACCACGGGCTGATGCCGGGCTTCACCAAGCCCGAGCACCGCGAGGGCCGCTTCCGCACGGGCGACTGGCGGCACGGGCCGGACGGCGTGCCGGTGCTCGCCGGCGCGCAGTTCAGCATCCTCTGCGAGGTCGCCGAGTGCGCCTCGGTCGGCACCCACGACGTCGTGCTCGGCCGGGTGCTCGAGGTCGCGACGCGGGCCGACTGGGACCCGCTCCTCTACGGCGCCGGCACCTATCTCCGGCAGGCCGGCCGCTGAGGCGGGAGGCCGGAACGAAATCGCCCCGCCGCGAGGCGGCGGGGCGACGGTCGTCGTGGAATCGCGGCCGGGCTATTCGGCCGGCTGCGCGGCCGCCGTGCGGCCCTTGCCCTCGCGGGCGAGCACCAGCAGCGCCACCAGGAACAGCGCCTCGCCGATGGTGAACACCAGGAAGCCCTCGGTGAACGAGCCGCCGCTGGCGCCGATCACCGCGCCCATCACCCACGGCGACAGGAAGCTCGACAGGATGCCGAACACCTCGGCGTAGCCCACCGCCGCCGGCGCCAGCGCCACCGGGTACTTCTCGCTGAGGAGCGAGAAGATGGCGCCGCCGCTCAGCACCGCGAGGCCGCTCACCGCCGCCATCAGCATCAGCGTGCCGAGGCCCATCGGGTAGATCGTCGCCGCGGTGAACATCACCGCGGTGAGGAGGGCGAGCACCGCGCCGACCTTGATCAGCGTCGTCTTGGCCATCTTGTCGGCCATGTAGCCGCCGATGATCAGGAACACCACCTGCGAGAAGCCCATCAGCGTGCCGACGATGGCGGCGTAGGGGTCCGGCGCCATGCCCTGGAAGGCGATGAAGGCCGGGATGACCCAGGTCGCCGTGCCGGCGATGGCGAAGGTGCAGGCGCCGATGCCGAGGCCGGCGACGGCGATCCACCGCGTGCGGAAGATCTCGCTGAGCGGCAGGTGGGCGTGCGGCTGCGCCGGCTCCCAGGCGAAGCCCGGCAGGTTGAGGTCGGCCGGCCCGTTGCGGGCGAACAGGCCGTTGATCGCCGCGACGATCAGCGTGCCGATGGCCAGCACCGCGAAGAACACCCGCCAGCCGTGCTCGAGGGTGAGCGGGATGCCGAGGGCGAAGTCGAGCGTGATCGCCAGGCTGTAGGCGGCGAGGATCATGCCGACGATCGCGCCGCGCCGGCTCTGCGGGAACCAGCCGAAGATCAGCTTCATGTTGCCGATGAAGATCGCGGCGTCGAAGAAGCCGATGATCAGCCGGAGCGTGATGAGCTGGGCGTAGCTCTGCACGAAGATCTGCAGCACCATGCCGATGCCGGTGCCGGCGAGGCCGATCAGCAGCATCTGCCGCGCCGACATCGTCCGGCTCACCGGCGACCAGACCACCATGCCGATGCCGTAGGTGAGGGCGAAGATGCCCTGCGCCAGGCCGGCCTGGCCCGGGTCGAGCCCGAGGTCGCCCGAGATGAACGGAATGACGGCGGCGAAGGCGTACCAGTCGGCGGCCAGGAAGATCTCGCAGACGATGGCGAGCGCCAGCATCCACTTCTGCCAGCTGCGGATGCGGACGCGGTCCGCCTCGGAAGTCGTGTCCCAGTTCATTGCAGTGTCCCCTCGTTCAGATGGTTGGGTCCGGCACGCCCGCTCGCCCGAGCGGCCGGTCAGGCCGGCGGCGGCAGGAAGTCCACCTCGTGCTCGGCCGCGATGCGGACCACCTCCGCGGGGTCGGGGACGTTGTGGATGCGCGAGAACAGGCCGTAGAGCGCGCGGGTCGGCGCCACCCAGAAGAAGCTGGTCGCCGGCGCGCCGGACTTGTTGAAGATGCCGTGCGGCACGCCCATCGGCATGCGCACCAGGTCGCCGGCGGTCGCCACGGACTCCTTGCCGTCGAGCCACAGGTCGTAGCGGCCGGACAGCACGTAGATGAACTCGTCCTGCGTCGGGTGCACGTGCGGCGGCACGAAGGTGCCGGGCGGGAACACCGCGTGCCAGCCCATCGAGGCGTCGGAGTGCTGCTTCAGCGTGTAGGTCTGGCCCAGGATGCTCCAGACCACGCCGTCGAAACCGTCGGCGGCGGGCGTGATGCCGGCCGGCATGGTGATCATCGTCTCGTCCTCTCGTCTCGTATCGGGCTGGCCGGCAGGGCCGGCCGGTTGTCGGGTTGGCCGGCGAGGCCGGCCGGGCACGGGGTCGCCGGCTCAGCCGGCGAGGAAGTCGGTCACGGTGCGGCCGGCGGACGGGGTCTCCTCGAACACGAGGTGCCCGGTCGCCGGCACCAGCGCGAGGCGGGCGTCGGGCAGCAGCTTCACCCACGCCGCGCCCTGCGCGGTCGGCCGCAGCCGGTCCTCGGCGCCCCACAGCACCAGGGTCGGCATGGCGATGCGGTGCGCCCAGCGGGCGAGCTTCGGGTTGCCCTGCGGGTCGACGCGGATCAGCTTGGCGAAGCCGCCGACCTCGCGCCCGAGCCGCTCGCCGAAGGCGGGATCGGGGGCGGTGGGGAAGTAGCTCGCCGCCACGCCGGGGTCGTGCGTCAGGTAGCCCGGCAGCTCCTGCGGCTGGATCTGGAAGAGGTCGGGCGCCGGCGCCTCCGGCACCACGAGGCCGGCCGGGGCGACGAGCACCAGCCGGCGGATCCGCTCCGGCTGGCGGATCGCGATCTCCGCCGCCAGCCACCCGCCGAGCGACAGGCCGACGAGGTCGAAGGTCTCGAGCCCGAGCGCGTCGAACAGGTCGAGATAGTGCAGCACGTAGTCCTCGATCGTGTCGATCGACGGGTCGTCGCCGCTGTCGCCGAAGTTCGGGTGGTAGGGCACGATCACCCGCCGGCTCTCCGCCCACGGGCGCGCCATCTCGAAGCCGGTGAAGGTGCCGGTGCCGTGCAGGTAGACGAGCGGCGGCCCGCTGCCGATCGCGTGCACCACCGTGCGGACGCCGCCGACGTCGTGCTCGGTGCGCTCGAAGCCGGCCATGCTGGTGGCGGGGCCCGTGCTGGCAAGGGTCATTCCCGGTCTCTCCCTCTCGCGCCCGCGCGGGCGCCTCGTCCTTCGGTGCGGGCCGGTCGCGCCGGTCAGGCGGCCGCCCGGTGTCGCTTCAGTTGCCGGGCGAACTCGTCGGCGGCGTCGGCGATGCGCGCCTTGACCATCGGCGCCGCCGGCCGGCCGTCCTCGAACTCGCCGGCGCCGGCGTAGATCGCGGTGGAGATCGTCCGCGCCTCGAAGAAGCCGAACAGCGGCCGCAGCTGGTGCTCGACGACGAGCGAGTGGCGCAGCCCGCCGCCGCACGCCGTCAAGAGCACCGGCCGGTTCTTCAGCGCGCCCTGCTCGATGAGGTCGAACACGTGCTTGAAGAGGCCCGGATAGGAGCCCTGGAACACCGGCGTGCCGACGACGAGCCCGTCGGCGCCCTCGATCGCCTCGACCACCGCCCGCGCCGCGTCGTCGAGGCCGGCGCGCGAGAACGCGCCGAGCCCCGGCCCGGCGTCGACGAGGTCGAGCACCTCGACCGCGACGCCGTGGCGGTCGCCGAGGTCGGCGGCCACCGCCTCGACGAGCGCGCGCGCCTTCGCCGGCCGCCAGGTGCTGCCGCAGAAGCCGATGACGCGGTGTTCCGTCACGGTGGCGGCTCCTTTCCGCTGGTCCCTCAGCCGTCGACCCCGAACACCGTCCAGGTGGCGCCCGGCCCCGGCAGGCCGAGCAGCGCGCGGCCGCACTCCTCGACGATCTGGTCGGCGAGCAGGATGTGCTGCGTGCCGGCGTGGATGTCGCGGTAGAAGCGCTGCATCGGCGTGTTGTGCAGCGAGGCGCCGCGCGCCGCGCGGTGGGCGAAGGTGCCGACCTCGGAGATCACGTCGTGGATGTGGCGCAGCGCCAGCTTCACCATCGTCATCTGCTCGAGCGAGGGCGCCTCGCCCTTGGCGCAGGTGTCGGAGACCGAGCGCCAGGTCTCGTAGACGAGCGCCTTGGCGGCGCGGAAGCGCGCCTCGGCCTGGGCGAACTGGAACTTGAAGCTCGCGCTCTCGGCCGACTTGCCGAACGGATCCTGCCGCTGCACGATCACCTTCACGAGCTCGTCGAGGATGCGCCGGCCGACGCCGATCGCCCAGCTCGAGTGCGCCCAGGCGCTGAAGCCGGCGAGGCCGAGCACGCCCTGCGCGCCGCCGCGCTGCGGCGCGCCGATGTCGAAGTCGTACGAGCGGCACGTCGGGACGAAGAGCTCCTCGGCGTCCTTGATCGTGTAGTCGAAGCTGCCGGTCGCCCGGAGCCCGAGCACGTCCCAGTTGCCCTTGAGCTCGATCGTCGAGCGCGGATGGTGGGTGATGACGATCTTCGGCTGACCGTTCGGCTGGATGATCATCTTGCCGTCCTGGTCCGTCACGAAGCAGCCGGTGTGGATCCACTCGGCGTGGTGGATGGCGCTGCCGTAGGCCCAGTTGCCCTTGATCATGTAGCCGCCGTCCACCGGGCGGGCGAAGCCGCGCGGCACGCCGTTGCCGGCGATGGTGATGTCGGGGCCGTTGGCGAAGATCTCGGCGATGCCGGCGTCGTCGATGTAGAGGGCCATCGTCGTGCCCTCCATGTTGTTGACGATGGCGCACCAGCCGGCCGAGGCGTGCGCGTAGGAGAGCCGCTCGATCAGCGTCATCGCGTCGAAGGGCGAGAGCTCGGCGCCGCCGACCGCCTTCGGGAACAGCACCGTGTAGAGCCCGGCCGCGCGGAGCGCCGCCACCACCTCGTCGGTCATGTGCCCGAGCGCCTCGGCCTCGGCGGCCTTCGCCTCGATCAGCGGCAGGAGCGCGGTCACCCGGTCATGGAACTCGGCGACCGTCGTCTCCGGTGCAGCATCGGTCCGCGCGATTGACAACCCCATGATCCTTCTCCTCCGAGTTTCCACGTGCGGCGGCCGTCGTCGAGCGCGCCCGCCGGCAATTGATGTCGCTGCTGATCGGCCGGGGGGCCGGTCCGCGCGCCGCGAATACGCAACGGCAACCGTCACCGCCGGCGGCGATGACGCGCGATTGCTCCGCGGCCACGGATGGCCGTCCTCTGGCGAATGGTCCGAACCGCCCCTCCGAACGTCCGGATGATGTGCGAGATCTTTCCCCGATCTCACCCTGCGAGCGTCGCGGACTAAGGGGCTTTCGGCAATCCCCCCTGTTGGGGGGATCGGCCGGGCGGCCGCGCGCGGCGGAGAGATCGAAGATCATGCAACAATTGTGCTGCGATGCACTCGTCGTGCCGGCATTTTGGGCTTGACCGGGCAAGTGAATTCAACGTGAATCCAGTTGTTTAGCCAGCGAATGCAGTGGGTGTTCGTCGCCGTGCCGATCGGCGCTGCGCTGGCGGGCCGAAAGGCCCTTGGAGGACACATGCCGCCAGTTCGTGAGCACGAGGACCATGCCCTCGCCGGCTGCATCCTGTCGGTGGCCGAGAGCCGGTCGCTCGACGCCCTCGGCGTCAACTGCCACCGCGCCGTCGGCCGGATGACCGGCTCGCCCACCATCGGCGTCTACCTCCTCGACGGGTCGCTGCCGCAGCTCCTCTACGGGCGGCACGTGCCGGAGGGCTTCCTCGCCGAGTACGAGGCGGAGTTCCGCTACAACGACCCGCTCCTGCACAGCATCCTGTCGAAGCGGCGCACCGTCGACGGCTTCTCGCTGATCGGCTCGGCGCACTGGCCGTGCAGCCAGGCCTACGACCTGCTGCGCCGCTGGGGCTTCGCCCACAACATGTGCGGGCCGCTGTGGTTCGAGGACCGGCCGGTCGGCCTCGTCTACACGGCGACGCGCGACGACGCGGCGCCCTACACGGCGGTGGTCCGCGAGCGCATGGAGATGCTGTGCCGCGCCGGCTCGCTCGCCCTTGCGCACATGATCGAGGCCGGCCATCTCGGCGACGATCCCTATCCGTGGGCGCGCGCGGCGAGCCGCCCCGCGGCCGTCCACCTCGCCAACCTGCACGAGCGCCTGCCGCCGCGCTCGGCCGAGGTGGCGATCCGGGTCTGCCAGGGCCAGACCAACAAGGAGATCGCCCGCGAGATGGACATCTCCGACCACACGGTGAAGGAGCACGTCGCCAACCTGTGCAAGCGGGTCGGCGCGCACAACCGCACCGAGCTCGTCACCTGCCTCTTGAGCGGCACCAGCCGGCAGTAGCCCCGCCGCCCCGTCGGCGCCGCCGCGTCCCTTCCGAACGCCCCCTACCGCCCGTCCGGTCGCGGCCCCCCGGTCGTGGACGTGCGAACTCGCAATCGGGACCCGTCCTCGCCTTGACTCGATGGATGATGGGCATCATGTATCCTCAATCATGATGATCGTCATGATTGATCGAACGGAGCCACTCCCATGCCGTCGTCCCGTCCCACCGCCCTCGTGACCGGCGCCTCGTCCGGCATCGGCGCCACCTATGCCGACCGGCTCGCCCGCCGCGGCCACGACCTCGTGCTCGTCGCCCGCGACGTCGCCCGGCTCGACGCCCTCGCCGCGCGGCTGCGCGCCGAGGCTGGCGTCGCCGTCGACGTGCTGCCGGCCGACCTCACCGAGCCGGGCGACCTCGCCCGCGTCGAGGCGCGCCTCGCCGGCGACGCCCGCATCGGCCTCCTCGTCAACAATGCCGGCGCGGCGGCGCACGGCGGCTTCGCCGGGGCCGACGTCGACGCGCTCGAGCGCCTCATCCGCCTCAACGTCACGGCGGTGACGCGGCTCGTCGGCGCGGCGGTGCCGGGCTTCCTCGCCCGCGGCGAGGGGGCGATCGTCAACATCGCCTCGGTGCTCGCGGTGGTGCCGGAGCTGCCGCTCGGCATCTACGCCGCCACCAAGGCCTTCGTGCTGTCGCTGTCGCAGGCGCTGCAGGCGGAGCTCGGCCCGCGCGGGATCTACGTCCAGGCTGTGCTGCCGGCGGCGACGCGCACCGAGATCTGGGCCCGCTCGGGCCGCGACGTCGACAGCCTCACCGGCGTCATGGAGGTCGGCGAGATGGTCGACGCGGCGCTCGTCGGCTTCGACCGGCGCGAGTCGGTTACCCTGCCGTCGCTGCCGGACGTCGGGCAGTGGGAGGCCTTCGAGGCCGCCCGCGCCGCGATCATCCAGACCTTCGCCCAGGACCACGCCGCCGCGCGCTACCGGGCGTGAGCGGATCGCCGGCCGCCGCGACCTTCAGACGTGCAGGAAGCGGTCCTTGACGCTCGGGTCGGAGCGTAGTTCCGCGCTCGTGCCGGTCCACACCACGCGGCCCTTCTCCAGGACCACGTGGCGGTCGGCGAAGGCGGCGAGCGCGTCGACGTTCTTGTCGACGACGAGGATCGCCTGGTGCTCCGCCTTGAGGCGCTTCAGGCAGGACCAGATCTCCTCGCGGATGAGCGGCGCCAGCCCCTCGGTCGCCTCGTCGAGGATCAGGAGGCGCGGGTTCGTCATCAGCGCCCGGCCGATCGCCAGCATCTGCTGCTCGCCGCCGGAGAGCTGCGTGCCGAGGTTGCCGCGCCGCTCCTTCAGCCGCGGGAAGAGGGCGTAGACCTCCTCGAGCCGCCAGCGCGGCGGGCCGCGCCGGGCGGCGGCGGTGGCGACGAGGTTCTCCTCGACGGTGAGCGTCGGAAACACCTGCCGGCCCTCCGGCACCAGGCCGATGCCGGCCTGGGCGATGCGGTAGGGCGGGCGGCCGACGAGCGCCCGCCCGTCGAACTCGACCACGCCGCCGGTCGGGCGCAGCAGGCCGAGGATCGACTTGATGGTGGTGGTCTTGCCCATGCCGTTGCGGCCGAGCAGCGTCACCACCTCGCCGGCGCCGACCTCGAAGCCGACGTCGAACAGCACCTTGGCCGGGCCGTAGGCGGCCGCGAGGTTTGCCACGCGCAGCATCAGGCGGCCTCCTCGCCGAGATAGGCGGCGCGCACCTCCGGGTTGGCGCGGATCTCCGCCGCCGTGCCGGTGGCGATGACGCGGCCGTAGACGAGCACCGAGATGCGGTCGGCGAGCGCGAACACCGCGTCCATGTCGTGCTCGATGAGCAGGATGCCGTAGCGGCCCTTGAGCCCGCGCAGCGTCTCGATCACCCGCGCCGATTCCTCGTGGCTGGTGCCGGCCAGCGGCTCGTCGAGCAGGAGCAGGCGCGGCTCGGTGGCGAGCGCGATGGCGAGCTCGAGCTGCCGCTTCTCGCCGTAGGAGAGCAGGCCCGCCGGCACGTCGGCGCGGCCGGCGAGGTCGAAGCGGCCGAGGATGGCGAGCGCCGGCGTGTTGAGGTCGGCCTCGCGGGCGGCGCTGCCGAGGAAGCGGAAGCTCGTGCCCGAGCGCGCCTGCACCGCGAGCGCCACGTTCTCGAGCGCCGAGAACGCCGGCAGCACCGAGGTGATCTGGAACGAGCGGGCGATGCCGCGGTGCACCCGCTCGGCCATGGTGAGCCCGGTGACGTCGTCGCCGTCGAACAGGATGCGCCCGGAATCCGGGCTCGCGAGGCCGGAGATCTGGTGCACCAGCGTCGTCTTGCCGGCGCCGTTCGGCCCGATCACCGCGTGCAGCTCGCCGGCCCGGACGTCGAGCGTCACGTCGTCGGTGACGGCGAGCGCGCCGTAGCTCTTCTTCAGGTGGTCGAGCCGGAGGAGGGGGGCGGCGCTCATCGGGCGAACCGCTCGAGCAGCGGCGTCAGCCCGCCGCGCAGGTAGAGCACCGAGAGGATCAGGAGCGGGCCGAAGATGACGTGCCAGTGCTCGGTGTAGCCGGCCAGGATCTCCTCGAGCAGCAGGAACACCACCGCGCCGATGATCGCCCCGTGCAGCGAGCCGGCGCCGCCGAGCACGACCATGAAGATGAGGTCGCCCGAGCGCTGCCAGCTCATCGAGGCGGGGCTGACGTATTCGCTGGTGTTGGCGAGCAGGATGCCGGCCGTCGCGGCGATCACCCCGGCGATCACGTAGAGCACGAGCTGGAAGCGGTAGGGCTGGAAGCCGATCGCCTGCATCCGCACCGCGTTGTCGCGCGCCCCGCGCAGCACCCGGCCGAAGCGCGAGGCGACGAGCGTCCGGCAGAGCAGGTAGAAGCCGAGGAGGATCGCCAGCACCGCGAAGTAGAACACCCGGTCGTCCTCCAGGAGGCCGACGCCGAAGACGCGGCTGCGGCCGGCGAGCGTCATGCCGTCGTCGCCGCCGTAGGCGGCGAGCGAGGTCGCCAGGAAGTAGAGCATCTGCCCGAAGGCGAGGGTGATCATGATGAAGTAGACGCCGCGGGTCCTGAGCGAGATCGCCCCGGTGACGAGCGCGAACAGGGCGGCGGCCGCCGCCGCGAGGCCGAACTGCACGAAGACGTCGTCGACGCCGTGCGCCGAGGCGATGCCGACCGCGTAGGCGCCGATGCCGAGGAAGGCGGCGTGGCCGAAGCTCACCAGCCCGCCGTAGCCGATCAGGAGGTCGAGCGACATCGCCGCGAGCGCCAGCACCATCGCCCGGGTGACGAGCGACAGCACGAAGCTCTCGGTGCCGAAGGTCGCGAGCCACGGGGTGATCGCGAGCACCGCGAACAGCGCCACCGGCACCGCCAGGCGGCGGATGCGCGGCGGCGTCACGGGGCGGCCGGTGCTGGTCGTGCCGGTGGTGTCGGTCATGGGTCAGCGCCTCGCCGGGAACAGCCCGGCGGGCCGGATGAACAGGGTCGCCGCCATCAGGAGGTAGATCAGCATCGGCGCGAGCGCGCGGCCGGTCTGGCTCGCGGCGGCCGGGTCGAGCACCGCCATCAGCAGGAACGGCGCGAGCGTCCGGCCGAGGGTGTCGACGAGCCCGATCAGGAGCGCGGCGATGAAGGCGCCGCGGATCGAGCCGATGCCGCCGATGACGATGACGACGAAGGCGAGGATCAGCACGTTGTCGCCCATGCCCGGCTCGACGGCGAGGATCGGCGCCACCATCGCCCCGGCGAAGCCGGCGAGCATCGCCCCGAAGCCGAACACGAAGGTGAACAGCAGCTTGATGTTGACGCCGAGCGCCGAGACCATCGGCGCGTTCGACGCGCCGGCGCGCACCAGCATGCCGACCCGGGTGTGGCTGACGAGCACGTAGAGCAGGAGCCCGACGAGGAGGCCGGCGGCGATGATGACGAGGCGGTAGACCGGGTAGCCGATGCCGCCCATGATCTCCACCGAGCCCGACAGCGCCTCGGGAACGGCGATGCTGATCGGCGAGGCGCCCCAGATGATCTTGGCGCCCTCGTTCAGGGTGATGATCACCCCGAAGGTCGCGAGCACCTGGTCGAGGTGGTCGCGTTCGTAGAGCTTCCGGAACACCAGCACCTCGAGCAGGATGCCGAAGGCGAGCGCCAGCGGCAGGGCGATCAGGAGCCCGAGCAGGAAGTTGTCGGTGAGCGCGATGAAGGTCGCGGCGAAGTATGCCCCGACCATGTAGAGCACGCCGTGCGCGAGGTTGATGAAGTCCATCACCCCGAACACGAGCGTCAGCCCGGCGGCGATCAGGAACAGGATCAGCCCGAACTGCAGGCCGTTCAGCATCTGGACGATCAGCAGGCTCAGCGGCATGCGGCCTCCTCGGGCGGGTCCGGCGGGTCCGCCGCCCCGGGCACCCTCACGGGCGCCGGGGCGGCGGCACGATGTCGGGGTTGCCGCTCAGTTCGCCGGCAGGGCGCAATCCTTCGCGTAGGGATCCTGCAGGTCCTCGTAGACCTTCTCGACGATCTCGGTCTGGAACTTGCCGTCCGGACGCTGCGCGACCACGGTCAGGTAGTAGTCCTGGATCGGGAAGCCGTTGTTGCCGATCTTGAAGTCGCCGCGCGGCGACTCGATCTCGGCGGCGAGGATCGCCGAGCGCAGCTTGGCCTTGTCGGCGAGGTCGCCGCCGACCGCGGTCACGGCCTTGTTGATCAGCATCGCCGCGTCATAGGCCTGGAAGGCGTAGGTGGCCGGCACCGCGCCGTAGGCCGCCTCGTAGGCCGCGACGAACTTTTTGTTCGCCGGGTTGTCCATGTTCGGCGCCCAGTTCGAGCCGGCGAACAGGCCGATCGCCGCCTCCTTCTGCGCCGGCAGCGTCGACTCGTCGACGGTGAAGGCCGAGAGGAACGGGATCTTGTCGGCGAGGCCGGCCTGGCGGAACTGCTTCACGAGGTTCACGCCCATGCCGCCCGGCATGAAGGTGAAAATCGCGTCCGGCTGCAGCGCGGCGATGTTGGTCAGCTCCGACTGGAAGTCGAGGGTGTTCAGCGGCACGTAGGATTCGGCGATGATCTCGCCCTTGAAGTCGCGCTTGAAGCCGGCCATCGAGTCCTTGCCGGCCTGGTAGTTCGGCGCCAGCAGGTAGACGCGCTTGTAGCCGCGGTCCTGGGCCACCTTGCCGAGCACCTGGTGCACCTGGTCGTTCTGGTAGGAGGTCGAGAAGAACAGCGGGCTGCAATTCGCGCCGGCCATCACCGACGGGCCGGCGTTCGGGCTGATCAGCACGATGTTCGCGTCGGTCACCGGCTTCACGATGGCCATCAGCACGTTGGAGAACACCGGGCCGACGACGAAGTCGACCTTGTCGCGCTCGACGAGGCCCTTCACGCGCGTCACGGCGACGTCGGGCTTCAGCTCGTCGTCGACGACGACGAGCTCGGCCGGCAGGCCGCCGAGCTTGCCGTCGAGCTCCTTCAGCGCCAGCTCGAAGCCGTTGCGGATCTGCTGGCCGAGCGCCGCCGGCGGGCCGGACAGCGTGGCGACGAGGCCGACCTTCACCGCCTCGGCGGCGACGGCGGCGCCCGCGGTCATCGTGACGGAGGCGGCGAGCGCGGCGGCGCCGAGGCGCGATACGAGATGCTTCATCGTCCAGGTCTCCCGATGATCCGTTCCCCTCGGCGTCGCACGCGAGCCACATGCCGCCAATCTTGCCCCGGAAGACGGATCACTCCTCCCGGGCCGGCTTCGGCCCCATCGGTTTCCCTCTCCGATCGGGCTTGCCAGATAATAGTTGAAGCTTAAAATAAGATGGTCGTCGACCGCAAGGCTTCTCCCGGTTCGTCCGCTCGAGCGGCAGCGCCGACGGCTCGATCCCACTCATACCGGCCCGGCGCCGCGGCGCCAACCACGGCCGCCGGGTGGCGGTCGCCCCCGCCGCGAGGCGGGGGCGCGGGGGATCGACGGAGAGGCGGCCGACGCCGCGCGGGCCTCCACCCGCGTGGCCGGCGTCGCCGGTCGGAGGCGGCCGTCGCGCGCGATCAGAGGGGTGGCGCGGCCGGCGACATGGGGAGACGACCGATGACCGACGCAGCCAAGGCCCGCGTGCCCGCCGCCGCACCGCCGCCCGCGTTCGCGCGCTCGGCGCACGTCGACACCTTCGCGCGCGACAACCTCCCGCCCGTCGAGCAGTGGCCGGCGTTCCTGTTCGACCGGCCCGAGTACCACTATCCGGAGCGGCTCAACTGCGCCGCCGAGTTCCTCGACCGCTGGGTCGCGGCCGGCCGCGGCGACGCGCCGTGCCTGTTCGGCCTCGACGTCGCGCTCACCTACCGCGATCTGCAGGCGCTGGTGAACCGGATCGCCAACGTCCTCGTCGGCGAGCTCGGCCTCGTGCCGGGCGGCCGGGTGCTGCTGCGCTCGGCCAACAACCCGATGATGGTCGCGACCTATCTCGCGGTCTTGAAGGCTGGCGGCGTCGTCGTGGCGACGATGCCGCTCCTGCGCGCCAAGGAGCTCGTCTATCCGATCCGCAAGGCGAGGATCGCGCTCGCGCTCTGCGACGCCAAGCTCTCGGCCGAGATGGAGAAGGCGGCCGCCGAGGCGCCCGAGCTCGCCCGCATCGTCTACTGGGGCGGCGGCCCCGGCTCGCTCGAGGCGATGATCGAGCGCGCGAGCCCGGAATTCGCGGCCGTCGACACGGCGGCCGACGACGTCTGCCTGATCGCCTTCACCTCCGGCACCACCGGCGAGCCGAAGGGCACGATGCACTTCCACCGCGACATGCTGGCGATCTGCGACGGCTTCTCGGGCAACGTGCTGAAGCCCGCCGCCGACGACCGCTTCATCGGCTCGGCGCCGCTCGCCTTCACCTTCGGCCTCGGCGGCAGCGTGCTGTTCCCGATGCGCGTCGGCGCCTCCTTCGTGGTGGTCGAGAAGGCCGGCCCGGACGACATGCCGGCCGCCGTCGAGCGCTTCAAGGCGACGATCTGCTTCACCGCGCCGACCGCCTACCGGGCGATGCTCGCCAAGCTCGGCGAGCACGACCTCTCCTCGCTCAAGAAGTGCGTCTCGGCCGGCGAGCACCTGCCGAAGACCACCTACGACGCCTGGCTCGCGGCGACCGGCATCAAGCTGATCGACGGCATCGGCGGCACCGAGATGCTGCACATCTTCATCTCGGCCGCGGGCGACGACATCCGCCCCGGCGCCACCGGCAAGCCGGTGCCGGGCTACGAGGCGAAGATCATCGACGAAGCCGGCGAAGAGGTGCCGCCCGGCACGGTCGGCCGCCTCGCGGTGCGCGGCCCGACCGGCTGCCGCTACCTCGCCGACGCGCGCCAGACCCGCTACGTCGAGAACGGCTGGAACATCCCCGGCGACACCTTCCGCATGGATGAGGACGGCTACTTCTGGTACCAGGCGCGCTCCGACGACATGATCGTCTCGTCCGGCTACAACATCGCCGGGCCGGAGGTCGAGGTCGGCCTGCTCTCCCACCCGGCGGTGCTCGAGTGCGGCGTCGTCGGCGCCCCCGATCCCGAGCGCGGCCAGGTGGTCAAGGCCTACGTCGTGCTGCGGCCGGGCTTCGAGGGCGACGCGGCCCTCGCCAGGACGCTGCAGGAGCACGTCAAGGCGGAGATCGCGCCCTACAAGTACCCGCGCGTCGTCGCCTTCGTCGACGCGCTGCCGAAGACCGCGAGCGGCAAGCTGCAGCGCTTCGCGCTGCGCCAGCGCGCCGTCGAGGAAGCCGCCCGCCCCGTCGCCGGCTGACGCCCGCGCCGGTCCGTCTCGAACAGTTTCCGAGGAGCCCGCGATGAGTGACGCGCCGGTGAGCGACGAGGTCCCGCACGACGAGGCCTGGTACGAGCGCGAGTACAACCCGCGGGTGACGATCCCCGCCGCCGTCGAGCGCATGGCCGCCTGGGGGCCGCGCGCCGCGGCGACGCGCCTCGCCCACCCGCCGCTCGCCGACATCCCCTACGGCCCGCACCCGCGTGAGCGCTGGGACCTCTTCCGCGTGCCCGAGGCCCGCGGCACCGTCGTCTACATCCACGGCGGCTACTGGCGCGGCCTCTCGAAGATCGAGACGAGCTGGATCGCCGACGGCTTCCTCGGGCGCGGCCTGTCGGTCGCGCTCCTCAACTATCCGCTCTGCCCGGAGGTGCCGCTCGGGCGCATCCTCGAGGCGGCGGTCGCCGGCTTCGCCGTCCTCCACCGCGACCTCCTGACCGAGGCCGAGCGCCGGCGCGTCGTCGTCGTCGGCCACTCCGCCGGCGGGCATCTCGCGGCGCTGCACGTCGCCACCGACTGGCGCGCGCACGGGCTGCCGGCCGACCCGATCGCCGGGGCGGTGCCGATCTCCGGCGTCTTCGACCTGCCGCCGCTCGTTCACACCACGATCAACGCATCGCTCGGGCTCGACGCCGAGGAGGCCCGACGCCTGTCGATCCTCGGCCGCCCGTGGCGCACGCGCGTTCCGGTCACCTTCGTCGTCGGCGGCGACGAGCCGGGCGAGTTCCACCGCCAGTCCGACGCCATGGCCGCCGCCTGGTCCGACCTCGCGCCGAAGCGGCTCGACATCGTCGGCGCCAACCACCTCACCGTCCTCGACGGCCTCGCCGTCGTGGCGAGCCCGATCCACCAGGCGGTGATGGAGATGGTCGAGACGGACTGACGGCGAGGGGCGAGGGCGAGACGGACCGAGGCCGCCGATCGCGCGGACCCGCCCGGCTTCGCCGGGCAGCCCTCATCCGCCCTGCGGGCACCTTCTCCCAGCTGGGCTGGGAGAAGGGGGAAGCGTGGAGAAGGGGGAAGCGTGCGGCGTCGTCTCGGCTGTCTTCCTTCTCCCCTTGGGGAGAAGGTGGCCGAAGGCCGGATGAGGGCTGCGCCGCGAAGCGGCGCGGTGCCCCGCGACCGCCTCCCCGATCGGCGCCGCCTACCCCGCCTTGGCGACCGGCGGGGCGTAGCCGGCATTTTTCGCATAGCCGCGCACGATCGCCTCGCGGTCGGCGTAGGACATCACCCGCTCGACGTCGTCGAAGCCCTCGGGCGCCAGCCGCTCGACGGCGTCGATGACGCCCTCCGGCCCGCCCTCGCGGTTGGCGCGCACGATCTCCGCCGTCTTCGGCAGCCGCTCGGCCTCGTACTCGGCGAGCGCCTGCACCGGGTGCTCGGCGCGCGTGAGCGCGTCGGCGAGGACGCGGGCGTCGATGATCGCCTGCGAGGCGCCGTTCGAGCCGACCGGGTACATCGGGTGGGCGGCGTCGCCGAGCAGCGTCACCCGCCCGTGCGACCAGCGCGGCAGCGGGTCGCGGTCGGTCAGCGGATATTCCCAGAAGGTCTCGGTGGCGCGGATCAGCGCATGCACATCGACCTGCGGAATGGTGATGCCCTCGCAGTTCGGCGCGAGGTCCTCCATCCGGCCGATGCGCGACCAGTTCTCGCGCTCCGGCGGCGGCGTGCCCTCGGGAAAGCGGCCGATCACCGCCCAGTTGGTCAGCATCGTGCCGGGCGTCTCGCCCTCGGCGATCGGGTAGACCACCATCTTCGAGGCGAGCGCGCCGGCGATCACCATCGAGCGCCCCGTGAGGTAGGTCGGCCAGTCGCGCGCGCCGCGCCACAGCACCAGCTTGTTCCAGACGGGGCCGCCCTCGTCCGGGAAGAGCGTCCGCCGCACCACCGAGTGGATGCCGTCGCAGCCGATCAGCACGTCGCCGCGGTCGTGCGCGACGACCTCGCCCGAGGCGTCGGCGAAGTCCGCCGTCACGCCGCCCTCGTCCTGCCCGAAGGCGACGAGCCGCCGCCCGGTGTGGACGTGCGCGGCGCCGATGCGCTCGATCACGGCCTCGAGCAGCACCGACTGCAGGCGGCCGCGGTGGATCGAGAACTGTGGCACGTCGTGGCCGGCCTCGAGGCCGCGCGGCTCGTGCCACACCTCCTGGCCGAAGCGGTTGAGGTAGAACAGCTCGTGGGTGCGGATCGCCACGGCGTCGAGGCGGTCGAGGAGGCCGAGCGCGGCGAGCTCGCGGATCGCGTGCGGCAGCGCGTTGATGCCGACGCCGAGCTCCTGGATCTTCGCCGACTGCTCGTAGATCTCGCAGCCGATGCCGCGCGCGTGCAGCATCAAGGCCGTGGTGAGCCCGCCGATCCCGGCCCCGACGACGATCGCCTTCATTCCCCGCCCTCTCCCTCGCCGCCTGCTCGGTCCCCACCGTGCAGGCGGACAATTGCTTCAGACTTGAAGTAATAACACGGCGCCAGGGCGTTTGCGAATGGGGTGGAGCGGGACATTCGGTCCGTGCGCGCCGGTGCTCGCGGCGATCGCCTTCCCGCGAGCACCGGCGCGGCGGAGGGTGTCAGCTCGGAGGTGTCACATCGGCCGACCCGCGCTGTCGTCGTGTCAGGTCGCCCGACGTTCCGCCGCGGCCGGCGCCTCGGCTGAGGCCGGCGCCCCCGTCCATCGGCTGGACGTGCCCGATGGCAGTCCCCCTATGACGCCGGAGCGATCTACGCTCGACCAGATGATGCCGTCTGGTCGGGCGCTCTATAGCGGCGCGCAGAAGATCGCGACGGTCGAAGTGGCCGTCGCGGCGTCGGCGACGCGCACCGTCGCATAGGCGTGGTGGAGGGCGTTCGCCTGGGTGCTCGTCAGCGCCACCGCCAGCGTGCCGGCCTGGCGCGCGCCGGAGCCGAGCACGGTGGCGTATTCCGCGAGCACGCCGCGCTCCCCCGTGGCGCAGGCGACGCGGCAGAAGCTGAGCCCGGTGCCGAGGCCGGCCAGCCAGCCGGCGGCGGGGGTGCAGCTCGCGGTTCGGCGCAACGCGTTGGCGAGGAGGCCGGCGTCGCCCGAGGGACCCTGCGGGCCCTGCGTTCCGGTGAGGCCGCGCGGCCCCGCCGCCCCCTGCGGCCCGGCGGCGCCCTGCGGGCCGCGCGCGCCGGTGGCGCCGGCCGGCCCCTTCGATCCGTCGGCGCCGTCGCGGCCGCGCGGGCCGGCAGGCCCGCAGTCGGCGACGACGAGCGGCAGCGTGCCGGCGTCGGTCCGGAGCACCACGCGGCAGTCGTCCGGCAGGGTCGCCACGGAGAAGGCGAATGCCCTCTTGCCGTTCGCCCGCGTCGTCTGATTGGTGCCGTCGATGCGCACCGTCATGCCGGCCTGCTTCGCCGTTCCGGTGATGACGAGGCGGCCGCCCTCGATGCGGGCGACCTCGATGTCGAGCCCGGCGCCCTTGGCACCCTCGGCCGCCGGCCGCGGCGCCGCGCCGGGCGTCGCGGCGACGGCCGCCGCCGGCAACGCCAGCATGGCGGCGATCAGGGCCGCTCGCGCCAGTTCCACCGCCATGGCGGGTTCCATCCGCGTTGCCAATTCGATTGACATTGGAAGATCTCGCGGTAACCTTGGCGAGCTTATCGCTCCCCTGTCTGCTGTCAAGGTCGAATAGAACGCACGATCTGGGTCGCCCAACCGAGAATTGGGGGGCGGAAGCGTTGTCTTGTCTAGAGTTTCGGGTGGTCTCACGGCGGTGCATGCGATCGTCGCGATCGGGCCTGCGCCCGTCTGCCGGCCCGCCGTGCGCGCGGCGAGCGGTGCGGTCCGGTGCGTCGCGGATGGGAGGCGGCCGGGCGTCGGCAGCGTCGCTTTACTTCGGCGCCTCAAGTCCAGCTCTCGGAGTGCGGGATCTGGACTTGAGGGGCCTGGGCTTGAGGGGCCCGGGCTTGCGGGAATTGGGCCGGAACGTGCCGGCCGTGCGGAATCCGGCGCTCTGCGTTCGGCGTCGCGGATGGTTCGGGTTCGACGTGGTCTACGGGATCGATCCGCCCGGCGGGTCGGCGATCGGTGGAGGGGCTCGCGATGACGGTGCTGCTGCGGTCGGCCGGTGTGGTCCTCGGTGCGCTCGTCGGCGGGGCGTGGCTCGGCGCCGCGCCGGTCGCCGCGGGGACGACGCCGTTCTACGGCGAGATCATGATCGTCCCCTACACCTTCTGTCCGGACGGCTGGCTGGAGGCGAACGGGCAGCTGCTGCCGATCAATCAGAATATCGAGCTCTTCTCGCTCCTCGGCGTCACCTACGGCGGCAACGGCTCCTCGACCTTCGCCCTGCCGAACATCACGTCGGCCTTCACCACCACCACGACGGTCGACGGTACCATCGTCACGGCCCCGCTCGCCGCCAAGGCGTGCATCGCCGTCGAGGGCGCTTTCCCGCCGACGCCGTAGCGCCGCCCTCTGCCCGCCCGTCACGCCACGTCGCCGGCGTCCGGAGCCGCGTAGGCCACCTCCCAGACGTGGCCGTCGGGATCCGCGAAGCTGCAGGCGTAGGTGGCGCCGTCGTCGGTCAGCGGCTGCCACGGCCGGCCGCCGGCGACGAGGGCGCGGGCGAAGGCGCAGTCGACCGCCTGCCGGCTCGCGGCGGCGAGGCGGGCGACCACCCGGCTCGAGCCGCTGGACCCGCCCGCCCCATCAGGCCTGCCCGCTCCGCCGCCGGACGCCGCCGGCACCAGGACCACCGTCGCCGCGGCGAGGGAGGCGCGGCCGCCGTCCGCCGCGGCGCCGTCGACGGCGACGCCGAGCGCCGCGAGGAACCGCGCCGCGCGGGCTAGGTCCGCGGCCGGCAGGGTGACGACCATCGCGCGCATCCGATCCCTCCCTCGCGGCGGCGGCCCGGCGGGTCGCCCGCCGGTCGCTCCGGCACGAAGGACGATCGGCGGGCGCCCGGGCCGACATCGCCTGCCCGTGCGAAAGTGCGCCCGGCGCCCGGCGGGCGCGCTATGCTCCGGCGCGCGTACGGTCGCGGGCATCCGGGCCCGCCGGCCGCGGGTCGGTCGCCGGAGGACGGGCATGCACGAGGCGGGCAGCGGGCCCGAGGCCGCCGGCGAGCCGGGGCCGGTCGAGGCCGAGGTGTTCCGGCGGGCGATGCGGCACCCGGCGAGCGCCGTCGCGGTCATCGCCGCCGGGGCGCCGGGCGGCCGCGCCGGCATCACCGCCACCGCGGTCTGCTCGCTGTCCGACGCGCCGCCGTCGCTCCTCGTCTGCGTCAACCGCAACGCCCGCCTCACCGGCGTCATCCGGGCGAGCGCGAGCTTCTCGGTCAACTTCCTCGGCACCGACCAGGTCGCCCTCGCCGAGGTGTTCGCCGGCCGCGCCGGCCTCGCCGGCGAGCGGCGCTTCGACGACCGGCTGTGGGCGACCGCCGTCACCGGCGCCCCGGTCCTCGCCGATTGCCTCGCGAGCTTCGACTGCCGGCTCGACGGCGAGTACCAGCACGCCACCCATTCGATCTTCATCGGCCGGGTGGTGGCGATCGCCGAGGCCGGCCATCGCCACGGTCTCGTCTACAGCCGCGGCGCCTTCCGGCGCATCGCGCCGATGGAGTGAGCGCCGGCCGGCCGGGGCGGGCCGGCCGCTGCGGGCCCGGAAACGGCGAAGGGCCGGGGCGATCACCGCCCCGGCCCTCCTGGTCCTGGTCCGCCCGCGCCCCCCGTCTCCCGCCCGGCGCGGATGCCGGGCGGTCGTCGGCCGAGGCGCAGGGGCGCGCCGTCAGTTCGTGCGGTGGAACTTCGGCGGCTGGTCGGGCGCCGGCGTGATGATGTAGTTGGCGTCGCGCTTGGTGTCCGGCACGGCGCGGGCGAAGATGCCGTTGCACCAGCCGTCGCGGATCGTCTTGTCCTTGTTGGCGGAGCAGTCGATCGCCGCGTGCGAGGCGTCCGTCCGGTGGTCGATCCGCAGGTAGGGCGGCTGCTTGACGACCTCGAAGGTGTAGTACTTGCCCTTGTTGTCGATCAGGCTGATCGGGCAGTCGCCGATGTCGGTCACCGAGATGGCGAAGCTCACATAGTCCGGGTCGACGTCGGTGTCCGGGGTCGCGGTGCAGACGCCGTACTTGGTGAAGCGCACCTCGTCCTTCGGGCCGTAGCCGACGCTGATGTTGATCGGCGGCGTCGCCGGGTTCGGGTTCGGCATGCCCTTGAGCCCGCCGACCGAGATGATCAGCCCTTCGCCGTAGGCCTGGATGTTGCCGACCGCATCGTCGACCGAGAAGGCGTAGGCGTTCGGCGCGTTGAGGTACTTCTCGCCGTGGATCAGCAGCACGTACGGATCGAAGGCGCCCGACTTCATGTACTGCAGGTCGTCGAAGCGGTCCTTCACCTTCTGGTAGTTCGCGCCGTTGTCGTCGGCGTAGCCCGGCGTATCCTCGAGCAGGTTGACGTTCGACTTGCAGTTCTCGTTGAACGGACCCCAGCCGTAGACATGGCTGATCATCAGGTCCTCGTGGAAGTCGATCGGCTCCGTGCCCTTAGTGCACTTGCCGTCCGTGATGTACTGGTCGTAGTTCTTGGTGTAGTTCTGATAGTTCGCCCAGAACAGCGTGCGCACGGCGCGCATGTCGTCGCAGCCGTCGACGCCGCCCTGCGGCTCGACGCCGCGCAGGCCCTTCGGCTTCTTGAGGCCCCGCCTCTCCAGCATGTTGCCGATGCAGGCCTTCCAGTTGGTCGACAGCGCGGTGATCGGCGCCCACGGGCCCTTCGTCATGTCCGGGTCGCCGGCCAGGATGTGCAGCGGCGAGGCGACCTTGAGGATCGTCTTGCCCTGGTTGTCGACGAACTGCGGCCAGCCGGGGAAGCCGTTCTGGGTGAAGTCGGCCAGCGCGTTCTTGAAGGCGGCGATCTGCATCGGCGAGCCGACGTAGCCGACGTGCTTGTTGTTGAAGGGCTCCATCGTCACCGGCAGGTAGGCCGCGTCGACGTAGGAGACGTCGAAGTCGACGTTCTTCAGGTCGATCTGGACCGGGTCCTTCTTCATCTTCACGGCGCCGAGCGTGTACTCGAGCAGCTGGCTCGGCTCGTTGGTCTTGAGCCCCGCCGGATCCTTGTAGAACACCAGCGGCTCGCACTTGTCGCAGGTCGGCACGGCGGCGTTCGACACCGGCTTCACCACCTCCTGCCCCGGCTTGGTGGGGAAGAGCGCCTTGATGGCGGCCGGCGCCGGGCCGTCCTTCGGCCCGTCGAAGATCTCGATGCGGCCGCCGCCCCACCAGTCGATGTACTGGTCCGGCTGCTTCGGGTCGATGTCCTTGGTCGGCACCAGCTGCGAGTAGAACGGCAGCATCAGGGTGACGTCGCCGCCCGGCGGAATGCCGTTCTTCGGGTTGATGTAGATGCGGAACTGGTGCTGCTTCGGATAGGGGTTGGCAGCGAGCTCGCTCTGCTTCAGCCCGAACACCGCCTGCATGAACGGGTCGGCGGCGTCGTTGCGGCCGGTGGAGAGCACCGGATAGATCGAGTAGAGCGCCGACGAGTTGTAGATCTTGATCGTCATGGTCGGCACGTTGGTCGCACGGCCGCGCTCGGCCGCCGCGGCGTCGCCCGGCGCCAGCGTCAGCGCCGACAGGCAGGCCGCCGCGATGCCGGCCATCGGCATCATTCGGCTCATGCTCGAGAACGTCATCTTCGTTTCCCTCCCTTGCGATTCATCGATGGGCCGACCAGTCCCGGCCCTCGCTCCCGCGTTCCGTCGCCGCCGCACGCGGCGGATACTAGCAGCGGCCCGCAATCCCTGATAGCCGCCGGGCGCCCGACACGCCGCCGCCCGATGCCGCGCGGTGGCCGCTCCCGTGGCACGTGTCCGCGCGTGGTGGAGTGCCGTGCGGGGGCCGGCCGGCCGGCCCCGGCGAGCCGGGTGCCTGCGTGATCGTGCCGACGCCCGAGAGCATTCCCGAAACAAGTCCGGCGCGACTGGCCGCTTCTATCGGCTCGGCTGGCGCCTCTGTCAACAAGACGCCGTGTCGTGGCCGAGGTCTTTCACAATTCCAAGGCTCGGTAACAACATGCGGGAACGCAGGAACTATTTCGAAGCCTCACCGCGGCGTCGGCGCGCCGGTGCGCGAATTCCCGGCGATCACCGCGCCTCCGGCAGGTCGGCGCGCACCCAGTCGTGCAGCGCCTTGACGTTGAGCTCCATGTCGCTCAGCACGCCGCGCTCGTAGGGCCCGGCGGAGAGGTTGCGCTGCACGGATTCGACGAGCGCGCCGTCCTCGTCATGAACCTGGTAGTTGATCCTCTGGTTCAGCCAGCGCGCCGCGCGCGTCTCGCGCCGGGCGTCCGGAAGCCCGTAGGCGCGCCAGCGCAGCTGCGACCGCCCGGGGCCGAGCGGCACGATGTGGAAGAAGTCCACCAGGTCCGGATAGATCTCCAGAGAGACGGACGGATACATGAAGAAATAGCTCCAGCGGCGACGCTGGTCGGCCGGCAGGTGATCTGTACATCCTTCGAGCACTTTCGCGTAGGCCCGCGTCGCCCAGCCGCCGGCCGGCACGTCGCGCATCTCGTGGGCGAGGCGGATGGTGCGGGTCGCATCGTCCGGCTCGCGGTCGTAGTCCTTCTTCATCAGCCCCGAGAGGCCCGGGTGGCCGGTCGGGAAGTGATAGTCCTCGAGGTAGTTGTCCCAGACGTTCTTCCAGTCCGCTTCGACCGGCCCCTCCCAGTATGGGGCGATCGGCACGAGCTCCTCGAGGCGGTGCGGCGCGAGCTCGGGCAGGTAGGCGGCGTAGCGCTCGGCGACCGACGGGCCGCCGGGGGCGAGCCGCACGAACACGAAGCCGAGGAACACCTCGCACTCGACCGGAAACAGCCCCAGGTTGTCCTTGTCGAGCTTCGGGAAGGTGCGCGAGGCGGCGATGCCCTTCAGCACGCCGCGGGTGTCGTAGCACCAGGCGTGGTAGGCGCAGCGCAGCACGCCGTCGCGGTGGCCGGCCTGACCGGACACGATCTCGTGGCCGCGGTGGCGGCAGACGTTGTGGAAGGCGCGTACCACGCCGTCGTCGCCGCGCATCGCGAACACCCGCTTGCCCAGCACCTCGAGCGCCAGGTAGTCGCCGGGGTTCGGCATCTCGCTGACGTGGCCGACCACCTGCCAGGCCGGCATGTGGATCGTCTCGCGCTCGCGGGCGCTGAAGCCCTCGTCGCGGTAGGTCCAGGCCGGCAGGGTGAGCGGCAGCGCCTCGCCGTCGTCGTCCGCCGCTTCCGCCGCGGCGGCCGCGGGCTCGGCGGCGACCGGGAAGGCGGCCGGAAACAGGTTCGAGAGGTAGCGCCGGCAGGTCAGGATGGCGTCGGCGTGGTCGAAGCGCGCGCCCTGGATCAGCGCCTCCTGGCTCAGCGCGTCGATCAGCCCGCAGAGCCCGAGCGCCGCGGCGCGGACGTCGATCGCCGCGCCCTCGCGCGCCGTCAGCTCGCCGACGAGGCCGCGCACCGCCTCGTAGACCGCCTGGTCGGAGGCGCCGCAGATCGCCATGTAGTCGCCGCGCGAGCGGCTCTCGCCCCAGAAGGCGTACCAGACGGCGAGCTTCGCCGGCTCGGCGATGGTGCGGGCGAAGCTCGCCTCGACGAGCGCCGTCAGCCCGGCCGCCGGGTCCGATCCCGCGGCGGCGAGCCCGGCCTCGCAGGCGGAGCGGTACTCGTCCGCCACCCGCTGCAGCGTCGCGTGCAGCAGCTCCTGCTTCGAGTCGAAGTGGAAGTTCACCATGCTGGCGGTGAGGCCGGCGAGGCTCGCCACCTTCGACAGCGTCACGTTGGCGAGGCCGTGCTCGGCGATCGCGCCGATCGCCGCGTCGATCAGCTGCTCGCGGCGGGCGTCCTGCGGCAGGCGTGTCCGGGCCGGGCGGTCCAGCATGGCGGTCTCCGATGCGCCGATGTTCAGAATGAGCATTCTACATTATCGAACGGATGTTTGACAAGGCGCGTGGGCCGGGCTCGGGCGAGCATGTGAGCGCCCGCCCGGAGTCGCCGCAGGCTGCATGCAGCCGCACCTCCGGCGAAAGAAGGAGGAGGATGAGATTTCGAATTGGCGTTCGAAATGGTCGACGGCGGACGGAGGGGCGCGGCCTGGACCGCTGCCGCCGCGCTATGCGTCCCGGTCGGCGGGGGAGAACGTCACCACCGCGCGGGTGCCGCGCGGCACGGCGGGGTAGTCGACCACGGCGCCAAGCTTCGCTGCCATCGCGGTCAGGATGCGGGTGCCGAGCCCGCCGGCGGCGGTGCCCGCCGGCCGCCCGACGCCGTCGTCGGCGACCGCGATCTCGCAGCGGCCGTCGCCGTCGCGGCGCGCCGCGAGGCGGATCGGGCCGCGCCCGTCGGGGTAGGCGTATTTCTGGGCGTTGATCACGAGCTCGGTGACGATCACCCCGATCGCCACGGCCTGGTCGGCGCTCACCACGATCGGCTCGGCGTCGACCTCGAGCGGCATGCCGCCGGCGCGGGGGCCGGAGCGGGCGAGGTCGTCGGCCAGCGTGCCGAAATAGGCGTCGAGCGCCACGGTGCCGATCTGGCTCGCCGTGTAGAGGCGCTGGTGGACGCGGGCGACGGCGTGCACGCGCTGGATCGCCGTCTCCAGCACCTCCTTCGTCTCCGCGCCGGCGGCGGTGCGCATCTGCAGCTGCAGGAACGAGGCGATGAGCTGCAGGCTGTTCGAGACGCGGTGGTTGACCTCGCGCATCAGCACCTCGCGCTCGGCGGCGAGCCGCTCGAAGCGGTCGCGCGCCGCGCGCACCTCGGCCTCCGCCTCGCGGCGGGCGCGCCGGCCCTCCGCCCGCTCCACCGCCCCGCGCAACGCCGCCTCGAGCAGCTCGAAGAAGCCGTCGCCGACGTCCTTGATCACGTAGTCGGCGGCGCCGGCCTTCAGCGCCGCGACCGCGATGCGGCCGTCCTGCGCGCCGGTGACGTAGACGACCGGCGGCGCGTCGGCGCGCCCGGCGAGCTCGCCCAGCACCTCGAGGCCGGTGAGGTCGGGCAGGTGGTGGTCGAGCCCGACCACGTCGATCGCACCGGCGGCGAGCGCCCTGAGGCCGTCGCCGGCCGTCGCCGCCTCGGCGACGGCATGGCCGGCGCGCTCGAGCCGCCGGCGGACCAGGGTGCGCAGCGCGGCATCGTCGTCGACATAGAGCACGCGCAGCCGGGTTGGTGACATCAAATGGTCTCGGGCACCTGGATGACGGAGAAGAACAGGCCGAGCTGCCGGATCGCAACGGCGAAGTTGTCGTAGTTCACCGGCTTGGTGATGTAGACGTTGCAGCCGAGGTCGTAGCAGCGCTGGATCTCGGTCTTGTCGTCGGTGGTCGTCAGCACCACCACCGGCGTCAGCTTCAGGTGCGGGTTGCCCTTGATCAGCTTCAGGATGTCGACGCCCGCCATGTCCGGCAGGTTGAGGTCGAGCAGCACCAGGAGGGCGCGGCCGCGGTTCACGTAGCCGGTCATGTCGTCGCCGAGCAGGAAGGCGAGGGCGCTGGTGCCGTCGGTGAACGGCAGGATGTCGTTGTTGACCCCGGCGCGGCGGATGTTCTTCTCGATCAGGCGCGCATGGCCGGCGTCGTCCTCGATCATCACGATGGTCACGGGCTGCGTCATGGCCCCGCTCCTTGCTCGTCGTCGCGCGGGCCGGTCCAGGTCCGCGGCAGGCTGATGGTGAAGGTGCTCCCGGCACCCGGCGTGGAGTCGATGTCGATGGTGCCGCCCAGGCGGCGGACCAGCGTGCGCACGTGGGCGAGGCCGATGCCCTCGCCGGGCTTGTCCTGGGTGCCGGCGCGGCGGAAGAGCTCGAACACCCGCTCCCGGTCCTTCTCGGCGATGCCGCGGCCGTTGTCGGCCACGGTGTAGACGTGCCGGAGGGCGGTCTGCGCGCAGTCGATGCGGATGCGGCCCGGCGCGTCCGGGCGCAGGTACTTCACGGCGTTGTCGACGAGGTTGGTGAACACCTGCTCGATCGCCAGCCGGTCGGTCGTCTGGTGCGGCAGCCGGCCGACCTCGATCGTGGCGCCGGCCTCCTGCACCTGGTGCTCGATCGAGGCGACGATGGCGCCGACGAGGGCGTTCATGTCCACCGTCTCGGGGCGGTACTGGCGCCGGCCGTCGCGCGAGATCTTCAGGATCGCGTGGATCAGCCGGTCCATCTTGGCGATCGAGGCCTTGATGAAGCCGAGCGCCTCGTCGACGTCGTGGGCGAGCGCATGGTCGCGTTCGCTCTCCTCGAGGCCGGCGGCCCGGCGCGCCGCGGCCACGTGCTCGAACACCTCGTCGCGCAGCGAGCCGAGCTCGCTGGTGAAGCCCATGATGTTGACGAGCGGCGCCCGGAGGTCGTGGCTGACGATGTAGGCGAAGCGCTGGATCTCCTCGTTCGCCGCGGTGAGGTCGGCGGTGCGCTCGGCGACGATCGCCTCGAGGTTCTCGTTGGCGTCGCGCAGCTGCGCCCCCGCCGCCGCCAGCGCCGCCGTCGAGCGCCGCGACTGCACGATCGCGAGCGTCGCGAGCAGGATGATGAGCAACAGGCCGGCGAAGTTGACGACGAGCAGCAGCACGCTCGCCTGCCGCAGCGCCTCGCGCCGCTCGTTGGCGAGGCGCTGCTCCTCGGCCTTCATGGCGAGGATCGTCGGCCCGAGCTGCCGGTTGATCGTCTCGCCGCGGCCTTCCCGCACCATGTCGATCGCCCCGGAGGCGTCGCCCGCCTGGTAGCGCTCGACAACCGTCTTCATGTCGGCGACGCGGCTCGCCAGCACGCCGACGATCTCGTCGGCCATCCGCTGCTGCTCGGCGTTGTCGCTCGTGAGGGCGCGCACGTGCTCGAGCGCCGGCAGGATCTCGTCGATCGAGGCCCGGTAGGTGGCGAGATAGGCCTCGTTGCCGGTCAGCAGGAAGCCGCGCTGGCCGGACTCCGACCGCCGCAGCATGAGCTGCAGGGTGGAGATCGCGTTCTCCACCTCGAGCGCGTGGTTGGCCGCCGCCGCGCTCTGCCGCGCCCGCTCGACGAGCAGCACCGAGGTCACGCCGATCAGCACCAGCACGGTGAAGCCGATGGCGAGCAGCCACGGCGTCGCCACCCCGCGGCGGAGCGGGTGCAGGGCGGCGAGGACCGGCCGCGCGCGCATCAGACGGCAAAGCGGGCGGACGATGCCGTCCGCCCGTCGCCCGCGTCGCTCGCCGCGCGGCGCGGCCGCCCTGGGGGCGGCCGATGGTCCGTGCGTCGCGTCAAATGCGTCCGAGCAGAACCAGGATGAGGATGATGATCACGACGACGCCGAGGCCGCCGCTCGGCCCGTAGCCCCAGCTGCGACTGTAGCCCCACGACGGCAGGGCGCCGACGAGGAGCAGGATCAGGATGATCAGAAGGATCGTGCCGAGCGTCATCTGGGTGGGGCCTTCTCGTTCGCGGCGGCGCGGTGTGGCCGGTTCCAGACCCTCAACTCACGCGGTCGTGACGCGGTTCCCGCCCCGCGAAAATTTTGTCCGGCCGGCCCGCGCCGGTTCCCGATCACCCGCCGGCGTAGACGAGCTCGGTCATCATGCCCGTCGCCATGTGGTAGAGGTTGTGGCAGTGGAACAGCCACCGGCCGGGGTTGTCGGCGTCGAACGCGACCGTGACGGAGCCGCGCGGCATCACGTAGGCGGTGTCGCGAATCGCGCCGCGCACCGGCCGCCCGTCGATCGCGACGACCTGGAAGTGGTGCCCGTGCAGATGCATCGGGTGGGCCATTCCGGTCTCGTTGACGATGTCGAGCACGGCGCGCTGGCCGGCCGCGACGGTGAGCGGGCGCCGGTCGGTCCAGCTCAGGTCGTCGATCGTCCATCGATAGGGCATCATCGAGCCGGTCAGGCGAACGCGGTGGCGTACGTCGGGATCGCGCGGCGCGAGCGGCGTCGCCGCGACGAGCCGTTCCTCGAGCGACAGGTCGACCGCGGCCGCGACGGCGTCGGCGCCGTCGGCGATGCGGCCGACGGCCGCCCCCGGCGTCGCCAGCACGATGCCGGTGCGGGCCCGGTCGCCCTCGCGCTGGGCGAGGATCGGGAAGGCGCCGGCGTCCGGAAGCGTCACGAGGAGGTCGAGGCGCTGGGCGATGGCGAGCGGGAAGCGCGTGCCCGTCACCGGCAGGACGGCGGTGCCGTCGACCGCGAGGACGGTCGCGGAGAGGCCGCCGAGGTCGATCCAGAAGTTCGTCGCGGCGGCGCCGTTGATGAGGCGCAGCCGTACCCGCCCGCCCCGCTCGGTCCGCACCACCTGCGGGTCGGCGAGGGTGCGGTCGTTGGCGAGGTAGGCGTCGAACGAGATGTCGTTGAGGTCCGGCCCGCCGCCGCCGTGCTGCATGCCGTGGCCCATCCCCTGGCCGGCGCCCTGACCCATATCCTGGCCCATGCCGTGCGTCATGCCCTGGTGGCCCATGTTCTGATGGTCCATGCCGTGCGTCATGCCCGAGGCCTGGCCCGAGTCCTGGCCCATCGCCATGCCGCTCATCCCGGCCATCGCCATGCCGCCGGTGAGCTCGGCCAGCACCTCGGCGGGGTCGCGGAAGGTGAAGTCGTGCAGCAGCACCACCACCTCCTGGGCGTCCAGCGCCGCGTCGTCGGCGCCGCGCACGACGAGCGGCGCGGCCATCAGTGACTGCTCCTGCAGGCCCTGGTGCGAGTGCATCCAGTGGGTGCCGGGGCGGGCGGCGAAGTCGTAGCCGCGCTCCTCGCCGTCGGCGAGCGGCGCCACGTAGCCGGTCTCGGCGACACCGTCCTCGGCCGGCGGCGGCTCCTGGCCGTGCCAGTGGACGATCGTCGGCGCCCCGCAGCGGTTGGCGAGGGTGACGGCGAACCGCTCGCCCGGCTCGAGCACGACTCCGGCGCCGCCGTCGGCCCGGGTGATGCCGAAGACAGGCGCTGCCCGGCCGCCGACCTCGAGGATGCGGCGTCCGGCGGTGAGGAGGCGTGGCGGCGTCGTGGCGGCGCGCGCGGGGCGGAGCACGCCGCCGGCGGCGAGGGTGGCGGCGGCGCCGAGGAAGGTGCGGCGCGAGAGGCGGAGCGTCATGGCGTGTTCCCTTCGTCGTTCAGCGCAGCCGGGTGGCGCGCAGCCGGAGCGCGTTGGCGATCACGCTCACCGAGGAGAGCGCCATCGCCGCCGCGGCGATCATCGGCGAGAGCAGCAGGCCGAAGGCCGGGTAGAGCACCCCGGCGGCGATCGGCACGCCGGCGGCGTTGTAGAGGAAGGCGAACAGCAGGTTCTGGCGGATGTTGCGCATCGTCGCGCGCGACAGCCGGCGCGCCGCCACGAGGCCGGCGAGGTCGCCGCCGAGCAGGGTGACGCCGGCGCTCTCGATGGCGACGTCGGTGCCGGTGCCCATGGCGATGCCGACGTCGGCGGCGGCGAGCGCCGGCGCGTCGTTGACGCCGTCGCCGGCCATCGCGACCACCCGGCCGGCCGCCCTGAGCCGCGCCACCGTGGCCGCCTTCGCCTCCGGCAGCACCTCCGCCTCGACCTCGGCGATGCCGAGCCGGCGGGCGACGGCCTCGGCGGTCACGCGGTTGTCGCCGGTCAGCATGACGACGCGGACGCCGTCGGCGGCGAGGTCGGCGAGCGCCGCGCCGGCGCTCGGCTTCACCGGGTCGGCGATGGCGAGGAGGCCGGCCGCCGCCCCGTCGATCGCCACGACCACGACCGTCGCGCCGTCGCGGCGGAGCGCGTCGGCCTCGCCGGCGAGCGCGGCCGGGTCGATGCCGTTCTCGGTAAGGTAGCCGGCGCTGCCGACGAGCACCCGGCGGCCGTCGACGGTGCCGGAGACGCCCTTGCCGGCCGGCGCCGCGAAGTCCGCCGCCGCGCCGGGGGCGAGGCCGCGCTCGCCGGCGGCGGCGACGATCGCCGCGCCGAGCGGGTGCTCGCTCGAGCGCTCGAGCGCCGCGGCGAGCCGCAGCAGCTCGGCCTCGTCGACGCCTGCCGCGGTGCGCACGGCGACGAGCGCCGGCTTGCCCTCGGTCAGCGTGCCGGTCTTGTCGAGCACCACGGTGTCGACCGCCTCCAGCCGCTCCAGCGCCTCGGCGTTGCGGACGAGAACGCCGGCGCGGGCGCCGCGGCCGACGCCGACCATGATCGACATCGGGGTGGCGAGCCCGAGGGCGCACGGGCAGGCGATGATCAGCACCGACACCGCGGCGATGAGCGCGAACGAGAGCCGCGGCTCCGGCCCGAAGGTCGCCCACGCCGCGAAGGCCGCCACCGCGACGGCGAGCACCGCCGGCACGAACCAGCCCGACACGCGGTCGGCGAGGCGCTGGATCGGCGCGCGCGAGCGCTGCGCCTCGCCGACCATGCGGGCGATCCGCGCCAGCATGGTGTCGTGGCCGACGCGCTCGGCGGTCATCGTGAAGCCGCCGCCGCGGCAGAGCGTGCCGCCGATCACCGCGTCGCCCGGCGCCTTCGCCACCGGCATCGATTCGCCGGTCACCATCGATTCGTCGAGGTTCGCCCGCCCCTCGGTCACGCTGCCGTCGACCGGCACCGCCTCGCCGGGGCGCACGCGCAAGAGGTCGCCCGGCATCACCGCGGCCACCGCCACGTCCTCGTCGGTACCGTCGGCGCGGATCCGCCGCGCCGTCTTCGGGGCGAGGTCGAGCAGCGCCTTCAGCGCGCCGGAGGTCTGCTCGCGGGCGCGGAGCTCGAGCACCTGGCCGAGCAGCACCAGCACGACGATCACCGCCGCCGCCTCGAAATAGACCGGCACCGACCCGTCGTGGCCGCGCACCGCGTCCGGGAAGAGGCCCGGCGCCACCGTCGCCGCCACGCTGTAGAGCCAGGCGACGCCGGTGCCGATGGCGATCAGGGTGAACATGTTGAGGTGGCCGGTCACGATCGAGCGGGCGCCGCGTGCGAAGAACGGCCAGCCCGCCCACAGCACCACCGGCGTCGCCAGCACGAGGCCGATCCAGGCGGCGACGGCCGACGGCACGGCGCCGTGCGCGCCGAACAGGTGGCCGGCCATCTCGAGGGCGAACACCGGCGCGGTCAGGGTGAGCCCGACCCAGAACCGCCGCGTCATGTCGGCGAGCTCGGGGTTCGGGCCGTCGTCGAGGGAGGCGACCTCCGGCTCGAGCGCCATGCCGCAGATCGGGCAGGAGCCGGGGCCGACCTGGCGGATCTCCGGGTGCATCGGGCAGGTGTAGATCGCCCCGGCCGGCGCCGCGGGCGCCGCCGCGGGCTTCGGCGTCAGGTAGCGCTCGGGGTCGGCCTCGAACTTCGTCCGGCAGCCGGCCGAGCAGAAGTGGTAGGTCCGCCCGCCGTGCTCCGCGCGATGCTTCGACGTCGCCGGGTCGACGGTCATGCCGCAAACGGGGTCGCGCTCGCCGGCGTCGGGCGCGGACGCGTGGCCGTGGTGATCATGCGCGTGTTCGTGCGTGGGATCGTGCGGGTGGTCGTGCCCTTGGGCGTGGCCGCCGCAGCAGCCGGCGGGCTTCGGAGCCTCGGCGGCGGCATGGCTGCATCCGGCCTTCGGCCGTTCGGCGTTCGGCGTGGTCATGGCATCGGCTCCCGGATCGTCCGTCGCCGGGCATTCCCCCTGGGGGTATGCCTCGGTGCTTGACGATTATACCCAATGGGGGTATTTGGCAAGCATGCGAACCGAGGCGAAATCATCCTGCGCGAAGCGGCTCAGCCGCATCGAGGGCCAGGTGCGGGGCATCGCCCGCATGGTCGACGAGGACCGCTACTGCATCGACATCGTGACGCAGATCGCCGCCGTCCGCGCGGCGCTCCGGCGGGTCGAGGAGGAGGTCCTGAAGGACCACGTCGCCCACTGCGTCGAGCACGCGATCGCGAGCGACGATCGCGACGAGCAGCGCCGCAAGGTCGGCGAGCTGATGGCGCTGTTCGCCCGCACCGAGCGCTGACGCCCGCGCCGGGCGCGGGGCCGTCCCACCCCAAACGACAACGGGCCGGCACCAGGGCCGGCCCGCGTCGATGGTCGTCCGACGTCCGGTCAGCAGCGATAGCGGATCGGGTTGCCGTAGCGGTCGGTGCTGCGGCACCAGCGCGGCGCGGTCGAGGCGCCGATGGCGCCGCCGGCCACCGCGCCGATGGCGCCGCCCGCCACCGCGCCGCCGACGTCGCCGGTCGCCACGGCGCCGACGGCCGCGCCGGTGGCGCCGCCGATCAGCGCGCCGGTGGCGCCGCGGCGCTCCTGCTCGGCCGTGCAGCCGGCGACCGCCGCGAGGGCGAGGATGAGGGGAAGGGCGAGCAGTTTCGAGCGCATGGGGTCACCTCCTCGGGATGTCGGTCAGGCGACCGACGTCGCGTCGGCCGGCTTCGTCCATGCGAGGAGAACGGCGCAGTCCCCGCATCGTTCCCGGCGCGGGCGGGAGCGGGGCGGAGCGGCGGGGCGGCCGGAACGCGAAGCGGCGCGTCCGGGGAGGGACGCGCCGCGGGGTCGGCTCATGAAGATGGGGCGTCCGCCCCGCGCCGCTACTTGGTGGCGCCGGCGGTGGCGGCCATGGCGTCCTCGGCCTCGATGAGCCGGGTCGCCTCGGCCCAGTTCTCCTCGTGGCGGCCGTCCGGATAGCCTTCCTCGACCCACAGCCAGTAGGCGCGCGTGCGGATCCGCTCCTCGCGGCTCTCCCCCTCCGAGCTCGATTCAACGGCGTTCGTCATGGCGACATCCCTCCTTGGCGTGAACTCGGCGATCATCGGATCGATCGACGTGCCCCTCGATCGGCGTGCCCCTGCCGCGATTGAACCATCGCCGCCGCCGCAGGGCTATCCGAATCGCCTGCGTAGAAACCCTGCGCCGGCGCGGCGTGTCGGCGGAGGCATCCTAGGGCGGCGTCGATACGGCCCGATGACGGCGCGGCGAGCGCGCATTGCGACCGGATAGAATCATCTGGTCGGTCGGACCTCGCGCCAGGCTCATGACCTCGCGCATGTCCCATTCAGATCGTTTCGAACTGATCGGGACAGGCGCGAGGGCCCGCCGGCGTGCCGGCGAGCCCTCGCGTCGTGCCCGGCCGCCGTCGGCGGCCGGCCGGTCCGTCACCAGTAGGGGGTGACGCCGTAGTGGCTGAACACCGGCTCGCGCCAGGTGCTGTCGTCGTCCGTCAGCTCGGCCTCGCTGAACGCCGGGCCGCTCTTCAGGATCTCCTTCGAGTACGGCACGACGTAGCCGCCGCGCATGGTGTCGTAGGTGAGCGACGACCACGGCAGCGGCGTGTACTTCTCGCCGATGCCGAGGAAGCCGCCGAACGCCATGATGGCGTAGGCGACCTGGCCCGACACCTTGTCGAGCATCACGTCGTGCACGTGGCCGAGGTGCTCGCCCTCGGCATTGTAGACGTCCGTACCTTCCACCTTGTCGGCGGCGATCAGCGAATGGGTCTCGCGGTCGGCCTGCATCGCAACGGCCATGGTGAATCTCCTCGATCTGGAGCTTGGCCCCCTTGCCAGGGACAACCGCCGCCGGCCGGTGAAGTTCCCGTCAGTCGCGATCCTGGCTGCGGTCGAGGGCGAGGCTCTTGATCACCGCGTGCAGGGCGAGCCCCGGCGCCAGGCCGAGCGCGGCGGCCGAGCGGCGCGTCACGCGGGCGGCGAGGGCGACACCGCAATCGAGGCGCACGGTCTGCGCCGCCCCCTCGGGCGCGTCGAGGCCGACCACCGTCGCCGGCAGCACGTTGAGGGCGCTCAGCCCCGCCGGCGGCGTCAGCGCCAGCATCACGTCGGCCGCCTCGACGACGAGGCGCAGCCGCGCCCCGACGGCGAGCCCCGGGTCGGGCACGAGGATCCGCCCGGCCGGGGTGTCGAGGGCGGCGAGCCCGTCCGCCTCGCGCGCCGCCACCACCGCCTCGATCAGCGTGCGCGGCCCGCCGTCGCCGACGAGCCCGCCGAGGATCTCGGCCGGCGGCCCGGCGGCGACGATCCGGCCGTCGGTGATGAGCACCACCGTCGAGGCGAGGCGCGCCACCTCGCCGACCGCGTGGCTGACATAGACGATCGGCACCCGCGCCTCGTCGCGCAGCCGCTCGATGTAGGGCAGGATCTCCTGCTTGCGCGCGTCGTCGAGGGCGGCGAGCGGCTCGTCCATCAGCAGCAGGCGCGGCGCGGCCATCAGCGCCCGCCCGATCGCCACCCGCTGGCGCTCGCCGCCGGAGAGCTCGTGCGGCCGGGCGGCGATCAGCCGCTCGAGCCCGAGCAGCGCGACGATCTCCGCCGTCGCCGCCCGCCGCTCGGCGCGCGGCGCGAAGAAGCGGCCGTAGCCGAGGTTGCCGGCGACCGAGAGGTGCGGAAACAGCCGCCCCTCCTGGAACACGTAGCCGATCCGCCGCCGGTGCGCCGGCACGAAGATCCCCGCCGCGGTGTCGACCAGCACCGTGCCGTCGATCGCCACGCGGCCGCGGCGCGGCCTGACGAGGCCGGCGATGATGTTGACGAGCGAGGTCTTGCCGGCGCCGGACCGGCCGAACAGCGCGGTGAGCCGGCCCTCCGAGCGGAACGCGCCGGCGAGCGTCACGCGGCCGACCGGGTGCTCGACGTCGATTTCGAGGCTCATCGGCCGACCGTCCGGCGGCGCTGGCGGCGGGCGAGCAGCTCGGAGGCGAGGAGGGCGGCGAAGGCGACCACGATGGCGATGATCGAGAGCCGCATCGCCGCCACCTCGCCGCCGGGCACCTGCAGCGCCGTGTAGATCGCCGTCGGCAGGGTCTGCGTCTCGCCGGGAATGTTGGAGACGAAGGTGATGGTGGCGCCGAACTCGCCCATCGACTTGGCGAAGCCGAGCACCGTGCCGGCGAGGATGCCCGGCAGCGCCAGCGGCAGCGTCACCGAGGCGAACACCGCGAGCGGCGGCGCGCCGAGGGTGCCGGCGGCCGCCTCGAGGCGCGCGTCGACCGCCTCGATCGACAGCCGCATCGCCCGCACCATCAGCGGAAAGCCCATCACCGCCGCGGCGAGCGCCGCGCCGGTCCAGCGGAACGAGAACACGAGCCCGAAGTGCTCGTCGAGGAAGGCGCCGATCGGGCCGCGGCGGCCGAACGAGAGCAGCAGGATGTAGCCGGTCACCACCGGTGGCAGGATCAGCGGCAGGTGCACCAGCCCGTCGAGCACCGCCTTGCCCGGAAAGCGGCCGCGCGCCAGCAGGAGCGCGACCGCGAGGCCGACCGGCAGGCTGAACAGGGTGGCGACGGAGGAGACCTTGAGGCTGAGGAGGACGGCGGTCCATTCCTCGGCGCTGAGCCACTCCGTCACGCCCGTCCCCCTCGCGCCCCGTCGCCTATTCGGGCACCACGAAGCCGGCCTTGGCGAAGATCGCCTGCGCCTTCGGGCCCTTCAGGAAGGCGAGCAGCCCCGCTGCCGCCGTGGCCGACTTGGCGTCGGCCGTCACGGCGACAGGATAGACGATCGGCGGGTGGGTGTCGGCCGGGAAGGTGGCGACCACCCTCACGCCGGGGTCGGCGGCCGCGTCGGTCGAGTAGACGATGCCGAGCGGCGCCTCGCCGCGCGAGACGAGCAGCAGCGCCGCGCGCACGTTCTCCGCCGCCGCCACCTTGCCGGCGACGCTGTCCCACACGCCGAGCTTCTCGAGCGCCGCCTTGCCGTACTTGCCGACCGGCACGGCGGCCGGGTCGCCCATCGCCAGCTTGCCGTCGCCGAGGAGGGCCGCGAGCGGCATGTCCGGGGCGATCTCGATCGCCGCGGTGGAGTCCTTCGGCGCCACGAGGACGATGCGGTTGCCGAGCAGGTTCACGCGGGTGTCGGCGGCGATCAGCTTGCGCTCGGCGAGATAGTCCATCCAGGCGAGGTCGGCCGAGATGAAGAGGTCGGCCGGGGCGCCCTGCTCGATCTGCCGGGCGAGCGCCGAGGAGGCGGCGTAGGAGATCGCGGTGGTGCCGCCGGTCTCGGCCTGCCAGGCGGCGACCGCCTCGTCGAGCGAGCCCTTGAGGCTCGCCGCGGCGAACACCGTCACCGGCTCGGCGGCGGCCGCCGGGGCGGGGACGAACGGGCCGGCGGCGGCGAGGCCGACGGCCAGGCTGAGGGCGGCGAGAACGCTTCGGCGGCGGATCGTGGCTGTCATGGTGGCCTCCCCGGCTGGCAACATATCCGAATGGATATGTCGATGATAGAGAGGCGACGTATCGAATGGAATACGCCGCGTCGCGCGACGTGTCGCCGCCGCGCCCGCGGCGGGGCGCGTGGCGGGGCGGGATGTGGTCGTTCGGTGGGGGAGGGCGGGCGCGCCGGGCGCTCGCCTCGGCCGGCCCAGCCCAGTTTGCCCGGCTCAGTTGGTCTGGGCGACCTTCGCCGGCGCCGGCGGCGTGCCGTTGCCGATCAGCGCGTCGATGCGCTCGCGCTCGCGCGCGAAGGCCGTCAGCGTCTCGCCGGAGAGCTCGCGGCCGCGCGGCAGGCGGATGCGCAGCGGGTCGACCGGGCGGCGGTTGATGTGCACCTCGTAGTGCAGGTGCGGGCCGGTCGAGAGCCCGGTCGAGCCGACGAAGCCGATCACCTGGCCCTGCCGCACCTTGACGCCGGGGGTGATGCCCTTGGCGATGCCCGACATGTGGGCGTAGCCGGTCTGGTAGCCGTTGGCGTGGCGGAGCAGCACCCAGCGGCCGTAGCCCGACTTCCACTCGGCCTCCTCGACGGTGCCGTTGCCGGAGGCGACGATCGGGGTGCCGGAGGGCGCCGCCCAGTCGACGCCGGTGTGCGCCTTCACCCAGCCGAGGATCGGGTGGCGTCGCATGCCGAAGCCGGAGCGGAAGACGCCGGTCGACATCGGCTTGCGCATCAGGAACTTCTGCGCGCTCTTGCCGCCCTCCTCGTAGTAGTCGACGCTGCCGTCGTCGGGGGCGCGGAAGCGGTAGAGCCGCCGCGACGTGCCGCCGGTGGTGAGCGCGGCGTAGAGCACCTCGGGCTGCGCCAGCGTGCCGCCGTTCTCGTCGAGGGCGTAGAACACCTCGAGCCCGTCGCCGGCGCGGGCGCGGCCGTTGAAGTCGACGTCGAAGGAGAACATCCGCACGAGCTCGCCGACGAGGTTCTCCGGGATCTCCTGCTCGTAGGCGGTCTGGTAGAGGCTCTCGTAGAGCGTGAGCCCGCCGCCGCCGGCCACCACCGCCTCCTCGCCGCCGCCCTCGACGGCGACCGGCACGTCCGGCAGGTCCTCCACCGGCTCGGCCGCCGCCACGTAGGCGCCGGCGTCGTTGAGCGCCACGGTGCCGCGGTGGGCGTCGTCGCGGTAGAGGCTGACGCGCAGCACCTGGGTGCCGTCGCCGCCGTCGGGGTGCGGGCCGAAGGCGATGCGCACCTTGTCGCCGACGGCGAGGTCGTCGAAGCCGAGCGCCTGCTTCAGCGCCTTCGCTAGCGCCTTGGCGTCCGGCGCGTCGACGCCGTTGGCGGCGAGCACCCGGCGCAGCGAGTTGCGCTTCGTGACCGCCACCACCGTCTCGGCGGCGAGCGGCGCGGCGGCCGCCTCGGCCTCGGCGGCGGTTGGCTCGGCGCCCGGCGCCGGCTCGTCGGACTTGGCGATCTCCGACACGTTCTCCGGCACGATGCGGACGGCGATGTCGGACAGGGCCAGCGGATTGGCGAGGGCGAAGTCGAAGCGCGCCGGGTCGATCGGCGGCGCGTTGACGAACTCCACCGGCTGGCCGCCGGAGAACCGGCTCTCGTCGCGCACGATCGCCTCGACCTCGTCGACGGAGAGCGACAGGTCCGGGTCGACGAGGGCGCTGCCGACCGGGAAGTCGCGCGTCGCGATCGTCACCTCGCCCTCGACCTGGGCGCCGTAGATCGCGTCGGTCTGGCTGCCGGTCGAGAACACGCTGCCGTCGGCGAAGATCGCGAGCGGGTTGAACGGCGGGATGTCGAGCGTCGCGGAGGGGTTGCGCCGCAGCGACAGCGGCGCCGTCACCTTGGCGAACGGCCGCACCCGGATGAGGTCGCGGTCGCCCTGGCGGGTCACCGTCGAGACCTGGATCAGCTGGCGGTTGCTCTCGGTGGCGACCTCGGCCTGCACGCGGTCGGTCTTGCGGCCGCGGCCCTCGGGCTCGAGCGAGGCGCGCAGCTCGCCGTCGGCCTCGGCGGAGGGCGCCGCCACGGAGATGTGGTCGTCGAGCGCCACCACCAGGGCGCCGCCCATCAGCACGATCGAGGTGAAGCCGGTGAGCACGGCCCCGGCGAGCCAGCGGATCGAGACGGCGCGGCGGTCGTGCAGCGGGGCGTCGGAACCGTCGACGAGGAGCGGCGGCTCGTCGCCGAGCTCCACCGCGCGCACGCGCCCTCCCCGTCCGTATCCGCCGCCACTCGCCTGCATGCCGTGCCCGTTCGCCTCTCTCGATCCTTCGTCCGGCCCGCGGGTCGGCCATTCGGGCCGGATACCGCGGCGAACGTGCCGCCCGGGGCCGGCCGAGTCAACCGCCGAGGGTGCGATCGGCCCGCCGCCGGCCGTCGAAGCCGCCCGGAAATCGCCGGTCGTCCCTCCTCGCCCGCGAGCGTGACGACAATGGGGCGAACGGCCGGCGCGGCGCATGCCGGCGGGGGACAATCGGATCGCCGCCCGTCCGCGACCGGCGATCGGCGCGGCCGTCAGCCCGCGCCGATCGCGCGGCGGGGGGGCGCACGAGGGCGGGGGAGGGGAGAGCGCCCGGCGGACGAATCTCGTTTCCCCGCCCCGAAAAGGATTCGCCGCCCCCTCCCGGCGCCCGATTCCCCGGCCCGCATCGACCAACTAAGGAAACGCGCGCGCACGCGCGCACGAAACCGCGCCCGTGCGCGCGCCGCGCACACCCCTCCCGTCGGGGAGCCGGCGCGCCGTCCGGGGGAGGGGGTGTCGCGCGCCCGCGGCGACCGTCCGGGAGGGGGCGGAGGGGCGATCGCGAAATTTTTTTGGGACTTTTTCGGCCGGAGGCGCCCAAGGAGCGCGTTCCAGGTCCTCAGCCGGCGTCATAATTCGAATCTAACATGTTGATTTTACGACAACTCCGCAGGCCCCTCGAAAATTCGTGCAGAAAGCCGTTGACAGGTCTCCGAACCGCCGCCTATAACCCCGCCACACAACGAGGGCGGCGCCGCCGCAACGCGGCAGACTGCTTCGCCCTCGAGCTTCTCTAGAGCGGACGAGGCACCCAACTCGGGTCTTCCGAGGGTGCCACCGGTCGCTCCGGTGCTAGCTGAAACGGCGCAAGACGCCGTGTTCTTTGAAAATTGAATAGGAAGAAAGAGAAACGTGGACGGCGAGGTCCTGCGGGGCCGCCGAAAGGCGGTCCAGACGAGACTTCGGCGGTACACGTTTCGAGCTCACAATTGGTCGCGACGACCATCCCGCGAGGGACTGTCGTCGATGACTGTGTGACCTCGTCAAGCGTAGACCAGAAAAGCCGATCAGATCTCACTCAACTTGAGAGTTTGATCCTGGCTCAGAACGAACGCTGGCGGCAGGCTTAACACATGCAAGTCGAACGCACTCTTCGGAGTGAGTGGCAGACGGGTGAGTAACGCGTGGGAACCTACCTAGTGGTACGGAATAACACAGGGAAACTTGTGCTAATACCGTATGTGCCCTTCGGGGGAAAGATTTATCGCCATTAGATGGGCCCGCGTCGGATTAGCTAGTTGGTGAGGTAATGGCTCACCAAGGCGACGATCCGTAGCTGGTCTGAGAGGATGATCAGCCACACTGGGACTGAGACACGGCCCAGACTCCTACGGGAGGCAGCAGTGGGGAATATTGGACAATGGGCGCAAGCCTGATCCAGCCATGCCGCGTGAGTGATG
>Ga0255338_1000507_pt1 | contig 119841 bp, 109 predicted proteins | sample MeOH1_35cm_T4_19_FD_203715 | JGI IMG/M metagenome (GOLD analysis project Ga0255338, IMG submission 203715) | Sandy soil microbial communities from University of British Columbia, Vancouver, Canada - MeOH1_35cm_T4_195 | ecosystem: Engineered > Artificial ecosystem > Sand microcosm >... | reverse complement strand
AAGTGACCAACAACCTGGACAAGGTGTACACGTATTTCCCGCGCCTGAAGACGCGCCGCACTTCGCAGGCCGCCTACACCTCCGGCGGCGAGCAGCAGATGTGCGCGATCGGCCGCGCGCTGATGGCCAACCCCAGCATGGTGCTGCTGGACGAGCCGTCCATGGGCCTGGCGCCGCAGATCGTGCAGGAGGTGTTCGGCATCGTGAAGGACCTGAACACCAAGGAGAGGGTCACTTTCCTGCTGGCCGAGCAGAACACCAACATGGCCCTGAAGTACTCCGACTACGGCTACATCATGGAGAGCGGACGCGTCGTGATGGACGGGCCGGCCGCCGAGCTGGCCACGAACGAGGACGTCAAGGAGTTCTACCTGGGCGTGGGCGGCGGCGAGCGCAAGAGTTTCCGCGATGTGAAGAGCTACAAGCGCCGCAAGCGTTGGTTGGCGTGACGCTCCCCCGAGGCGCCTTTGGCGATGCCCCCTCGGGCTTCGCCCTCTCCCCCTCAAGGGGGCGCCACCAGCGGGCCGGCGAAACCGGTTCCGCGGCGGCCCCCGCTCGAACCGAGGACATTCGATGATGGACTTTTACGACGCGCTGGAACAGCGCGACCCGGCACAAAGGGAAGCGCAACTGATGGCGGCATTGCCGCAGCAGGTGGCGCATGCGAAGCAGAACGCCGCCGCGTTCGCACAGGCGCTTGCCGGCGTCGATGCGGCCACGATCACCTCGCGCGAGGCCCTCGCCCGCCTGCCGGTCACGCGCAAGCCCGAACTGCTGGAACGCCAGAAGGCGAACCGGCACGCCGACCCGTTCGGCGGCTTCTCGACGCTCGTCCGGGGCCCGAAGATGCCCCGCGTCTACGCGTCGCCCGGACCGATCTACGAGCCCGAGGGCAGCGGCAAGGACTACTGGCGCATGGCGCGCGCGATCTACGCTGCAGGCTTCCGCAGCGGCGACCTGGTGCACAACTCGTTCAGCTATCACATGACGCCCGGCGCGTTCATGATGGAGTCGGGCGCGTTCGCGGTGGGCTGCACGGTGTTTCCGGCCGGCGTGGGGCAGACCGAGCAGCAGCTGCAGGCCATCGCGGAACTGCGGCCCGATGCCTACCTGGGCACCCCGAGTTTCCTGCGCATCCTGGTCGAGAAGGCCGCGGAGGCCGGCACCGGCATGTCCCCCTTGCGCAAGGCGATGACCGGCGGGGAGGCGCTGCCGCCCAGCCTGCGCGCATGGTTCGCGGAGCATGGCGTCGCCGTGTACCAGAGCTACGCCACCGCCGACCTGGGCCTGATTGCCTACGAAACCACCGCCCTGGAGGGGATGGTGGTCGACGAGGGCGTCATCGTCGAGATCGTGCGGCCCGGCACCGGCGATCCGGTGACACCCGGCGACGTGGGCGAGGTGGTGGTGACGACGCTCAATCCCGCCTACCCTCTCATCCGGTTCGGCACCGGCGACCTCTCGGCGGTCCTGCCCGGCACCTGCCCGACCGGCCGCACCAACGCGCGCATCAAGGGCTGGATGGGACGCGCCGACCAGACCACGAAGATCCGCGGCATGTTCGTGCATCCCGCGCAGGTGGCGGACATCGCGAGACGCTTCCCCGAGGTGATCAAGGCCCGGCTGGTGGTGAGCGGCGAGATGGCCAACGACGTGATGACGCTGCAGGTCGAGGCCGCATCCGCGCCGCACGGGCTGGACGCACGCATCGGCGAGGCCATCCGCGACGTCACGAAGCTGCGCGGCGAAGTCCAGTTGCTGCAGCCAGGCAGCCTGCCCAACGACGGCAAGGTCATCGAGGACGCGCGCAGCTACAAATAGTTGAGCTGGCTCAAGCCCTGCGCATTCAGCGCGGTCAGGACTTTCCCCGATGCGCGCGGTACGTAGTTCCCGGGATGGCAAGCGCTTCGGCGGACCCTACGATCCGTTGGTCCCATCCAAGGAGTGCATCCCCATGAAAACCCTGTTCAAGTCCATCGCGCCCCTGGCCGCCCTGGCGGTCGTCGCATTCGGCGCGCAGGCCGCCGACTATCCCATCAAGGACAAGCCCGTGGCCCTCGTCGTGCCGTTCGCGGCCGGCGGGCCCACCGACCGGGTCGCGCGCGACCTGGCCGAAGCCATGCGCAAGGCGTTCGGCGGCGCCACCAGCGTGGTGGTGGAGAACTCCGCGGGCGGCCCCGGTGGGCTGATCGGCGCCAACAAGGTCGCCAAGGCCAACCCGGACGGCCACACGCTGCTCGTGCACCACATCGCCATGAGCGTGTTCCCCGCGCTGGTGCGCAACCTGCCGTTCAAGGTGGAGACCGACTTCGAGTACCTGGGCATGATCAACGACGTCCCGATGACGCTGATCGGCAAGCCCCAGCTGGCGGCGAACAACTACAAGGAACTGATGGCCTGGGTGCAAAGCAACAAGGGCAAGATCAACCTCGCCAACGCCGGCATGGCCTCCGCCTCGCACCTGTGCGGCATGCTGTGGCAATCGGCCGTCGGCGTCGACATGACGACGGTGCCGTACAAGGGCACGGCGCCGGCGATGACCGACCTGATCGGCGGCCAGGTCGACCTGATGTGCGACCAGACCACCAACACCACCAGCCAGATCGAGGGCAAGAAGGTCAAGGTCTTCGGCGTCACCACGGCCAAGCGCCTGGCGACACCCGCCTTGAAGGACGTGCCGACGCTGCAGGAGCAGGGCGTCAAGGACTTCCAGATCACGATCTTCCACGGCCTGTACGCGCCCAAGGGCACTCCGGCCGACGTGCAGAAGAAGATCAACGACGCCCTGAAGATCGCGCTGAAGGACCCCGACTTCATCAAGAAGCAGGAAGGCCTGGGCGCGGTGGTCGTGACGGACAAGCGCATGGAGCCGGCCGAGCACAAGAAATTCATCGCCGCCGAAATCGCCAAGATGAGCCCGGTCATCAAGGCCGCCGGCGTCTACGCCGACTGACAGCCCGCGGCTGACCCCGTTTCAAAGCCGCCTTCGGGCGGCTTTCGCGCCTTCGGGACGGCAGGCGGGCGGCGAATCATTCACAATGCCCCGAACCATGAAGGAGCCCGCCTTGAAGCACTCATCGACCCGACGCCTCGTCCTTTCCGCCATCGCCGCCGCCACCGGTTGCGCGGCGCTGCCCGCCATTGCGCAGGGCGCATGGCCCGGCAAGCCGGTGAAGATCATCGTCCCGTTCCCGGCCGGGGGCACGACCGACATCCTGGCCCGCGCGATCGCTCCCGAACTCTCGAAGGCCTTCGGCCAGCAGTTCTTCGTGGACAACCGCGCCGGCGCCGGCGGCAACGTGGGCTCGGAGATCGTGGCGAAGTCCCCCGCGGACGGCTACACGCTCCTCATGGGAACCGTGGGCACGCACGGCATCAACCGCGCGCTCTACGCCAAGCTCGCCTATGACCCGATCAAGGAATTCGCGCCGATCACGCTGGTGGCGGGCGTGCCCAACGTGATGGTGATGCAGACCGAGCGGGCGCGCGCCCTGGGCATCGACACCGTCGCGGACTTCATCCGGTACGCCAAGGCCCATCCCGGCAAGCTGAACATGGCTTCGAGCGGCAACGGCACGTCCATCCACATGGCCGGTGAGCTGTTCAAGAGCATGAGCGGCACCTACATGGTCCACTTCCCCTACCGCGGCTCGGGCCCGGCGCTGCTGGACCTGCTGGGCGGCACCATGGACGTGATGTTCGACAACCTGCCCTCGTCGATGCAGCACATCAAGTCGGGCAAGTTCAAGGCCCTGGCCGTCACCAGCCTGAAGCGATCGGAAGCATTGCCCGACGTGCCGACGGTCGCCGAGGCTGCGGGGCTCAAGGGCTTCGACGCCACGTCGTGGTTCGGCCTGCTGGCGCCGGCCGGCACGCCCCCGGACATCGTCAACCGCATCCAGCAGGAGACGGCCAAGGCGCTGAACACGCCGGCGATCCAGGAGAAGCTGCGGTCGCAAGGCGCGATCCCCAGCGGCAACACGCCTGCGGAGTTCGCCCGCCACATCGAGGCCGAACACAAGAAGTGGGCACCGGTGGTCAAGGCCTCCGGCGCGAAGGTCGACTGACTGACTGGCCGCGCAGCGGCCTTCGTGGCTGTTCAACTCTTGAGGAAAGCGCCGGGCCGCCCCAAGCTTTCCTCACTGACCAGGCACCGGAAATTTCGCCTGCGAAATTTCCGGTGAATGTCACACGCCCCAGACGATTTCCTTGCCGGCGTTCTGGCAGCGGCGGAGCATGTCGAGGAAGGGAACGGCGCGCTGGCGCAGGGAGACGACGTCGAAGCGCGGCGGCGTCTCGCCCTTGGCCTTGGCCTCGTCGGCGAGGGCTTGCTGGTCGGCCTCCTCTTGCGCGATCGCGTTTTCCAGCGCGCTGATGGCGACGGGCATTTCCCCGGGGAGGATGATGCCCTTCGGGCCGGCTTCCTTGCCGATGATCTCGAGCACGCGCCGGCCATTCGGCTCGAGCATGATCAGGTCACCGGCCGCCTTGGACTTGAATTTGAAGAGCATCATTTGCCGGCGTACATGTAGCCGCGGTTGAAGGGATAGGCCGATTGTGCCCCCCTCAGCGCACCGGCCTGCATCTGTCCGTCCGGACGCGTGGCGAGGACCTGGTGCAGCCCGATCCAGCCCTGCTCGAAGGTCATCGCGCAGCCGGCCAGGTAGAGCCGGTAGGCCCGCAGCACCTTCGCGGCGTCGGCGGCATTCCCGGTCGCCTCCAGCACGCGCTGCGCTTCGTCCAGCCGGGATTCGAGTGCGTCGGACCACGCCCACAGGGTGCGCGCGTAATGGGGCCGCAGGTTCTCGGCATCCACCATCTCGAGGCCGGCCATGGCCAGGACCCGGAGCACGTGGCTCACATGCAGCAGCTCGCCGCCGGGGAAGATGTATTTTTCGATGAAAGCGCCCATCCCGGCCCCGAGCTCGCTGGACTCGATGCTGCCCGCGGTGATGCCGTGGTTCATCACCAGCCCGCCCGGCTTCAGCAGGCGCTGGATCTTGGCGAAATAGGCCGGCATGTTGGCCTGGCCGACATGCTCGAACATGCCCACGGACGCGATCTTGTCGAAGCCCTGCGCCTCGTCGAGTTCGCGATAGTCGCGCAGTTCCATCCGCACGCGGCCCTGCAGGCCCTTTTCCTCGATCAACCGCTGCGCGTACGCATGCTGGTTCTTCGACAGCGTGATGCCGGTGGCGTCGACACCGTAGTGTTCCGCCGCCCAGATCAGGAGGCCGCCCCAGCCGGCGCCGACGTCCAGGAAGCGCTCGCCCGGTTTCAGCATCAGCTTGCGGCAGATGTGATCCAGCTTGGCCTCCTGCGCCTGCGCGAGCGACATGCCGGTATCCCGGAAGTAGGCGCAGGAGTAAACGCGGCGCGGGTCCAGCCACAGCGCGTAGAAATCGTCCGACACGTCGTAGTGGAACTGGATCTGCTCCGCGTCCCGGTGCGGCGAGTGCAGCGCCAGCGACCGGGCGCGCCGCAGCACCTGCGTCCACCAGCCGGTGTTGCTGGCCACGGGCGTGCCCGGTAACAGCCGCGCGGCAACGGCCATCAGGTCCCGCATGCGGCCTTCGAGCTGGACCCGGCTTTCGACGAAGTCTTCGGCCATGCGGCCGATCTGGCCCGCTGCCATGGCGGCCAGGCCCGACCAGTCCTTGAACGACAGCGTCACGGCCGCCGACGGCGGGCCGACGCGCTTTCCCTTGGGCAATTGCACGGCCACCGGCACCGGCAAGCCGGCCAACTTCGCCTCGATCTGGCGCAGGAGTGTGTCCATCGACAAATTTTTACGGCCCTCAGCCGGCGCCGTCAACTGCCGGGTTGTAGGACGGGGTCGCATTCAGACCCCATGGTTGCGCAGCCGCAGGAAACAACCCGGCGGGGAATGCCGGTTGACAGCAATTTGTTTAGACCTAAACTATTTAGATGACCACAAGGATCCCGGCCATGGACATGGAGGCCCGTGCCCACAGCGAACACCCGGAAGCGCTGCGCCTGTGGCTGCGCCTGCTCACCTGCACGCAGATCGTCGAGAAACAGGTGCGCACGCGGCTGCGCGAGCGCTTCGACACCACCTTGCCCCGCTTCGACCTGATGGCCCAGCTCGAGCGGGCCCCGGACGGCCTGAAGATGAACGAGCTGTCGCGGCGGATGATGGTCACCGGGGGCAACGTCACCGGCATCACCGACCAGCTGGTGGCCGAAGGCCTGGTGGACCGCGTCGATGTCGAAGGCGACCGGCGCGCCTACCGCGTGCGCCTCACACCCAAGGGCCACAGGACCTTCCAGGAGATGGCGCAGGAGCACGAGGGCTGGATCGTCGGGGCATTCGCCGGCCTCACCGACCGGGACGTCGCGACGCTGCACCGCCTGCTCGGCAAGGTGAAGGACCACGCCAACGCGCGCGCCGACGCGGCCGCATGAGGAGTATTGCCACGATGTCCGCCCAGCAAGACCGCTTCGTCCATGACCGCCTGCCGCCCCGGTCCGCCTGGCCACAGCTGCGCTACGACCTGCCGGAGCTGCGGTTGCCCGACCAGGTGAACCTGGTCGAGGAGCTGCTGGACAAGGCGCCGGCGAGGGGATTCGGAAACCGCCCGATGCTGCGCTCCGCCCGCATCACATTGACCTATTCCGACGCGCGCGACCGCGTCGACCGGATCTGCCGCGTGCTGACCGAGGACCTCGGCCTGGTGCCCGGCAACCGGGTGCTGCTGCGCGGCGGCAACTCGATCGGGCTGGCGCTGGCCTGGCTGGCGGTCGTGAAAGCCGGGCTCGTCGCCGTGGCCACCATGCCGCTGCTGCGCGCGCGCGAGCTCGGCGACATCATCGACAAGGCGCAGCCGACGGTCGCGCTGTGCGACATCAAGCTGCTGGACGAACTCGAGCTGGCACGCGGGGAACGGCCCGTGCTGGGCACGGTGATCGCGTTCGACTCGATGGACGCACCGGGCTCGCTGGCCGTGCGCACGGCGCGAAAGGACGGCCATTTCCAGCCTTGCCCCACGGCGGCCGACGACGTCGCCATGATGGCCTTCACCTCCGGCACCACGGGCAAGCCCAAGGCCGCCGTGCACACCCACCGGGACGTGCTGGCGTCATGCGAAGCCTGGCCGCGCCACGTGCTGCGGGCCACGCCCGACGACATCGTGGTCGGCTCGCCGCCGCTCGCGTTCACCTTCGGCCTGGGCGGCCTGCTGATCTTCCCGATGTGGGCCGGGGCCAGCGTCTACTTCCCCGACGCCCCCTACACGCCCGAAGCCATGGTGAACATGATGCGGGAGACGGGCGCGACGATCTGCTACACGGCGCCGACGTTCTACCGGCAGATGGCGCCTTTCGCGCGCGAGCGCGGCGTGGGCAGGCTGCGCATCACCGTGAGCGCCGGTGAAGGCCTGCCCGACGCGACGCGCCAGCTGTGGAAGCAGGCCACCGGCATCGAAATGCTCGACGGCATCGGAGCGACGGAGATGTTCCACATCTTCATTTCCGCGGCCGGCGGCGACGTGCGCCCGGGCGCCATCGGCAAGGTCGTGCCCGGCTACACGGCCAAGGTGGTGGACGACGACGGCAGCGAGGTGCCGCGCGGCACGATCGGCAAGCTGGCCGTCGTCGGCCCCACGGGCTGCAGGTACCTGGACGACCCGCGCCAGGCCAGCTACGTCAGGGACGGCTGGAACTACCCCGGCGACGCCTTCATGCAGGACGAGGACGGCTACTTCTTCTACCAGGCACGCGCCGACGACATGATCATCACGGCGGGCTACAACGTCGGCGGCCCGGAGGTCGAGGACGCGCTGCTGAGGCACCCCGCCGTGGCCGAGTGCGGCGTGGTCGGCAAGCCCGACGAGGAGCGCGGCATGATCGTCAAGGCCTTCTGTGTGCTCAAGCCCGGCCACACCGGCGACGCCGCGATGGTCAAGGCGTTGCAGGACCATGTGAAGGCGAGCATCGCCCCGTTCAAATACCCGCGCGAGATCGAGTTCCTGCCCAGCCTGCCGCGCACCGAAACCGGCAAGCTGCAACGCTTCAAGCTGCGGCAGGCGTAGATGCGGCATGCCGCGCCGCACGCAATAAACTGCAGTGCGGCGTCCCCTTGAAATTGGCCGGGTTTCCCGGCCAATTTCAAGGGGTCAGCCACCGGCGAATCGCGCAGCGACTTGCTGGTGAATAATCGGGCATGCCAGCTTATTCCTTCGAGGCACTGGACGCCCAGGGCGAAACCCGCCGCGGCGTGATGGAGGCCGACACCGCCAAGGCGGCGCGCAGCCTGCTGAGGGCGCAGGCCCTGGTCCCGCTGGAGGTCGTCCCCGTCAGCTCCGGCGTGGCCGCCAACGAGCAGAGCTTCGGCTGGAGCGAGCGCGCCTTCAGCCGGGCGGTGTTCTCGTCCACCGGCCTGGCCGTGTGGACCCGGCAGCTGGCCGGGCTGGTCACTTCGGGCCTGCCGCTGGAGCGTGCGCTCACCGCCCTCACCGACGAAACGGAAAACGAGCGCGAGCGGCACCTGGTCGCCGCGCTGCGCGCCGAGGTCAACGCCGGCTCGCCGTTCGGCAAGGCGCTGGGCCGCTTTCCGCGCGAGTTCCCGGACATCTACGTCGCCGTCGTGGGCGCGGGCGAACAAAGCGGCCATCTGGGCCTGGTGCTGGAGCGCCTGGCCGACGACCTCGAGGAGCGGCAGGCCCTGCAGGCCAAGCTGCTGGGCGCCGCGCTGTACCCCGCGATCGTCACGGTGGTGGCGATCGCGATCGTGCTGTTCCTGGTGGCCTATGTCGTGCCGCAGGTGGCGAACGTGTTCGCCGGCACCAAGCGCTCGCTGCCCTTCCTCACGGTGGCGATGCTGGCGGTGAGCGGCTTCGTGCGCAACTGGGGCTGGCTGGCCGCGTTGCTGCTGGCCGGCGGCACGGTGGCCCTGCGGCTGGCGCTGCGCAACGAAAAAACACGCGAGCGCTTCGATGCGGGCTGGCTCAAGCTGCCGCTGGTGGGCCGGCTCTCGCGCGGCTACAACGCCGCCCGCTTCGCCAGCACGCTGGCGATGCTGGCGGGCGCGGGCGTGCCCATCCTCAAGGCCTTGCAGGCCGCGGCCGAAACCCTGGGCAACCGCGCGATGCGCGCGGACGCGATGGACGCGCTGGTGCTGGTGCGCGAAGGCGCGCCGCTGGCCTCGGCCATCGCCCAGAAGAAGCGTTTTCCGGGCCTGCTGCCGATGTTCGCGCGGCTGGGCGAGCAGACCGGGCAACTGCCCGTGATGCTGCAGCGTGCCGCGACCCAGCTCGCCGCCGAAGTGCAGCGCCGAGCCATGCAGCTGGCCACCATCCTCGAGCCGTTGCTGATCGTCGCGATGGGCTTCGTGGTGATGCTGATCGTGCTGGCCGTGCTGATGCCGATCATCCAGCTGAACCAGTTCGTCAAATAGGCATGGCCGTTACGCTCGACAACAAGCTGGTGGTCGCGATCTCGTCTCGCGCCCTCTTCAACCTCGAAGAGGAAAACCGGGTGTACGAATCCGGCAACCCGCAGGAGTACATGAAGCTGCAGTTCGAGCGGCTGGACCTGCCGGCCGGCCCGGGCATCGCCTTCTCGCTGATCAAGAAACTGCTCGCGTTCAACGACACGACCACGCAGCGGGTCGAGGTGGTGATCCTCTCGCGCAACGACCCGGTGTCGGGCATGCGCATCTTCCGCTCCGGGCTCGCCAACGAGATCACGCTGCAGCGCGGGGTGTTCACGCAGGGACGCTCGCCGTTTCGCTACCTGCGGCCGTTGCGCGCCAACCTGTTCCTCTCGGCCAATGCAGACGACGTGCGGGAGGCGCTGGCCGCCGGCTTTCCGGCCGCACGCGTGCTGACCGAATCCGTGCTGGCCGGCAGCAACCACCCCGACGAAGTCCGGATCGCCTTCGACGGCGACGCCGTGCTGTTTTCCGACGAAGCCGAGCGCGTGTTCCAGGACCAGGGCCTGGATGCATTCCAGGCGCACGAGTCGAGCAAGGCCACGCAGCCCTTGCCCGGAGGCCCCTTCAAGCCGCTGCTCGCCGCACTGCACCGCCTGCAACAGGCCGGCGGGAGCCAGATGCGCATCCGCACCGCGCTGGTGACCGCGCGCAGCGCGCCCGCGCACGAGCGCGCGATCCGCACGCTGATGAACTGGGACATCCGCGTGGACGAGGCGATGTTCCTCGGCGGCTTGCCCAAGGGCGAGTTCCTGCGCGAGTTCGAACCCGATTTCTTCTTCGACGACCAGACCGGCCATGTGGACCATGCCGCCCGGCACGTGCCCTCGGGCCACGTCGCCAGCGGCATCTCGAACCCCCGCCCGCCACGCCCCCGGTAGGCCGCGCTCGCGGCCGCGCGCTACGATGCCCCGTTCCTGGAAGGGTACGTCGCATGAAAACGCTCGAGCAGCTGGCCACGGCCAAGGGCACCGTTCGCAAGGTCTGGGCGCTCACCACCCCCTACTTCGGCTCGAACGAAAAGTGGAAGGCCCGCGCGCTGCTGGCGGCCATCGTGGGGCTGAACCTCGCCGCCGTGTACATGCTGGTCCTGCTCAACGACTGGAACCGTACTTTCTACGACGCGCTGGAAAAGCGCGACCAGGCGGAGTTCTGGGTGCAGCTGCTGCGCTGGACCTACCTCGCGTTCGGCTACATCGTCATCGCCGTCTACAAGTTCTACCTGACGCAACTGCTCGAGGTGCGCTGGCGCGCCTGGATGACCACCCACTACCTGGAGCGCTGGCTGGCCGGCCAGGCCTTCTACCGCATGGAGCTGGCGCGCTTTACGGGCGGCGCCGCGACGCCCGACAACCCCGACCAGCGCATCCAGGAAGACCTGAACCTGTTCACCTCGTACAGCGTGTCGCTCACGATGGGCCTGCTGAACGCCGCAGTCACGCTGGTCAGTTTCGTCGGCATCCTGTGGACCCTGTCGGGCAGCTTCGTCTTCAGTGCCGGGGGCAGCCAGTACGAGCTGCACGGCTACATGGTGTGGGCCGCGGTGGCCTATTGCCTGGCCGGCAGCGTGCTCACGCACTACATCGGCCGCCCGCAGATCACGCTGAACTTCCAGCAGCAGCGCTACGAAGCCGACTTCCGCCATCACATGGTGCGCGTGCGCGAGTACAGCGAGGCCATCGCGCTCGACAAGGGCGAGGCCGTGGAGCGCGGCCACCTCGACCGGCGCTTCGTCAAAGTGCTGGCCAACTACCTCAAGCTGATCAAGGCGCAGAAGAACCTGATCTGGTTCAACATCTTCTTCGGCCAGGCGGCGCTCATCTTCCCGCTCCTGGTGGCCTCGCCGCGGTTCTTCAGCGGCGCCATCCAGCTCGGCCAGCTGATGCAGATCGCGTCTGCGTTCGGCCAGGTGCAGGATTCCCTCGCCTGGTTTGTCGACAACTACAGCACGCTGGCCGCCTGGCGCGCGACCGCCGACCGCCTGACCAGCTTCGAGGACAGCATGGCCGCGCAGGCGCGCGCGCAGCGCCCGCAGGTGGTGCAGGGCGCCCCCGGGCTGGCCGCGCATGACTTGTCGCTGGAGCTGCCCGATGGGGCCGTGCTGCTGTCGGGTCTGTCGCTGCGCGTCGCGCCCGGCGATTCGGTGATCGTCAAGGGTCCGTCCGGCAGCGGCAAGTCCACGCTGTTCCGCGCTTTCGCGGGCATCTGGCCGTTCGCGCAAGGCAAGGTGGAGATTCCCGCGGACACCATGTGCATTCCGCAGAACCCCTACTTCCCCGACGGCCCCTTGCGCGATGCATTGGCCTATCCCGAGCCGGCCGGCCGCTACAGCGACGATGCGTTGCGCCAGGCGCTTCAGGACGCACTGCTGCCGCGGCTCGCGCAGCGGCTGGACGACGAGGATGCGTGGGGCCAGAAGCTGTCCGGCGGCGAACGCCAGCGGCTCGCGCTGGCGCGGGTGTTCCTCAGGCAGCCGGCATGGGTGCTGGCGGACGAAGCCACCAGCGCGCTGGACGAGCAGGCCGAACGCACGCTCTACCAGCGGCTGTCGGCCATGGTCCAGCGCAAGGGCGGGGCGATGGTGTCGATCGCCCACCGGCCCGCGCTGGACGAGTTCCATGCCCGGCGCTGGCAGCTCGAGCAATGTCCAGGGGGCGGGCCGGCCGCCTACCGGTTGCGGCAGGCGTGACCCCGCCGGGCGCGTCGCGTCAGCGCGGGATGACGCCGCTCGCCTCGCGCCGCGCGATCCGATTTGAATCGGCCACTACAGCCGGGCCACCGGTCCGGCCTACTGCCGCAGCTTGCCCTTGCCGCCGAGGATGGTGAGTTCCACGAACTTCGAGCCCGCACGGATGTCGGGCCGGTACGAGACGGAGTAGCCGCCAAGCTCGTAGTACATCGCCCCCATCGCATGGATGGTGCCTTCGCGCGTGGGGTTCTTCCCCTGGCGCCGCAGCGCCTCCAGGATCACCTTGGCGGCCACGTAGCCCTCGATCATCGCGTAGCTCACGGGCACTTCGAGCTTGCCGGCCCGGGCCGCGGCATCGGTGAACTCCTTGGCGATGCGGCTGGACATCTTGTACGGGCTGGGCATCACCTGTGAAATCGCGACACCCTGCATCTGCTGGTCCGTCAGGCGCGAAGCGAGTTGCTCCATGTCCACCCCGGAGGTGGCGAACAGCTGCGCCGAGCCGCCCGCCTGCCGGTATTGTTCAATGAACGCCGCCGCGGCCGCGCCGGAGGCAATCAGCAGGATCGCCTGGGGCTGCACCCGGATCATCGCCTGCACTTGCGGCGTCACGTCGGCGGTGCCCGCCGGGTAGCCCACCATTCCCACCAGGGTCGCCTTGCCCATGTGCGCGGCCTCGGATGCCGAGGTCATGAGCGCGACGGCGCCGGGTCCCTGCTCGTAGACGATCGCCATCCGCTTGATGCCGATGCTGGCGAGCTGCTCGGCGATCTTGAACATCTCGTCGCGCAGGCTGGCGCGCACGTTGAACAGGTTGGCAGTCTCCGGGCGCACCTGCGCGGCGCGATAGCCCACCAGCGCGATGTTCTCCTTCTCGAGGACGCCCGAGCGTGCCATGAGGTCGATGCTGGCGATGCCGAAGTAGCCGGCCAGCACGACGGGCTTGTGCTCCGCGATCAGCTGTTGCGTGAGCTTGAGGGTTGCCTCCTGGCGCCCCCCGTCGTCCTTGCGCACCAGCACGACGGTGTTGCCGGCGATCCCGCCCGCCTTGTTGGCTGCATCGAACGCCAGCTGCATGCCCACTCCGTACGCGCGTCCCTGGTTGGCATCCAGGCCCGAAAGCGGCGCGACCTGACCCACCACCACTTGCCCCGCGTGCACAGCGGCCGCGCCCATGCCCAGGGCCAGCGCGAGGCCGGCCATTCGATTGCCCATCGTTGTTCTCCAGGAAAAGCCCCCGGGTTGACGATAGGCCATGCCGGAAAAGGGCCGGGATATGGAAACCCCGATTGCCCGGCGTGCCGCCCTGCGTCACGCAGGCGCCAGCAAGGTCTTGCGCAGGGCGCTAAAGTGTCCGTGTCTTCAGGGCGGGGTGAAATTCCCCACCGGCGGTAGGCGGCGAGGAGAGCGCGAGCTTTTCGGACCGCGAGCCCGCGAGCGCCCCGCGCCGCAAGGAGCGGGGGTCAGCAGACCCAGTCCGATTCTGGGGCCGACGGTGATGGGGGCGCAAGCTTCCTGACAGTCCGGATGAAAGAAGATTCGCTGCGGCGTTGCCGCGGCGATGTGCTGGCGCGTTTTCTCCGCGAGGAGGACGGGCGCGAGCGTTCTTGCCTGCCTTGAAGCGTTTTTGTCCAACCCACAGGAGCGTTTCATGATCGTGACCCACCCCATCCCGGCGTTCACCGACGCCATCGCCCTCGCACCCCTGCCCGAGGTCATCGCGCAGGTTCGCGCCGGCAAGCCCGTGCTCGTCCTGGACGACGCCGCCCGCGAAAACGAGGCCGACCTCATATGCGCCGCCGACCTGGTCACCCCGGCCGTGATGGCCATGATGATCCGCGAGGGCAGCGGCATCGTGTGCCTGTGCATCACGCCGGACAAGGCCAGTGCCCTCAAGCTGCGGCCGATGGTCGAGGTCAACCGCTCGCGCTACGCCACCGCCTTCACGCAGTCGATCGAGGCGGGCCACGGCGTCACCACCGGCGTGTCCGCCACGGACCGCGTGCAGACCATCCGGTGCGCCCTGCGCTCGACGCTCGGGCGCAGCGAGGTGGTGAGCCCCGGCCATGTGTTCCCGCTGATCGCGCGCCCGGGCGGCACACTCGAGCGCGATGGCCACACCGAAGCCGCGGTCGACCTGGCCGGGCTGGCCGGCTTGTCGCCGGCGGGCGTGCTGTGCGAGCTGATGAACCCGGACGGCACGATGGCGCGCGGCGCCCAGGTGGCCCGCTTCGCCCGGGAGAACGGCTTGCTCTGCACGACCGTCGCGGCGATCGCCGGGTACCGGCGCGCGAACTGACCGGCGACTCAGGCCAGGCCGACGACATCCTCCGCCGCGTCGGCCGGCTTGGGCGTGTCGGCGGACGCCGCCTCGGCCGGCGCGGCCTCGTCCGGCCGCGCGTGCTTGACCACGGTGACGGGAATCGTCGAATCGTGGGCCAGCACCTGCGATACCGATCCCAGCATGGGGCCGGCGAGGCCGCCGCGTCCGCGCGCGCCCACGACGATCGCGTCGCAGCCATAGCGCTCGGCGATGTCCAGCAGCGTATGGGCCGGGTCGCCGGAGGCGATCTCGGACTCGTAGCCGACGCCGGCGGCATCGCACAGCTGCCGCGCGCCTTCGAGCAGGTGATCGCCGGCGCTGGCCGTCATGCCTTGCACGCGCTGCGGGTCGCGCATGGTCAGCAGCTCATAAAGCGACGCGGGCTCCTGGACGTTGGCCAGGACGAAATCCGCGTTCAGGCCCTGCTGCCTCAGGCCGAGCGCGTAGCGCACCGCGTCGAGCGACAGCTCGGACCCATCGACCGGAATCAGTATCTTCATGGCTGGCCTCGATTTCGCATGGCAACGCGTTCACCATAGCCAGTGCGCGGCGCTATGGCAAGCCCGTGACCCACATCAACAAAAGGAACTACCCGCGTTCCTAGAATGAACCCGGAACCCACCCTCGGACGGATGGAACATTCGCTTTCGCCGTTCGTTCAACCATCGTGAAGGCAGAGCCCGGCGTGTCCGATACCACCCGCCCGGAAGCCGAGCTGGTCGCGCTCGCGCAGAAGGGCGACCATGCCGCCTATGGGGCGCTCGTGCGCCGCCACCAGGACCGAATCTATCGCCATCTGCTCAACCTCACAGGATCACGGGAGGACGCTTTGGAACTGGCGCAGGACGTATTCATCAAGGCATGGGAAGCACTGCCCACGTGGCGGCCGGAGGCGCAGTTCCACACCTGGCTGTACCGCATCGCCTCCAACGCGGCGCTGGACGTGCTGCGGCGGCGCAAGGTCGTGCCGTTCGTGGCGCTGGACGAGGACTACGATGCCCCGGCGGACCAGCCCGGGCCCGAGGCGCAGTTGCAGGGCCGGCAGCGGCTGCGCAGCCTGGACGCGGCGCTGGCGCGCCTGCCGGCCGACCAGCGCGACATCGTGCTGCTGCGCGAGGTGGAAGGATTGAGCTATGACGAACTGGCGGCGGCGCTCGGCATCGATGGGGGCACCGTGAAATCCAGGCTGGCCCGGGCGCGTGCGGCCCTGGCCGCGATTTTCGAGAGAACGGACACATGATGAATGACCAGGCCGGCGCGGACTGCCCGCGCACCGAAGACATCTCCGCGCTGGTGGACGGCGAGCTGGAGGGCCCCGCGTCCCAGGTGCTGCGGATGCACGTCGCGCAGTGCTCGGTATGCCAGCCGGTGCTGCTGAGATTCACCGCCATGCGCGATGACCTGTTGCTACTTCGCGAGATCCGAAGCGACGTCGATATCGCCGCGCTCGTGCTGCCCCAGCTGCCCAAGGCGCCCGAGGCGAAACGCCGCCCGCGTTGGGGCTGGCCTGGCTTGTCCCAGCTCGGGCCTCGGGCCCTCGGCGGGGCCGCGGCGCTGGGCCTCGGCGCCTGGCTGGGCCTGACACTGGTGGCAGGCGGCGGCATGGCCGTGCGGCCGGCGATGTCGGTTTTCTATGGGGAGCCGCCGGGCGCGTACTGCGCGGGGCTGCCATCGTGTTCCTTACGCGGGAGATGACATGCAAAGCCGTGGCCTGATGTTCTACGCACTGCTGCTCTCGGTGCTGCTCAACCTCGGAGTCGTCGGGGCGGCCGGGTACCGCGCGTTCACCGGCGACCGCGCGGCGACCGGTGAGCTGGCCGATCGGCTGCGGCTCGACGCGCAGCAGCGCACCCGCTGGCACAGCCTGGAAGAGGCCTTCGTGCGCGAGCTCGATGCGGGCTGGAAGGAGATCGCCAGCCACCGCGAGAAACTGGTGCGCGAAGCCTTCGCCGAAGCGCCGGATGTGGCACGCATCGAGGCCGAGCGGGCGCGCATCGCGCAGATCCAGGTGCAGCAGCAGCAGCGCGTGATCGAGCAGTTCCTGCGCGAACGCGAGATCCTCAATGCAGATCAACGGCGGGCGCTGGTGGACCTGTTGCTTCGCGAAGAACATGCGCCGCCCCGGGAGCGCCAGTTGCACGGCGGGCAGTGAGGGCGCAACGATGGATGGAACATTCCTTCCTGCGGTTCGTTAAAGCATGCAGGAGGCGGCGATGGGCCGCCCTCCACTCACTGAATGGAGCACCTGCAATGAACACACCGATCCGCCATCCCTTCCGCCGCTACTTCACTGTCGTGGCCGCCGCCGTCGCGCTCGCCTGGGGCAGCGCGGCGCAGGCCCACTGCGACACGCTGGACGGCCCCGTCGTCTCCGAGGCGCGCAAGGCGCTCGACACCGGCAACGTCAACCTGGTGCTGGGCTGGGTCCAGAAGAAGGACGAGGCCGAGATCCGCAACGCCTTCCAGAAAGCCGTGAGCGTGCGCAAGACGGGCGCACCGGCCAAGGAACTGGCCGACCATTACTTCTTCGAAACCCTGGTGCGGGTGCACCGCGCCGGCGAGGGCGCCCCGTACACGGGCCTGAAGCCGGCCGGCGAGATCGAGCCCGCCATCGCGGCAGCGGACAAGTCGATCGAGACCGGCAAGCTCGAGCCCGTGGCCAAGCTGGTCAAGGAGCGTATGGAGCACGGCCTGCACCAGCAGTTCGACTCGGTCGCCGCGAAGAAGAAGTACAACCCGAACGACGTCGGCGCGGCCCGGGCGTATGTGGGGGCGTACGTCGAGTACGTCCACTACGTGGAACGTCTCTACGATGCGGCCGCGGTGGCAGGCGGCGCGCACGCCGGGAACGCCGCGGAGAAGCCGGCCGCCAAGCCGGCCGCGCACGGCCACTGAGCTGAGGCCCTCCCGCCAAGCCCCCGTTGCCGCCCGGCGCGGGGGCTTTTTGCTGGCCCGTGCGCGCTCAATCCAGGGCGGCCCCTTGAAACCCGGGCGAAATCCCTTATGATTAGCACTCGCAGGAGATGAGTGCTAACAGCAGAGCATCTCCTCAAAGTTAATGAGCGCTGACTTCGTTGGCGCTTTTTGATATCCCCCAGTTTCAAGTCAAGGAGATGCAATGAAACTTCGCCCCCTCGCCGATCGCGTGATCGTCAAGCGTATCGATAGCGAAACCAAGACCGCCTCGGGCATCGTGATCCCCGACGCCGCCGCCGAAAAGCCGGACCAAGGTGAAGTCCTGGCCGTCGGCCCCGGCAAGAAGACCGACAAGGGCGAGCTGGTCGCCATGAACGTGAAAGTGGGCGACCGCGTTCTGTTCGGCAAGTACAGCGGCCAGACCGTCAAGGTCGACGGCGACGAATTGCTCGTCATGAAGGAAGACGACCTGTTCGCGGTCGTCGAGAAGTAATTCAAGGTTCGGCGTTCAACGCTCGACTCTCAACCTGTATTTGGAGAAATTGATATGGCAGCAAAAGACGTGGTTTTCGGCGGCGACGCCCGCGCGCGCATGGTCGAGGGTGTCAACATCCTGGCCAACGCAGTCAAGGTGACCCTGGGCCCCAAGGGCCGCAACGTGGTGCTCGAGCGCTCCTTCGGCGCCCCCACCGTGACCAAGGACGGCGTGTCCGTGGCCAAGGAAATCGAGCTGAAGGACAAGCTGCAGAACATGGGCGCGCAGATGGTCAAGGAAGTCGCTTCCAAGACCAGCGACATCGCCGGTGACGGCACCACCACCGCCACGGTGCTGGCCCAGGCCATCGTTCGCGAAGGCATGAAGTACGTGGCCGCGGGCATGAACCCGATGGACCTGAAGCGCGGCATCGACAAGGCGGTGATCGCCCTGGTCGAGCAGCTGAAGAAGGCCTCCAAGGCCACCACCACCTCCAAGGAAATCGCGCAGGTCGGCTCCATCTCGGCCAACAGCGACGAGACCATCGGCAAGATCATCGCCGACGCGATGGACAAGGTCGGTAAAGAAGGCGTCATCACCGTCGAAGACGGCAAGTCGCTGGATTCCGAGCTGGAAGTTGTCGAAGGCATGCAGTTCGACCGCGGCTACCTGTCGCCCTACTTCATCAACAATCCCGAGAAGCAATCGGCGCTGCTGGACAACCCCTTCGTGCTGCTGTACGACAAGAAGGTCAGCAACATCCGTGACCTGCTGCCGATCCTGGAGCAAGTCGCCAAGGCCGGCCGTCCCCTGCTGGTGATCGCCGAGGAAGTCGAAGGCGAAGCCCTGGCCACCCTGGTGGTCAACACCATCCGCGGCATCCTGAAGGTCGTGGCCGTCAAGGCCCCGGGCTTCGGCGACCGCCGCAAGGCCATGCTGGAAGACATCGCCATCCTGACGGGCGGCAAGGTCATCGCTGAAGAAGTCGGCCTGACGCTCGAGAAGGTGACCCTGGCCGACCTGGGCCAGGCCAAGCGCATCGAAGTGGGCAAGGAAAACACGACGATCATCGACGGCGCCGGCGCCGGCGGCGACATCGAAGCGCGCGTGAAGCAAATCCGCGTGCAGATCGAGGAAGCCACCAGCGACTACGACCGTGAAAAGCTGCAAGAGCGCGTGGCCAAGCTGGCCGGCGGTGTTGCCGTGATCAAGGTTGGCGCTGCCACCGAAGTCGAGATGAAGGAAAAGAAGGCTCGCGTGGAAGACGCGCTGCACGCGACCCGCGCTGCGGTGGAAGAAGGCATCGTGGCCGGCGGTGGCGTTGCGCTGCTGCGCGCCAAGCAGGCTGCCGGCACCATCAAGGGCGACAACCCCGACCAGGAAGCCGGCATCAAGCTGGTGCTGCGCGCGATCGAATCGCCCCTGCGCGAGATCGTGGCGAACGCCGGTGGCGAGCCGAGCGTGGTGGTCAATGCCGTGCTGAGCGGCAAGGGCAACTACGGCTTCAACGCGGCGAACGACACCTATGGCGACATGATCGAAATGGGTATCCTGGACCCGACCAAGGTGACCCGCACCGCGCTGCAGAACGCTGCGTCGGTCGCGTCGCTGATGCTCACGACCGAAGCCATGGTGGCCGAGGCGCCCAAGGACGAGTCCGGCGCCGGCGGCGGCGGCATGGGCGGCGGCATGGGTGGTATGGGCGGCATGGGCGGCATGGACATGTAAGTCCATTCACTCAGAAAACGCTTCGCGTTTTCCGAGTGGTCTAGTCAGACGAAAAAGGCCGGGGAACCTGGCCTTTTTCTTGGGGGGTGCGCTGCATGTTATTTCGCGCACCGAAGAACGAAAAAAAGCCGCTCTTGGAGCGGCTTTTTTTGTTGGTTGCAGTCTTATTGCTGGCCGGGGCCGGGCATGACCGTCGGGGTTTCGGGTGAGGTTTCGACGCCGCCGTATTCGTTGGCCGGTCCGGTCGGCTGGGCGAAGAAATACAGCAGGACGAAAAATCCGATGATCGGGATCAGGGCCAGCAGCAGGAACCAGGCGCTCTTGCCGATGTCGTGCAGCCGGCGCGCGCCGACGGCCAGGCTGGGCAGCAGCAGGCCGAGTGCGACCAGGCCGTACAAGATGTCGCCGCCGATGATGTTGGCCACCATCAGCACGACGATCTGGAACAGGAAGAACCACCAGAATTCCGGCCGGGCCGCACGGCCCGAGAAATCGGCGTACTTGTTGAAGCAGGTCTTCACTGCTTTCAGAATGTCATCCATTGCTTCTCCTCGTTGGGTTGATTGCCCGCGCATGATAGGCGTTTGGCGCGCGCAACGCCACTGCCTCCATGACTCACGCACGAAGATGGCGCAGCAGCCCCGCGGTTGAGCCGTCGAGGCCGGCGGCGTCACCGCTGGCGAGGCGCGCCGCCACATCGAGCGCGAGCACCTTGCCCAGCTCTACGCCCCATTGGTCGAAGCTGTTGATGCCCCAGAGCGATCCGCTGACGAAGACACGGTGTTCGTGCAGCGCCAGCAAGGCGCCCAGGCTCGCCGGCGTCAGCGCGTCGAGCAGGAAGAAACTGCTGGGCCGGTTGCCCGGGAAGTTGCGGTGCCCGCCTTCGTCCGCCTTGCCCTGCATCAGCGCCTGTGCCTGCGCAAGGGCGTTTGCCAGCAACAGGTCGTGATGCCCCGCCAGTGCGTGGGCCGGTTTTTTCACCGCGATGAACTCCACGGGCACGACATCGGTGCCCTGGTGCAGCAGCTGGAAGTAGGCGTGCTGGCCGTTGGTGCCCGGCTCACCCCACAGCACGGGCGAAGTGGCGAACGCCAGCGCGCGGCCCTGCGCATCGACGCGCTTGCCGTTGCTCTCCATCTCCAGCTGCTGCAGGTACGCGGGCACGCGGCGCATCGCGCTGTGATACGGCGCGACGCTGCGGCTGGTGAAGCCGTGGAAGTTGCGGTACCAGACGTCCAGCAGCCCCAGGCGCACCGGCAGGTTGGTCTCCAGCGGCGTGGTGGCGAAGTGCCGGTCCATCTCGTGTGCGCCGGCGAGCAGCTCGCGAAATCCGGCGGCGCCGATCGCGATGGCCACCGGCAGCCCGATCGCCGACCAGATCGAATAGCGGCCGCCCACCCAGTCCCAGAACCCGAAGGTGGTCGAAATGCCGAACTCGCGCGCCGCCGCCACATGGGTCGTGAGCGCCGCGAAATGCCGTGCGATGTCGCGCCCGCCCTCGGCCTCGAACCACGCCCGCGCCGAGCGCGCGTTGGTCATGGTTTCGATCGTGGTGAACGTTTTCGACGCCACCAGGAACAGCGTGCTGCCGGGCCGCACCTTGTTCAGCACCGCCGCCAGTTCGTGCCCATCGATGTTGGAGACGAAGTGGAAGCGCTTGCCCGCGGCCGCGAACGACTCGAGCGCTGCCACCGCCATCTGCGGCCCGAGGTCCGAGCCGCCGATGCCGATGTTCACGATGTCGGTGATCGCGCCATCGCCGCGCACCTGTTCCGCGTACGCGAGCATGGCGTCCAGCGTGGAATGGACGAGCGCGAGGTCGGGGTCGTCGCTGTGGCGGCGCGGCGCACGCAACAGCCAATGCTTGACCGCGCGCCGCTCCGTATTGTTGACGGCTTCGCCCGCGAACATGGCGTCGCGGTGGCGCTCCATCTCGCACTCGCGCGCCAGCTCGAACAGCAGCGCCTGCGACTGGGTATCGATGAGATTCCTGGACAGGTCCGCGAACACATGGGGTGCCGCCTGGCTGAAGGCCTGGAAGCGGCCCTCGTCACGCCGGAATTCGTCGCGCAGGTCGAGCTTGCTGCCGGTGGAGTCGAAATGCTCCCGCAAGGCAGCCCAGGCCGGCACGTGGTCGCACCGCGGCCGCATCATGACGTTGTTCATGCGCGCCATTATCGGACGCGGCGCGCCAGCCGTGGGCCGTCGTGCCTACGTCACCTGCACCACGGACACCCCGTGGTCGGCCAGGCCCAGGCCGACGTCGCTGCCCAGGTCGAGCACGCGGCCCAGGTCGGCCGAGACCACGAAGATCGGGCCCAGCTCGGTCTCGAAGGTGTACTCGTAGTTGCTGCCCAGGTAGGCCAGCTTGGCCAGCCGCGCCCCCAGCCCCGTGCCGGGCGGGCCGATGTGCCAAGCCTCCGGCCGCACCGCGACCTTCACCGCGCCTTCGACCATGCCCTGGCGCGGCTTGATCCGCAGCGGCCCCAGCGCGACCGTGCCGGTCGCATCGGCCCTGGCGGGAAACAGCATCGCCTCCCCCATGAAACCCGCCACGAACTCGGTGGACGGAAATTCGTACAGGTCCTGCGCCGTGCCTTGCTGCGCGATGATGCCGTGGTCCATCACGATGATCTGGTCGCTCACGGCCAGGGCTTCGCTCTGGTCGTGCGTCACGTAGGCCACCGTGAGCTTGAGCCGCTGCTGCAGGGATCGGATCTCCTCGCGCATCTCGCGCCGCAGCCTGGCGTCGAGGTTGGAGAGCGGCTCGTCGAACAGCAGCACCGCCGGCTCCAGCACCAGCGCCCGCGCCAGCGCCACGCGCTGCTGCTGCCCGCCCGACAATTCGCCGGGCAGCCGGGCGTCGTAGCCGACGAGGCCGACGTTGCGCAACGCGTCGACCGCGCGCGCACGGGCCGCCGCCTTGGGAATGCCGGACATCCGAAGGCCATACATCACGTTCTCCACCACGTTCATGTGGGGAAAGAGCGCATAGCTCTGGAACATCATGCTCACGTTGCGGTCGGCCGGGCCGAGCGTGGTGACGTCCCTGCCGTCCACGAGGATGGTGCCGGAGGTGGGCGATTCGAGCCCAGCGATCATGCGAAGCGTGGTGGTCTTGCCGCAGCCCGAAGGGCCGAGGATCGTCGTCAGCGTGCCACGCGGCACGGTGAAGCTGATGCCCTTGACCACCAGCGGGGCGGAGGTGCCCGTACCGTAGCGCTTGGTGACTTCGCGGAACTCGATGCCCGCGTCCGGTGCTGCATTCATGTCATGCCCTGGGTCGATGCGAGGGCGGGCAGCCGCGCCGCCTTGCGGCGGCCAAGCTTGCGCTCGCCCACGAGGAACTGGATCAATGCGGTGGCCGCGCTCATCAGCACGATGAGCACGGTGCAGTAGGCGAGCGCCACGCCATAGTCGCCGTTGCCGACGCGGCCGATGATGTAGGTGGTGGCCAGCTCGTTCTCGGCGGTGACCAGGAAGATCACGGCCGACACGGTGGTGATGGCGCGCACGAAGCTGTACACCAGCGCCGCCACCAGCGCGGGCTTGAGCAGCGGCAGCACCACGTGGCGCAGCGTCTGGATGCTGGACGCGCGCAGCATGATGGAGGCCTCGTCGAGCGCGCGGTCCAGCTGCTTGAACGCCGCGGTCCCGGCGCGCACGCCCACCGGCAGGTTGCGGAACAGGAAGCACAGCACGATGATGAGCCCGGTGCCGGTCAGCTCGAACGGCGGAACGTTGAAGGCCAGGATGTAGCTCACGCCCAGCACGGTGCCCGGGATCGCGAACGCCAGCAGGGCCGAGAACTCGAACAGGCCCTGGCCCTTGAACTCGGTGCGCGCGAGCAGGTAGGCGATCAGCAGGCCCAGCCCCGCCGTCATCGGCGCGGAAATGGCGGCGAGCTTGATCGTGGTGAAGAAGGAGTTCCACGCCGTACCCGCCCAGACCAGGCCGAACTGGCCCCACTCCAGCGCGAACGCCGTGCGGAAGTGGTTCAGCGTCAGCGTGTAGTCGCGGCCCCAGGTCTGCACGAAGCCGCCCGCGAAGGCGAACAGGTAGACCAGCAGCGTGAACGCGATCCACGGCAACGCGACGCCGTTCACGATGTGGCGCACCCGAGGAGGCAGCGGCATGGCGAGGCCCGCGTCGCCCTTGCCGCTCACCGTGGTATAGCTCTGCTTGCCCATCACGGCGCGCTGCAGGGCGAACACACCCAACGCGAACAGCGTGAGGATCCAGGCCAGCGAGGCGGCGCGCCCCTGGTCGTACTGGGCGCCGACGATGGCGAAGAAGATCTCGGTGGAGAGCACGGAGAATTGCCCGCCCACCACGATCGGGTTGCCGAAGTCCGCCATGCTCTCGATGAAGCCGACCAGGAATGCGTTCGCCAGCCCCGGCGTGAGCAGCGGCAGCGTCACGGTCATGAAGGTGCGCTGGGGGCTGGCACGCAAGGTCTGCGCCGCTTCCTCGAGGCTGGGCGCCACGCCCTGCACCACGCCGCGCATGATCATGAAAGCGATCGGCGTGAAGGCGAAGGTCTGCGCGATCCACACGCCGAACCAGCCATAGAACCAGCGCGAGGGCGCGATGCCGAACGCCGCCTCCAGCCCCTGGTTGACGATGCCGGCGCGGCCGAACAGGAGGATCAGGCCCAGCCCCACCACGAACGGCGGCGTGATGATGGGCAGCATCGCGAGCACATTGAGCGTGCGGCCGTAGCGCCTGCCCGAACGTTCGGACATCAGCGCCATCAGTGTGCCCAGCAGCGTCGTGCTCGTGGCCGTCATCAGGCCGAGGAACAGCGTGTTCCACGCCACGCCGCAGCGCACGCCGCCGGCGACACAGCCGAGGCCGAAGTTGCGCTCGTTGGCCACGCGTTCCCACAACGCGCCGAGCGCGAACCGCCCTTCTTCGGTGTACATGGCGCTGGAAAGCGCCTTGAGCACGGGAAACAGGATGAAGACGGCCAGCAGCGTGCCCGAGCCGGCGACGGCCGCCGCGATGAACAGGTCACCCTTGAAGAATCCGCGCCGCGCGATGCCAAACGCAGTGAGCATGACCAACGATGCCAGCACGACGAATGCGCCCCAGCCCATGCCGAACTGGTTTTTCGAGAGCTCGCCGAAGGCAGCCGCGAGCGCCGCGCTGTTCCAGCCCTTGGCGCCGATCAGGAAGCCCGGCAGGGCGAGCCCGCCCGCCCCCACCAGGCCCCCCGCCAGCAGCAGCGCGCCTTGCGACCGGCCCGGCGGCCGCAGGAGCGCCGTGGCGGCGATTCCCAGGCCGAGCAGCCCCAGCCAGAGCCAGCTGCGCCCATGCCGCGCCGCCTGCATCAGGCCATTGGCGGTGTCTTCGCCGCCGAACACGCCGGGAATCGCCATCAGGCCATTGCTGTCCTGCATCGCATACCAGGGCAGGAGCACGTAACCCGCGATCCCCAAGGCCAGCCACACCCGGATGGCGGTGTTGGCGGAAGGGCGGCGGGTGGAGTACGTGCGCTCGGCGAACGGCGCGAGCTTGCCCTCCAGGCCGGAAGAGGTCATGGTCGCGCGGCCGCGTCAGCGCGGCAGGGAATTGACTTCCTTTTCCCAACGCGAAATCAGGCGGCGGCGCTCCGCGCTCGCGCCGTACTTCGCGTAGTCGTAGTTGATGAACTTGATCTTCTTGAAGTCGGGCACCCGTGCGTCGACCTTGGCGGCCTTGTTGCTGGGCACCTGGAACTGCCGCGCGGCCGCGGCCATTTCCTGCGCTGCGGGCGTCAGGGCCCACTCGTAGAACTTCTTCGCGGCGTCCTGGTTGCGCGAGCCCTTGACGATGCTCATGGAGCCGATCTCGGCGCCCGTGCCATCGGCGGGCGTGATCGTTTCGACCGGAAAGCCCTGCATCTTTTCGCCCGGGCCGTCATGGACGAAACTGATCGACACGGCGGTTTCACCGCGCGCCACTGCCTTGATGGGGCCGGTGCCCGAGCGGGAGTAGGCGCTGACGTTCTTGTGCAGGCCCTTGAGGTACTCGAACGCCTTGTCCTCGCCCATCAACTGCACCAGCGTCGCGATCATCGTGTACGCCGTGCCGCTGGACGCCGGGTTGGCAACCTGGATGTCGCCCTTGTATTCAGGGCGCGTCAGGTCGGCCCAGGTCTTGGGCACGGCCAGCTTCTTCTTGGCCAGCAGTTCGGGGTTGTAGCCGAAGCCCAGCGGGCCGGAGTAGATCCCGACGGTCCTGTAATTCGATTGCCTGGCCTGCTGCTGCGCCCACTCGTGCAGCTGGGGCAGCGAAGGCGATTTGTATTCGAGGGTGAGGCCTTGCTCGGCCGCCTGCAGGTGCGGGTCGCCCGTGCCGCCGAACCAGATGTCGGTCTTCGGGTTTTCCTTCTCCGCAATGATCTGGGCCAGGGCCTCGCCCGAGCCCTTCATCGACACGTTGACCTTGACGCCCGTGGTGCGGGCGTACACGGTGGAAATCATGTTGCACCACTCGGCCTGCACCGAGCAGATGATGTTCACCTGGCCTTGCGCGGCCGCGCCGAATGACAGGCCGGCCAGCGCGGCGACGGCCAGAAGCTTCTTGTTCATGGGGACCCTCTGTGGTAACTTGATTACGGCTCCAGCATAATCGGCGCACCCACCGTCCGGCATGGGGAAAACACCAGTCTCAAGCTTGCGACGGAGCAGCCGGCGGCGCGTTTTCCACATCTGCATGAAACTAAGTTACATTACCGTTTCTTCCTCCTGCGATCGACCATGAGCTTCGACCTCGTCCTGTTCGGCGGCACCGGTGACCTCGCCTGGCGCAAGCTGATGCCAGCCCTGTTCCAGGCCTTCCGCCACGGCACGCTGCCGGACGGAGGCCGCATCATCGGCGTCGCCCGCGACGACCTGAGCGACCAGCAGTACCGCGCGCTGATCCGCGGGCGCTTCGACGAAGTCGAGCTGGCCAAGCGCCCATCGCCCGAAGAGTTCGACCGTTTCGCCGCGCTGCTGCACTTCCTGCGGATGGACCTGTCGCAACCGCAGGACTACCAGCGGCTCGCGGCCCAATTGCGCGAGCGCAACGCCGACACGGTGGTCATGTACCTGGCCACGGCGCCGTCGCTCTTCACCGTCGCGTGCGAGCAGCTGGCGGCCGCCGGGCTGAACACCGCCAATACGCGGCTGGTGCTGGAAAAGCCGCTGGGCCACGACCTGGCATCCAACCGCGCCATCAACGAGACCGTTCGCAGCGTGCTGTCCGAGAAGCAGATCTTCCGCATCGACCATTACCTGGGCAAGCCCTCGGTGCAGAACCTGTTCGCGCTGCGGTTCGGCAATTCGCTGTTCGAGCCGCTGTGGCGGCGCGAGACGATCGCCAACATCCAGATCACCATCGCCGAGGACCTGGGCGTGGAAAAGCGCGGCGCCTTCTACGACAGTACGGGCGCGCTGCGCGACATGGTGCAGAACCATGCGCTGCAGCTCCTGTGCGCGCTGGCGATGGAGCCGCCCATCAATGCCCACGCCGACGCCATCCGCGACGAGAAGCTCAAGGTGCTGCGTTCGCTCAAGCCCTGGACGCCGCAGGCGCTCGGCCAGGACGTGGTCCGCGGCCAGTACATGTCCGGCCGGATGGGCGAAGGGATCGTGCCGGGCTACCGCGACGAGCCGGGCGTCGACCCCCGGAGCACCACCGAAACCTTCGTCGCGCTGCGCGCCGAGATCGCCAACTGGCGCTGGGCCGGCGTGCCGTTCTACATCCGCACCGGCAAGCGGCTGGCCGGCCGCGACGCGCGCATCGTCGTGAACTTCCGCCCGGCGCCGCATGCGATCTTCCATTCCCCCGTGGGCGCGGCCAACCGGCTCATCATTCACCTGCAGCCCAAGGATGGGCTGGAGCTGCACCTGCTGGCGCAAGGCCAGGACACCCGCAGGGCCGGCAGCGCGCAGTCGTTGACGCCGGTTCACCTGGACCTGGATTTCGACAAGCGCTTCGGCTCGGGGCGCGTCGGCGCGTACGAGCGCTTGTTGCTCGACGTGATCGACGGCCGGCTGAACCTGTTCGTGCGCAGCGACGAGCAGGAAGAAGCCTGGCGCTGGGTCGAACCGATCATGGAGTTCTGGCGCAACGATCCGTCCGGGCCCCGGCCGTACGCGGCGGGCACCTGGGGCCCCAGCGCCGCGAGCGCGATGATCGCCCGCGACGGCCACTGCTGGAACGAGGAATGTTAGCCCTTTAGGAACATCATGCTAGACCGCATCAAGGCGTCGCTGCCATCGCTCGCCCCCGCCGAACAGCGCGTGGGCAAGCTGGTGCTGAGCGATCCGCGCGCCTTCGCCAACCTGCCCGTGAGCGAACTGGCCGACCGCGCCCACGTGAGCAAGCCCACCGTCGTGCGTTTCTGCCGCAGCATCGGCTACGACGGGCTGTCGGACTTCAAGCTGAAGCTGGCCGGCAGCGTGAGCGAGGGCGTGCCCTTCATCCACCGCAGCGTGGACGTGGACGACAAGACCAGCGACGTGCTGGTCAAGGTCATCGACAACACGGTGGCGGCATTCCTGAAGTACCGCAACGACGCGTCGACCTTCGCCATCGAGAAGGCGGTGGAAGCGCTGGCCGCGACGTACAAGACCGGCCGGCGCATCGAGTTCTACGGCGTCGGCAACTCCGGCATCGTCGCGCAGGACGCGCAGCACAAGTTCTTCCGCCTGGGCGTCAACACGATCGCCTACAGCGACGGCCACATGCAGGTGATGAGCGCGTCGCTGCTCGGGCCGGGCGATTGCGTGGTGGTGATTTCCAACTCGGGCCGCACGCGCGACCTGATGGATGCCTGCGACATCGCGCGCAAGAACGGCGCGACGACCATCGTGATGACGGCCACCGGCTCGCCGCTGGCATCGGCCGGCAACATCCATCTCGCCGCCGACCACCCGGAAGGCTACGACCGCTACAGCCCGATGGTGTCGCGGCTGCTGCACCTGGTGATCATCGACGTGCTGGCCACCGCCGTCGCGCTTCGCATCGGGCCGCGGTTGCAGCCGCTGTTGCGCGAGATGAAGAACAACCTTCGCAACAAGCGGTACGCGTGACAGGTTCCTAGATCCGCCCTTCCTCCACCGCGTGGCACGCGATGCGGATGCCCTGGATCGCCAGCAGCGCGGGCCGCTCGGCCTTGCAGCGCTCGTTGGCGTTGGGGCAGCGCGGGTGGAAGGCGCAGCCCGTCGGCGGGTTGAGCGGGTTGGGCACCTCGCCCTGCACCGGCGTGCGCGAGCGGCCGATGTCGTGCATCTTCGGGATCGCGTCCAGCAGCATGCGCGTGTACGGGTGGCGCGGGTTGCCGAACAGCTGGCGCTTGCCCGACAGCTCCACCAGCCGGCCCAGGTACATCACGCCGACCTGGTCGCTCACGTGGCGCACGACGGCGAGGTTGTGCGAGATGAAGAGGTAGGTCAGGCCACGCTGGCGCTGCAGGTCCTTCATGATGTTGAGCACCTGCGCCTGCACGCTCACGTCCAGGGCGGAGGTCGGCTCGTCGCACACCAGGAACTCGGGCTCGGTCGCCAGGGCCCGCGCGATCGAGATGCGCTGGCGCTGCCCGCCCGAGAACTGGTGCGGAAACTTCACCATGTCGAGCGGCGACAGGCCCACCGAGTCGAGCAGCTCGCCCACCCTGTCCTTGAGCCTCGCGGCGTCGGTGATGATGGCGTGCTCCTTCAGCGGCTCGCCCACGATGTCTTCCACGGTCCAGCGCGGGTTCAGGCTGGCATACGGGTCCTGGAAGATCATCTGGATGCGCCGCCGCAGCTGCCGGCCCTGCGGCGACTTGAACGTGGCGTGAGCGTCCTGCCCGTCGAAGGTGAGGCCGCCGCGGGTGGGCTCGTACAGTCCCACCAACAGGCGCGCCACCGTGCTCTTGCCGCAGCCGGACTCGCCGACCAGGGCCAGCGTCTGGCCCTTCCCGATGTCGAAGCTCACGCCATCGACGGCGCGCAGCAGCTGCCTGGGCCGGCGTTCGATCACGCGGTTGAGCCAGGGCACCGAGACGTCGAAGGTCTTGGCCAGGTCATGCGCTTGCACCAGCGGAGCGGTCACTGGGTAACCTCCGCCCCGCGGGCCGCGGCGCCATGAGCCTCCGGAACGGCCGAGCGGCTCATACGGGCGCCCCGGCGTGCGCGTCGTGCAGCCAGCAAGCCGCGCGCGTGGCGCCGGCCTCGAGCAGGTCCGGGCGCTCGACCGTGCAGCGCGCGAACGCGCGCGGGCAGCGCGGGTTGTATGCGCAGCCCGCCGGAATGGCGTTCAGCCGTGGCATCGCGCCGTCGATCTGGTGCAGGCGCTCCCGCTCGATGGTGATGTCGGGAATCGCGGCCATCAGCCCCATGCTGTACGGATGGGCGGGCTGGTTGATCACGTCGTGGACGGGCCCGATCTCGGCGATGCGGCCGGCGTACATCACGGCGACGCGGTCGCAGGTCTCGGCGATGACGCCCATGTCGTGGGTGATCAGCATCACGGCGGCGCCGCGCTCCTTGCACACGCGCTTGAGCAGCTGGATGATCTGGGCCTGGATCGACACGTCCAGCGCCGTGGTGGGTTCGTCCGCGACGATCAGCTTGGGCTCGGCGGCCAGGGCCAGCGCGATGACCACGCGCTGGCGCATGCCGCCGGAGAACTGGTGCGGGTAGTGGTCGATGCGCTCGGCCGCGGCCGGGATGCCGGTGTCCTCCAGCAGGCCGACGGCGCGCTTGCGCGCCTCGGCGCCGTCCACCGGCAGGTGCGCCTGGATCGTCTCGGTGAGCTGCCGGCCGACGGTGTAGAGCGGATTGAGGGAGGTGAGCGGGTCCTGGAAGATCGCGCCGATCTTGCGCCCCCGGATATGCCGCATCTGCTCGTGCGAGAGGTTGTCGATGCGCTGGCCCTCCAGCATGATCTGCCCCGACGCCACGCGGCCGGGCGGCTCGAGCAGACCGATGATCGACGCGCCGGTGAGCGACTTGCCGGCGCCCGACTCGCCCACCACGCCCAGGATCTCGCCGGGCGCGATCTCGAAGCTGATGTCGTCCAGCGCGCGCAGCGTGCCGCGGCGATGGGGGAATTCGACGATGAGGTTCTGGACCTGGAGCAGGGACATCGCGTTACGCTCAGCGCAGTCTCGGGTTGAGCGCATCGCGCAGCCAGTCGCCCAGCAGGTTCACGGACAGCGCGATCAGCACCAGCATGGCACCAGGGAAGATCGTGATCCACCAGTTGCCGGAAAAGAGGAATTTGTTGCCCACCTGGATCAACGTCCCCAACGAAGGCGAGTTGGGCGGCGCGCCGACGCCCAGGAACGACAGCGTCGCTTCCGTGATGATCGCGGTCGCCACCTGGATCGTGGCCAGCACCATCACCGGCCCGAGGATGTTGGGCAGCACATGGCTGCGCATGATGCGCAGCGGCGCGACACCCGTCACGCGCGCGGCCTGCACGTATTCGCGGCTGCGCTCGACCAGGGTCGAGCCGCGCACCGTGCGTGCGTACTGGACCCATCCGCCGCCGCCGGCCAGCGAGATCGACAGGATCAGCACGCCGAAGACCACGATCTCGCTGGCGTTGGGGAACATCGCGCGCCCGACGCCGGCGATCAGGAGCGCGACCAGGATCGCGGGGAACGAAAGGATGACGTCGCAAACACGCATGATGAACGCATCCACCTTGCCGCCGACGAAGCCGGCCAGCAGCCCCAGGCTCACGCCGATCAACACCGACAGCACGACGGAGGCGATGCCCACCAGCAGCGAGATGCGGGCGCCGTACATCAGCGCCGAGAGGATGTCCCGGCCCTGGTCGTCCGTGCCCAGCAGGTACTTGGCGCTGCCGCCTTCCACCCAGGCCGGCGGCAGGAACGCGTCGCCCAACTCGAGCGTCGCCAGGTTGAACGGCTCATGCGGCGCGACGAGGTTCGCGAAGACCGCGCTGAACACGCAGGCGAAAGCCACCAGCGCGGCGGCTACCGCGACCGGCGACGTCCGGAAGCTGTGCCCGATGTCGCTGTGCCAGGCCCTCTGGAACCAGTTGTCCGTGCCGCCCGTCATCACTTGACCGTGATGTACTTCCAGGGCATGCCGTTATCCGGCCATTGCACCAGCTCGATGTTCTTCTTCGCGCCCCAGTTCAGCGCCTGCTGGTGCAGCGGGATGTGGCCGATGTCGTCCTGGTGGATCTTGATGGCCTCGCGGATCATCTCGTTGCGCTTCTTCTGGTCGGTTTCGGAGCCGATCTTTTCGGTGAGCTCATCGACTTTCGGGTTGCTGTACGCGCCCAGGTTGAACTGGCCGCGGCCGCCCTCGCCCGGCGAGGACATGATCGGGGCGAGCACGTTGTGGGCATCCACGGTGCTGGACGTCCAGCCCAGCATGTAGAAGCTGGTGTCGCGGCGCAGGATCTTCGGGAAGTACGTGCCCTTGGTCTCGACTTCCAGCTTGATCTTGACACCCACGCGGGCCAGGTTGGCGGCTGCGGCCTGGCAGATCGCGCCGTCGTTGACGTAGCGGTCGTTCGGGCAGTTCAGCGTCACTTCGAATCCCTGTGGGTAGCCCGCTTCGGCCAGCAGCTTCCGGGACGCCTCGGGATCGTAGGGCAGGCGCTTGGCGAGGTCGGGCGCATAGCCGTTGACCTGGGCCGGGAACATCTGGGCGATCGGGGTGGACGCGCCGCGCATGACCGAGCGCTTGATGCCTTCGATGTCGATGGCCTGGTAGAACGCCTGGCGCACGCGCTTGTCCTTGAAGGGGTTCTTGCCCTTCACGCTGGAGAACTGCAGCTCGTCGCGCTTCTGGTCCATGCCGAAGAAGATGACGCGCAACTCGGGGCCCTGCAGCACCTTGAGGTTGGGCGCGGCCTTGATCCGGTCCACGTCCTGCACGGGCACCGGCTCCATCACGTCGATCTCGCCGGAGACCAGCGCGGCCACACGGGTGGCATCGTTGCCGATCACGTTGAAGATGACCTCGTCGACGTTGCCCTCGACCTTGCCCCAGTAATTGCCGTTGCGCACGAAGGTCGTGCGGACATTGGGCTGGCGCTCGCGCACCCGGTAAGGGCCGGTGCCGTTGGCGCGGAACGACGCCGCGTTCTCGATGCCCTTGCGGCGGTCCACCGGCTTGGTGGCGTTGTTGGTCTCGCACCACTTCTTGCTCATGATGTTGAAGTGCGTGAAGAGCTCGGGCAGGATCGGGAACGGGCTGTTCGTCACGACATCGATGGAGTGGTCGTTGATCTTCCTGATCTCCTTGATCACGCCGACGTAGGACTTCATGTCGGAGCCGTCGCCCTTCGCGCGCTCGTAGCTGAAGATGACGTCGTCGGCGGTGAACGGCGTGCCGTCATGGAACTGCACGCCCTTGCGCAGGTCGAAGTGCCAGACCGTGGGAGCCGTCTGCTTCCATCCCGTGGCCAGCTGCGGCTCGATCTTGTAGGTCTTGCCGCGCGTGGTCAGCGACTCGTACACGTTCTCGTTCACGGTGATCTGCAGGGACTCGTTGAGCGAGTGCGGGTCCAGCGAGAGCGCATCCCCCTGATTGGCGATCTTCAGCGTGGCGGCGCCCGCGGCGAAGCCGGTCGCGCCCAGGGCGGCGGCCAGTGCCGCCGAAAGCAGGGTGGGGTTGAATTTCATCAGGGGCTCCTCTTGTAGTACAGGGTTATGGGTTGTCACGGGGAATCGGCATGGACTGCTCGATCAGGCCGGCGTGCAGGGCCGAGCCGAGCGGCAGGATGTCGTCGTTGAAGTCGTAGCGGCCGTTGTGCAGGAAGCAGCTGCCCTCCCCGCCCTGCCCGAGGCGCATGTATGCGCCGGGCTTGGTCTGCAGCATGAAGGAGAAATCCTCCGCGCCCATGCTCGGCTCCATGTCGCGCACGACATTTTCGGCGCCCACGATGCTTTCCGCCACGTCGCCGGCGAAGAGGGCTTCATCGGTCGAGTTGATGGTGGCGGGATAGACGCGCTCGTATTGCACGGTGGCGGTCGCGCCGAAGCCCAGGGCCACGGCGCTGCACAGCTCGCCCAGCCGGTGTTCGATCTGTGCCTGCACGGCGGAGCTGAAGGCGCGCACGGTGCCCACGATGGTCGCCTTGCCGGGGATGACGCTCATCGCGTGCAGGTCCCCCGCCTGGATCGCGCACAGGCTGATCACGGCGCTGTCGATCGGCCGGACGGTGCGCGAGACGATGCTCTGCACGGCGGTGATGATGTGCGCCGCCACCAGCACGGGATCGATCGCGAGGTAGGCGTGGGCGCCATGGCCGCCGCGTCCGGTCACCTCGATGGTGACGCGGTCGGCCGCGGCCATCATGGGGCCCGGGTTGAGGCCGACCGTCCCGGGCTTCATGGCCGGCCAGTTGTGCATCGCATAGATCGCCTCGACCGGGAAGCGCTGGAACAGGCCCTCCTCGATCATCTGCTTGGCGCCGGCGAATCCTTCCTCGCCGGGCTGGAACACCAGCACTGCCGTGCCGTCGAAATTGCGCGTCTCGGCGAGGTAGCGGGCGGCGCCCACCAGCATCGCGGTGTGGCCGTCGTGGCCGCAGCCGTGCATCACGCCGTTTTTCGAGGACTTCCAGGCGAAATCATTCTGCTCGACCATGGTGAGCGCGTCCATGTCCGCGCGCAGGCCCACCATGCGGCCGCTGTCCGTTCGCTGGCCCTTGATGACCGCCACCACACCGGTCTTGCCGATGCCGGTGTGGATCTCGTCCACGCCGCACACCTTCAGCGCTTCCGTCACCCGGCCCGATGTGTAGACCTCCTCGAAACCGAGTTCCGGGTGCGCGTGCAGGTCCCGCCGCAGCGCCGTGAGGTCGGGCAGGAACTGCGCGATGTGGGCGAAGGCGCGGCCGTTGGCCTTGAGGCGGGGCGCCAGCATCAATGCCCTCCTGCGTTGGCCACGCGCAGGCGCGGGTCGACCGCGAAATACAGCATGTCGACCACCAGGTTGATGATGACGAAGATCAGCGCGATCAGGCACAGGTACGCGGCCATGACGGGGATGTCCGCGAACGTCACCGCCTGGATGAACAGCAGCCCCATGCCGGGCCACTGGAACACCGTCTCCGTGATGATGGAGAAGGCGATCAGCGTGCCCAATTGCAGGCCGATGATGGTCATCACCGGGACCAGCGTGTTCTTGAGCGCGTGGCCGAAATGGATCGCGCGGTCCGGCAGGCCGCGCGCGCGCGCGAACTTGATGTAGTCGGTGCGCAGCACCTCGAGCATCTCCGCACGCACCAGCCGCATGATCAGCGTCAGCTGGAAGATGGCGAGCGTGATGCCCGGCAGGATGATGTGGTGCCAGCCGTCCACGGTCAGCAGCCCGGTGCTCCACCAGCCCAGCGACACCACCTCGCCGCGGCCGAAGCTCGGGAACCAGCCCAGCAGCACGGCAAACACCAGGATGAGCAGGATGCCGATGAGGAACGTGGGCAGCGACACGCCCAGCAGCGAGACCGTGAGGAAGACCTGGCTCATGAATGAGCCGCGCCGCAGCGCGGCGTAGACGCCCATGGGGATGCCGGCGACGACCGCGACGATGGCCGCCACCAGCGCGAGCTCCAGCGTGGCCGGAAACCGCTCGCCGATCAGGCGCGAGACTTTCGCGCCCTGACGCAGGCTCAGGCCGAACTCGCCTTGCGCCGCGTTGCCCAGGAAGTGCCAGAACTGCACGAAAAAGGGCTGGTCCAGCCCCAGGTCGGCGCGCAGCTGCGCGATCTGGTCGGGCTTGGCATCCTGCCCCAGCAGGAAAACCACCGGGTCGCCGACGTACTGGAACAGCATGAAAGCGATGAACGCGACTGCGACCATCACGATCACAGCCTGGAACAGGCGGCGCAGAACGAAGGCGAGCATCTCTTGGGGGCGGGAGGGAGTGGCGATGCTAGCAGAGCAAGGGCCGCGCCGACACAGGGGTTTCCTTCGGGCCTGAAGAACCGGGCTTGTCCCGAGCGCGGCCGGCTGCACGCGCTGCGTTCAGTTTTTCGCGGTGGCGCGGTGGAGCCGCACCGGACCGTACCATGCCTGCGCCGTGCTGCGCGTGTTGTCGCTGTCGCTCATGATCCCGATCCCGACCAGGGCTCCCGGCGCCTCACCGAAGGCGCGCTGGTAGTCGGCCCGGATGTCCCGTTCATAGTCGAGCCACTGATCCAGGTTGCGGGTTCCGGACTCGACCACGATGGTGCGCACGCGCGCCGTGCGCGGGCTGTTGATGACGGTGCCGGGCTCCCGCTGGTTGCACCAGACGTACATCAGGGTCGCGAACGGCATTTCTTCGCCCGTCACGGTTCGCACGAGTTCGGCCATCATCGCGTCGCGGGGGGAAAAGCGGGCGCGGTCGCCCTCGAAGAACAGGACGATGCGCACAGGGGAGTCGTCCGCCTCGCGGGACGCGAGGTCGGCGCCCTCGATGAGTTGCGGGACCTTCCACGAGAAGCGCACCCCTGCGAGATCCTCGGGCTCGATGCGCACCTTGCTGCGCAGCATGCTGGCCGACGCCGCCGCCTGGACAGCGATGGCATCCCGGCCATCCTTGCGGGCGTAGCGGAAGCGTGTTTCCGCCTTGCCCGGGAATGGCATGTGATGCCAGCCCCGCGTGGCGGTGCGGGCCGCCGCCGGCCTCGCCGCGCTCGATTGAACAGCCCAGGGATTGTCAGCGATGCCAGGCTTGTCCTCGACCGGTACAGCCGAACACCCCGCCAGCACACAGACGGCTGCGAGCCACGCACGCCCGCTCCAGCAGTGCCTCATCAAATCGGTCCCCAACGTCCTTGCTTGTAGAGACGGCATTATGCGGCCCCAGATATGGGAACCGGCGCTCGTTTCCATCTGCCCGGGGCAAAAAAAAGGGGACCTATATACATAGCTAGCCGTCGCGCGCCCTGCCCCAAGGGCGAGAGCGGCGTTCGGCTTACTTGATGCGCTTCTTCGGCGCCTCCAGTTGTTGCGCCCCGAAGGCCCCTAGCGCCTTGTTGGCGAGCGCCAAGGGCACGGAGCCCTTCTTGGTTTGCCCCAGCATGTACGCCGGGAACTTGGACGCGATGTAAGTCTTGTTGAGCCACCCTCGGAAAGCGCCGAGCGCTTCTTCTGGGTAGCAGAACGCAGGCTGCGGATTGCTCTTGGCCTGCGGGTAATACAGCGGGTACTCATGGTCATAGCGGGTCCGGTCGCCGTACTTTGCCGCGAGGTTGGCGGCCTCCCAATACTCACTCCATGCGCGCCCTACCGAAATGTCTGGGACCACCTTGTCGCTGATGAAGATGCCCGCGCGGATCATTGGCACAAGCATGATCGCGATTTCCTTGAAGATGCTGAAGTATCCCAATGGAACCGACGTGGCCGTCATGTCAACGCGGTCATGGAAGTGTCGCCAGCTATCCAGAACCTTTTGCTCTGGCGAGTAGCCTAGCGCTTCGTAGATGAACTTCCGAAGCCCGAAGGACGCGAATCTCCGATAACTCTCCACGGCCTTCGTGTTGTCGCCTTTCGCTTCGAACGCGAAGTACTCAAGGAACGCCATGCAAACCACGTCGGGGTATGCGTAGTGAATAGAGCCCGCCTGAACCGTCTCTACGTGGAGGGTTGGCTCATCAAATCCGTTCTCGTTGAGGTACTTCTGGAAGAACGAGATTCGGTCCTTGCCGCTCACCCAGTCGTTGTGGCGCTCTTCCCACTCCTTGACGATGTCGTAGATGGTGCTCCGCGCGCCGCCGGTGATAGTGGATATGCCGCGCTGCGTCAGGTACGGCATGCCGTTTTCCAGCACGCCCATTTCCACTCCGCCAATACTCCTCTCAATCTCGATTCCCAGATCGAGGGGGAATTGCTGAGGGGGTGCCGCCAAAGCGGTGGATTTCACCTCTAAGTCATTGTTTTTATTGGCTTTTAGGGGTGCCGCCAAACGCCCAGTTTTAGGCTTAACAACCGCTTTGGCAACAACGTCGAAGCCCGCTCCGATGGGCTGGATAACCTTGTCCGTCTTCTTAGGCATTGATCAACTCCTTGTAGGTCAGACGGCGGTTCCGCATGTTCGCCAGCGTGTCGCTGACGAACTCCATGGTCCCATAGGCCGCCGTGTTGTGCCTATTGGAAAACTCGTTGATGTAGCGATGCAGGTGCTTGGCGCTCATGTAGTGATAGATGCCGTAGTGCCCCCGCTTGAGCAACGCCCAGAACGACTCAATGCCGTTCGTGTGGGCTTGCTGGCGCACGTACTCGCCGACCGTGTGGTTCACGGCATGGTGGTCGAACTTGATGCCCTTGTAGGAGCTGTGCGTGTCCGTGTAGACGATGGAGCCGGGCGCTGCGTTCTTGTTGATGAAGGCGTGCAGCGTGCGCTTGGCGGTGTTGTGGATGGTCTGCGTGATGATCGAGCCGTCGCGTTGCTTCATGCCGATCACGATGCTCTTGCCGACCGTGCCCCGGCCAGCGTTCAGCTTCTTGTTGGCGTGCTTGTTGGTTTCCTTGCCGCCGATGAACGTTTCATCAATCTCAAGTTCGCCGCCGAGTTGGCCGCCGCCGCTTGAAGGCTCGCTATCGGCCAGCCACGCCTCGCGAATCCGCTGGGCCAGGAACCAAGCGGACTTCTGCGTGATGCCCAGCTCCTTCGCCATTTGCGTCGAGGGAATGCCCTTGCGCGCGGTCGTGAGCATGTAGATCGCCATGAGCCACGTCAGCAGAGGGAGGCGCGACTCTTCAAGCACGCTACCAGTGCGCACGCTGAAGTGCTTGCGGCAGTCTTTGCACCGATAGGGCATCGGCTTGAGGTCTTTGCAGCCAACAACGCTGTAGCTGCCGCAGTGCGGGCAGTACTTGTCTGACGTGCCCCAGCGGCGTTCTTCGAAGTACAGGCGGGCCGATTCTTCGTTGGGGAATTTAGCGAGAAGCTCGAAGACGCTGAGGATTTCCGGCTTGGACATTTGGAACCTGTTGGCTAACTAGGTTCCATTATAGGCCGCCATTCTGGCTAGTCAAGTATTTTGGCTAGCTATGTATATAGGTCCCAAAAAAAGCCGCCCGAAGGCGGCTTTTTCAAGTTTCTTCATTCGAGGCTGGCCCAGGGCCAGCCTGAAGATCAGAAGCTGTGACGGATACCGAAGTCGTAGCCAGTCGACTTGTCGTTGGCAGCGGTGGTTGCACCGTTCAACGCTTGGGTCGAGCCGCCGTCGTTCTTCACGTGGGCGAACGTAGCGTACAGGGCGGTGCGCTTCGACAGGTTGTGCACGTAGCCAAGAGCCAGCTTCTTCGCCTTCGAACCCGTGTCGAACTTGTAGGTCGAGTAGGCAGCGCGGATTTCGCCAGCGCCAACCGGCACCAGGGCGCCGATCAGGCCGCCCTTGCCTTCGAGTTCGACCACCGATTCGCGGGTGTCGCGGCTGTATTCAGCCATCAGCTTGGCCATGCCGAAGTCCCACTGGCCGCCAACGTTGACGGTCTTGACGTCGCCGGTGGTGGCGGTCTGGGCGTACTTGGTGCTGGCGACGGCCAGGGCCACGTTGAACGGGCCGTTGGCGAAGCCAACACGCAGGCCTGCGCCGGTGCCGTCTTTTTCGGTCGCTGCGCCGTTCTTGTTGTTCTCGCCCATGTAGTACTGGACTTGGCCGTAGAAGCCGCCCAGGTTACCCGGCAGGAAGTAGCCGATGCTGTTCGAGGAACGGACGTTGATCGGGCCGGTGATGGCCGAGTTCGAGTTCAGGACCTGGGTGGTGCCGGCGCCATTGGTGCCGAACGGGTCGAACACCGTCAGGTTCCAGAATTGCGGGTTGTAGTCACGACCCAGGCGCAGTTCACCCCAGCCGCCGGCCAGGCTCACCGTCGAACGACGGTTGAAGGTCAGGCCTTGACCGCCGCCGATGCCTGCAACAGCGCCGCCGGTGGTTTGGTTGTTGGTGTTGGTAGCAGCACCGGCACCGTTGTCGTTGTTGACACCGGCTTCCAGCCAGAACGAGGCCGACATGCCGCCGCCCAGGTCTTCCGTGCCACGGAAGCCCAGACGCGAGCTGTTGTAGCCCGAGTTGGTCAGCTGCGTCTTGTCCGTAAGGGAGCCTTTGCCGAAAGCAACGGTGGCGTCAACGATACCGAACAGCGTGACGGAAGATTGGGCAGAGGCGGCGCCGGCAGCAGCCAGAACAGCCAGAGCAATCAGGGACTTTTTCATGCAAGTTTCTCCAAGGTTAAACATAGGGCTCCGGTGCGAAGGGGTCACGTGATGCAGGCAATCTTGTGCTCCCGCCGGATCCCCGGGCCAACCTCCTTTTGGGAAGTTGACGTTATTGCACCAGCCCCCGCGTTTTTCGGGAAGTGTTCGACCTGGGAAACTCGCAAAAACACCCAGCTTCGTTGCGGTCAAGCAACGAAGCCGGGTGTTTGGATAGAGTCAGCTCGTGAGTTAACTCTTTTTAGCTACTCAATAATGCCGCCGGAATGCGGCCCGGCGGGCACTTAGAACGTGTGCCGGATGCCGAAGTCGTAGCCGGTGGAGTTTTCGTTGGCGTTCGTGACGGCGCCGTTGAGAGCCATGGCGGCGCCGCCCTTGTTCTTCAGGTGGGCCACGGTGGCATACAGGGCCGTGCGCTTGGACAGGTTGTGGACATAGCCCAGCGCGAACTTGCTGCTTTCGGGCGCGGCACCGCCGGCGGCGCGGTCGATCTTGTAGGTCGCCCAGGAACCGCGGATTTCGCCCGCGCCCACCGGCACGCTCGCGCCCAGCAGGTAGCCCTTGCCCTCGTCGCCGCCATCGACCTCGTCCTGGCTGTAGACCGCGGAGATCTTGGCCACGCCCAGGTTGTAGCTGCCGCCCAGGTTGAACGCCTGGATGTCGCCGCCGCCGGTCGCGGTGCGGGCGCGCTGGGTTTCGGAGAACGCGATGGCCACGTTGAAGGGGCCGTTGGCGTAACCGGCACGCAAACCATAGCCGTTGCCGTCGTCTTCCGTGACGGCGCCGTTCTGGCTGTTCTCACCCAGGTAGTACTGGGCCTGGCCGTAGAAACCGCCGAGCGAATTGGCCGGCAGGATGTAGGACATGGAGTTGGAGGCGCGCGTGCGGGTGAAGCCGCCCAGGCTGGAGGCGATCAGCTGGGTGGCACCCACGCCGTTGTCGCCGAACGGGTCGAACGCCGAGTGGTTCAGGTACTGAGGCGTGAAGTCACGGCCCAGGCGGATTTCGCCGAAGCCGCCTTCCAGGCTCACGGTGGAGCGGCGGTTGAACGACAGGCCGATGCTCGAGGTGTCGGCGGTCTGGTTGTTGGTGGTGGCAACGGTGCCCGAGCCGTTGTCGTTGGCCACGCCGGCTTCCAGCCAGAAACTGGCAGCCAGGCCGCCGCCGAGGTCTTCCTTGCCCCGGAAGCCGATGCGGCTGGAGCTCAGGCCGCCTTGCGTCAGCTGGGTCTTGTCGGAGACTTCGCCCGTGCCGTGGGCAATGCGGGCGTCGACCACGCCGAACAGCGTGACGGACGATTGGGCCATGGTGGCGCCGGAAGCGGCCAGCACGGCCAGGACAATCAGTGATTTTTTCATTGCTACGTTCTCCAAGGATTAAACAAAACCAGGGTGTCTGGGACTCGCCTCGGGCGCTCCCGCCGCCTCGGCCCGGGCCTTCATTTTGAAAGCTCAGCCCATTACAACATCACAAGATACATGAACAGAGGGATTACCCTTATTCGCAATCAGAGATTATTGCAATAAAACAACAATCTCTGATTGAACAACACTTTGTGAGCGAACCGGATTTCCGCTACTTTTCATTGGCATCTCCTGTTCGGTCTGCGCAGGTTAAAGGGTAAATACGTATTTTTTGTGACAGCTTTTTCAGGTAGGCGTTTTTCACTCATGGATGAGCTTAAAGCTTGAGTCGCCTGCCGCGCCGCGCCGGGCCGTTAAACTGAGATCGCACACCGACCGCAGAAAGGCATTCCCATGGACCAGTTGCTGGGGGCCGCCGACCGCGCCCTGAAAACCCTCTTCGCCAAGCCCCGGGCCGCTCGCGCCTGCCCGGTCGTCCCTGCCGATGAAACCCGCCTCGCGGCGGCCGACCAGCGTCATGCGGCGGCCCTCATGCGGGTCAACCACGTTGGCGAAGTGTGTGCCCAGGCGCTGTATACGGCCCAGGCGCTGGTGACGCGCGACCCCGCGCTGCGACGGCACTTCGAGAAGGCGGCCTCCGAGGAAACCGACCACCTGGCCTGGACTTCCGAACGCCTGGCGGAGCTGGAGTCCCGGCCGTCGCTGCTGAACCCGCTATGGTATGCAGGCGCGTTCGGGCTGGGCCTCGTGGCGGGCAGGCTCGGCGACAGGATCAGCCTGGGCTTCGTCGTCGAAACCGAGAAACAGGTGGAAGCGCATCTGCAAAGCCACCTCGACCGGCTCCCGGCCGGCGATCACGCATCGCGCGCCATCGTGGCGCAGATGAAGGACGACGAAGCCGCGCACGCGGCGCAGGCGCTGCAGGCCGGCGGCGTCGAGCTGCCCGTGCCGGCCAAGGCGCTGATGCGCGCGGCGGCGAAGGTCATGACGACCACCGCGCACTACGTTTGATACGACGGGTCAACGCGGTCCTGGCGGACACGCGTCCTGGAGCCGCCTCAACGCTTCAGGCGGCCACCAGCTCAAAGCTGGTGGTGATCTCCGCCATCTTGCCCAGCATGATCGTCGCCGAGCAGTACTTGTCGTGGCTCATGGCGATGGCGCGCTCGACGGCGGTGGCCGGCAGGTCGCGCCCGGTCACGGTGAAATGCATGTGGATCTTCGTGAAGACCTTCGGGTCCGCCGGCGCGCGCTCGGACGTGAGCTTGACCGAACACCCCCGCACGTCGTGCCGGCCTCGCTTGAGGATCAGCACCACGTCGTAAGCCGTGCAGCCGCCGGCGCCGGCCAGCACGGTCTCCATGGGCCGCGGCGCGAGGTTCAGGCCCCCGTTCTCCGGCTTGGCGGCATCCGGCGCGCCGTCCATCATGAGGACATGGCCGCTGCCCGTTTCGGCGATGAAGCCCATGCCCGAGCGCGCCCCAGTCCCACCCGTCCAACTTACCGTGCATTCCATCGTTCAATTTCCCATCAAAGATGCTGGCCCCGAATTAATTCAGCTATGCGGCGCGTTTTGTCTCACCTTGAGACAGACGAGCGTGCTGCAACGCAGCAAAGTTCGGGCTATACTGATTTCGCAGCATAACCAAACGGTCATGCCCCTCTTGTCTCCTCCACCTCCTCCTTTGGTGGATTCAGCCCCCAGACCGCAAGGTCCGGGGGCTTTTTTCTGCCCGTTGGACTGCCGTTTATGATGCTTTTGTCATGAAAAAGCACCTCACCCCCGCCGATTACCTCAAGAAAATCCTCACGGCCCGGGTGTACGACGTGGCGGTGGAGTCGCCGCTCGAACCCGCGAAGAGCCTGAGCCGGCGCCTGCACAACAAGGTGTTGCTCAAGCGCGAGGACCAGCAGGCGGTGTTCAGTTTCAAGCTGCGAGGCGCCTACAACAAGATGGCGCACCTGACGCCCGAGCAGCTCGAGCGCGGCGTGATCTGCGCCTCGGCCGGGAACCATGCCCAGGGCGTTGCCATGGCGGCGCACCGCATGGGCGCTCGCGCCGTGATCGTCATGCCGACCACCACGCCGCAGCTGAAGATCGACGGCGTGAAAACGCTCGGCGGCGAGGTCGTACTGCACGGCGACAGCTATTCCGACGCCCACGAGCGCGCGCTGGAGCTGGAAAAGCAGCAGGGCCTGACGTTCGTGCACCCGTTCGACGATCCGGACGTGATCGCCGGCCAGGGCACGATCGCGATGGAAATCCTGCGGCAGCACCAGGGACCGCTCGACGCGGTGTTCGTCGCCATCGGCGGCGGCGGCCTGGTGTCCGGCGTCGCCAATTACATCAAGGCCGTGCGCCCGGAGATCAAGGTCATCGGCGTGCAGATGAACGATTCGGATGCGATGTCGCGCTCGGTCGCGGCCAACAAGCGCGTCACGCTGGCGGACGTGGGCCTCTTCTCCGACGGCACCGCCGTGAAGCTGGTCGGCGAGGAAACCTTCCGTGTCGCGCGCGACCTGGTCGACGAATTCATGACGGTGGACACCGACGCCGTCTGCGCGGCGATCAAGGACGTCTTCATCGACACGCGCAGCATCGTCGAGCCCGCCGGTGCGCTAGCGGTGGCCGCGATCAAGCAGTACGTGGCCCAGAACAAGACGCGCGGCGAGACCTACGCGGCCATCCTCTGCGGCGCCAACATGAATTTCGACCGCCTGCGCTTCGTCGCCGAGCGGGCCGAAGTGGGCGAGGAGCGCGAGGCCCTGTTCGCCGTCACCATCCCCGAGGAACGCGGCAGCTTCAGGCGCTTCTGCGAGCTGATCGGGACGCTGCCGGGCGGCCCGCGCAACGTGACCGAGTTCAACTACCGCATCAGCGACGCGGCGCAGGCCCATGTCTTCGTGGGCCTCACCACGCACGGCAAGGGCGAATCCGGGAAGATCGCCGCCAACTTCAGCCGCCATGGCTTCGAGGCACTGGACCTCACGCATGATGACCTGGCGAAGGAACACATCCGCCATATGGTGGGCGGCCGCTCGTCGCTGGCGCAGGACGAACGGCTGCTGCGCTTCGTGTTCCCCGAGCGGCCGGGCGCCCTCATGAAATTCCTTTCGCACATGAGGCCCGGGTGGAACATCACGCTGTTCCACTACCGCAACCAGGGCGCCGACTACGGCCGCATCCTGGTGGGGCTGCAGGTGCCCAAGACCGACAACAAGGCCTTCAGGGAGTTCCTCGAGTCGCTGGGCTATCCCTACGTCGAGGAAACCGGCAACCCTGTCTACCGATTGTTCCTGCAGACGTAGCAAGTGGACGCCGGCCGCGGCAAGCGGAGGATGGCGCCACCTGCCGCGCGTCCCGGACTAACATGGGCGCATGAGCTTCCTGCGCCAATACCTCCTGGCAGTCCAGTCCTTCACCCGCCTGCCGGTGACGGGCACGCTGGCGCAGTGGGCCGGCTCCAGCCCCGAGACGACGGGCGCAAGCGCCGCGCATTACCCGGGGGTGGGCTGGCTGGTCGCCTTCGTGGCCTGCGCCGTTTTTGCCTTGCTCGGGACGGCGCTCGGCGACACGCCGTTTGCGCCCCTGGCCGCGGCCGTGGGATGCATCGCGGCCGCGCTGATGCTCACGGGCGGCGCGCATGAGACCGGGCTGGCACGCACGGCCGACGCCATGGGCGTCGCGGCGCCCGCCGCGCCGGCGACCGGGATCGTGAAAGAGCCGCCCATCGGCAGCGCTGGCTTCCTGGTGCTCGTGCTTGCGCTGCTGGCCAAGGTGTCGCTGCTCGCGGTGCTGGCCGCGCAGTCGCCAACCGCGGTGCTGGGAGCGCTGATCGCCGCCCATGTGTTGTCGCGGTTCTGGCCGCTGTTGCTGGCGAGCACCCTGCCGTGGCCGGGCGATGCAGGCACCACCAGCGCCAAGCCCCTCTCGGACCGCCTCGACCCGCGCGGGCTGGGCATCGCAGCGGCGTGGTCGGTGCTGGCGCTCGCGATCGCATGGCTTGCCGAGGGCGTCGCCTTCGCGATCCTGGCGCTGGCCGCCGGCGGCCTCGCGTTCCTGTGGATGAGGCGGCTCTTCGCGCGCCGCCTCCGGGGCTTCACCGACTACGCGCTGGGCGCGACGCAGCAGGCCTGCGAAATCGCCACCTACCTTGGCGCGGCCATCGGCCTGCGCGTCGGCTAGGACGCCTCAGGCGCGACCGATCCAGCCGAGCGAGCGCGCCCCAATGCCCTCGCGGGTGACGGCGGGCTTCGGGCGACATTGCCCGCACGAAGGTATCGGCGACGGCGCTGTAGGTGGCGGTCACCGCGCGCCGCGCGACGGCGGGCTCCATCTGGGCGACAGGCGGATGGCGTGTCAGCTCCTGGCGGAAATTGGCCAGCAGGCTCGGCGACGGCACCTGCGCGGCGGCGGCCGGCGCGGGGGCGGTCGGGGGGCGCCATGGCTACTTGCGAACGGCCGGCAATTCGAGCGTGAGCACCGGCGGCCCGTCCTGGGTGGCCGCGATCGTCGCGCGACGCGCTTCGACAGACTGGAGGATCAGGCCCTCGTCGATGGCCGCGCCCACCCGGAACGGCTTGGCGGGCCGGCCATCCACGGCGATCAGGGCAGCCCCGTTGTGCGAGCGGTTGGCCACAACGCCCATCAGCGCGAAGCGGCTCGAGAGGCTGGCGACCGGCGCTGCCGCGGCCGCAGCCGGGCTGGCGCCAAGCAGGCGCGCAACCGCCGCCGGGTCCGCCGGCCCGGGCGCGCGCAGGGCGGGGGCGGCCGGGACGGGCCCTCCGGAAGGCGCGGTGAACTTCAGGCCCCAGTAAACGGCACTGGCCGCCACCAGCGTCCACAATAGGAAGGTCGCGCCGGCCACGGTCCACTTGGACTGCAAATTGCTCACCATGCGGCGATTATCATTGAACCGAATCGCACTCTCCCGCAACCAGATGAACTCCCTCCCCCTCCCCCTTCGCCTGCGCTCCGCCGTCCAGGCCGGCTTCACCCTCATCGAGCTGATGGTGGTGCTGGTCATCATCGGGGTGCTCGCGGCCCTGATCGTGCCCAACGTGCTGGACCGTGCCGACGACGCCCGCGTCACGGCCGCCCGCACGGACGTGAACAACCTGATACAGGCGCTCAAGCTCTACAAGCTGGACAACCAGCGCTACCCCACCACCGAGCAGGGCTTGCAGGCGCTGATCACCAAGCCGACGACGGGGCCGGTGCCCCCGAACTGGAAGCCCTACATCGAAAAGCTGCCGCAGGATCCCTGGCGCAATGCCTACCAGTACCTCAACCCCGGGGTGAAGGGCGAAATCGACGTCATGTCCTTCGGCGCCGACGGCCAGCCCGGCGGAGAGGGCAAGAATGCGGACATCGGCTCGTGGGAATGAGATGGCCCCCACGCTTGCGGCTGAAGCCACTGCGCCGCCCCGCGAGGGGGCGCGTTCGCCTTGGGGCGGCCCGGCAGCGAACCTAGCCCGGGCACCGGAACGGGGATTCACCCTCCTGGAGTTGCTCGTCGTGGTGGCGATCATCGCCATCGCCTCGGCGGGCGTGAGCTTCGCGCTGCGCGACTCGCAGGCCACGCAGCTGGAACGCGAGGCGCAGCGCCTTGCCGCCCTGCTGGAATCCGCGCGTGCGCAGTCGCGCAGCAGCGGGGTGCCGGTGCGGTGGTATTCCACCGCCGGGGGCTTCAGGTTCGACGGCGTGCCCCCCAAGGCCCTGCCCGAACGGTGGCTGTCCGAGACGACACAGGTCGTCGGCACGGCGACGCTGCAGCTCGGGCCCGAACCGATCATCGGCCAGCAGGCGGTGGTGCTGGCGTCCGCCGGCGCGCCGCAGCGGACCATGCGCATTGCAACGGATGGGCTTCGGCCGTTCGCCGTGACTGCCGGGGATGCGCAATGAGGCGCTCGGGCGGCCTCGGTTTCACCCTGATCGAGGTGCTGGTGGCGCTGGGCATCGTCGCCATCGCCCTGGCCGCGGGCCTGCGCGCGACCAGCGCGCTGACCAACAACGCGCTGCGGCAATCCAGCGTGCTGCTGGCCCACCTCTGCGCCGAGAACGAACTCGTGAAGGTGCGCCTGGCCCGGCAGATGCCCGGTATCGGCGAGACCCGCATCGGCTGCGAGCAGGCGGGCCGCACCTTCGACGTAAGGATGTCGGTCCTGCCCACGCCCAACCCGAGTTTCCACCGGGTGGATGCCCAGGTTTTCGACGAGGGTGCGCCGGTGCTGCGGCTCTCGACGGTGGTCGGGAGGTATTGATGAGCCGGCGACCGGCCAGCCGCGGCTTCACGCTGGTGGAACTGCTGGTGGCGCTCTTCGCCCTGGCCCTGCTCGCGATCATGAGCTGGCGCGGCCTGGACGGCATGGCGCGCGCCCAGGCCCAGACCGAAGCCCGGGCGGACGAGGCTTTGACCCTGCAGGTCGGCCTGGCGCAGTGGGCCGCCGACCTGGACGCCCTGGTGCAGCTGCCGCAAGCCACGGCGATCGAATGGAACGGCCGCGTGCTGCGCATGATCCGCCGCAGTACCGGGGCGCCCACGGACGGCCTGCTGGTGGTCGGGTGGACCCTGCGCATCGTCAACGGCCAGGGTACCTGGCTGCGCTGGCAATCGCCACAGGTCTTCACGCGCGGCGAACTGGATTCGGCCTGGCAACAGGCCGACATCTGGTCGGCGAATCCCGGCGACGAACAGACCAGCCGCGAAGTCAACATCGTGCCGCTGCAGGAGTGGCAGATCTTCTTCTTCCGCGAGGACGCGTGGACCAACCCCCTGTCCAGCGACATCACGGCGCCGGGGGCGCCCCCCCCCGTGGCGGGCAGCACGGTCCGGGTGATTCCCGACGGCGTGCGGCTGGTGCTGACGCTGCCGCCGGGCACCTCGATCAACGGCACGCTCACGCGCGACTGGGTGCGCCCCACCCTCGGGGGCGGCAGGTGATGGCGCGCGCGGCCCGCAACGCAGGCGCGGCGCTGCTCGCGGCGATGCTCACGGTCGCCCTGGTCGCGACCTTCGCGGCGGCGGCGCTGTGGCAGCAATGGCGCAGCACCGAGGTGGAGGCGGCCGAGCGGGCCCGCGTGCAATCGGGCTGGATCCTCACGGGCGCGCTCGACTGGGCCCGGCTGCTCCTGCGCGAGGACGGACGCTCCGGCGGGCCCGACCACCTGGGGGAGCCCTGGGCCGTTCCGCTCCAGGAAGCGCGCCTGTCGAGCTTCCTGGCGGCCGATCGCAACGCCACTGCGGAAACCGGGCCGGAAGTGCTGGAAGCTTTCCTGTCCGGGCAGATCGTGGACATGCAATCCTTGCTCAACGTCAATACGCTCGTCGACGACACCGGCAGGATATCGGACATCGACGCGCGCAGCTTCCGGCGCCTGTTCGAACTGCTGGGCCTGCCCCCGGCGCAACTGGACCAGCTGATCGAGAACATGCGCTTCGCCGCCGACACCAGCGCCAACAACCGCTCCGGCCCGATGGCGGCCCTGCCGCCGCAGCGGGTCGAGGAGCTGGTGTGGCTCGGCTTGCCACTGGCATCGGTCGCCGCGCTGCAGCCGTACGTCACGGTGCTGCCGGCACGGCAGGGCACGCCGGTCAACCTCAACACCGCCTCGGCCGAGGTCATCTTCGCCGCCGTGGATGGGCTGAGCATGGCCGACGCGCAGCGCCTGGTCGCCGCCCGTGAACAGGCGGCGTTCCGCTCCGTCACGGCGGCCAGGGATGCCATCGGCGCACCCGACAAGATGTTCGCACCGGGCCAGGTGAACGTCGCCATCGCCTCGGGTTTCTTCGAGGTTCGCGCGCGGCTGAGGCTGGACCAGCTGGTGGTGGAGGAGCGCTCGCTGGTAAGGCGCAGCGGCACCGACGTGAGGACGCTGCAACGCGAACGCGGCATTGCCGACCCCACGGCGTTGTCGCAGTCGGCGAGGCGCTGAGGACCGCAGGCGGCCGCACCTTTCTACAATGCCCTATCCATGAGCGCTCTCATCGTCAACCTCCCGCCGCACCCCGCCAGCGCCCAGGCGGAATTCGACTACGCGCTGACGCTCGATGGCGCCAGCCTCGAAAGCCACGGAACCGTGCAGGCGGCACTGCTGCCCGCCCCCGCGCGCGCCGGAGCCGAAGTGGTGGCCGTGGTGCCGGCCGGAATGCTCTCGTGGCATCGCGTGGAGTTGCCCAAGGGCACGTCGGCGGGCTCGCCCCGCCTGCGTGCGGTGCTGGAAGGGCTGCTGGAAGACCAGTTGCTGGACGAGCCGGAATCGCTGCACTTCGCGGTGCAGCCGCATGTGCGCCCGGCCGCGCCCCTGTGGGTGGCCGTGTGCGACCGGGCGTGGCTGCGCAGCGCGCTTCAGGCGCTGGACGAAGCCGGCCGGCCGGCCACGCGCATCGTCCCGGAGTTCGCGCCCGAGGGCGAGACCGTGCTGTACGCGCTGGGAGATCCGCAGCAGCAGCCGCTGCTCGTGGCCGCGGGCAGCGAGGGCGTCGCCGTGCTGCCCCTGGCGTCGCAGTCGCTGGCGCTGCTGCCGGCGTTGCCGCAGGACGTCCCTTGCATCGCCGAGCCGTTGGTGGCCGAGCTCGCGCAGCAGGTGTTGCAGCGCCCGCCAGGCCTGCAGCAGGCGCCGCAGCGCTGGCTGCAGGCGGCGCAGTCCGATTGGGACCTGGCGCAGTTCGAGTTCTCCAGCTCGGGGCGGGCCCGGGCGCTGAAGAAACTGGGTACGGCCTGGGCCGACGTGCTGGCCGCCCCGCAGTGGCGCCCGGCGCGCTGGGGCGCCGTGCTGCTCGTGGTGCTCAACGTCGTGGGCCTGAACGCCTGGGCCTGGCGCGAGCGTTCCGCGTTGCAGGACAAGCGCGAGGACGTGCGCCAGACACTCACCCAGACCTTTCCGCAGGTGAAGCTGGTGGTGGACGCGCCGGTGCAGATGGAACGCGAAGTGGCGGCACTGCGGCAGCTCACGGGCGCGACCTCCGGGCGCGACCTGGAGGCCATGCTGGGCGCGCTCAGCGGCGCCTCGCCGCCGCAGCGGCCCGTCAGCGCCCTGGAGTTCGCGAACGGCGAGCTGCGGCTGAAGGGCCTGGCCTATTCCGCCGACGAGGCCCGCAACGTCGCCGCCGTGCTCAAGGGCCAGGGCCTGTCGTCCGTCCTGCAGGGCGAAACGCTGCTGATCACCCAGGCAGGCGCGCCATGAACACCGAGATGCTCAGGGCCCGCTGGGAAGGATTGCGTCCGCGCGAACAGGCCATGGTCGCCGCCGCCGCCGCCGCCGTGGCCGCGGCGCTGGTGTGGCTGGTGGCCCTGGGGCCGGCCGTGTCGACGCTGCGCGGCGCCGAGGAACAGCGGCGCACGCTCGACACCCAGCTGCAGCACATGCGCTCGCTCCAGGCGCAGGCACAGGCGCTGCAATCGCAGCCGAAGCTGGGCTACGACGAGGCGCTGCGCCTGCTCGAGCAATCCGTGCGGGAAAGGCTGGGCGCGACAGCGCGGATGGTGATCGTCGGCGAACGCGTGAACATCACCCTCACCGGCACGGCCCCGGATGCGCTGGCCCAGTGGCTGACGCAGGCGCGCGTCAATGCGCGCGCGCTCCCCAGCGAAGCGCGCCTGAACCGCAATCCCGGCGGTCTCTGGGAAGGCACCCTGGTGCTCACCCTGCCGCCACGCTGACGCCGCGCGCACGAACACGTGGCCCGCGCAGCACCCACTCACGTCCCCCGTGCCCCGTGGGCATGGGCCTTCGGCGGCATGGCGTTGGGCGCAGCGGCGGCGATGCTGCAATTCGCACCCGCCCGCTGGCTCGCCGGCCCCCTGGAACGCGCGACCGGCGGCCGCCTCGTGCTCAGCGAGCCGCGCGGCACGATCTGGAACGGTTCCGCCCAGCTCATGCTGGCCGGCGGCGCCGGCAGCACGGACGCGGTGGCGTTGCCGACGCGGGTGGATTGGCGCCTGTCGCCGCGCTGGGATGGGCTGCTCGCGCAGGTCGAGTCGGCCTGCTGCACCAGCCGGCCCGTCGCCGTGCGGATACGGCCGCGCTGGGGCGGCACGCAGCTCGCGGTGGGCGACTCCAGCACGCAATGGCCGGCTTCGATGCTGGCCGGGCTGGGAACGCCCTGGAACACGTTGCAATTCGACGGCGACCTGGACCTGAAGACTCAGGAGCTTTCAGTAGAATGGGCCCAGGGCCGGCTGGCGATCGCCGGGCGGGCCGACCTCACGGCGCAACGGTTGTCGTCGCGCCTGTCAACCCTGAGGCCCATGGGCAGCTACCGCATCACCGTTCTCGGCGGCGCAACGCCGAGCCTGCAACTGGCCACCCTCGAAGGAAGCCTGCAGCTCGCGGGCAGCGGCCAATGGGTGGGCTCGCGGCTGCACTTCTCGGGCGTCGCCAGCGCCGCGCCGGAGCGTGAAAGCGCGCTGTCGAACCTGCTGAACATCATCGGGCGGCGCAACGGGCCGCGCTCCATCATCACCATAGGCTGAAATGAAACTCCCCTTCGCTCACATCGTTCGCTGGCGGCTCGCGGTTCTCGGCGTCGCCTGCGCACTGGTGGCGGCGATCCCCGCCGTGTCCGTGGCGCAGCGCTCCAATGAACCGGTCACGCTGAATTTCGTGAACGCCGAAATCGAGGCCGTGGCGCGGACCATGGCGGCGATCAGCGGGCGAAACATCGTGGTCGACCCGCGTGTCAAGGGCACGATCACGCTCAGCACCGAGCGGCCGGTGTCGCCCACCGCCGCCTTCAACCAGTTCGTGGCGACGCTGCGGCTGTCGGGCTTTACCGTGGTGGAGTCCGGCGGGCTGCTCAAGGTGGTGCCCGAGGCCGACGCCAAACTGCAGGGCGGCGCCGTCTCCGTGGGCACGCCGGCGACCGGCAACCAGATCGCCACGCAGATCTTCCGCCTGAACTACGAATCGGCGGGCAACCTCGTGCCGATCCTGCGGCCGCTGATCAGCCCGAACAACACCATCAACGTGAATCCGGGCAACAACTCGCTGGTGATCACCGACTACGCCGACAACCTGCAGCGCCTGGCGCGCATCATCGCGGCGCTGGACGTCTCCAATGCGACCGATGTCGAGGTGATCCCGCTGCAACACGCGTTGGCGGCCGACCTGGCGCCCATCGTCCAGCGCCTGGCCGAGTCCGGCGGCGCCGCGGCGGCCGCGGGGCCGGCCGGCCAGGGCGTCTCGGACACGTCGTTCCGCACGACGGTGATCCCCGAGAACCGCAGCAACAGCCTGATCGTGCGCGCGGCGAACCCGGCGCGGCTGAACCTGGTGCGTTCGCTGGTGCAAAAGCTCGACCAGCCCAGCTCGCAGAGCGCCACCGGGAACATCTACGTCGTGTACCTGAAGAACGCGGACGCGACCAGGCTGGCCGTGACGCTGCGCGCCGCGCTCGCCGCGACATCGCCGACGGGCGCAGGGGGTGGCGGCGGCGGCGTGCCGGCCCCCGCCCAGACCCCGATGGCGGCCGGCGCCAGTCCGGCCACCGCGCCGACGCAGCCTTCCGCGCAACCCTCGACCGGCGGCCAGATCCAGGCCGACCCGGCCACCAATGCCCTGATCATCACCGCGGCCGAGCCGCAGTACCGCCAGATCCGCGCCGTCATCGAGCGCCTCGACGCGCGCCGCGCGCAGGTGTATGTGGAAAGCCTGATCGCCGAAGTCAACGCCGACAAGGCCGCGGAATTCGGCATCCAGTGGCAAAGCCCCCTCGGCAACAAGGACAACAAGAACATCGGCGTGCTGGGGACCAACTTCAGCATCGGCGGCACCAACATCATCGACCTGGCGACCCGGGCCGCCACGGGCGCCGTGCTGCCGGCGACGGGCGTCAACCTCGGGCTCGTGCGCAACATCAGTGGCACCTATGTGCTGAGCATGCTGGCGCGTTTCCTGGAATCCAACGGCGACGGCAACATCCTGTCCACGCCGAACCTGCTCACACTGGACAACGAGGAAGCCAAGATCGTCATCGGCCAGAACGTGCCTTTCGTGACCGGCCAGTTCACCAACACCGGTGCGACCAACGGCTCGGTCAACCCGTTCCAGACCATCGAACGCAAGGACGTGGGCCTGACGTTGCGCGTCAAGCCGCAGATCAGCGAGAACGGCACGGTGAAGATGCAGATCTTCCAGGAGGTCTCCACCGTCCAGGCGTCGTCGATCAACTCGGCCACCGGCCTCATCACCAACAAGCGCTCGATCGAATCGAGCATCCTGGTGGAAGACGGCGCGATCGTCGTGCTGGGCGGGCTGCTGCAGGACGAATACGCCGGCAACCAGGAAAAGGTGCCCGTGCTGGGGGACGTGCCGGTGCTCGGCAACCTGTTCAGGAGCGAGACGCGCAGCCGCAAGAAAACCAACCTCATGGTGTTTCTGCGCCCCGTCGTGATCCGCGACGCCGCCGACAGCGACGCCCTGTCGCTGGACCGGTACGACCTCATGCGCGGCAAGCAGGAGGGCGCCCAGCCGCCGTCCAGCATCGTGGTGCCGGTGAACAACGGGCCGGTGCTGCCGCCGGCGCGCCGGCCGCAGCAGCCGGCCGTTGCCCCCGCGACTGCGGCGCCGGTGGCGCCTGCGAGGGCCACGCCCGCTCCCCTGGGTCAGTAGGGCCGGCCCCGATGCGCTACCCGCTGCCCTACGCGTTCGCGCGCGGCAACCAGCTGTTGCTGGAGGACGACGGCTCGCAGCTCGTGCTGTGGCATGCCGCGGCGCCGGCCAGCCGCGCGCTGACGGAGGTGGTGCGCAAGTACGGCGTTCGTTCGTTGCAGGTACTGGACCCTGCGGCGCTCGCGCAGCGCATCAGCTCCGCGTACGCCCAGGGCGAGTCGAGCGCGGCCACCGTGGTCAGCGAAGTACAGAACGACGCGGACCTCTCGCGCATGATGCAGGAGCTGCCGGCGGTCGAAGACCTGCTGGAGACCAGCGATGACGCGCCGATCATCCGGATGCTCAACGCGCTGCTCACCCAGGCCGCGCGCGATGGCGCGAGCGACATCCACATCGAGCCGTACGAGCGCCATTCCAGCGTGCGCTTCCGCGTGGACGGCACGCTGCGCGAAGTGGTGCAGCCCAATCGCGCGCTGCACGCGGCGCTGATCTCCCGCCTCAAGATCATGGCCGAGCTGGACATCGCCGAGAAGCGCCTGCCGCAGGATGGCCGCATCTCGCTGCGCATCGGCACCCGCGCGGTGGACGTTCGCGTCTCCACGCTGCCCAGCGCCCACGGCGAGCGCGCGGTGCTGCGCCTGCTGGACAAGAGCGAGAGCAAGCTGAGTCTGGAGTCGGTCGGCATGACGGGCGACGTGCTCAGCCGCTTCCTGGAACTGATCACCCAGCCGCACGGCATCATCCTGGTCACCGGCCCCACCGGCTCGGGCAAGACGACCACGCTGTACGCGGCGCTGCAGCGGCTGGACGCCGGCAGCAGCAACATCATGACGGTGGAAGACCCGATCGAGTACGAGCTGCCCGGCATCGGGCAGACGCAGGTCAACGCCAAGATCGACCTCGACTTCGCGAAGGCGCTGCGCGCGATCCTGCGGCAGGACCCGGACATCATCATGATCGGCGAGATCCGCGATTTCGAGACGGCGCAGATCGCGATCCAGGCCTCGCTCACCGGCCACCTCGTGCTGGCCACGCTGCACACCAACGACGCCGCCAGCGCCGTGACGCGCCTCACCGACATGGGCGTGGAGCCCTTCCTGCTCAGCTCCTCGCTGCTGGGCGTGCTGGCGCAACGCCTGGTGCGCAAGCTGTGCCCGGTATGCCGCGGCCCGGGCTGCGCGGAGTGCGGGCAGGCCGGCTACCAGGGGCGCACGGGCATCTTCGAGCTCATGGTGGCCAACGATGCCATCCGTGCACAAATCCACAACCGCACCTCGGAAGCCCAGATTCGCGAGGCCGCGCTGAAAGCGGGCATGACCCTGATGCGCGACGACGGCGAGCGGCTGGTGCGCGAGGGCGTGACGTCGCGCGAGGAACTGGTGCGCGTGACGCGCGAATAGGCGGCGCGGCGCGAGCTCAGACGCGCTCGGGCGCGTGGGGCTTGCCCGGCAGTTCCACCGGCACGATGTGGTGGCCGCTCTCGTCCTCCGGCGGCGGCGCCTTCGGCTTCGGGTCACCGGGCTGGGGGTCCGGGTTGTTCAGCGGCGACGTCGGCTCGGGCGTGGGGACTTCCGGTTCCGGGCACATGGTTCAGCCCCGCTGCTTGACCGGGCCCTTGACGCCGTCGGCAATGCCCGGGCCGCTGTCGATCACGGGGTCGGCCTCCTCGTCCTCGATGTCGGCGGCCATCCGTTCTGGATGGTCGGGCAAGGCGGGCCGTTGCGCTATGTCGCGCACCCGTTTGTCATCGACCACGGGCGAGCCACCCCCGTGGGGGTCGGGTTCGGGGATTTTCTGGTTCGCGAAGCGATGCGTCATCGCATCGCCAAGGGGTGTCGGGTCATCGGGTGGCACGGGCAACTCCTGATTGCAGCCATGATGGCCGCGGCTCGCAAGCGGGTCGATGGCCGCGGGCCCGACTTCGTGTCGGAGAAGAACTACATGGGGCCGCGGCGGGAACCATGCCGTATTGTCGAGATGGCACCTGTCAACTGCCGAGCGAACCCGCGACCCGCGTCGCCGTATTTGGCAGTAGAGTGCAAGCGAAGTCGCCTGTCATGGATCATCGCCTCGGCCCCATCGAACGGAGAGCCTGCATATGCACGGCCTTCATGTGCTCCTGCCTGCTTCCGGCGCACGTCGCGGTAGCCGGCCCTCCTGACCGGGCGGAAGATCTTGACGTCGACGCGCCGGCACTCGCGGCGGCGCGGTCCGCTGTCTCACGGGACATGCCATCGCGGCCCCGCGACCGTCCGCCGAACCTTCGGCTGCGCAACACCCTGGTCATCGGGTCAGGCGCGACGCTCATTGCCGCCTACGGCTTGTCCAAATGGTGGCAGGCCGGCTTTGGGGGCGGCTTCAAGACGACCAACGAAGGGTGGTTCGGCCGGAACACGGAGTCTGGCGGCGCGGACAAGCTCGGCCATATGTACTTCAACTACGGCACCGTACGGCTGCTGACGCCCCTCTTCGAAGCGGCGGGCAATAGCCGCGATGCCTCGGTTTCGCTGGCGGCATGGACGGCGTTGGGAATCTTCGCGGGGGTCGAGGTCGCGGACGGCTTCTCACGCAGGTGGAAATTCAGCCCGCAGGATGCGGCCATGAACGTGGCCGGCATGGCGCTGGGTGTGGTGCTCGAGACGCATCCCGAGCTCGACGAAATTCTTGATTTTCGCGTCGCTTATCGCCCCTCGAAGGATTCGGGCTTCAGTCCGTTCGGCGACTACTCCGGCCAGAAGTATCTCCTGGTGGTCAAGGCGGACGGCTTCGCGCCGTTGCGCCAGAACCGGCTCCTGCGCTACCTGGAAGTCGCGGTCGGGTACGGGGCGCGGGGGTTCGAGCCTGGCGGCGAGCGCCGCCGTGACATCTATGTCGGCTTGAGCGTCAACCTGTCGCGCCTGCTGGCTGATGGATATTACGAGGGCCGTATGCACTCGACTCCATTTCAGCGCGGGACCGATCGCCTTTTCGAACTGGTTCAGTTCCCGACCATCGGCTATGCGGGGCGGAGCCTGGACTAGGCCCTAGCCGTTCGCCTTGCCGGCCATGCGCAGGATGTCGTCCAACGCGTTGCCGTCGCCGTTCATGTCGAGCATGGCGCCCAGGCCGCCCCATGCGCCGGGGCCGCCCGCGCCCCCGGCCCCCGGACTGCCGCCGAACATGCCGCCCAGGCTCCCCATCAAGCCGCCCAGGCCGCCCAACCCGCCACCCTCGGATGCCTGCCCGGCTGCGCCGCCGGCCTGCTTCGCCACGAAGCCGGTGACCAGCATTGCCAGCAGCGGCAGCATCTTGCGCAGCAGGCCCGAGTCGAGGCCGGATTGCGAGGCGGCATTGTCGGCCACCGTGCGGCTCACGTCCTTGGAGCCGAAGATCTGCCCCAGCACTGCGTTGCCCTGGCTCGGGTCCGTCGGCTGTGGGCCCAGCACCTGATCCAGCAGCCCGCCGCCGCCCAGCTGCCCGAGCAGCCCGCCCAGGCCCTCCAGCCCTGCGGGCTGGGCCTGCGCCTGCTTCTTCATGCCGCCCAGGATGGCCGGCAGCAGCGCCTCGGCGCCGGCCGCCGCCTGGTCTTCACTCACGCCCAAGTCGCGCGCGACCGATTGCAGGCCGCCCGCCTGGGCCAGGATGTCGGTGAGGTTCATGGTCGTCTCCCCCGCTCAGTCGAGCAGTTCCTTGGGCACGTTGCCGCCATTGGCGGCGAGCTTGGACATGACCGTCTTGTGCAGCCACGTGTTCATCTGGGCCGAATCGCCCATCAGGTTGGCCGGGCAGCCCAGCTCGGTGGCGAGCTCCTTGCGCGCGGCCAGGCTGCTGTCGATGTCCAGCAGCTTCAGCAGGTCCACGATGGACGTGCGCCAGTTCAGCTTCTGCGGGTTGGCGGCGGCCTTCTGCTCGAGCTGCGCCACCACGTCGACCTCTCGCATCGGCGTCACCGCCGCGTCGTTCGGCGCGGCCGGCACTCCCGCCGGGCTCGCCGGCGGGACCGGCGTGCGCAGCATCTCCTCGACTTTGCTGTTGCCGGCGTCGAAACCCAATTTGTCCAGGATCTTGCTGAAAAAACCCATGCTGTTTCTCCTGAGGTGATGCGGCCTGCAACCGATGGGTCCGCCGGGACGGCGGGAGTTCCTGCCCTGGGGCCGCTGCGCAATGGTACGCAGGAAATCATTGCGGCGGGCGACAAATCGGCGCTTGTAACCCGGTGCGCGCCAGGTGCCGCCCCTGGTCATCACGCCGCCGGCCGGGGGGCGTGCGGCGGGGCCAGATGGTCGCACAGGGATGCGAAGCGCGCCGCCGAAGGGGACAGGGTATGGCCGCGGATGGTGATGATTGCAATCGTGCGTGTCATGGCCGGCCTCACGATCCGCAGCACCTTCAAGGCCGTGCTCTGGGGAACCGCCACGGCCGGCATGATCCCCGCGCCAAGGCCCGCCTCCACCATCGCAACCATCGTACTGATGTGGCTGAACTCGTAGCTCAGGTCGGCGGCGAGTCGTTCGTCTTTCAATGCTGCCTGCAACTGCTGCTGCAATTGTGAAGCGCCCATCGCGAGCAGCCGCATCTTCGCGAGCTCGCGCAGCGAGATCGAACTCTTCTGCGCCGCGGCGTGCGACGCCGGCACGATGGCAATGTAGTTGTCGACGAAGAGCGGCCGCCACTCGAGCTCTCCGGGCCGTTCGGGCTGCAGTCCGATGCCGAAATCCACCTCGCGACGGCGCACGGCTTCCAGAAGCTCGGGCTGGTTCAGCTCCCGGACGCTCACCGAGATGCCCGGGAAGTCCGCCGCGAACTGTGTCAGCAGCGCCGGCAGACGACTGCCGGCCACGGTGGGAACGCAAGCGAAGGAAAGGTGGCCCTGCTGCGCGTCGGCGGTCTGCTGGATGCGCGCCAGCGCGGCATCGAGCTCAGCCATCGCCTTGCGCGTGCTGATCATGAGCTGCTCGCCCTCGGGCGTCAGCTCGACTCTGCGCGTGGTGCGCTGAAAGAGCGCCACACCCAGGCGGTCTTCCAGCTGCTTGATCTGCATGCTGACCGCCGGCAACGACAGGTGCACCTGCTCGGCAGCCTTGCGGAAGCTGGCGTTGTCTGCGACAGCGAGGAAGGTGGACAGTACCTTCAGGTTGACCTTCATGGAACCCCCTTGAACAATGGCTCAGATTATTTGACTTGTCCGTCAGGCGTCGCAATCCTAGCATCGCCTTCCACTGAACAAGGAGGCGTCGTGACGCGAAAGCAAAAGGAACTACGTACCGACATCGGGTGGAGCGACGCCAGCAGCATCACCCTGTTCGGCAGGGACTTCCCGAGCGAGATCCTCGGCCACCTGAACCTGGGCGACATGGGCTTCATGGAGCTGACCGGGCGCTTTCCCACCGCACCTGAATCGCGCATGTTCAACGCCATGGTGGTCACGCTGGTGGAGCACGGGATCACCCCCAGCGCCATCGTGGCCCGCATGACCTACCTGGGCGCGCCCGAGTCGCTGCAAGGCGCGGTGGCCGCCGGCCTCAATGGCCTGGGCACGGTGTTCGTCGGCAGCATCGAAGGCGCGGCGAAGTTGCTGCGCGAAGCCATGCCCGAGCCCGATGCGCAGGCGGACTTCGCCGCCCTCGCTGCCGCCGTGGTCGAAGCAATCCGGCAGCAAAAGCGCATCGTCCCCGGCATCGGGCATCCCCTGCACAAGCCCATCGACCCTCGCACGCCGCGCCTGCAGGCGCTGGCCCGCGAGAACGGTTTCGATGGTCCGTACCTGAGACTGATGGAAGCCGTCGCCGCCGAGGCCGAGCGCACCAGCGGCAAGGTGCTGCCGATGAACGCCACCGGCGCAATCGGCGCGCTGTGCTGCGAAATGGGCTTCGACTGGAAGATCTGCCGAGGACTGGGCGTGATGGCCAGGGCGGTCGGCCTGGTCGGCCACATCCTGGAAGAGTCTCGCCGGCCGATGGCCGAGGAAATCTGGCACCGCGTGGAAGCGATGGCGACCGCGCACCTGCGCAGCGGCGCGAAGGAGGAAGCGCAATGACGGGCGAGTTCGTGAAAGACAAGGTGGTGCTGGTCACCGGGGCCGGCGGCGGCATCGGCCGCGACTTCGCATTGGCGCTGGCCCGCGAGGGCGCCAAGGTGGTGGTGAACGATTTGGGCGCCTCGCTCGGCGGTGAGGGCCGCGACCTCGCGCGGGCCCAGAGCGTCGTCGACGAGATCGCCTCCTTTGGCGGCACGGCGGTGGCCAACGGCGACAGCGTCGCCGACTGGGACGCCGCCAACCGGATGGTGGCGCAGGCGGTGGACACGTACGGCCGCATCGACTGCGTGATCAACAACGCCGGCATTCTGCGCGACCGCTTCTTCTTCAACATGAGCGTCGACGAGTGGCGTGCCGTGATCGACGTGCACCTGAATGGCGCGTTCTACGTATCGCGGGCTGCCGCCACGCACTTCAAGGCGCAGCAATCCGGCTCCTGCATCCACATGGTGTCGACGTCCGGCCTGATCGGCAACTTCGGCCAGGCCAACTACTCCGCGGCCAAGCTGGGCATCATGGCGCTGTCCAAGTCCATTGCGATGGACATGGCCAAGTTCAACGTGCGCTCCAACTGCATTTCGCCGTTCGCCTTCAGCCGGATGATCGGCAACATTCCGACCGAGACGCCGGAGCAGAAGGCGCGGGTCGAACGGCTCCAGAAAATGGAAACGTCGAAGATCGCGCCGCTGGCGGTGTACCTCGCCAGCGATGCGGCGGCGGACGTCAGCGGGCAGGTGTTCGCGGTGCGCGCCAACGAGATCTTCCTCATGAGCCAGAGCAGGCCGCTGCGCGGCATGCACACGGCCGAGGGCTGGACGCCGCAGACGGTGGCCGAGCGCGTGATGCCGGCGCTGCGGCCGTCGTTCTACAAGCTGGACCGGTCGCAGGACGTGTTCGACTGGGACCCGGTCTAGCGGACAGCCATGATCGACGTCCAGGCCGTCCGCGCGTGGGACTTCCCGACGCTGCGGCAGGCGTACACGCCATTCGACGCGATCCGCTACGCCCTGGCGCTGGGCTACGGCAGCGACCCGGTCGACCCGCGCCAACTGCGCTACGTCTACGAGCGCGAGCAAGCGGCGGTGCCTACCTTCGCCAACGTGCTGTGCCACCCCGGCTTCTGGATCAGCGATCCGCGCACCGGCATCGACGCCACGCGGGCGGTGCACGGCGAGCACCGCATGGAGTTTCACGCGCCGTTGCCGCCGCAAGGGACGGTCAGTGCCCGCACGCGCGTACTCGACGTTCTGGACAAGGGGCCGGGCAAGGGCGCACTGGTTGTGTTCGAGCGGCTGCTGCGCGACGACGCCACGGGCTTGCTGCTGGCGCGCCTGGAGCAGCACACGCTGTGCCGGGGCGACGGCGGCTTCTCCGGCGCGGCGCCGCCACCACGCGCACCGGCGGCACCGGCACCCGTGGCGAACGCCCCCGACTTTGTCGTCGACGTCCCGACGCTGCCGCAGGCCGCCCTGCTTTACCGCCTGAGCGCCGACCCCAATCCGCTGCACGCCGATCCTCTTGCGGCGCGGGCCGCCGGGTTCGAGCGCCCCATCCTGCACGGCCTCTGCACGTTCGGCATCGCCTGCCGCGCCGTCGTCCAGGCTTGCACCGGCGACGAGCCGGCGCGGCTCAAGGCCCTGGCCGGGCGCTTCTCCGCGCCCGTGTTCCCCGGCGAGACGCTGCGCACCGAGATCTGGCGCGACGGTGGCGGCGCGCTGCGCCTGCGTTGCGTGGCGACCCAGCGCCAGGTGGTCGTACTCGCGGGCGGCACCGCCACCGTGTCCTGCTGAACAACCCAAGGAAGCTTGCATCATGATTCGCTACGAAGTGCAGGACGCCATCGCGCAGATCCTGCTGGACAGCCCGCCGGTCAATGGCATCACCCATGACATGCTGGACACGCTGATGGCTCGCCTGCGCGATGCCGGCAGCGACCCGGAGGTGCGCGCGATCGTGATCGGCAGCGCGGTGCCGGGCCGGTTCTGCGGCGGCCTGGACCTTCGCAAGTTCCGCACGGGCTCGCCCGCGGACGCGCACTCGATCGTCAACAAGCTGTACTTCCAGCTGTTCGACCTCACGTCGGCCTTGCCGAAGCCGGTCATTGCGGCCGTCACCGGCGCGGTGCGCGGCGGCGGAATGTCCATCGCGATCACCTGCGACATGATCGTGGCTGCCGACGACGCCAGCTTCGGCTACCCGGAGCTGGAAGTCGGCCTGCTGCCGGCCATCCACTACAACCACCTCCCCCGCATCGTGGGGCGCCATCGCGCGTTCGACCTGCTTTTCACCGGCCGGGTGTTCGGGGCGCCGGAAGCGACGGATCTCGGGCTGGTCAGCCGCACGGCGCCGGCCCCGGAAGTGCTCGCCAAGGCAGCCGAGCTTGGCCGCCTGCTTGCCCGCAAGTCGCCCGAATTGATGCGCCTCGGGAAGGCGGCCTTCATGCGCGTGACGGACAATGGATACCGTCAGGGCGCGGCGGCGGCCGTGGACCTCGTCTCCACCGTCTTCGGCACGCCGGACTGCGCCGAGGGGTTGGCTGCCTTCGACGAAAAGCGGCAGCCGCAGTGGGGCCGCTCGTGAACCCGGCGCGCGGACTCGTGCGCGAGACCGCCCGGCCGGACGGCACGCATGACACCCGCCCGGCGCCTCGGCTCGGCGAACACACGAACCTGGTGCAAACGGGCTGGCCCGAAGAGAAACAAGGATGAACATCCGACGAATTGCCGGAGCGCTGGGCGCCGAAATCAGCGGAGTGGACCTGCACCAGCCCTTGACCGAGACCCAGGCAGCGTCCCTTTGGGCCGCATACCTAGAGCACAAAGTGGTTTTCCTGCGCAACCAGCCGCTCACCCCGGCCCAGTTCCTGGGTTTTGCGCGGACGTTTGGCACCCCACAGGAGTACCCGTTCGTGAAGGCCATTGATGGCTTTCCTCAGATCATCGAGGTCAAGAAGCTCGAGCACGAGCGCGTCAACTTCGGTGGCGTCTGGCATTCCGACACGACCTACCTGGATGAGCCTCCCATGGGCACGATGCTGTTGTCGAAGGAAATCCCCCCGCATGGCGGCGACACGCTCTTTGCGAGCCAGGAAGCGGCCTACGCGGCGCTGTCGGACACCATGCAACGGCTGCTGCACGGCCTGGTGGGCATCTCCAGCTCGGCCAAGGCGGACGTCTCGCGCACGCGCGAAGACCGCATGCACAGCGACGGCAAGCAACCTGCGCCCAAGGACTACGTCGCGCGGCATCCGGTGGTGCGCACGCATCCGGAGACCGGCGCGAAGTCGCTGTACGTGAACGTGGCCCACACAGTCGGCATCGAAGGGCTGACGGAGGCTGAGAGTGCGCCTTTGCTTCGTTTCCTGTTCGAGCACCAGGTCAAACCGGAATTCACCTGCCGCTGGTCCTGGGAGCCCGGTTCCATCGCTTTCTGGGACAACCGCTCTGTGCAGCACAACCCGGTGAATGACTATCACGGCTTTCGACGCGTGCTACAGCGGATCACGCTGGCGGGAAGCCGGCCGGTGTAAGCCGGCCGCGGGGGGCGCCCGTCAGGTCCTCCTCACCACAGCAGTTCGGCTTCCTCCATGGTGAGGACTCTGGCGTGCGGCGGCACGGGCTGCGCTGGCTGGGTGCGGCTGAACCGCGGTGCAGGCGCCGGTTGCGTGACGCCATCCACTTCGATGAACGTTCCGCGCGCGGCCAGGTGGTGGTGCCGCGGCGCCTCCTCCATCGACAGCACAGGGAAGACGCAGGCATCGGTGTTCTCCAACAACGCGCACCAGTGGGCCAGGGGTTGCTCGCGCAGGCGCCCGGCAATGGCTGATCGCAAGGCTGGCGACTCCTCGTAGCCGGCGGCTTCTTCGGCAACCGCGATCCCCAGCGCGGCCAGGAACTCCTTGCGGAACTTGGCTTCGATGGGCGCAACGGAGATCCAGCGCCCGTCGGCGCACTCGTAAACATCGTAGTAGTAGCGGCCGGAATCGAGGATATTGGCGCCACGCTCGTCTGTCTGCATGCCGGCGGCACGAAGCCCGTAGAACGGCGTCATCATCGAAGCCGTGCCGTCGACGATGGCGGCATCCACCACTTGGCCGTGGCCGGTACGTTTGGCCGCGAGCAGTGCGCTGAGCACCCCCACGGCGAGGTACAAGGCTCCGCCGCCGTAATCACCGACCAGGTTCAGCGGAGGCGTGGGAGCCGCGCCGGCACGGCCGATGGCGTGCAATGCACCGGTGATGCCGATATAGTTCAGGTCATGCCCTGCCGACAGGGCCAGCGGGCCGGTCTGCCCCCACCCCGTCATGCGGCCATAGACCAGCGCCGGGTTCGCGGCAAGACAGGGCGCCGGCCCAAGGCCCAGGCGTTCCATGACGCCGGGGCGGAAGCCTTCCAGCACCGCGTCTGCCTTGGCGACCAGGCGCAGCAACCAGTCGCGGGCCGCCGAGTCCTTCAAGTCTGCTGCCACCGTGTGGCGGTTGCGCAGCACCGTCTCGAAGCGCTTGGGTTTTTTCACGCCAAGGCCGGACTCCTCCATGCGCTCGACGCGTATCACGGTAGCTCCAAGATCGGCCAGAAGCATCGCGCTCATCGGCCCCGGCCCGATCGACGCAACTTCGATGATGCGGGTGCCTTCCAGCGGTCCCATGGTTCGCCTCCTTCTTCAGTTGGCTCGCACACCCGACAGGCGCGCGAACTTGGTCCACTTCCCCATCTCGCCGGCGATCGCCGAAACAAGCCGGAACATCGCAGGCTCAACGCTCGCTTTTGAGGGCGAGCAGGTTGCGCTTGATCGCAGCCAGGTGGTCGACCAGCCCCTGCCTGACTGCGGCATCCAGTCCGTCCAGCATGCGTTCGCTGACGTCGTGGCTGAGGGACCGCATCTCCACAACCTTCTTCGTCCCTCGGGCCGTGAGGTACACGCGCTTGACACGCCGGTCCACGTCGTCCGGCCGCCGCTGTACAAAGGACAGGGTCTCGAGCTTGTCCACCAGCCCGCCGAGTGCCGCCTTGCCGATGTCGAGCACATTGGCGAGGTCGCTCTGGATCATGCCGTCGTGCCGCGACAGGTGAGCGAGGATCCACCACTGCGAGCGCGTGAGGCCTGCCGGTTTCATCAACTCGTCGAACACGCTGCGACGCAGGCGCGCAACGTCGTGCAGCAGGAAGCCGAGACGGGCGTCCCAATTCTGGGCCTCCGGGTGCGAATCCGCTCTGGACCCCGCCGAGACCGTACTTGCCCTCTTCACTTTCACGGTAAGCACCGCCTCTCCATTCTTCAGCACGATACGTGCCGGATCCTGCATCTTGGGAGCTTCAATGTCCAGCCTTGAGCAGGTCGCGTCCGATGATCATCTTGAGTATGTGGCTGCTGCCGGCGGCGATCCTGTCCACCCGGGCATCGGCGTAGGCGCGGGCGATCGGCGTCTCCCACATGTAGCCCATGCCTCCGAAGAACTGGAGGCACTTGTCGATCAGCTCGCCCTCGAACTCCGATCCGCGCAGCTTGACGGCGGCGGCCTCGACCGGCGTCAGCTTGCCCGCCAGGTACTTCTCGACGCACCACTCGAGGAACACTTTCTGCACCAGGTAGCCGGACCAGAGGTCGGCCAGCTCGAACTGCGTGTTCTGGAAGGCCGCGATGGGCTTGCCGAACACCTGCCGTTCCTTGACGAAGCGGATCGTTTCCTCCAGCACGAACTGCATGACGGCCACGTAACGCACGGCCGATGTCAGGCGCTCCTTGGCCAGCATCCCCATCAGCTGCGCAAAGCCCTTGTTTTCCTCACCACCGATCAGATTGCCGGCCGGCACGCGGACGTCGTCGAAGAAGAGCTCGAGCGTGTCCTGGGCCTTGCGGCCGATTTTCTCGAGTGCTTTTCCCTTGACGAAGCCCGGCCGGTTCGTCTCGACCAGGATCAGGCTGATCCCCTTGGCCCCCGCGGTCGGGTCCGTCTTGCACGCGACGATGACCACATCGGCATTGCTGATGTAGGTCTTCTGGCCGCGGATGACGTATTCGCCCTTCTCGAGCCGGGCGGTCGTGCGGATGGCCTGCAGGTCACTGCCGGCATGGGGCTCGGTCATGGCGATCGCGAACAGCGCCTCCCCGGAGACGGCCTTCGGGAGCCATTGGCGCTTTTGCTCGGGGGTGCCGTAACGGGTCACATAAGGAACGGCCACGTCCGAGTGCAGCGAGAACACGGGGCCGCCGCCGCCGACGCGCGCCATCTCCTCGGTGAGGATGACGCTGTAGATGAAGTCTCCCCCGACTCCCCCAAACTCCTCGGGTACGTCGCAGCAGAGCATCCCCATCCGCGCGGCCTTCAGCCAAAGTTCGCGCGGCACGGTGCCGGCCTTCTCCCACTCCTGGCGGTGCGGCAGTATCTCGTCGTCCACGAAGCGGCGGACGGCCTGCTGGAACATGCGATGTTCATCGGTGTAAAACTTCTCAGCGATCATGGGCTGCTTTCCTGTGTGTGATCTCGTCCAGCAGGTTTTGCCTGTCTTGATCGAGTTCCGGCGCGACGCGGCGCGTGGGGCCGTCCTCGAACGCGGACATCTTGAAAGGGCTGCCGACCACGCGTACCGGACCAAGCACGGGATCGATGGTTTCGACGAGCATGTTGCGTGCCGCCACTTGCGGATGGCGCAGGCATTCGGCGACGTCGTTGATCGGGCCGCTCGGGATGCCGAGCGCCTCGAAGCGGGTTGACCACTGGTCCGAGGTGGCCTTGCGCAGTTCGGCCTCGATCTCGGCCCGCAGCCGCGGCCGGTTGGCTACGCGCTTCACGTTGCTCACGTAGTCCGGGTGCTCCGCCAGGTCATCCCGGTGCAGCGCGGCGCAGAGCTGGCGAAACAGCTTGTCGTTGCCGCAGGCGAGCGTGATGAAGCCGTCCTGCGTGGCGAACGACTCGAACGGCATGATGGACGGGTGCATCGATCCCATGCGGGTGGCGACTTCGCCCGTCATCTGGTAGCGGCTGATGGGGGTCTCCATCAGCGCCAGCATGCAGTCGAACATCGCGATGTCGATCTGTGTGGTCTCTCCCGTGCGCTCCCGGTGCAGCAAGGCCGCATTGACAGCTGTCGCGGTGAACAGTCCGGCGCCGATGTCGGCGATCGAGATGCCGGCTCGGCTCGGCTCCCGATCCGGGTTGCCCGTGATGCTCATGAGCCCCGAGAGGCCCTGCATCACCATGTCGTAACCCGGCTTGAGCCTGGCGGGTCCGGTATGTCCGTAGCCGGAGATGGAGGCGTAGACCAGGCGCGGAAAGCGCGCCTGCAGCGCGGGCCAGCCGTACCCGAGCTTGTCCATCACGCCGGGCCGGAAGTTTTCGACCAGGACGTCCGCGTCGGCCAGCAAGTCATCGAAGACGGTCCGGTCGTCCTCCCGCCGCAGATCGAGCGCAATCGATTCCTTGCCGCGGTTGATGGAGTTGAAGTAGCAGGGCCTCCCCTTCACGAAAGGACCATACGCGCGAGAGTCGTCGCCCTTGCCGGGTTCCTCCACCTTGATCACCCGCGCGCCCAACTCGCCGAGCAGCATCGTGCAATACGGGCCGGACAGCACCCGCGAGAGATCGACGATCGTGACGCCGTTCAGGGGGCCCCTCCTGGGCGCCCGGGTTGCCGTCGTCTCACTGGGCATAGGACTCCTCACCGGGTGAATAGGCAAAGCGCCCCGCATCCAGCACCACCCGCCGGGCATCGCCCGTGCTGGTGCGAAACACCGCCTCGCCGGGGGCCACGACCCAGATATCGGTGTTCAGGACCTCGCCTGGGTAGACGGGGGCCGTGAAGCGGGCGCTGTAAGACCGGAATCCCGCGTCGCGGCCGCGGCACAGGACCTTCATCAAGCCATACGCAACCATTCCCCAGGTCGCCGCACCTTGCAGGATGGGTCGCGGGAAACCAGCCGCCGCAGCAACCTTCGGGTCCACGTGCAGCGCGTTCAAGTCGCCCGACAGCCGGTACAGCAGGCCGGCTTGAGGCAGGATGGGTTGGGAGTAGACATGGTCCGGTGGACGCTGCGGAACGACCGTGGCCGCCGCCGCCCCGCCGGCGGCTGGCGGGGGTGCATCCTGCACCCCCTGCTTGCGACAGACGACGGTGTTGGTGATGGTGCAAATCAGTTCCCCGGTGGGGCGATCCCTGATTTCCCGTACGGTGTAGACGAGCAGGTCCTTGCCCCGGCCCTTGTCCACCACGCGGTCCACGCGCAGCGTCCCCGTGACTTCGCCCTCCGGCGGAATGGGCCTGTGCAATGTGATGCCCTGCTCGCCATTGAGCACCGTTTTCCAGTCCATGCCCAGCTGGGGTTGATCCTTGATCCACATGCCCGGATACGCGAGCACGCCGCCGAAGCCGGGCAGCACCCGCAGGCCCTCCTCGTACAGGTACGCCAAGTCGATGGCATCCGTCGGATCAGCCCCAAGGCCGACGCCGAGGGCGTACAGGATGGCGTCCTTGCGCGTGTAGGTGTGCTCGATGCGCTCCTGATGGAAAGAGCGAATCAGCGCCAGGTCGGCAGCGGCAGGCTTGCGGTTGTCCATCGTGACCACTCAGATCGGATCCCAGGAGAAGATGTCGGCGCTGCGGTCCAGCGGATAGAAGGATGCCTTCATGGCGGGCAGCATCTGCTCCGCCAGCGTTGCCGGCGTCCAGCCTTCGGAGCGATGCACGCTGCGGATGGGGCGCGGCTGACTGAACAGGAACATTTCGTTCTGCCGGGCGCCGAAGATCTGGCCGGTGACGCCGTCGGAGAGGTCGCTGCAGAGGAAGACCACGAGCGGTGCGACTTTCTCCGGCGTCATCGCCCGCATCCGGTCGATCCGGCGGCGGTCTTCTTCCTTCTCCGTAGGGACGGTTCCGACCAGGCGGCTCCAGGCGAAAGGCACGATCACGTTCGAGCGCACGCCGAAGCGCTGCATGTCGAGCGCGATGGCCTTGGACAGGCCGACCACGCCCATTTTCGCGGCCTGGTAGTTGGCCTGGCCCACATTGCCGATGACCCCCGAGCCCGAGCTGAAGTGAACGAACCGTCCCCGCCCCGTCTCGCGGAAGTGCTCGGCGGCGGCGCGCGAGACGTTGAAGTAGCCGGTCAGATGCACGTCCTGTACCGCCTGCCAGTCCTCCAGCTTCATCTTGTGGAAGATCGCATCCCGGAGAAAGCCGGCGTTGTTCACCACGGCATCCAGCCGTCCGAACTCGGCGATCGCCTGCTGCACCATGGCCTGCGCGGCGTCGACCTGGCAGATGTTGCCGCCGTTGGCGACCGCCTTTCCACCGGCGGCACGGATCTCCTGAACCACCTGTTCGGCCGGCGGCGCGGCTTGCTCCGGCCGGCCGTCGGTGGTGACACCGAGGTCGTTGACGACGACGGACGCCCCTTCGGATGCCGCGAGCAACGCAATTGCGCGGCCGATGCCGCGGCCGGCGCCGGTGACGAGCACCACCTGGTCCTTCAATGACTGTCCCACTGTCAGCTCCTTCCGTTCAATCCAAGAATCGTGATGGCTGCGATGCCCTGGTAAGGCACCCCGCCGAGGTTGTGCGTGAGGCCGATGCTGGGCGTCGCGAGCTGGCGCTCCCCCGCGCGTCCGAGCAGTTGCTGGTAGAGCTCGTACGACATCCTCAGGCCGGACGCCCCGATGGGGTGGCCAAAGCACTTGAGCCCGCCATCCACCTGGCAGGGCACGCCGCCATCCCGATCGTAGAAGCCGTCGAGGACGTCGCGCACTGCCCCGCCCTCAGGCGAAATGAACAGATCCTCCATCGTCACCAGCTCGGTGATCGAGAAACAGTCGTGCACCTCGATGAGGTCCACCTGGGTGCGGGGATCCGTGATGCCGGCCTCTTCGTACGCTCGGGTCGCGGCGCTGCGCGTCGTGCGTACGTGGGAGCCGTCCCAGCCGCTCATGCTCGACTCGATGCCCGATCCGATGGACAACTGCACCGCCTTGATGGTGACGAAATCGTTCTTGCCGAGGCCCCGGGCAATATCGGGCGTGGTGACAATGGCTGCTGCTGCGCCATCGCTCACGCCACAGCAGTCGAACAGTCCCAATGGGTCGGCGATCATCGGCGCGTCGAGGATCTGTTCGATTGTCAGCCGCTTGCGCAGGTGCGCCTTGGGGCTGAGGACGCCGTTCTCGTGGCTTTTCCAGGAAACGTGCGCCAGGGCCTTCTTCAGTTCATCCTTGCTCACGCCGTGCCGCGCGCGGTAACCGGCGGCCAGCTGGGCGAATGCCGCCGGGGCGGAGCCGAAGTTCAACCACAGGTCGTTGAACGTTCCCTTGAATGGCGTCGGCAGCCCGCCGTAGCCGGTGTCCTTGAGCTTTTCGGCACCGATGGCCAGGGCGATGTCGGCCGCGCCAGAGGCAACGGCATAGACGGCGCCGCGCAGCGCTTCCGTGCCCGTGGCACACATGTTTTCCACCCGACTGAACGGAATGCCGTCCAGCCTGAGCGCGGTGGAGGCGGGAATCGCCGAGTTCCCCACGTTGATGCCATCGGCGCCCGACCCGTACCAGGCTGCATCGATCTGGCTGCGCTCGATGCCGGCATCGTCCATCGCCTCTGTGAAGGCTTCGGCCAGCAGCTGCGCGGTACCGGCATCCCAACGCTCGCCGAACTGCGAACACCCCATCCCGAGAATGGCGACCTTGTCTTTGATTCCCTTAGGCACGATGGCTCCCCGTTCGGTTGGTTGCAGGTGTGGCTTTCCAGAAGTAGCGCGGGTACTTCCGGGTGGTGTCGTAGTCCTTGATCCGGAAGATCATGCGCACGGGCGTGCCCACTTCGACGGAAGAGTCCCGCGCGACATCGGCGATCTCCATCATCAGGCGCGCACCGTTTGCAAATGCGACGAAGCCGACGTACAACGGCGGTGCCGGGTGGTAGGAGAGCCAGTCGGCGGTGATGGTCAACACTTCGCCGGATTCAGGCGCGAGCGAGACCTGCGTGAACTCGGCTTCCGGCGCATGGCATTGCGGGTTCACGCAGATCGGCAGCTGCGGAAACTGCACCGTGCCGCAACGGCCGCATCGACCCGCCCGAAATCCGTACACCTGGCCGGCCGAACGATACTGCTCGGACGCAATGGATTTGACCGGTTTTTCGGAACGCATGCCCCAGTCCGGCTTGACGAATCCTTCGTACGCGGCCAGCCGCATGTACGATTCTTCAAGCAACGCGTCGGCCAAGACCGCAGCGACGCCACGCGCCGGACGATAGCTGTCGATCTGGTCCGTCACGTGCAGCACGAGCGCGTCGCAGCCTTGCCCGAAGCCAACCATCAGGATGCGGTCACCGGGCCTGGCTTTCTCGAGCACACAGGCCAGCATCAGCAGCCCGTGCGCCGCGCCGGCATAGCCACAGCGTGCGTGCAATGAGTCGGCCTCGGCTTCCGGGCGGACGCCCAGCTTCCGGGCAACGGCGCTTGCGATACCGCCAAGGGCGGACGGCAGAATGAAGTGCGTCACCTCGCCGGGCCGCACCCCGCTGCTCTCGAGCGCGCGCAGCGCGATGTCCGGCACGAGCTTCAGGTAGCCCTCGTCCCGCACCCAGCGCTCTTCCCACCAGAAATCGGAATCCGCGCCGCGCCCACGGACGTGGTCGTTGAACATCTCACGGCTGCTCGCCGACCCGATCATCGTTGCAATCACGCCTTCGGCGCCGAACGTCAACGCGCCCGCGCCTGCGCCGTAGCCGACCTCCTGCGCGCTCGCGGGCAAGGCGCGCGGCCGGTCGCTGACCACCAGCATCGAACGGGCATCCTGGTCGAGGGCGGCGAGGATGCCGGCGGTGGCCATTCGCTGGGAACCGGCGAGATCCAGCGTCTGGACATCCTTGCCGAGCCCCGCCGCCGCGGCGACAAGGCTGGAATTCTGAAGATCGTCGAAGGGCCAATTGGTCGATCCGGCATACAGCCTGGAGATGCGGGCACTCCCTGGCGCCGGGCAGGCGTCGCGCACGGCCTCCACCGCCATGGTGATCGCGTCCTCATCCCAGTTGCAGAAGGAGCGCGCCCCCTTGGCTTGAGCCATGAGTGCTGGCGCCATCCACTTGTGTGCCCGCGCGATGGTCTGCTTGTCGATTCGCCACCGTGGCACGTACGCGCCATAGCCAGTGATGCCCCTGATCTGCACTGTCACTTCTATCTCCTGCAATTTCGTATGGCACGATACCATATGTGCCATTACCGTTTTTTCGGAAATCTCGGGATCGTTCCGGATATCGAACAAACGCGCGGAATGGGGCTCAGCGGAAACAGCCGCGGCAAACCAACGAGAAGGGCAACTTCGCTGGATGATCCTGGCGAGCGAGGCGTCGAACGAGGGCCGCCGGCTTCTCGCGCCGGATTGAACAGTTCTTCAGATAATTTGAGTTGCGAGACTGCAAGGGCGCCCCTAAAGTCAAGACAGCCTGCGCCGCGCTGAGCCTGCGCGCGCCGGATTCGGGGGTCAGAGATGGCCAATGTGTTATCAGCCGCCCCAGGCGGCAGTTGAGGAGACAAGGCCCATGAGCCTTCGTGAATTCTTTGGCGCACTCACCGTGTGCGCGGCGGCAACCTTCCACCCCGCGTGGGCACAGGACGCTTCCAGCTTTCCAAGCAAGGTCGTCAGGATCATTGCGCCGGCCGCTCCCGGCGGCCCATCCGACACCATGGCACGCCTGGTGGCGGAGCGCCTGTCGCGCGCGCTCGGCCAGCAGGTCATCGTGGAAAACCGGCCTGGCGCTTCGCAAATGCTCGGAACGGATCTCGTGGCCAAAGCGGCACCCGATGGGCACACGTTGTTGCTGGCCACCAGCTCGGCCATCGTGATGCTCCCCTCCACGGGCAAGCAGATGCCCTATGACCCGAAGCGAGACCTGACCATGGTCGCTCACCTGGCGACCACGCCGCTGGTGTTGTATGCGCACTCGGCAATGCCCGTGTCGAACCTGCAGCAGATGATCGCTCTGGCCAAATCCAAGCCGGGCAAGCTGAGTTATGGCTCCTTCGGCAATGGCACCAGCGCAAACATTCTGGGCGAGTACTTCAGCAAACGTGCCGGAGTCAAGATGGTCCACGTGCCGTACAAAGGCATCGTGCCCATGGCCACGGATCTGGCCGGCACCCAGATCGACTTCGGTATCGGGGACGCGGGTTCGCCCGCCCCCTTCGTGAAGGCCGGCAAGATCAAGGCCTTGGCCGCGTCCGGCAAGGCACGCTCGGCCACCCTGCCGGACGTGCCCACTTTCGCAGAACTGGGAATCGCCGGCATGGAGCCGTTCTCGTCCTGGCTTGCCGTCATGGCCCCGGCCAACACGCCGAAGCCAATCGTCGACAGGCTCTCTGCGGAAATCGTCAAGATCGTCCGCGCTCCGGAGATGCTCGAACGCTATCACGGCATCGGCCTGACCCCTACCGGTCTCGGTGCGGCGAATGCGACGGAGCTCATGAATGCGGAAATGGCGGTGTGGCAAAAGATCATCTCCGACGTGCCTGACGTCAAGTTCGACTGAAGCCAAGGCGCCGCTCGTCCGGCAGGGGCGGGCGGCGCCGTGCAATTGCATGCGGGGACTGCTGCGCAGCCGTGATCCCTACCCGCTGGAGCCGCGCTGCCATCGGCATAGCTGGTTCCAGGCTTTCATCGATGGCGACGGCAGCATAGGCGCCACCTGGTGCGCGCGGCCCCAAGCGCCATGCCAGCCCGGCGCCCCAACGCCGGCGAATCCCGTTTGAACTCAGCGCAGCATGGCGACCGCACTGGCAAGCGAAACCAAGACCACGCAGACTGCGCAAGCCGCCATAACACGCGGACTTGCCCCGGCAGGTATCTTCGCCAGTTGGCGGCGTCGCCCCTCTCCCATCAACAGCATGCCGCCGGAAATCGCGAGGAATCCGATGCCAAGGAATTCGACCGGTCGATCGGCTGCGTTGACGCCGATGCGAAGTACCAATAGCGCGTTGACGATCATCGCCAACCCGGTTCGGCTCCATGCGAGGGTAGTCCGTTGTGCCTGAACGCCCCGGTCCTCTGTGCGCGTCATTGGCGTGCGAGCACGATGGCCGCGCTTGCCGACAACGCCAGAATGCATGTCGACAAGACCACCAAGAGCCTTGAATACGGCAGCGGACGCGAATGCCTTATCGCGATTTCATTGGCTTTCCAGCGCTGATAGGCGCCTGCTCCCAACAACGCGGCGAGCAACGCCAGGGCGACGCTGGCACCGGCAACGAAGGCCGCCGGCTGGATGTGGGATGCGAACTCTCGCAGCAGGATCGCGCCCGCGAGAATGGCAAGCGCCGTTCTGACCCAGGCGAGAAACGTCCGCTCGTTCGCCAGCGAGAAACGATAGTCCGGCTCGTCGCCCTGCTCGTGCCATTTTTGTCCTTGCGCGGCCATCACGAAACCACCTGGTAATAGAGATTTTGGGGATGCCGCGCCTGGGCGAAGAAGAACCACCGCTCCGCCAACACACCCGCCAGCTGAACCGGCACTGCGACAAGCCATGCCGCGCTCCATCCACTGGCCACCGCAAATGCCACGAGCGCGAGCGGCACCGCGAATGCGAACAGCTGGAAGATGAGCTTCATTCGCCGGAATGCCGCGACCGACGCGTGGTGAAAGAATTCCCGTGTGTTGAATGAGCCCCCGGTCATGCCCATGGACTTCTGGACAATGCCGGGCGACTTGATCCCCGTTGCCGACTGGAGCGTGGACTTCGGCTTGAGCCTCGCATTGCGCCGCAGTGCCAGGGTCCGGGTCAGCCATGCGAGCGTCGTGACGGCAAACGCCCAGGCGCCCAGGCGCGCGGCGAATTGATGCTGGCCCCATGCCACGCCCAGCGCTCCCGCAAGAACCAGCCCCGACGCCAGGCCGATGACGGTGTAGTTCACGATGGTCAATGGATGCGCCCACTCCTGGATGAACCGGATGCACGCGTAGATCATGGCGGTGCAGTACCAGAGCAGAGCGGACACGGCAATGACGGCCAGCGGAAGAAGTGCAGAGACCTCTCCGGGCCGCGTCGAGAAGGTTAGCAGGCAGGCCCATATCCCCACGAGCAGGATGAATATCGGCAGCACGATGACCTCCCGCGACATCCAGGATGTCCGCCACATCATCGCGGCGCGCCAGGCCCTCATGGGATGCCCCAGGTGAAAAAAGGAAGCCACCAGCGAGACGATGGCGAGCACCACAGCTGTCCAGAGCGATCGCGCGACGAACGCGTTGTCCAGGCCGGCGCCTAGCAGCTGCGAGAGCGCCATGACGACGGCCAATCCCTGGGCCGCGCCTGCCAGCGTGGTGAAGGTGATGATGGAGAGCGCGGGGTTCATCAGGCTTCCAGGACAGGTTCGGGCGAATCGGCGTCATCGGCCGGGATCTGCAGGTGGCCGTTCTCGACGTTCACTCCCACCTTCCGGCCGCTCACGCTCACCACCGCTCGCGGCAGGTAGTGATTGGCGGGTTGCGTTTCCCACTCCGGCATCAGCTGGTAGCCGCCGCGCGCCCTGATGGCCTTCGAGATTTCGGAATTCGCGTCCTTGATGTCGCCGAACAGGCGCGCGCCCGTCGGGCAGGCCTTCACGCAGGCAGGCTTTCTGTCCTGCGGGGGAAGCAGCTCGTCGTAGATCCGGTCGACGCACAGCGTGCACTTGGTCATGACCTTCCGCTCGGCGTCCAGCTCCCGCGCGCCGTACGGGCAGGCCCAGCTGCAGTAGCTGCAGCCGATGCACTTGTCGTAGTCGACCAGGACGATGCCGTCCTCGGCGCGTTTGTAGCTGGCGCCTGTCGGGCACACCGGCACACAGGGCGGCTCCTCGCAATGCAGGCAGCTCTTCGGGAAATGAATTGTCTGCGTATCCGGGAACGTGCCGGCCTCGTAGGTCTGCACCCGATTGAAGAAGGTGCCGGAGGGTTCCGCGCCATACGCATCCAAATCCGCGAGCGGCCCCGCCGCGCCGGAGGTGTTCCACTCCTTGCACGACGTCACGCAGGCATGGCATCCGACGCACACGTTGAGGTCGATCACCAGCGCCAGCTGCCTGGCGAGTGTCTCCTGGGTTGCCGCAGTACTCATGGCATTCTCACGCTGGGTTGGACCGAGTGGTGGGCGCTGGCTTGGGGACTGGTTTCGGCTTCATCCTCGGCCTGCGCAGGCCGAATCCGTACCCGCACGTCATACCAGCCCGCCTGGCCGGTCACCGGGTCCGAGTTGCTGATGGCACCGCGCTTGAACGGAAGCTCTTCGGTGATCAGGTGATTGAGCAGGAAGCCTTTGCGCGATTCGTCCGCTTTGGGCGCCAGGCTCCAGGCCCCGCTGGCCTTGCCGATGGCATTCCACGTCCACACCGTGCCCGGTTCCACCGCTTCGCTGTAGCGGACCATGCAACGGACTTTGCCCCATTGACTTTCGAGCCAGCACCATCCGCCGTCCGGAATGCCCGCACTCGTTGCAGTCGAGGAATTGACGTACAGGTAGTTGTGGCTGTGAATCTGCCGCAGCCAGGCGTTCTGCGAGTCCCATGAGTGGTACATGGCCATCGGCCTTTGCGTGATGGCGGCCAGGGGATAGGCCTCGGTATCGGTGCACGCTTCCTCCAGCGGCGGATACCAGAAGGGCAACGGATCGAAGTAGGTGTCGATGCGGTCGCGCAAATGTTCGGGCGGCTGCCGCCCCTTCGTTTTGCCCCGCGCGGCGAGACGGAAACTCTGAAGCGTGTCCGAATAGATGGCCAGCTGCACGGGGTCGTTCCTCTGTCGCCAACCCTTCTCCATCGCGAAGTCCAGGTAAGGGCGGTTCCAGTTGCGCATGTACTGCTGGTCCAGTGGCATGTGGTACTGGAACATGCAATTGTTCTTGGCGTACATCTCCCACTGCTTCGGGTTCGGCTCGCCCTTCAGGTGCTGCGTGCCGTCCTTGCCGCGCCACCCCATGAGGAAACCGACGCCCGGCTGGGGCTGGAAGTTGACGACGAAGTCGGGATAGTCCTTGAACTTCCGCGTGCCGTCGGCCCGCGTGAACGCCGGAAACTTCAGGCGGGACGCGAGCTCGATCAACACTTCCTGGAAGGGCCTGCACTGCCCCGTCGGTGGCACCACGGGAACGCGGACCGAGTCCACCGGCCCGTCGAACTCGGAGATGGGCCGATCCAGCATGCTCATCACGTCGTGCCGTTCGAGGTACGTGGTGTCCGGAAGCACCAGGTCCGCGAAGGCGACCATCTCGCTTTGGAACGCATCGCACACGACGAGGAAGGGGATCTTGTACTCGCCTGCCTCATCCCGCGCGTTCAGCATTTCGCGCACGGCCATGGTGTTCATCGTCGAATTCCAGGCCATGTTGGCCATGAAGATCAGCAAGGTGTCCAGGCGATAGGGGTCTCCGCGCGTGGCGTTGGTGATGACGTTGTGCATCAACCCATGCGCGGAAAGCGGGTGCTCCCAGGAGAAGGCATGGTCGATCCGAAGAGGGGTGCCGTCTTCATGGATGGCAAGCTCTTCGGGGCTGGCCGGAAAGCCCAACGGCGCCGCGCTGAGCGGGGTGTTCGGCTTCACCATCGACGGGTCGTTGAAGGCCCGGTAGTTCGGCACGATGTGCCGCGGATAGGGCGCCTTGTGCCGGAAGCCGCCGGGCGCGTCGATGGTGCCCAGGACGCTCATCAGCACCGCCAGTGCTCTCACGGTCTGGAATCCGTTCGAGTGGGCAGCGAGCCCCCGCATCGCATGGAAAGCGACGGGCCGGCCTTGCGTGGTCTCGTGGCGCTTGCCCCACGCATCCGTCCAGGGGATGGGAAGCTCGAAGGCCTGGTGCAGCGCCGTTTGCCCGAGCTCCTGGGCCAGCTTGCGGATGCGGGCCGCGGGAATTCCCGTGATGGTCTCGGCCCATTCGGGCGTTGTCGTCTGGACGCGCTCGCGCAGGAGCTGGAACGCCGGCGCGACGCGCGTGCCATCCGCCAGCGTGTAGTGGCCTTCGAGCGCCAGCGCCCGCCCCTCCTCGATTCCTTCCGGATAGGCCGTCACGACGCAGTTGTTCGCCATGTCCCAGGCCAGCTTGTTGTGCGGATTTCGGCCATCGCCGGGCGGACCGGCAGCGGGATCGAAGGCGAACAGGCCTTCGCGCTCGCCTTCATCCAGCACGACGAGCTGGGGCGCATTCGTGAATCGCTGCAGGAAAGGCCGGTCGACGAGGCCGGTGCCGATCAGTTCGTGCAGCAGCGCCATGAAGAGCGCGCCATCCGTTCCTGGCCGGATCGGAATCCACTCGTCGGCGATCGCGGAATATCCGGTGCGGATGGGATTGATCGAGATGAAGCGCCCGCCTTCGCGCTTGAACTTTCCCAGCGCGATCTTCATCGGGTTGCTGTGATGATCCTCGGCGGTGCCGATCATGACGAAAAGCTTGGCGCGCTCCAGGTCGGGCCCGCCGAACTCCCAGAAGCTTCCGCCGATGGTGTAGATCATCCCCGCCGCCATGTTGACCGAACAGAACCCACCGTGGGCCGCGTAGTTCGGCGTGCCGAACTGGCGGGCGAACAGCCCGGTGAGGGCCTGCATCTGATCGCGGCCCGTGAACAGCGCGAACTTCTTCGGGTCGGTGGCGCGAATGCGCCCGAGCCGCTCCGTCAGGATGTCGAACGTGCGCTCCCAGGAGATCGGCTCGAACTCCCCTGCCCCACGCTCGCTGACGGGCCTGCGCAGCAGCGGTTGCGTGAGCCGCGCGGGGGACTTCTGCTTCATGACGCCGGCACTGCCCTTGGCGCAGATCACCCCCTTGTTGATGGGATGGTCCGGGTTGCCGTCGATGTACCGGACTTCCCCTTCCCGCATGTGCACCCGGATGCCGCAGCGGCAGGCGCACATGTAGCACGTGGTCGTCTTGACTTCGGTACTTGCCGTCAGGCTCGCGGTCGCGTCGTGGATCGGTTTTCGGGAGAGGAACTCAAACATCCGACGAATCGTAGAGATCATTCATCAATCGATATAGCGGATAATTTCACTTGTCATGACCGATAAAACAGATCAACGCGTCCGGCTCACGATTCGCCAGCTGGAGGTCTTTTCGGCCATCGCGCGGGGCGGAACGACCCGCGCCGCGGCGGAGCAGGTGGCCCGCTCCCAATCAGCGGCCAGCAACTCGCTGGCCGAACTGGAGACAGCGCTCGGGGTCCAGCTTTTCGACCGCGTGGGCAAGCGCCTGGTGCTCAACGAGAACGGGCGCGCCCTGCTCGCCCGCGCCGCGGGCATCGTGGAACAGGCGGCCGAAACGGAAGCGTTGTTCACGGCATCTCACCTGGCGCCGCTGCGGCTGGCCTCGAGCTACACCATCGGCGAATACCTGTTGCCGGACCTGATCGCCAGCTGGAAGACCACCCATCCCAACAGCCAGATCAAATTGAGCATCGGGAACACGCAACAGGTCTTCGAGTCCGTCGCATCCTTCGCTGTCGATGTCGGATTCATCGAGGGTCAGCATTCGCACCCGGACCTCACGGTGCGCCGATGGCGAACCGACGAGCTGGCAGTCATCGCCTCGCCCACCCACCCATTCGCCAGGCGCAAACCCACGTTGCGGCAACTGGCGGACGCGGCATGGATCCTGAGGGAGCCCGGGTCCGGCACGCGCGAAGCCTCCGACCGCTGGTTGATCCAGTCGCTGCAGCATGTGGACGTGGACCTCGAACTTGGCACCAACGAAGCAGTCAAGCGCGTCGTCGCGCTGGGGCTGGGATTGGGTTGCCTGTCGCGTCACACCGTCGTCGACGCGATCCGGCAGGGATGGCTTGTCGAGGTGAAAGCTCCTTTGCCCCGGATGCGCCGGACGCTTTCCATCGCCATGCATCGTTCGAAGAGGCTGGGCAGTGTCTCGCAGGATTTCCTGCGACATTGCACGCAGTCTGCGAGTCGCTAGGCCTGCACAGCGACTTGCGCGGCATCCACCGAAGGCGCGGCCCTTGACTTCGGCACCTCACCCAATTTGACTGCGGGCAGCCACTTGGCGCAAGACAGCCCCCGACCGGCTTGAGACGATGACGCCCATGTTTGACGACTGCTCGCCGGCGATCCCGTGCGCACCATTGCAGGTTCCCCACGGTAGATGCCCCACATTGACACCATGCAACAAATCAGCACCGAACTGCTCGCTGAATGCCGCAGTCTGGCCCAGCTGTGCGAAAGCTTGACGCACGAACAATGGCGCCTGCGCACAGACTTCTACGGCTGGACTCCCTGGGACGAGATCGCCCACCTGGCCTTCTTCGACGAGACCGGCCTGCAGGCGATCACCAGTCCGCAAGGCTTCGCGGCCGAGAGCGAGGAGTTGAAGAAGAAACTCAGTAGAGGGAACGAAATCAGCGCCATCACGCGTGGCCGCTTCGGTCACCTTGACGGTCCGTCGTTGCTGAAGCTGTGGCGGGAGCGACATGAGGCGCTTGCCACAGCGCTGGCCGGCATGGAACCAAAGGCAAGGCTGCCCTGGTACGGCCCGGAAATGAGCGCTCGGTCGTTCGCAAGCGCCCGCCTGATGGAGACTTGGGCCCATGGGCAGGACATCTGGGATGTGCTGGGGCGCGAGCGCGGACCCAGCCCCGGCTTGCGAAGCATTGCCCATCTCGGCGTCACTGCGTATGGCTGGACCTTCGCCAACCGGAGACTGCCCATACCCCAGCCCGTCCCCTTCGTGGACCTCGATGGCCCCGACGGCAGCCGCTGGACCTGGGGCGACGTTTCGGATCAGGACTATGTGCGCGGATCCGCTCTGGACTTTGCGCTGCTGGTGACGCAGCGGCGCCATCGCGGCGACGTCCAGCTGCAATGGGCGGGCGAAGGCGCAGAACAATGGACGCTGCTAGCGCAGTGCTTTGCCGGGCCCCCCGCTGATGGACCGCCCCCCGGTTTGCGTGGTCGACGCGCCTGAACAGCCCCCGTCCCTCGCCGATGGCGTCGAGCTGACGCTGGAACACGGGGAGCGGATTGGGCCGCTGCTGCAGGCACGCATCGCCGGACTGGCACAGCGGGCGCCTGCGGACCTCACCTTCGCTAACCTTTGGCTATTCCGGCAGGCGCATAGGTGGCGTTTTCACGACGAGCCCTGGCCGTGGATCAGCGGGATCAGTTACGACGGGCAACGGCATGCCTTGCCGCTGTTCGACGTGCGGCGCGCACCGCCGCACGTGCTGCGCGATCTGCTGGCTCGCCATGACTGTCTGTTCCCGCTGAGCGACCCCGAAGCGGCGGCGGTCGGCCAGCAGTGCTTCGCGCTCGCGTCGAACCGCGACGACGCCGACTACCTCTACGCGGCAGACCAGTTTCGCCACTACCGCGGCCGCGCACTGCAAAAAAAGCGCAATCTGATGGCCCAACTGCAGGCAGGGCATGCGCTTTCAGTCCAGCCCTACACGCCGGCACTGTACGACGATGCCCGGCGCGTTCTGGAGGTCTGGATGCAGGACAAGCACAACCAGCCTGGCGAGGCAGACGATGCCCCCTGCAGAGAGGCGCTGGCCTTGGCGCCGCGGCTCGGGCTAGAAGGCTTTCTCTACCGCGCCGACAAAGAGGGCGCAGGATTCCTCCTCGCCGAGGAGTTGCAGCCCGGCGTCTGGGTCGTGCGATTCGCCAAGGGCCTGGTGCGGTTCAAGGGCATCGCCCAGTTCATGTTCCATCACTTTGCCTCTCGCCAGGACCGCCAAGTGGAGTGGCTCAACTTCGAGCAGGACCTGGGATTGCCCAACTTTCGTCACACCAAGCAAAGCTACCGGCCGGCAGCGCTGCTGCCGAAGTGGCGCCTCCTGCGGCCATCGACACCCTGATCCTGCGGCGACGGCCAGGGCCGAACCGCGGGCGCATCAGCCACTTCGCGCAAGACCACATTCTTCTGAACCCCTACTCTCTGGCACCAGCAGATGCCGCGCTCGTGGCCCGGAACAAAAAGCAATGCCCCACATCGAATCCAACATCTCCACCAGCAGCGCTTCCTACGGCGCGAATCGCGAACACATGCTGGGACTGCTGGAACAGGTGCGCACCTTCGAGCGGCGAACCCATGCCAAGTCCGCGGCATCACGCGAGCGTTTCGAAAAGCGCCAGCAGCTGTTGCCGCGCGAACGGCTATCGCTGCTGCTGGATCCCGGCGCGCCTTTCCTCGAGCTGGCCACCCTGGCAGGTCTGGGTCTGGACACCGCGAATCTCGACCATAGCGTCCCCGGAGGCGGATTGATCGCCGGCATAGGGTTCGTGAGCGGTATCCGATGCATGGTGCTGGCGTCCGACTCCGGGGTCGATGCCGGCGCGCTGCAGCCCATGGGCCTGGACAAGCAGGTACGAGTGCAGGAGATCGCGCTGGAGAACAAGCTGCCCTACGTGCAGCTGGTGGAAAGCGCCGGCGCCAACCTGATGCAGTATCGCGTCGAGGACTTCGTCCGCGGGGGCAACCTGTTCCGCAATCTGGCGCGCATGTCCGCCGCGGGGCTGCCGGTGGTCACCGTGACCCACGGTTCGTCGACCGCCGGCGGCGCTTACCAGACGGGTCTGGCCGACTACGTCATTCTGGTGCGCGGACGCTCTCGGGCCTTTCTCGCCGGACCGCCGCTGCTGAAGGCGGCCACGGGAGAGATCGCGACCGAAGAGGAGCTCGGAGGCGCGGTGATGCACACCTCCATCTCCGGCCTCGGCGACTACCTCGCCGAAGACGATCACGACGGCTTGCGCATCGCCCGGGAGATCCTGGCGCAGATAGACTGGAACCGCGACCTGCCGGCCGGCCCGCCGCGCGCCTTCAAGCCCCCGCGCCATGACGCGGGGGAGTTGCTGGGAATCATGCCGGCGGACCACAAGCGACCGGTCGACATGAGACAAATCATCGCCCGGCTCGCGGACGACTCCGAATTTCTCGAATTCGGCGCCAACTACGGCAGCGCTACTGTCTGCGGGAATTTCAAGCTGGAAGGCTGGCCGGTGGGCGTGATCACCAACAACGGCCCTATCGATCCCGCCGGTGCCTCCAAGGCCACGCACTTCATCCAGGCCTGCTGCCAGGCACGCACGCCGATCCTCTACCTGAACAACACCACAGGTTTCATGGTGGGCCGCTCCTTCGAGGAAGCTGGCATCATCAAACACGGCTCCAAGATGATCCAGGCGGTGACGAGCGCCACCGTCCCGCAGATCACGATTTACTGCGGCGCCTCTTACGGCGCCGGCAACTACGCGATGTGCGGCCGCGGCTTCCACCCCCGGTTCTGTTTCAGCTGGCCGAACGCCAAGACCGCCGTGATGGGCGGCGAACAGGCGGCACAGACCATGCGGATCGTCACCGAGGCCGCTATGCGCCGAAAGGGCGAAGTGGACCACGCAAAGCTGGACGAGTTGTCGGTGCGCATCACGGACCGCTTCGATAGCCAGATGAGCGTGTTCACCACCAGCGCCCACTTGCTTGACGACGGGGTCATCGACCCGCGCGACACGCGTGCCGTGCTCGCCAACGTGTTGGCCGTGTGCCGCGAGGCGGAAGCCCGGCAACCGCAGAAGATCCAGTTCTCGGTCGCTCGTCCCTGACACATTCGCCATGCCAACCGCCCTGACCGCCACCCCGTTCTCGAAGATCCTGATCGCCAATCGCGGCGAAATCGCGCTGCGTGTCATTCGCACCGCGCGCGCCCTGGGCTACTCCACCGTTGCGGTCTACTCCACCGCCGACGCGCTGTGCGAGCACGTCGCCGCCGCCGACCAGGCGGTCTGCATCGGCGACCCGCTGCCCGCCGAGTCTTATCTGCGCATCCCGGCGATCATCGAAGCCGCACGCGCCAGCGGCGCCGATGCGATTCATCCAGGCTATGGTTTTCTGGCGGAAAACGAGGAGTTCGCCGCCGCCTGCCGCAACGGCGGGCTGGTTTTCATCGGCCCCTCGCCCGAGGCGATCCGCGCCATGGGCGACAAGGCGGCCGCCAAGCGGCTGATGATGCAGGCGGGGGTTCCGTGCATCCCCGGCTACCAAGGCGAGGACCAAAGCGAGCAGCGACTGGCCGACGAAGCCGCCAAGCTGGGCTACCCGTTGATGATCAAGGCCACTGCTGGCGGCGGCGGCCGCGGCATGCGGCTGGTGAAGTCGCAAGGCGAGTTCCTGGCGTTGCTGCGCAGCGCACAGTCGGAGTCGAAGAACGCCTTCGGCGACGCCACCGTCATCCTCGAGCGGGCGATCATCGAGCCGCGCCACATCGAGATCCAGGTCTTCGCCGACCGCCACGGCGGCGCCGTGCACCTCGGCGAGCGCGACTGCTCGGTGCAGCGGCGTCACCAGAAGGTGATCGAGGAGGCGCCGTCGCCGGCCGTGAACGCGGACTTGCGCGCGCGCATGGGCGCCACCGCGGTGGCCGCCGTGCAAGCCATCGGCTACGAAGGCGCCGGCACACTGGAGTTTTTGCTCGACCCCCAGGGCGACTTCTACTTCATGGAGATGAACACCCGGCTGCAGGTGGAGCATCCGGTGACAGAGGCGATCACCGGGCTCGACCTTGTAGAGTGGCAACTGCGGGTGGCGCGGGGCGAGCCCCTGCCTCTGGCGCAGGCGGAAATTCGTTTCCAGGGCCATGCCATCGAAGCACGCCTGTGCGCCGAGGATGTGCCCGCCGGGTTCATCCCCCAGAGCGGCACGATGCGCCGCTGGCAGCCGCCGTGTGGACTGCGCGTGGAGCACGCGCTGCGGTCCGGTGCTGCCATTCCGCCTTTCTACGATTCCATGATCGCCAAGCTGATCGCCGTCGGAAAGACGCGCGACGACGCACGACGACAACTGCTGCGCGGGCTGGGGGAGACGGTGGCGCTGGGCATTCGAACCAACCAGGAATTCCTGGCCCGCTGCCTGGCACACCCCGCGTTCGCCGCCGGTGGCGCCACCACGTCCTTCATCACACGGCACGAGGCTGATCTGCTGCACCCCGACGAGAAGGCGACCGCCCGGGCCGCGCTGGTGGGTGCGTGGCTGCTGCAGGAGACCGCCACGGGGGCACCGCACGGGGTCAGCGGCCGCCGTCTGGCGCCGGGCCTGCCACTGCGCATGCGCTTCAACCTGGACGGTAACGAGCACATCGTCAGCGTGGCGCAGACGCAGCCGCAGGTGTTCACGCTGGCCGCCAACGGCGGCGAGCACCACCTCGAGTCGGTTTCGGTCACCGGCCACGAGGCGCGTTTCATCCTCGACGGCGTGATGGAAAGCGCTGCCTTCGACCGGGATGGCGGCAGCGTATGGCTGCGATACGCAGGCCGGCCGCACGACCTGGAAGACCGCACCCGGTCGGCCACGGTGCGGCACGACAAAGCCGGAAGCGATGGGCGGGTGCGCGCCTCCATGAACGGCCGCGTCGTGGCGATCGTCGCTGCCGTCGGGGACCAGGTGACGGCGGGCCAGCCCCTGGTCACGCTCGAGGCCATGAAGATGGAGCACGTCCACAGCGCGCCGCTGCAAGGGACGGTCATCGCACTGCACGTGAGCGCAGGCGATCAGGTCGAGGCGCACCGCGTCGTGGCCGAGATTCAGCCGGACCATCAACCCGCCACAGGAGCGGCCCAATGAGCGAAGCGCCCCGGTCCGAATCCGAGGTTCTGCACGAAGTCCGCGGCCGCAGTTTCTGGATCACCATCAACCGCGCGGAGAAGCGCAATGCCATCAATGCGGAGGTGATCGCGGGCATCCGTGAAGGCATCCGTCGCGCCCATGCCGACGAGCAGGTCCGCGCGATCGTGCTCACCGCTGCCGGCGAGAAGGCCTTTTGCGCCGGTGGCGACCTGCAACCGGGCAAAGGATTCGCGTTCGATCCTTCGCGTCCGAACGTAGATTACGCCGACTTGCTGCGGGAAGCGCAGAATGCGATGCTTCCCCTGATCGCCCGCGTCAACGGCACCTGCATGGCGGGCGGAATGGGCCTGCTGTGCATCGCCGATTTCGCGGTGGCAGCCGATCACGCGGTGTTCGGGCTGCCCGAAGTGAAGATCGGTGTGTTCCCCATGCAGGTCCTCAGCCTGCTGCAGGACCTCGTGCCCCGGCGTGTCATGCGCGAATGGGCGATCACCGGTGAGCCATTCTCCGCCGAGGAAGCCCGCGCGGCCGGACTCGTGAATTACGTCGTGCCGGCGTCGGAACTGGATGCCAGAACGCAATGGCTTCTCGATCGCATCGTCGACAAGTCGCCGACCGCGATCCACCGAGGAAAGTACGCGATGCGGGCCATCGCAGCGATGTCGTTCGACGAGGCAATCGCTTACACGGAGAGCCAGATCGCCTTGCTGGCCCTGACTGAGGATGCGCGTGAGGGCATGGCCGCGTTCAATGAAAAGCGCAAGCCGGTCTGGACCGGTCGCTAAGCGATCGCCATGGCCATTGCGCGCACGATCCTGCTGACCATCCACATTCCCCATGAGAAAACTCAAGGACAAGACCCTCTTCATCACCGGCGCCAGCCGCGGGATCGGCAAGTCAATCGCGCTGCGCGCCGCCCGTGACGGTGCGCGCATCATCATCGCGGCCAAGACGTCCGAGCCAGACCCGCGGTTGCCCGGCACGATACACACCGCCGCGGCCGAGATCGAAACGGCCGGCGGCCAGGCGCTGCCCCTCCTGGTGGACGTGCGCGACGAGGCGCAAGTGGCCGCCGCCGTGGAGCAGGCAGCAGCGCACTTCGGCGGCATCGACATCCTGGTGAACAACGCCAGCGCCATCCATCCGTTCGGCACGCTGGAGACGCCGCTGAAGCGATACGACTTGATGATGGACATCAACGTGCGCGGGAGCTTCACCTGCGTGCAGGCGTGCCTGCCGCACTTGCTGAAGGCCACCAATCCGCACATCCTGAACCTGTCGCCACCGCTGAACATGAGCCCGCGCTGGTTGGGCCTGCACCCGGCCTACACCCTCTCGAAATATGGGATGAGCCTGCTGGCGCTGGGGCTCGCGGAGGAATTCCGCCCGCGTGGGCTGGCTGCGAATACGCTGTGGCCACGCACGTTGATCGCGACCTCGGCCCTGAACGTGGCTGCGCCCGGCCTCGTCGAGCGCGCGCGCAAGCCGGAGATCATGGCCGACGCGGCCTACTGGATCCTCACCCAGGACAGCCGGCAGGTGAGCGGCCGCAATTTCATCGACGAGGCGGTGCTGCGGGCCGCCGGCCGCGCCGACTTCGATGCATACGCAGTGAATCCCGGCTCGGACCCCGAGCTGGACTACTTCGTGGAGGCCTGAACCATGGAGGCACGAAAAATCGTGCGCATCGGCGGCGCGTCGGGCTTCTGGGGCGACAGCATGGTGGGAGCGCCGCAGCTGGTGGCCTCCGGGATGATCGACTACCTGGTGTTCGACTACCTGGCCGAGACCACCATGGCCATCCTCGCGGCCATGCGGGCCAAGAAGCCCGAGCTCGGCTACGCCACGGACTTCGTCGACAACGCCATGCGCGCTGTACTTCCTGAGGTGATGGCGCGCGGGATCAAGGTGATCGCCAATGCGGGCGGCATCAACCCCCAGGGTTGCGCGCAGGCCTTGAAGACCCTGGCGGATTCGCTCGGCCTTTCCCCTCGCATCGCCATCGTCGAAGGCGACAACGTGAGCGCTCTGATGCCGGCGCTGCGCGAAGAAGGCGCGCGCGACATGTTCACCGGTGAGCCCCTGCCGGCGCAGGTTCTGAGCGCCAATGCCTACCTGGGAGCCCTCCCGGTGGCACGCGCGCTCGCGGCAGGTGCCGACATCGTCATCACCGGCCGCAGCGTCGACAGTGCCGTCACGCTGGGTGCGCTCATCCACGAGTTCAACTGGTCGCCGCAGGACTACGACCTGCTGGCAGGCGGCAGCCTCGCGGGCCACATCATCGAATGCGGATGCCAGGCGACGGGCGGCCTGTTCACCGACTGGGACCAGGTGCCGGACTGGGCGCACATCGGCTACCCCATCATCGAGTGCTCCGGAGACGGCTGCTTCGATCTGGTGAAGGCGCCGGGCACGGGCGGCCTGATTCATCCGGCCTGCGTGGCCGAACAGATGCTGTACGAAATCGGGGACCCCGGCGCCTACCTGCTGCCGGACGTGAGCTGCGATTTCCGCCAGGTGCGCATCGATCATGTAGCGGACGGGCGAGTTCGCGTTTCCGGCGCCCGTGGGCGCGCGCCTACCTCCAGCTACAAAGTGTCGGCGACGCAGCTGAACGGCTACCGGTGCGCCGGCATGATGGTGATCGTCGGCACGGATGCTGCGAAGAAGGCACGGCGCACGGGCGAGGCGATCGTCGAGCGCACCCGCGAGCTCCTCCGCTTCGACGGTTTTCCGGACTACACAAACGTCCAGATCGAGCTATTGGGCTGCGAAGCGCTGTATGGCGCGAGTGCACGCACGCGGGCATCACGCGAGGTGATGGTCCGCCTGGTGGTGGATCATCCGCAGAAAAGGGCGCTGGAGATCTTCGCGCGCGAAATAGCTCCCTCAGGGACCTCCTGGTCACCGGGGACGACCATGCCTTCCGGTGGTCGACCCTCGCCGTCGCCGCTGATCAAGCCCTTTTCCGTCTTGCTGGAGAAGGCTCGGGTTCCGGTGTGGCTCCGCATGGGCACCGAGACTGTGCCGGTCGGCATCCCTGCCGATGCAGGCAGCCCGGGCGAGCCGCCCGCCCTGCCGGCACCGGCGCAATGGCTGGATCCGGAGGGGGAACCGCAACTCGAAGTTCCGCTGATGAAACTGGCCTGGGCGCGCAGTGGAGACAAGGGCAATATCTCGAACATCGGGGTCATCGCCCGCTGCCCGGAGTGGTTGCCCCTCCTGTGGAACCGGCTCACCCCGGAAGCAGTCAAGACCCACTTCGCGCACATGGTGCAAGGCCGGGTGGAGCGGTTCCACCTGCCCGGCATCCATGCCATGAACCTGGTCATGCACGATGCCCTGGCCGGCGGCGGACCGGCCTCCGCACGATTTGATCCACTGGGCAAGGGCAACGCGCAGATTCTGCTGGACATGCCCGTGCGAGTACCGGCGTCGCTGGCGGCGCGACTTTGGGAAACGAGCCCGATCGAATCTTGATTCTTCGCGGATTGCACTCAGCCAATTCGCACAAGACGGCGTGAGGGGCAATCTGGAAGATCGAACCCTGGAATGGGCGCTGGGATTCGCCCGCGCGACGAGATTCCCATTTACGGAGGTAGTGATAGATGAAGCACGATATGCCTGGACAGGTCTTCGGCGAGCCATATCAGGCAATGCTCGGCGAGATCGCCTCCAAGGCGCAGTACTACGATAGCGAGGGCCGCTTCCCCAGCGAGAACATGGCGCTGCTGCACAGTCACGGGATTCTGGGCTATTGCGTGCCGCGGGAATTTGGCGGGCTCGGAGGCGGCCCGGGCGGCGACCTGGGAATCTACGCACGTGTGATCGAAGATGTGTCGGCGGCCTGCAGTTCGACCGGTCAGGCACTGGCGGTGCACGGGACCGCTTGCGCGACCATCAACCTGCTGGGCAGCCGTGAGCAGGTGCGACGCTTCAGCGAGGAGGTCGTCGCCGCAGGCGCGGTCTACGGCTTCTTCGGCAGCGAGCCCACGCAGCGGTTCACCAAAGACGGCGGCCGCCCCGGTTACGACGCTGAGGTCCGGCGGGCGCCGGGGGGCTGGATCGCCAACGGTCAGAAGTTCTTCTCCACCAACTCGATGGGCGCCACGCGCTTCCTGTTCTTCTCGATGTCGCAGGCACCCGCCGAGCAGGGCCTGGCGGTCCCCATCATCGCCACCGCCGCCAAAGGGGTGCAGGTGCACGACACCTGGGACAACATCGGCCAGCGCGCCACCTCCAGCGGCGCCGTGGACGTCAAGGAAGTGTTCGTGCCCGACGACTGCATGCTGGGCAAGCCCGGTGCGTTCGCGCATGTCAGTCCGGTACTACTGTCAAGCTTTCAGCTGACGTTTGCCTTGGAACTCTGCGGCATCGCCCGCGGCGGCCTGGACTTCACCATCAATTACCTGCAAAAGCACAGCAAGGCCCCTGCCGGGCTGCCGACGCTGGGCCACGATCCCCACGTGCAATGCCGGCTCGGCGAGATGGCGGTGCTGGTGGAGAGCACCCGGGCCCTGGTCCAACGGGCGGTCGACGCGGTGGCGGCGGCCGACCGCGACCCCACGCTGGCGCGAGCAGCCCATCGCAGCGTGCTGCAGGCAAAGATCCAGGCATCCGAGGCCTCGATCGAGGTCGGGACTCGCATCCTGCAAATCTGCGGAGCCAGGGCCACGAGCCGGCGTGTCGGCGCCGACCGGTTCTGGCGCAACGCAAGAACCCTGACGCTGCATGACGTCATCGACAAGCAGCGCGCCGCCGTTGGACGTGACCTGCTGGGCCTGGAAGGGGACATGGGGCACGTGCTCGCGTCCGAGGCGCAACTGAGAAACACCAAATGACCAAGACAACGACAACGACACAGCAGGCCCCGGAGCAGGCCGCCCGGGCCCTGGCTGAAACCTTCTGGAGCCGGGCCGCGGAACACGACGCAGCCGGCGTCTTTCCCCGGCGTAACTTCGACGACCTGCATGCGGCGGGCCTACTAACGCTCAACGTCCCGGCCGATCTCGGCGGTGGCGGCCTGGGCCCCGAGGCCGGTAAGCCTCTGGAACTGTGGAAGGTTACCCGGGCGATCGGCTCCGGCGACCCGGCCACCACACAGTGCTTCCATGTGCACGCCAACGAAGTAGACATCCTGCTGGGCCTGGCCACGCCCGAACAAGCGGCCACGTTCCTCAAGCCCGTGGTTGAGCGCGGGATGATCTTCGGCGGCTACGGCTCGCAGCTGGCCGACAGCACCCCCACGATCGCGCGCCGTACCCAGACCGGCTGGGTCCTCGATGGCAAGAAGTTCTTCTGCACCAATTGCGAGGACGCCGGCGCCGCGCTGGTGTGGGCACTGGTCGAGGGCGATGAGGACCCGTCTGATCGCATCCAGGTGTTCTACGTGTCCCACGACAATCCCGGCATGACCATACAGCGCGGCTGGTGGGAGCAGTTCCAGGGCATGCGATCGACTGGCAGCCACATCATGGCCTTCGACCAGGTGCACCTGGAGGAGTCGGCCGCGCTCGGCAGACCTGGCGACTACCTGCGGCTGGGACTGCAGGCGCGTGCCTACTGCCAGTTCGCATCCAGCTTCGTCGGCATCGCTGACCGGCTGCTGCAGGAGTCCTGCAAGTCGGTGGAATTTCGCCGCCTCACCGGCGACAACGCTGCCGTCGCCCGCATCGGCTCCTCACGCGTCCTGATCGATGCGGCCTGGGGCCTGGTGGAGCGCGCCGCCGAGGCGTACAAGTCGGGCAACCCGGAAGCAGGCGTGCGGGCCAACATGGCGCGCTACTTCGCCGAGCAGGCCGTCCGCACCGGACTGGAGCACGCCCTGGACAACGTGGGCACCTTCGCCGGCAGCGCCGCCTCCGGCTTGACCAAGCTGACGCGTGACATCAACCTTTACGTCCGCCACGAGAGTCGCGATCGCATCGTGCGCACCGTGGGATTGGCCCAACTCAACCGGGCCACGGACACCAATTTTAGCGGCGACAACCCCATTCTCAAGGGACTGCGACAGCATGACCACCACTGAGCCGATCAAGAATCCGCTGGCCTTCGGCTGGTATTTCGTCGACCTGCTGCACGAGGACGGTTCGCGGTTCACCGTGGCCGTGCATGGAGCCAATGGCTTTGCGCTGCCGCGTCGCGCCTCCGTGATCGTCTGGCACTACCGCGATGGCGCCAAGCCGCGCATGTGGGTCGCAGCCGGCGGCCCCGCCCAACTGCCGTCAACCTCCATGCTGCGCGGCATCCGCAACGACATCGCGCAGCTTCGCCCCACCCCTGCCGGATGGCAGTTGCATGTCTCTTGTCCGCAGATGGAGCTGACGGTGGAAATCGAGCAGCAGCTGCCCCTGTGGCGGCCCTCCTCCCTGCCCTTCCCGCTGCGCCTGGAATCCGACACCGCCTGTTTCGACTGGGTGGTGGCCTGCCCGCATGGCAGGGGCGAAGGGCGGTTCCGCAGCGCGGACTTCGATTTCCCGCTGCGCGGCGAAATCTATATGGACATCAACTTCGGCGCCCTGGACGTGGCGGCGGAACTGGACTGGTGGAAGTGGTCCACCGTCGACCTGGCCCCGGGCGAGCGCGTCGTGGCCTCCAACACCAAGTGGCGTGGTGCCCCTGCCGCGTGCGCGGCGATCCACGTCAGCCATGCAGGCGTGCGCGAGATGAGCGTGGCCCAGGTCCAGCAGGACCTGGGGCTCGACCTCGGTGCGCTGGAACTGGAGACGCCGACCGCTCCGGCGCTCCCCCTGGCGTCGGAGCTCGATCTTTCAGTCCTGGGCGGCCGTCTCGGAAAGTACCGACGCTGGTCCGGCCAGGTGGCCGGCAAACCGGCCGTTCTGGCCCTATTGAACGCATGATCACGGCGGCCGCGGCGGCTCACCCGCGCCTCCTTGCTCCGTCGCAGCTGCAGGACCTGGACCCACAGGCCCTGGCGCGCCTGCAGGACCACAAGTTCAGCGCGCATGTGCGCACCCTGCTCGCGCATTGCAGCCCTTACTACGCGCGGCTGTTCCGGCAGCACGGGGTCGACCCTGAGGCGATTGACGGCATCGACGCCTGGCAGCGCCTGGGGCTACCCCTGGTGCGCAAGGACGCCTTTCGTGCGGAGCCGGACGCCTTCACCCTGCAACCGCAAGATAACGACCGTGCCGGCGCCGTCGACGCGTACAGGCGCTTCGCCAGCACAGTAGGCGCGCTGCCCGCGGTGGTACCGATCTGGTCCTGGCCGCGGCTGCAGGTGGAACAGCTGATTGCGCGCCCGTTCGCCTCGGCCGACCTGGGCGACGACGCCCAGGCGTGCGCGACGCTGTTCGGCACCAGCGGGGTGTTCCTCTCCGGGGGCAGCAGCGGGGCGCCGGTGCCCATCAAGCACGGCCGTCTGGACCGCGAGCTGTTCCAGATCGCGACCCGACGCCTGCACGGCGCCATGGTCAACGACATGCATCTCAAGGGCGACACCGTGGTGTCGGCCACGCTCTACCCCCAAGCGCCGCACATGGGGTTCTGGATGACCACCTGGGGCTTCGAGGCCGTGGCCCACACCCACCTGGGCTTGAGCGGGGCCGGCATGCTGGGCACCGAGCGTCTAGCCGAACTGGCGTTGCAGTATTCCGTCAATACCTACGCCGGAATTCCGAGCTACTTCCGCAATCGCTTCATCCCCGCCTTGGCGGCGGGGGCGCGCACCAGTGGCCATCGACTGCCTGAGCGCATCGCGATTTCCCTGGGCGGCGAGCCGGTGACCTCCACCTGCCGCGACGACGTGCGCGACATACTGCTGGGCGCCGGCGCCGGCGAAGTCACGGTGCTGGGCGGCTATGGCGCATCGGAGTCACGCTTTCACCTCTGGTACGAATGCACCGAGGGCTCGGGCTACCATTCGGCCGCCCCAGACATGGTCGCCTGCCGCGTGGTCAGCCTGCGAGCCGACGGCGGCTGGGATTTCGTGCCGGATGGCGAGGAGGGCCAACTCGTCCAGTTTCCGCTGGAAGGCACTGGCACGGTGCTGGCGGGATTCCTCTTGGGGGACTCGGTGGTTATGACGCACGAGCACTGTCCGCACTGCGGCGTACGGGGACCGCGCCTGCTGCGCGTCGGTCGCGCCTCAGACACGCAAACACAGCTGATGGCCATGGGCACCGTGGAGTCCAAGATACGCGGTGCCACCGTGAACCTGCAGGACCTGCGGGAGCAACTGCTGCGCGCGCCACGGATTGCCGAGATCCAGTTGGTGATACGTCATCGCATCGCCGGCGACAGCGAGTCCGCCGACGAACTCGTTGTACGCTGCGCCGCCGCCCCCGACGTCAGCACCCAAGGTCTGGCCGCGGAAGTGGCCCGGCTCACCAAGCACGTGAGCGAGCTCACACCGGTAGTGGAACTGGTGAAGCTGGACGAGCTGCTGGGGCGCTCGCTGAAGTTCTCCTGGCTACTCGACCAGCGCGTGCCACGGGCCTGACCCCTTTCGGGCGCATTGCCGAGCGCCAGTGTCCGGCGGGCCGGAGCGCGGAATCTGCGGATACCCCCCGTGTGTCGTCGATCAGCGCAAGCCGCGCCGTGGAGTTCGCCTCGAGTCCCGGCTCGAGGCTACGCCCTCGCTTCTCGCATAAGCGGGGTGAGCCCCTTATAGTCACGGTTGAAGTACACCAGTGGCGGCCCGTCTCCCACGCCGGCATCGACCACTCGGCCCAAGAAGATGGCATGGTCGCCCGCATCCTGTCGTGAACTCACTTCGCACTCGAAGTACGACACTGCGCCCGAAAGAATGGGCACGCCGGTTTTCGAGAAGTGATGCGGCTCGTCGAGCGCGGCCATGGGCTCGCGGCCCGGACGCGCGCAACGATCGCTCAGTCCGGCTTGGCGCTCGGACAGGACGTTCACCGTGAAGGCGCCGCTGTTTTCCATCAGCGCGGCAATCTTGCTGTTCGCGTTGACGCACACCAGGATCAGTGGAGGCGCCAGGGACACGCAGCTGAAGGCACTCACTGTCACCGCATGCACGGAGCCGGGCCGGCCGGAAACCACGACGGTCACACCGGACGCAAAACGCGCTGCGGCGTTCTTGAGCTTGGAAATCATGCTGTCATTCATACGATTCGGTTCCCTACCGGTTGCCTGGGCGACCTGCTCTGCGGTCCCAGAGCTTGGCCAATGAAACATTCCTGAGCTGGGCCTTTTGCACCTTTCCGCTCTCGGTGCGCGGCAAGGCCGGCACCTGCCCCAGGAAGCGCGGCACCATGAAGCGCGGCGCGACCGCCTCGAGGTGTTCGAGCAATGAGACCTGTGCCAGCGGCTGACCGTTCTTGCAGCTGTAGAACAGCACGACCTCCTGGTCTTGTGCGTCGTTGTCTATACCCACTGCCGCGGCCTCCTCCACGTCGGGATGCAGGCAGGCCAGCATTTCGAGCTCGAAGGTCGAGATGTTCTCGCCTTTGCGCCGAATCGCGTCCTTGACCCGGTCGACGAACTCGAATTGGCCATCCGCGCGACGGATGAACACGTCTCCGGTGTGCAGCCAGCCGTTGCGCCAGGAGGCGGCGGTCGCTTCCGGGCGGCCCCAGTACTCGGACATGACGGTCCACGGCCTGGAGGTCCTCAGCACCAGTTCTCCCGCCGCACCTGGAGGCAATTCCTCATCCCATTCATCGACGATCCGGGCTTCATACCCTTCGCACAACATGCCGCTGGAACGGTGGTCCGTGGGACTGCGGTTCATGAGGGGAATGCTGGCCTCGGTCGACCCGTAGTTTGTCGACACGTGGCAGTTGAGCGTGCGGCCCAGCGCGGCGAAGTCCGGGGGTAGCGGAATCAGGTGGAGCTTGCGCAGTGAACTGCCCTCGGCGGAATAAACTTGGCGGATAACGGTGGTCATCGACGACATCAGGACGGCCGCCGTACAGTGCCACGCCTTCACCTCCGCCCAGAAGTCGGCGGCGCGGAAAGGCGCGCACAGCGCGACCGAGGCGCCGGCGAGCGCAGCTCCCACCACATGCGCATACTGACCGGCGATGTGGAACAACGGCAGGAAACCATAGTGACGATCGCCCGCTTCTATCCCCATCGCCTGGCTCGCACGCCGGGAATAGTCGACGCCCCAGCGGTGGCTCAGCACCACCCCCTTGGAGCGGCCGGTGGTGCCCGAGGTGAACAGGATCACCAGGGGATCGTGCTCCGTCATTGCAGTCGGCTCACCGGGTTCGAAGCCCAGCGCCGCCTCCCATGTGCGCACGGACCCCGGCGCAGTGGCGGATGGACCCAGTATCAGCACCTCGCGCGACGGATCCTCAGGCAACTCGGCCAGCTTGGGGTGTTGCCCGGCATCCACGACGATCAGGCGCGGCTGGGTCTCTGCCAGCAGGTCGGCCAGCAACGGCCCCCGCAAAGAGGTATTGACAGGCACCTGAATGGCACCCAGGCCGGCCAGCGCCCACTGCAGTGCCACGACCTCGCTGGACGCCGAGGCCATCACGGCCACCCGCTCACCCGGGCGCACACACCACGCTCGCAGCGCGGACATCACGCGGCGCGCCTGCGCCAGCAGGTCGCCGCGCGTGAGATCGCCGCCCAGCGGTCCGGTGAGAAAGATGTCCTTCGGCCATTTCCGCGCACTGGCGTCCAGTGCTTGCCACAGGCTCATACCGCTTCCTTCGCCGCCGGGATGCCCAAGTAGGCGCTGCGCACGGCACCGTCCTCTCGCAGCCTCTCCGAACGCCCCTCGACGACCACGCGGCCTCGTTCCAGCACGTAGGCCCGATCGGCCAGCGCAAGCGCGAGAGACGCGTTCTGTTCCACCAGCAGGATTGCCATGCGCGGCCCGCGCAGGTCGCGCACCAGTTTCGCCACCGTCTGCACCATCAAGGGCGAGAGGCCGAGCGAGGGCTCGTCGAGCATCAGCACCTTGGGACGAGCCATCAGTGCTCGACCCAGCGCCAGCATCTGTTGCTCGCCGCCAGACAGCGATCCTGCGAGCCGGTCGGCATGGGTGCCCAGGACAGGAAAGATCTCGATCATGCGGTCCAGCGATTCGGACCACTCCGCCCGAGGTCGTGTGATGCCGCCCATGAGCAGGTTCTCGCGCACCGACAGGTTGGCGAACACCCTGCGCCCCTCAGGCACATGGACCACGCCCGCCTGGACTACGTCCCGCTGCGAGCAACGCAGCAGAGAACGGCCTTCGAAGGTGATTTCGCCCGTGGCGGGGACCACGCGGGAGATCGCATTCAGCGTGGTTGTCTTGCCCGCACCGTTGGAGCCGATAATGGCGACCACCTCGCCGAGCTCCACCTTCAGGTTCACGCTCGCAAGGGCCGTCGCGCCCTTGAAGCTGACCGTCAATCCCTTAACTTGCAGCATCGTATTGACCCAGGTAAACGCGGATGACTTCCGGGTTCGAGGTGACGTCCTCCGGGCTGCCGTGCACCAGGACCTTGCCAGCATCCAGTACAGTGACATCGTCCGCAAGCGACATGACGAAGTTCATGTCGTGCTCCACCAGCACCACGGTGCAGCCCTCGCTGCGCAACTTCTGGATGTTGCGTGCCAGCACCTGGCGCTCGACATCATTGAGGCCGGCGGCGGGCTCGTCCAGCATCACCAGCCTGGGACGCAGCGCAATCACCATCGCGATGTTGAGCCGCCTGACCACCCCGTAGGGACATTCAGAGGCACGTCGTTCGGCGAACTCGCCCAAGTCGGTGGCACTCAGCACGGCTTCGGTCCGCGACGGATCCCCGGCGATGCGCGCGGCGGCCAGGATATTTTCGCGCACGCTCATTCCCGTGAAGCTTTTCGGATGCTGAAAGGTGCGCACTAGCCCCGCCTCGGCGAGCCGGTGCGTCGCCCAGCCAGTCATGTCGCGTCCGTCGTACAGCACCCGGGAGCCGGGCAAGGGCCGCAGGAACCCGGTGACGCAGTTGAACAGTGTGGTCTTTCCTGCGCCGTTCGGGCCGATCAAGGCCGCCACCGCGCCTTCCTCGATGCGCCAGTTCACATCGGTGAGCGCCTTGACCCCGCCGAACGCCAGCGAAAGGTTGGAGATATCCAGCAAGACACCCATCAGTTCCTCCCCGCAGTCGCGGCCGCTACCGCCGGCCGTGCCACCAGGCCCGGCCGCTCACGCCAGCGTCGTGCGCGCTCGATAACGGCCCCGACAATTCCCTTGGGCAGGAAGAGCACCACCGCCACCAGGATGACGCCTGTGAGGATCAGGCTGATGGTCGGATCCATGCGCAGGGCCTGGGGCAGCAGCACGAGCAGGCCGGCGCCTACCACGGGTCCCAGCAGCGTGCCGGCACCACCGATCACAACCATCATCACCAGCCGAACCGATTCCATGCCCGAGAACGACGAAGGAGCGATGAACATCAGGTACACGCCGAACACCGCCCCCGCGATGCCTGCAACCAGTCCGCTGATGAAGAACGCCTCGATCTTGGTGCGAAAGACCCGCACGCCAAGTGATGCGGAGAGGTAGGGGTCGTCGCGCACATGCGTCATGCGGGCTCCCAGGCGGGACCGCAGCAGCGCCGCAAAACCGATGGCCGTGAGAGCCAGGAGCGCCAGCGCAAGGATCAGGAAGCTGCGCCGCTGCGACAAGTCCAGCCCGAAAGTGCCAAGATCGGCCCCCAGGGGACGCACGATCATCAGACCCATGGGACCGCCCGTCAGGTCGCGCCACTCGTTGAGTAGAAGACGCACCAACTCGCCCAGGGCGAAGGTGCCGATCGCAAAGTAGGGTCCCTCCATCCGCGAAAACACTGCGGCCACGGTGGCCCCCATGACGGCGGCCGCCAAACCGCCGCACACCACGGCCACAGCGAAAGGCGCGTTCAGGAAGTTCATCGCCAGCCCCGCCCCATAGGCGCCAATGCCGAACAGGGACGCATGGGCGATGGAGAACAGCCCGGTGTAGCCGAATGCGAGGTTCAGGGACATGGCCAGCACAGCGTAGACGGCGGTCACCACGGCAAGATGCTGCAGGAAGTCGGAACCGGCCGCGACAAGGTAGACGCTCAGCAGCGCAAGCAACGCCCACGGAACGATTGACCAGCGATTCGTGTAGCCCATGCTCATGCCCGCCTTTCCATGACACCGAACAAGCCGCTGGGCTTGACCAGCAGCAGGAGAATGAGGGCGACGAAGCCGAAGCCGTCGCGAAAGGCGGAGGAGATGTAGCCCGCGCCGAGCGACTCCACGATGCCCAGGATCAAGCCTCCGGCAATCGCCCCCGGCACGCTGCCGAGGCCGCCGAGCACGATGACGATGAAGCCCTTGGCCACAGGCGCCGCGCCCATGAAGGGTGAGGCCGGGAACAGGGCGGCGAGCAATCCCCCGGCCAGGCCCGCGAGGCCGCAGCCCAGCGCGAACGCCGCCGAGTACATGTATCCGGTGCGCACGCCCATGAGCCCTGCGGCCGTGGGATCCACAGCCAGCGCGCGGAGCGAGCGCCCGAGGCTCGAACGCCTGAGCAGGACCCACACCCCCGCAATCGCCACCACGCCGAAGCCAATGGTGAACAGGCGCTGTGTCGCGATGACGACCCCCCCGACGTCCACCGTGCCGGCGTAGGGGGGCGCGAGGTTGAAAAACTCGGTGCCCACCATCATGGCCATGCCGTTCTGCAGGATTGCGATCAACCCCAGCGAGACCACCAAGCCATTGATCGGATCGGCCAGCGTGTAGCGGAAGGTACTGCGCTCGACAAGCACGCCCAGCACTGCAGCAGCCGCCGCCCCGCCCAGCAGGGCCAGCACGAACGGCACGCCGCTGACGGTGAGGGCATAGGTAGCGAAGGCACCGACCATCAGGAACTCGCCGTGGGCGAAGTTCGTGATGTTCATAATGCCGAAGGTCATGGTCAAGCCGACCGCGACCAGGGCGTAGAGCGTCCCGCTCATCACGCCGTTCAGTAGTTGCTGTATGAATGTGATCAAGGTAGGGTCCTCGTCCGTCGCGGCTCCCAGGACCCATGGGCACGGCCCAGTTCGGCCAGCAGGTGGCTGCGAGTTTCGGCCGGGTCGATGATGTCGTCGACGAGCGCGTGGCGAGCGGCGATATAGGGATCAATCAGCTTCTCGAAGGCCTCGGACAGCTCGGCCCGGCAGCGCTCCGGGTCGGCGGCCGCTGCCAATTCCCGGTGAAAGATGACGCTCACGCCTGGACCAGGGCCCATCTGGCTGATGGACGCCGTAGGCCAGGCCACGATGGAGCGCGGATGCATGGGCGCGCCGCACATGACCATATAAGCCAAGCCATAGGCCTTGCGCACAATCACGGTGAACTTGGGGGTGGTGCTCAGCGCCAGGGCCTCGAGCACCCGGGTTGCCCGCACCACCTGCCCCTGGCGTTCCACCTGCGGTCCCACCAGGAAGCCAGGCACATCCTGCAGGAACACCAGTGGCATCTGGAAACCATCGGCGACGCGGATGAAATCCGCGATCTTGTCTGCCGCATCAGGATCCAGCGCACCGCCGGCATGGCGCGGTTGGCTGGCGATCACCCCGGCAGGGTAGCCACCGATGCGGACCCAGGCCGTGATGACCGCGGAGCCGAAATCCGGCTTGAGCTCCAGAATCGAATCCGCGTCCGCGATGACCTCCAGGACCTCGCGCATGTCGTAACCGACCTTCAGGTCCGCAGGCACCAGCTTCACCAGGCTGTGTTGGTCACCGCCCGCCGCCGGCCGGGGCGCGACCGGTGGCCGTTCGCTGCTATTGGGTGCGAAATAGCCGAGATACCTGCGGATCGCCTGCAGCGCACCCAGCTCGTCCGCAGCGACATGGTGCACCAGCCCCGTCTGTTGGGTATGCAGCTCCCAGCCGCCGAGCACCTCGGGCGCCACCTGCTCGCCGGTGGCGGCCGCGACGATGGGCGGCCCGGAGACGCCAGCCAGGGCGGCGGGCGTCATCACGACGAAATCCGCCAGCGCAGCCACGAAGGCAGGCTGGCCAAAGCAGCTGCCCAACAGCGCCGCTACAGTGGGAACGCGGCCGGACATCAGCTGGGCCTGATCCAGGAAAGGCTCCGCGAAAGCGCCCGCGAACTTCGCGCCCATCTGCTCCTGGATACGCGCGCCCGAGCCTTCCTGCAGCCAGATGAAGGGCCGGCCTTCGGTGGCCGCGAGCCGGCGCATGCGCGCCAGTTTGCGCTCTGCCGAGAGGCCGCGCGCACCGCCGAAATAGGAGCCGTCGTCGGCCGCCACGGAGACCAGCCGCCCGTCGATGGCGCCCGTGCCGCACACCAGGCCGTCGGCAGGAACGTCGACACCATCAAGAACGCTGCCCGCCAGCACACCCGTCTCATGGAATGAGCCAGGATCCAGCAGGCACTGGATGCGCTCGCGGCAAAGCATGCGCCCGCGCGCCGAGGCCCGCTCGGCTTGACCCGGCCGCACCGTTCGGGCTTCGGCGCGCGCCTGGCGCAGGCGCTCAAGATGATCGGACCAGTTTGTCAAAGCTGATTTCCCGGCGGTTTGATTCACTTCGACAGCTTGATGGGGCGGATCTCCTTGACCGCGCCGTTGACGATGTGCACGCCCTCCATGCTCTGGCGACCCAGGCCCTTTTCGTCGACCTGCCATTCGACCAAGCCGACGTAAGGGTGGTTGCGGGCGGCCTTTGCGATCGCGGGCATGTCGGTGACCGAGCCGGCGCGCTGCATGGCGGCGAACAGCAGGTTCAGCCAGTCGTACTGCGTGATGGACCAGAAGCTGTTGGGCGTGAGCTTGGACCCGGACGATTCTTCAAGCGCGCGCATGTAGCCCAGCACCTTGCGGTCGGTCTGCTCGGGCCCCATGTAGCGGGTCCAGGAGGGATATGCAAACTCGCGGGCACCTTCGCCGGCCGCACCGGACACGCCCACCGTACCGGCGTACATGGCGTTGATGCCGAGTTCACGCGCCTGACGGAAGATACCGCGCACCTCATCGGAATAACCCGCGAACAGCAGGTCAGGCTTGCTTTCACGGATCTTGGTGAGCTGGGGCGAAAAGTCCGTGGCGCCGTGGTCGTAACGCTCCACGGAGAGAACCTTCACGCCCTTGCCTTCCAGCGCCTGACGGTAGGTTTCGGCATAAATCTGGCCCGCCTCATCGCTGGGCACCATGATGGCGGCGGTCTTCGCCTTCACCTTCTCCAAGACGAACGGAACCCACAGCGCGGTGGAGCCATTCTCGCCGGCCTCGATGTTTCCGGCCTTGAGCACCTGCTCACGGCCCTTGGTGCCCAGGAAACGGGTCATGGCCGCGTTGGGCGTCACCATGACGGCGCCGGCCGGCAGGACCGCGTTGGAAACCGGCACCGCTTCGGCGCTGATATTGCAGCAGAAGAAAATGCGCACACCGTCGGCCAGCATGCGCTGCGCCTCCGCAATCGCTTGGGCTGGGTCCGCCTTCGTATCCGCATGCACAATGGCGACGGTGTAGGTCTTGCCGCCGACCTTCAGCCCGCCCTTCGCGTTGACTTCCTTGGCTGCAAGCTTGAGCCCCTCCGTATAGGGAACACCGAAGTTCGCCTGCGACCCAGTGGTCCCGAACAGCGCGCCCACCTTGATGACGCCGTCGGCAGCCCGCGCAGTCCCCTGCCAGGCCAGCAGTCCGATTGCGGCACAGGTCCACACGACGGGGCGGATTAGTCTCAAGAGTTTCATTGGAGTTTCCTTGTAGGTTGCGGGACAAGACACGTGAACGTGTGGGACGGGAGCTTAGGAGGCCATGAGTTCAAGGTCTTGCGGGAATTGGTCATGTCAGCCGCTGCCCGCGCATCGCGGACCACAAGCGTACCAGCCAGTTCACGCAAGCCGCCCATCCACCGCGGGAGTACGGTTCATGTTTCTCCCACTATCGCAAGGACATGGAAATGCTGAAGACCCGCCTGACCGAGCTCCTCGGCTGCCGTTTGCCTATCGTGAGTGGCGGCATGGGCTCCGGGATGGCTTCGCCCTGCCTGGTAACCGCCATCGCCAAAACCGGAGCGCTCCCGATCATGGGCACGGCCAACGAATCACTGGAAGCCATACGTGCCAAGGTCGAGCAGGTTAAGGCCAGCGTCGAGGGACCCTTCGGCGTCAACGTTCTGCTCATCCCGGGCAGCTACCCCGACGCCTCGGCCAGCGAGGTGATCGATGTCGTGCTGGCCGCTGGTGTGCGCGTGGTCGAGACCGCGGGCCGCAACCCGCGGGAGCATGTTTCCCGGCTGAAGGCGGCCGGTGTGCGCATCCTGCACAAATGCTCCCGCGTGCGGGATGCGCTGTCGGCCGAGCGAGCTGGCGTCGATGCGGTTGCCGTGCTGGCTTACGAGGGCGCGGGCCATATCAGCGCTGAGTATGTGGGCCAGCTGGTGCAGTTGCAGCATGCCGTAGCGCAGCTCAAGGTGCCTGTCGTCGCCGCCGGCGGCTTCGCCTCGGGGCAGTCCATACTCGCGGCGCTGGCGCTGGGCGCGGAGGGTGTGCTGCTCGGCACCCGCTTCGTGCTCACTCAGGAGTCGCCTTTGCATCCGGCATCCAAGCAGGCATTGCTGCAGGCGTCGGTCAATGACACGGCGGTGCTAGCCGCAGGCAGTGGGGACGACGTGCGCGTCTGGGCCACGGACGCGGCCCGTGACATGCAGGCGCGCGAACGCCGCGGGGAGCTCCCGCATCACGAACTCAAGCACCTGTTCAATGCCAACAAGGCCGCAGCCCTGCACGAGGGGAAGTACCAAACGGGAACCTTCCCCCTGGGACAGGCCGTAGCACTCATGAACGACATTCCCACGGTAGCGGAACTGCTCGCGCGGCTGGAAGCCGAGATGGCGCAAGCCCGCGAGCGCCTCGACCGCCTGTTTGCGGCCCGGCCGGTCTAGCCCAAAGCCAGCGCCGACTCACGGTCCGCGCCCAACAAAGGTGGGGGGGCGCCTTTGCATGAAAGCCTGCACCCCCTCGATCGCATCCGGACCGCCGGCGCATTCCACCATCCAGCGCTGCTCCAGTGCCAGTTGTTCCGCCAGCGTGCGCGAGGCCGCGCCGTCGACCAACGCCTTGGTGCGGATCAACGCGCCAGTGGCCGAGCGCGCCAACAGGCGCGCCAAGTCCTGGGCACGGTCGGCAAGTTCGCCATCGGGCCAGAGTTGGGAGAACAAACCCATCTGCAGGCATTCGACGGCGCTGAAGGTCCGGTTGGTGAAGAGAATCTCCTTCGCACGGGCTGCGCCGACTCGGCGGGCCAGCAACCAGGAGGTTCCCACGTCAGGGCTGAGCCCGATCGCGGTGTACCCACCGCGCATCTTCACCGACTCGGCGGCCAGCACGACATCGGCGCAAAGCGCCAGGCCGATGCCGCCGCCGCCCAGTGGCCCCTGCACCGCGCTGACGACCGGCACCGGCAACCTGGCCAACTGCAGAACGGCCCGGTGCAGGGCCGGCAGGTGGCGCGCCAGCAACTGCGCCAGCCCCTCGCCGCTTGCCGTCATACCTGCGATATCGCCGCCGCCGCAGAACTGCGGCCCCCGCGCGCGCAGCAACAGCGCCCGCACTGAAGGATCCCGCGCCACTTCTTCGATGCGGGAGGCCAGGCATTCACCGGCGGCCACGTCCAGGACGTTTGCGCACTCGGGCCGGTTCAGGGTGATGCAGGCGAGCGCATCTTCGCGTTCGAGCAGGACGAGAGTGTTCATGTGATGTTCAGGAACGTACAGGGCCGGCGTCGCCTGGCCGCTTCTGGAGGAAGTTGGCTACGGCGGTGACGAATGCGGCGTCACCGGTGAGAGCGCCTTGGTGCATGCCCTCGTTCTGCATGCTTTGCACCAGCGCCCCGACCTCCGGCGCACGCAACTGCTGCTTGAGGGCCCGCAGCGGCTGCGGGGGAATTTGCGCGATCGCGCGCAACAGTTCCTCGCCCCGTGTCCGAAGAGACTCGGTCGGTACCACCTCGGCGAGCAGACCCAGCGTGCGACACTCGTCGACCCCGATCCGGCGCTGCGTCAGCATAAGGTCCAGCGCAAGGGCGGGGCCGAACGCACGGGGCAGTAGGTAGGTGGCCCCCCAGTCCGGAAGCAAGGCGCGAGCGAGAAAGGGAAAGGACATCTAGGCCTCCGGGCCGGCGATCCGCACGTCGGCCATCAACGCCAAGCAAGCCCCGCCACCGACGGCGGGCCCGTTCATGACCGCCACCAGGGGTTTCTTGAACGAGAAGAGGGTCTGCACCACGCGCAGGGTCTTGGAGGTGTACCGCCACTCGCGCCCGGACCGCGTGCTCGGCACGTCAAGACGTTCCCTCATTCCCTTGATGTCGCCGCCTGCGCAGAACACCGGCCCTGCGCCAGTGACTGCGACCGCCTGCACCTCGTCGTCCACCTCCAGGCGGGCCACCGCGTCGCAGAGTTCGTCGTACATCACGTCCGACAGCGCATTGCGCCGCTCGGGGCGGTTCAGCGTGATCCAGGCGGTGGGGCCATCGACGTCCATGAGCAGTGTCTCGTAGGCTTGGGGCATCGCTGGATCCTTCGGAGTCGCTAGGGGCATTCAGACTATCAAAGCGACCGCACCGACTCTTGCGTTAAGTCGCTGCATTCGGCCAGGCGCAATCACGCAAGGCCGCAGCCACTTGGCGCAAGCCAGTCCGCGCCGACCTTCCTACCATGGGCCCGACCGATGGCGCCTTCGCTTCGCCATCCACACCACGGAGACACCCATGTATCAAGACACTCTCATGCGCGGACAGCGGATTCTTGTCACCGGCGGAGGGACCGGCCTGGGCCGAGCGATGGCCGAGCGCTTCCTCGGCCTGGGTGCGGACATCGCCATCTGCGGCCGACGTCAAGCGGTCTGCGAGGAGACCTGCGCGCGCTGGCGGCAGCAGTTTCCGGAGCGGCGCGTGGACGCCTTTGCGGTGGACATCCGTGACGCGACGAAGGTAAACGAGATGGTGCAGGCCCTGTTCGATTCAGGTGGTTTGACGGGTCTGGTGAACAACGCGGCGGGCAACTTCATCGCGCCGACCGAAATGCTGTCGCCGCGCGGCTTCGATGCCGTCGCCAACATCGTGTTTCACGGCAGCTTCTACGTCACCCAGGCGGTGGGCCGGCACTGGGTCGAACAGGCCAAGCGCGGCGACTGGATGGAAGGCCAGCCATGCCGCAACGTGATGAGTGTCATCACCACATGGGTTGACAACGGGGGCCCCTACGTGGTGCCCTCGGCCATGAGCAAGGCGGGTGTCGAGGTCATGACGCGGAGTCTGGCCGTGGAATGGGCCCGCTTCGGCATTCGGCTCAACGCCGTCGGGCCCGGCGAAATTCCGACTGAAGGCATGAACGCACGGCTGTTCCCGGGCGAAGAACCCGGAGCGAAAACCCGCGCCAGCAACCCCATGGGCCGGGTGGGTGCGATGAGCGAGTTGCAGAACCTCGCGGCCTTCCTGATGAGCCCGGGCCATTGCGATTGGCTCACGGGCCAGAGCATCATGCTCGACGGCGCAGGCGCGTTGGCCAACGGTGGCAACTTCTACGACCTGCGCAGCTGGAGCGATGCGGACTGGATCGCCGCGCGGGCAAGCATAGAGGCCCAGAACCGACGCGACCGCCAACCCCGGGCGCAAGGGATTGCCTCATGAACGCGCGGCCCGGACTCGTGCTCCCCTCGTTTGAAACACTGCGGCTGTCGCTGCACGAGGCCGTCTGCCGCATCGAGCTGCACCGTCCCGGGAAGGCCAATGCCATCAACGCGGCCATGTGGCAAGAACTGCGCGCGGCCATGAACTGGCTCGACACGACCCCACAGGCACGGGTGGGCATTCTGTGCGCCGCCGGCGAACACTTTTGTGCGGGCCTGGACTTCGTGATGTTCGGCCAGCTCAAGGATGAGGCGAGCCAGGCCTGCGCAGGCCGATCGCGCGAAGCCTTGCGGCGCCACATCCTCGACATCCAGGATACGGTCTCGGCGATCGAGCGCTGTCGAAAGCCGGTGATCGCCGAGGTGCACGCCGCCTGCGTGGGTGGCGGAGTGGACATCATTACTGCGTGCGACCTGCGCTACTGCTGCGAGCAAGCCTGGTTCTCGGTCAAGGAGATCGACGTCGGCCTGGTGGCCGACGTGGGGACGCTGCAGCGCCTGCCCCGTCTCATCGGAGAAGGCCAGGCACGCGAGTTGGCCTACACCGGCCGGCGTGTTGAAGGACACGAGGCTGCCGGCTTGCGCCTGGTCAATCGCTGCCACGGCACCCGGGAGCAGTTGCGGCAGGCAGTCGACGCGCTGGCTGCGCAGCTCGCCGGCAAGCCCCCCCTGAGCCTGCGCGGAACCAAGGAGATGATCACCTATGCCCGCGACCATTCCGTCGCGGACAGCTTGAACTACGTCGCCACCTGGAACGCGGCCATGCTGTTCTCGCAGGATTTGGCCGAGTCGCTGGCTGCGCGGCAGGAGCAGCGCCCCCCGAGATACACAGATTAGCGAAATGCCTGCCAGCAGCCCGGGAATACCCTTAACCGCACATAGCCAACTGACACAAGAATCGGTACGGCTGCAGTTGTAGGCTGCGCCAAGACGTACCGTGCAACAAGGATGCCTGCAATGTCGATGAACTGTGACCCACTGGCGAAGATCCGAGGAGGTGACTCCAGTCCCGACAAACTGTTGTGGATCACACCCGACCGCATTTTTTATGCCGGGCTGCTGGGCTCACCCAGCGTCCGGACCATGGGATCGGTGATGATCTATGTGGCCACGGAAGGAAAGATCCGCATAGCCGTGGGCGGCGGCGACTGGGAAGTCTGCGAGATGGCGGTGGTTCATCCCTACCTGCCACACCAGCTACTGTCCGATGCACCCATGATCAACTTGATCAAGATCGAGGCGGAAACCACTGACTTGCGCAACCTGTCGCCCTTGCTGGCCAAATCAGGGGCTGTCGACGCGCCGTGGTTCGTGGAACGGGTACGTGTTCGCCGGCGCGAGTTGTGTCAGGGCGGTGGCGTCCGCGATCTGGCGACGCTGGACTTCGACCGCTTCTTCTTTGATGAACCAATGCCGCAGCGGGTGCTGGATCGGCGCATCGAGCAGGTCGTGCAAATGGTGAAGCGGGACCCATCCGCGCCATCCTCTGCCGAGACCTGCGCGGAAGCCGCGCACTTGTCTTTCTCGCGTTTCCTGCACTTGTTCAAGCAAGAAATGGGCGTGCCCTTCCGCACATTCCGCACCTGGAAACGAGCGCGCAGTGTGCTGCACCACGTCCACAGCAGGGGAAATTTGGCGCACGTTGCCTTGGATGCGGGCTACCCCGACTCGACGCACTTCAGTCACTGCATTAAGCAGGTCTACGGTTTGCAGCCAAAGCAGATCTTTGCAGGCTCGCGCAAGCTCGTCGTCTACGCAGGCGAACCAGGGAATGGCGCTTGAACTGAACTGCCTGGATGTGCCGATCTAGGCAGAGGCGGTTGGCTCCACGTCGATCTCAGCCAGCAGGTGCCCGGTGTGCACATGTTGGCCCGGCGTCACGTGCACCGCAATGATGGTGCCCGCCACGGGGGCACCATGGACGTGCTCCATCTTCATGGCCTCCAGGACCAGGAGCGGCTGGCCTGATTCCACGCGCTGACCAAGCCCGACCAGCACGGAAACCACCCGTCCGCCGGTGGAGGCGCGCAGATTGCCATCGGCCGCTTCGCGCTCGCCCACGCGCCAACGCGCCGCACGGACGGTGTCCACGAGCTCGTGCGTGACGGCGCCATACTGGAACATCAATCGAGCGCCATCGCGCGTGAAGTGCAAGGTCTCCAACAGACCATCGCACACCACGCGCACCCGCCCGGCCTCGCTGCTCACTCCCGTGATGGCGTGGAACCGCCCATCGATCTCGACCTCGTAATCTCCCCCTCCCGTCGGGCGCAACGTTGCGGTAAATTCCTCGGCGTCCAGGGCCAGCCGCAAACGCAGCACCTCGGCACTTCGCGGCGTCTCCAGCCCGGCTGCGCCAGTGACGCGCAGTAACAGCAAAACGGCGCCCAGGGCGCGCGCACGGCTTCGCTCCAGCACGTCGGGGGCCAGCAAAACCTTTAGATGCTTCCCGATGAAAGCGGTAGTCGCTTGTCCGGCGGCGAAGTCGGGGTGCAGCAGGCAGCGCTGCACGAATGCCTTGTTGGTCATCACACCCAGTGCCACCGTGTCCTCCAGGCCGCTGGCGAGCCTACGAAGCGCCTCGGCCCGGTCGGCCCCATGGCTGATCACCTTCGCGAACATCGAATCGTAGAACGGTACGATTCCATCGCCGCTGGCTAGCGCATGCTCGACGCGGAGCTGCGGTGCCGGCTGCCACACCGCCATCACGCCGCTTTGAGGCAGGAAACCCTGTGCCGGATCCTCGGTGCACAGCCGAACCTCGACCGCATGGCCGCGCAGCGTCACGTCGTCCTGTGACAGGCCCACCGCCTGGCCGGCTGCGATGCGCAGTTGCAACTCCACCAGGTCCAGGCCGGTAACAGCTTCGGTCACCGGGTGCTCGACCTGCAGCCGGGTGTTCATCTCCATGAAGTAAAACTCGCCCGCACCGTCAAGCAGAAACTCCAGGGTTCCGAGACCCTCGTAGCCGATGGCCCGAGCCGCCCGCACCGCCACCTGCCCCATGCGCGCGCGCAGCTCAGGTCCGACCGCGGGCGAAGGAGCCTCTTCGATCAGCTTCTGGTGGCGGCGCTGCACCGAGCAGTCGCGTTCGCCCAGATGGATCACCTGTCCATGCCGATCGGCCACCACCTGGATCTCGATGTGGCGCGGCTCCACAATAGCCCGCTCGAGGATTAGCTCAGGGCTGCCGAACGCGCTCTGCGCCTCCGACTGCGCGGACCGCAGCAGCCCGGGAAACTCGTCCGGGCTTTGAACGATCCGCATGCCACGTCCACCTCCGCCAGCACTGGCCTTGATCATGACCGGAAAGCCGATGCGCCGAGCTTCGGCCAGAAGGCGCGCATCCGATTGGTCCTCGCCCAAATAACCCGGCACACATGGGACGCCAGCCGCCAGCATCAACTCCTTGGCACGCCCCTTGTTCCCCATCTGGCGAATGGACTGCGGTGAAGGCCCGATGAACACCAGCCCAGCGTTCACGCAAGCTTGGGCGAAGTCGTCGTTTTCTGCGAGAAACCCATAACCGGGGTGGACGGCGTCAGCACCGCTGCGGCGCGCGGCGTCGACAATGGCCGCGATGTTCAGGTACGAAGCAGCCGGTTCAGCCTCGCCGATGCATACCGCTTGATCCGCCAATCCCACGTGGAACGCGCGCGCGTCTGCCGTAGAGTACACCGCTACCGTCCGATAGCCCAGCCGCCTGGCGGCCCTGATGATGCGAACGGCCACCTCATTTCGGTTCGCGATGAGAATCTTGCGGAAGGGTGTACTTAAGGTCATCACTGCGCGCACAAGAGCGCCTAGTCTCAGGAAGACGCAGAGCTTACCGGTTGCCCCCTACACCGTCTTGCGGGAAGTGGTCGCGCGCCCGTGTTCAACGGCGAGCGTGCACCCACCGCCGCTTTCCCATATTGGGCGCCTGACCTGCCAGGCCGAAGGCGAGCGCCGGGAAGCGGTGGGCGAGCCACGCACCCCGCAGGGGCCGTCCACAGCCTTGTCCTGCGGGATGCGTGGCTTGTCCGCGAAGGCCCAGGGGCGGCTGAAGGCGTACCTCAACCGCGCCGTGCTGGGCCCCAAGCTGCCGAGCGCGTCAGCGAGAATCGGCGTTGACAGCATCCCACAGCAAACCGGTGGAAGTCCTCCCCCCGTTCCCCTGCTTTGGATTTTGGTTCCTACTTCACTCTGAGACACAAGGGCTCCACGCATCCATCGGTGTACATCAGCAGCGGAGCGTGTGAGCAGCTGATGCCGAAGCAGGACGATGCATGTGACCATGGCGCAAGATCTTTGATGGACGCTGCGCAGACGGCGAAAAGAACCCGAGCACTACCCGACACCAACCCATTCACCAGTTGCGCGAGCGAGGCGAGCCGCCGCGGCGAACGCGGACGGCCCGGCAGGTTTTGTCGAAGAACGCTGGGTCCTGTAGAAACGCCTCAGAACCCGAATCGGGCGCTGAGGCGCTTGGAATCTGGTGGCCTGGGGCGGAATCGAACCACCGACACGCGGATTTTCAATCCGCTGCTCTACCAACTGAGCTACCGGGCCAGAGCCAGCGATTATATATCAGCCACCGCGCTTGCCCCGGGACAGGTCCACGCCGAGCTGCTTGAGCTTGCGGTACAGGTGGGTGCGCTCCAGGCCCGTCTTCTCGGCCACGCGCGTCATCGAGCCGCCTTCCTTGGCCAGGTGAAACTCGAAGTAGCACTTCTCGAAGTCATCCCGCGCGTCGCGCAACGGCTTGTCCAGCTCGAACAGCTGCCGGGCCTGCGGGCCCATTTCGACCGCGGGCGGCAGGCTCTGCCCGCCGGTCATGGCCGCCTCGACGGTGAGCTCGGCCACGGGCGCCGGCGAGGCGCCGGCGATGCCGGGCTTGCGCAGGCCGGCGCCATTGCCGCGCGTGAGGCCCGCCTCCACCGCCTTGAGCAGCTTCTGCATGGTGATCGGCTTTTCCAGGAACGACTGCGCGCCGATCTTGGTGGCCTCCACCGCGGTTTCGATGGTGGCGTGGCCACTCATCATGATGACCGGCATGGTGAGCAGGCCGGTCGTGGACCACTCCTTGAGCAGCGTGACGCCGTCGGTGTCCGGCATCCAGATGTCCAGCAGGACCAGATCGGGGCGGGAGCGCCCGCGCGCAGCGCGCGCCTGGGCGGCGTTTTCGGCGAGTTCGACGTTGTGTCCCTCGTCGTTGAGGATTTCCGAGAGCAGGTCGCGTATGCCCAGTTCGTCGTCGACCACCAGTATGTTTGCCATTTCTTTCCTGAAAACCGTCTCGTCACTGACCGAAGCTGAGCGCCGCCGGGCCGGGGGCTGTTGTTATGCCGCAACTGCGAATGATAGCGATACTTGGGCGCCCGCAACGACGCCGTCCTCGATGCGGTTTTTCAGGTCGACGCGGGCACCGTGTTCGTCGGCGATCTTCTTGACCACGGCGAGGCCGAGACCCGTCCCCTTGGCCTTGGTCGTGACATAGGGCTCGAAGGCGCGCTTGAGGATGTGGTCGGGGAAACCGCTGCCGCTGTCCTGCACGATCAGGCGCGCCCGGCGCGACGTTTCGTTCCACTGGGTCTTGATGACGACCTCGCGAACGGCAGCCCCCTCGGTCGCGTCCTGCGCGTTCTGCAGCAGGTTGTGGATGACCTGGCGCAGTTGCTGCGAATCGCCCATGACCTTCGGGCAGCCGGGCTCGAGCTCCATGCGCACCGGCACGTGCGCCGAGGCGTCGCCGCGCTGGCCGCCCTCGCGCGCATAGAGCTGCAGCACGTCGGACACCAGGGCATTCAGGTCCACCGGCTTGAGCTCGGCCGCGGGCAGGCGGGCGTAGTCGCGGAACTCGTTGACCAGCCGCTTCATCGCGTCCACCTGGTCGACGATGGTCTGCACGGACTTGGTCACGATGGCCTGCTCGGCCTGGCCGACCTTGCCGGCGAGCTTCATCTCCAGCCGCTCGGCGGAGAGCTGGATCGGCGTGAGCGGGTTCTTGATTTCATGGGCGAGGCGCCGGGCCACTTCGCCCCAGGCCTGGGCACGCTGCGCGGAAACGATCTCGGAGATGTCGTCGAACACCAGCAGCCGCGCGCCCTTGCCGGGTGCATCGGTGGGCATCTCGGCGCCGCGCGCCACCAGCGTCAGCGCGTTCTGCGGCGAGCCCGGCTGCGCCGCGTCGAGCTCGAACGACTGCTGCCAGTGGTCCAGCCCGTGCTGCTTGCGCTCGTTCATGTACTCGTCGAACTGCTGCTGCACCGCGTTGCCGAAGGATTCCAGGCCCGCCACGCTGGCCAGCGGCAGGCCCTGGTACACGGCCAGGGGCACGCGCAGGATGCGCGTCGCCCCGGGGTTGGACGACTGGATGTTGCCCTTCTCGTCCAGCACGATCACGCCGGCGGTGAGGTTGTCCAGGATGGTCTGCAGGTTGGCGCGCGCGGCGTTGACCTGGCCCATGCTGCGCTCCACCGCGGCACGCGCGTCGGCCAGCTGCTGCGTCATCTGGGCGAACGACCGCGTCAGGCCGCCGAGTTCGTCCTTGCCCTGCAGCGCGGGCTTGGGCGAGAGGTCGCCGGCGGCCACCTCGCGCACGCCGGCCGCCAGCAGCAGCAGCGGCCGCGCCAGCTGGTTGCCCAGGATGATGGCCAGCAGCACCGCGCCGAACACGGCCAGGAACAGGCTCAAGGTCAAGGTGCCGATGTACATGCGGCGCAGGCCTTCGCGCGCCAGGGCCCGCTCCTGGTACTCGCGGTTGGCCTCCTGCACCGCGATCGCGTTCGCGACCAGCGTGGGGGGCAGCATCTGGGTGGCCTGCAGAATGCGCGGCTCGCCGAGCACCCCCACGCTCGACTGGGACACCACCGCCATGGCCCGCACGCGCGCATTGCTGACCGCGTTCGGCGCGGGGTCGTCCAGCCCCTCGATCACGGCCAGCGAGCGCTGCGCCCGCACGTTGCGCAGCTGCTGCGGGGTGGGCCGTTCGGGGTTGAGCTGGAAGCGCGACTCGCCGGCGCTGGCGATGAGCTGCCCGGTGCCGCTCCACAGGGTGACGTCGTTGGCGGGCAGTTGCTCGCGCAACCGTTCCAGCGCGATCGGCGCAGAGGCGTCGGGCGTTTCGGCGAGCTGCACTGCGGCCGCGCGCGTCTTGTTGGCGAGGTCATTGGCCAGCGTGTCCAGGGTCGCACGGCCGAGGTTCAGCCCAGCGTCCAGCGCGCCCTCGACCTTGACGTCGAACCAGCTCTCGATCGAGCGGGAGACGAACTGGTAGGAGACGACGTAGATCAGCATGCCCGGCAGGAAGCCCACCAGCGCGAAGATCGCGGCCAGCTTGACCAGCAGGCGGCTGCCGAACCTGCCGCGCCGCACCCGCGAGACCAGGCGCACGCCGACCCAGACGATCACGAGCAGCAGCACCGCCGCCACGACCATGTTGATGATGAACAGGCGCCCGTAGTTGCGCTCGTAGAGCTCGCGGTTGCCCGTGGCCTGCGTCAGCAGGAACATCAGCACGATGCCGATCGCGGCGATGACCGCGACCGCGACACCCACGGCCCAGCGGAAGGCTGCGGAGCTGCGCAGCGGGAAGCGGGACGAGGCTTCGCCCGGGGTGTCGGTGCTCACCGCCCGCTCTCGACGGTCAGGCGCTGGTTGCGCATGACCGCAATGTTCCAGTCCGCATGGCCCACGGCGCCGATCTGGAACGGGCGCGGCAGTTGCGACACGTCCAGACGGAAGCGGAAGTCGACGTTGTAGCGGGCCTCGGGATCGAGCTCGGCGGATTCCGCGACTTTCCAGTGCGAGATGTGCTGGACGGCGGCCATCGCCTCCTCGCGCGTGTCGAACGTCTGCCCGAGCGCCAGCCCCGAGTTGCCGATCGGGGTGGGCGACACCACCAGCCGCCAGCGCCGGGTGAGCGGCTGGTAGGACAGGCGCATGTGGCGCGCGGCGATCGACACCTGTTTGTCGTACCAGTACCAGCGGTCGCGGAAAATAACAGCCTCGGCCACGAAGAACATGGGGATGCCCTTGGCCAGCGCGTCGTCGATGACGGCGGGCATCTCGAACTTGACGTTGGCCGACAGCAGCACGCCGTCTTCGGTGCGCTCGACCCGAAGCTGGGTGATCTCCGTGGACGGCGCCTGTGTTTGCGCCAGCGCCGTCGCCGTCGAGGCAGCCAGGCACCAGGCCAGCAGCAAGCGCCTCACGCGAACGAAATGGTCACGCAGGCGCAGGCCCTGCGCGTTTCTCCAGCAACGCGTAAAAAAATCCGTCGTGATCACCTTCCAGATTGTCCGGGACGGCATCGTCCTTTGCCCCGCTTTGGGGCAGTAAATGGCCGGGCGCGGGCCGCAAAACTGCCTCTGTGTTGTGCGCAAGAAACGTTTGGACCTGGGCCTCGCCCTCGGCCCGGAACACCGAACACGTGCAGTACAGGAGGCGGCCGCCGGGCTTGAGCAGCGGCCACAGGACGTCCAGCAGGCGCGCCTGGACCGACGCCAGCTGCGCGATGTCGCTCTCGCGGCGCAGCCAGCGCACGTCGGGGTGCCGGCGCACGATGCCCGATGCCGTGCAGGGCGCGTCGAGCAGGATCGCGTCGAACGGCGCGCCATCCCACCATCCGGAAGGCTGGCGCGCGTCGCCCGCCACCACCTGCGCCTGCAGGCCTTCCCGTTGCAGGTTCTCGCGAATGCGCTGGCAGCGCAGGGGGTCGATGTCCAGCGCGATGACGTGTGCATCGGCCAGCTCCAGGATGTGGGCCGTCTTGCCCCCGGGTGCGGCGCAGGCATCGAGGACGCGCAGCGGTGTGCCGCGGCTCAGTTCATTCAGCAGCAACGGCGCGGCCAGTTGGGCCGCCGCATCCTGCACGGACACCACCCCGCTGTCGAAACCCGGCACGTCGTGCACCGGCCGCGGGCGCTCCAGCACGACGCCGTAGTTGCCCACCGCCGAGGCCGCGATGCCGGCGGACTGCAGCTCGCCCAGGTACTGCGCCTGGGTGGACCGGCGCCGGTTGACACGCAAGGTCATGGGCGCCTGGCGGTTGTTGGCCTCCAGGATGCGCTCCCACTGCGTCGGATGGTCCTGCCTCAGCCGTTCGACCCACCACCGTGGATGGTTCCAGCGCGCCTGCGGATTCGCGTCGGTGGCGGCGACCAGGGCCTCGCGCTCCCGCAGGAAACGGCGCAGGCAGGCATTGATGAAACTGGCCTGGGCCTTGGCGCCCGCGCTGCGCTTGGCAGCCTCCACCGCCTGATCCACCAGCGTGAAGACCTCGTAGGGCGCATCGTCTTCGCGCCAGCACAGCGCCAGCGCCGTGCACAGCAAAGCGTCGGCTTGCGCGGGTGGCGGCCGGCTCGCGAGCACGCGACGCAGCGCCTCGGCACGCCCGAGCTGGCGCAGCGCCTGGAAAGCCAATGCCTGGGCTCCCGGTCTCAACGACCCGTCGACATCGGCCAGGGCGGCGGTGCCGGACTGGCCGCCGCGGACAGCGGCGACCGCACCGGCGGCGGCCTGGAGCAGCCGCCACAGGGGCGCGGGCGCGGACGCCCCACCGGCGGAGGTTCGATCGCTGGCGGCTGCGGCCATGGAGCTGCGTCAGGCGGCAACGGCGGATGCCGATGTGCGCACGCCCCGGCCGGGCCTGAAACCGAACAGCCATGCGAGCAGCACCGCCGGGAACTGGCCAATCGCGTCGTTGTAGCGGCCCACCGCCTGGTCGAAGTGCTCGATGGCGGAATGGGTCTGCATGACGATCTGCGCGCGCCGTGCCATCAGCGTTTCCGGCAGGCGGGGGCCGGCCAGGTCATGGGCATCGTCGCGCTCGGCGCGCTCCCAGGCCATCGTGAGCACGTCCTGGGCGGCGCTCAGCGCTGCAATGCCTTGCGGCTCCAGTGGCCGGGCGCGCGCCACGGCGAGCGAGGCGGCGAACTGCGCGGCCGCGCCATGCAGGCCCGACCAGAAGCCCGGATCGCCGTCCAGCGGCGCCGGCTGGGTCGCGTCCGGCGGCGGCAGGCACTCGCGCACCAGCGCGACCTGCTTGGCGAGCTCGCCCTCCATCGCCGCGAACGCCGTGTTGGCCTCCGACCGCAGGCGCATCAGGCGGTTGTACGCGCCCACGCCCCAGAACAGCAGGACCGCGGCAACGCTCCAGAGAACGACGGAGGAAGGCATGGCCTCGCGCAAACCCAAAAAAAATGCCCAGCCCCGGAATGGGCTGGGCATCGAGTTTACGGTGAAACCGCGATCACTCGGTGGCTGCGCCTTCGCTCGCTTCGGGCGCCGTGACGCCTTCGGTCGCGCTGGCAAGTTCGGCAGCTTCCGACTCGGCGATGGCGCGGCGCTCGGCCTCGTCCATCTGGTCCTTCGCCTTGCGCGCCTGGTGGTAGGCCATGCCGGTCCCCGCGGGGATCAGGCGGCCGACGATGACGTTCTCCTTCAGGCCGCGCAGCTCGTCGCGCTTGCCCATGATCGCCGCTTCGGTCAGCACCCGCGTGGTTTCCTGGAAGGAAGCCGCGGAGATGAACGAATCGGTCGACAGCGAGGCCTTCGTGATGCCCAGCAGCAGGTTGCTCCAGGTCGGCGGGATCTTCCCGTCGGCGCGCAGCGCGTCGCAGGTGTCCAGGATTTCCGAACGCTCGACCTGCTCGCCCGCGATGTAGCCCGAATCGCCGACGTTCTCGATCACGACCCGGCGCAGCATCTGGCGAACGATCACCTCGATGTGCTTGTCGTTGATCTTCACGCCCTGCAGGCGGTAGACGTCCTGCACCTCGTCAACGATGTAGCGAGCCAGTTCCTCGGCGCCCAGCAGGCGCAGGATGTCCTGCGGGTCGGCCGGGCCGTCCACCACGGATTCGCCCTTGTTGACCACCTGGCCTTCGTGCACCAGGATGTTCTTCTCCTTGGGCACGAGCTCTTCCCAGACCTTGCCGTCCGAGTCGGTGATCTGCATGCGGATCTTGCCCTTGGTTTCCTTGCCGAACGACACGGTGCCGGTCATCTCCGCCAGCACGCCCTTGTCCTTGGGCGAGCGCGCCTCGAACAGCTCGGCCACACGCGGCAAACCGCCCGTGATGTCGCGGGTCTTCTGGCCTTCGATCGGGATGCGCGCCAGCACTTCGCCGCCGCCCACGTCCTGGCCGTCGCGCACCTGGATCAGCGCGCCGACCGGGAAGCCGATCGTCACCGAGTGGTCGGTGCCGGGGATCTTCACCTCGTTGCCGGACGCGTCGATCAGCTTGACCTGCGGACGGATCAGCTTGGCCGAGCGCTTCGGGTCGAACTTGATGACGACGAGCGTCGACAGGCCGGTGACCTCGTCGACCTGCTTGGCGACCGTGAGGCCCTCCTCGACGTTCTCGAACTTCACCTTGCCGGCGAACTCGGTGATGATCGGCCGGGTCAGCGGATCCCAGTTGGCCAGGATGGTGCCGGCCTTGATCGACTGGTCGGCCTTGACGGCCAGCACCGCGCCGTACGGCACCTTATGGCGCTCGCGCTCGCGGCCGTGTTCGTCGTGGATGACGATCTCGCCGGAACGCGCGATCACGACCAGCTCGTTCTTGCTGTTGGTCACGTAGCGCATCGTGCTGTTGAAGCCGATCACGCCGTTGGACTTGGCTTCCACGCTCGAGGCGATGGCGGCGCGGGATGCGGCGCCACCGATGTGGAACGTGCGCATCGTCAGCTGCGTGCCGGGCTCGCCGATCGACTGGGCCGCGATCACGCCGACCGCCTCGCCGACGTTGACCAGGCCGCCGCGGCCGAGGTCGCGGCCGTAGCACTTGGCGCAGATGCCGAAGCGGGTCGAGCAAGTCAGCGCGGTGCGGACCTTGACTTCGTCCACGCCGGCCGTCTCGAGCTCCTCGATCTTGTCCTCGTCCAGCATCGAGGCGGCCGGGGCGATCACGGCACGCGTCTCGGGATGCAACACGTCATCGGCCGCAACACGGCCCAGGATACGGTCGCGCAGCGACTCGATCACTTCGCCGCCTTCGACGATGGCGCGCATCAGCGAGCCGTCCACCGTGCCGCAATCCTCTTCGATCACGACCAGGTCCTGCGTCACGTCGACCAGGCGGCGCGTGAGGTAGCCCGAGTTCGCGGTCTTCAGCGCCGTGTCCGCGAGACCCTTGCGGGCGCCGTGGGTGGAGATGAAGTACTGCAGCACGTTCAGGCCTTCCCGGAAGTTGGCCGTGATCGGGGTCTCGATGATCGAGCCGTCCGGCTTGGCCATCAGGCCGCGCATGCCCGCCAGCTGGCGGATCTGGGCGGCGGAGCCGCGGGCGCCGGAGTCGGCCATCATGTAGATGGAGTTGAACGACTCCTGGTCCACTTCGTTGCCGTGGCGGTCGACGACCTTTTCCTTGGCCAGCTGGGCCATCATGACCTTGGACACTTCGTCGCCGGCCTTGCCCCAGATGTCCACCACCTTGTTGTAGCGCTCGCCGGCGGTGACCAGGCCCGAGGTGTACTGCTGCTCGATCTCCTTCACTTCCTTCTCGGCGCGGGCGATGATCTCGGGCTTTTGCGGCGGCACCAGCATGTCGTCCACGGCGATCGAGATGCCCGCCTTGGTCGCCAGGCGGAAGCCGTTTTGCAGCAGCTTGTCGGCGAACACCACGGTTTCCTTCAGGCCGCACTTGCGGAACGAGGCGTTGATGAGCTTGGAGATTTCCTTCTTCTTGAGCGCCTTGTTCAGGTTGGAAAACGGCAGGCCCTTGGGCAGGATCTCGGACAGCAGCGCGCGGCCCACCGTGGTCTCGACGATGGAGGTCGAGGGCACGAACTCGTTCGTGTCCTTGTCCTTGTTCCACTCCGTCAGGCGCACGTTGACCTTGGCCGTCAGCACGACCTGGTCCGCGTCCAGCGCGCGCTGGACTTCGCCGATGTCGGCGAAGATCATGCCTTCGCCCTTGGCGTTGGTGCGCTCGCGCGTCGTGTAGTACAGGCCCAGCACCACGTCCTGCGACGGGACGATGGAAGGCTCGCCGTTGGCGGGGAACAGCACGTTGTTGGAGGCCAGCATCAGGGTGCGGGCTTCCATCTGCGCTTCCACCGACAGCGGCACGTGGACGGCCATCTGGTCGCCGTCGAAGTCGGCGTTGAAGGCCGCGCAAACCAGCGGGTGCAGCTGGATCGCCTTGCCCTCGATCAGGATCGGCTCGAAGGCCTGGATGCCCAGGCGGTGCAGCGTCGGCGCGCGGTTCAGCATCACCGGGTGCTCCTTGATCACCTCTTCGAGGATGTCCCACACCACCGGCGTGCCCGATTCCACTTCCTTCTTCGCCGCCTTGATGGTGGTGGCGATACCCATGGCTTCCAGGCGCGAGAAGATGAAGGGTTTGAACAGTTCCAGCGCCATCAGCTTCGGCAGGCCGCACTGGTGCAGCTTGAGCGTCGGGCCCACGGTGATGACCGAACGGCCCGAGTAGTCGACGCGCTTGCCCAGCAGGTTCTGGCGGAAGCGGCCGCTCTTGCCCTTGATCATGTCGGCCAGCGACTTCAGGGCGCGCTTGTTCGCGCCCGTCATCGCCTTGCCGCGGCGGCCGTTGTCCAGCAAGCTGTCCACGGCTTCCTGCAGCATCCGCTTCTCGTTGCGCGCGATGATCTCCGGGGCCTTGAGCTCCAGCAGGCGGCGCAGGCGCGAGTTGCGGTTGATGACGCGGCGGTACAGGTCGTTCAGGTCGGAGGTCGCGAAGCGGCCGCCGTCCAGCGGCACCAGCGGACGCAGGTCCGGCGGCAGCACGGGCAGCACTTCCATCACCATCCACTGGGGCTTGATGCCGGACTTCTTGAAGGCCTCCAGCACCTTCAGGCGCTTGGCGTTCTTCTTGACCTTGACTTCGGAGCCCGTGAGGTCGCCGCGCAGCTTCTCGATCTCGATGTCGATGTCGATGGCTTCGAGCAGGTCCCTGATGCCTTCGGCGCCCATCTTGGCGACGAACTCATCGCCGTATTCCTTGCGCTTGGCTT